>Ga0209702_10001876_pt1 | contig 38393 bp, 39 predicted proteins | sample FRY01_FD_187210 | JGI IMG/M metagenome (GOLD analysis project Ga0209702, IMG submission 187210) | Freshwater microbial communities from Lake Fryxell liftoff mats and glacier meltwater in Antarctica - FRY-01 (SPAdes) (version 2) | ecosystem: Environmental > Aquatic > Freshwater > Ice > Glacier...
CCACGGCTCTCGCCGCTCAGAAGAACAATCCGCGCCCGCCAGACGTGCTTCTGCGAACTCATGGGATTAGCGATGATCGCCCGCAATCGATGACGATCGCTGGCAGACAGGGTGAATGATATACCGGCACGCATGCGCGCAGAATCGCACATCACAGCAAAACAGGGAATCCCCAATCGGACTCATATGATCCGATCAATCCACTAGCACCTTGCCCCCGGCAGCAAATCGTCGGCCGGCTTCATCCCCTCCATAAGCAGCTTCGCCCCTTCCTCCGCAATTACGCGCCGGCGATCCATGTGTTCCGCCCGGTTATACGCCGCCTCGACCTTATCTTTGGGGGCGTGGGCGAGCATCATGTCGATCACTGAGCGATCAGACGGGCGCCGCTCGTTCATTATGGTGCTGAACGCTGCTCGCCACCCGTGCGGGACGTGGCGGCTATGCCAGCCAGCCAGGTTATAGAGGTAGGGGTCCAGCGAGCATTGTTCAGATCGTGCCATTCTCGAGCCAATGTCTCTAACGATATATCGGACGCGCTGCGGCGGGCGAACTCCTGCCGCTTCTTTTCAAGGCTCGGGTCTAGGCCGTCGCGGATTGCCTTGCGTGCATCTTCACGCCGGGACCGGGCTTCAATCAAGGGAACCTCGGGATAGGCGCCAAACGAAAGCAGCTTTTCTTTGCCGGCGAACCTGTATTTGTAGCGCCATAGCTTTGAGCCGTTAGGCCGCACCAGCAGGAACAGGCCAGCCCCATCGGCCAGCTTGTAATCCTTTTCGCCCGGTAGCGCCTTGCGCGCCTTGGCGTCGCTCAACATGGGGTATCGGGGACGGGGTATCGGGGAATACCCCCGCTGATACCCCCGTCGTAATGCGATTGAATGGGCTGGTTTGATGCGTCATGAGACATGGATACCCCCGTACTTACGGGTAGTCACGTCGTATTGAGACAAAATGAGAGGGTATGAAACGGGCAAGTGGTGGACAGGATAGGATTCGAACCTATGTACGCTTGCGCGGGCAGATTTACAGTCTGCTGCCTTTAACCACTCGGCCACCTGTCCACTTGCTTGCCAGCTGCGGATTGAACCGCGTTTTTGGCAGCCCCGTTTCCGGGGCCATTCAGCCGAGAGGCGCCCCAATGGCGAAGCGGCGCTTGCCTGTCAATGGGGCGACTGGCATGGCGCAGCGACAACAGGCATTTCACGGAGTTTTTCGCACAATGACAGACCGCAAATCTGGCTCACCACCTGATCGCAAACGGGGATTGCGCGGACGGGCAGGCCGAATGCAGGGCGGACGCGGCAGCGGGCGCGCCAGCACAGGCCAAGTGCGACTGTGGGGCCGTCACGCGGTTGAGGCCGCCTTGAAAAATCCTGATCGCGCCCACCACAAGCTAACCGCGACGCGTGAGGCTATTGCGGAACTGGACGGCGAATTGCCCGAAGGATTTACGATCGAGTACGCCCAAGTCGCTGATCTGGGCAGGTTGGTCACTCGCGATACTCCGCATCAAGGGCTGGTATTAGAATGCGCGCCGCTTGAAGAAATTGGTCTCGACGAGGTTCTCGATACTGCCGATGGCCGCACAATTGTGGTTCTGGACCAAGTAACGGACCCACATAATGTTGGCGCCATTCTGCGTTCCGCCGCGGCATTTGGCGCAGCAGCTATCGTAACTCAGGATCGCCACGCACCGCCCGAATCTGGCGTAGTGGCAAAATCTGCGTCCGGCGCGCTGGAAGTCGTTCCCTGGGTGCGGGTAGTCAACTTGGCCCGCGCCATGGAGCAGATGGCTGTCGCCGGCTACTGGCGAATAGGCCTGACAGGCGATGCCGATTCTACGCTTGGCGAAGCTTTACCCACCACGCCGATCGCGCTTATTCTTGGCGCGGAAGGTGATGGCATGCGGCAGAACATCGCCGGTCATTGCGACGCATTGGCCCGGTTGCCAATTGGCGATGCCATCGAGAGCCTGAATGTCTCCAATGCGGCGGCGATTGCGCTTTATGCTGTTGCGACACGCGGCGACTAATGGAACAACAGGCGTAGCAACAAGGGGCAAGACATGCAGCTGACGGATTCGATCAAGCGTTTCGGCAAGATATCATTGGCCGCGGCCATGGCTATGCTGCTGACAGGTTGCCTGCTTTCCCCGGGCAAATTCACCTCGCAACTCGATCTGAAGAATGGCGGCGGCTTCGCTTATTCCTATGACGGCGAGATATATCTCCTTGCCCTGAGCAAACTGGCCGAATTGGGCAACAAAGCCGAGAACGCTGACAATGAGTTCATTGAACAGCCCTGCTATTCTGAACAGAGTTTCGAGGAACGCACCTGCACGCAAGACGAAGTTGCAGAACAGCGGCGCGGCTGGGACACGGAGATGGAAGCCAGTATCAAATCGCAAAAAGAAGAAGCTGAAATGATGCAGGGCATGTTGGGCGGAATTGATCCTGCCGATCCGGAGGCGGCTGAGGAGCTGGCAACCCGCCTTCGCAGACAGAAGGGCTGGAATACGGTCGAATACAAAGGCGATGGTCTATTTGCGGTCGAATTCAAAATTGATGGTCAGTTAGACTACGACTTCCTGTTCCCAACAATTGAACGGTTTCCAATGTCCAATTTCTTCGTTCTCGTCGCGAACCGGGATGGCGGCACAGTGCGCGTAGACGCACCAGGGTTTTCAGCACAAGCTGGCGGCAATCCGTTTCAGGGAATGATGTCTGGAATGGCCGGAATGTTCGCAAATGCCGGGGATGATGGAGCCGAGAAAGCGCCGGTGATCCCTGAATTGGACGGAACTTTCCGGATTGTTACGGATGGACAAATCCTGGCCAATAATACCGATGAAGGTCCGGCTAATACCGCCGCTGGCAAGGTTCTGGAATGGAAGGTCAACAAGCGGACGCAAATTGCACCGACCGCTTTGATCAAGCTCGGAGAGTAAAGTCGGCCACATAACCCCAACAAAAGCCGCTCCTGCCAATGGCAAGAGCGGCTTTTGTATCACATACCATTCTTGGCTAATTTCTTACTGTCTCATGGCCCCTGCAGTAACGATAGCGCGCGGGGCTCAGTTAACTGCGTCTTTCAGGCCCTTGCCAGCTTTGAATTTCGGTTGATTGGATGCCTTGATCATCATCGGTTCACCGGTACGCGGATTGCGGCCCGTTGATGCCTTACGCTTTGCCACGGAGAATGTGCCGAAGCCGACGAGCCGAACTTCATCACCACCGGAAAGCGACCTTGTAATCGCTTCAAAAACACCTTCGGCCGCGCTGGCTGAATCGCTTTTGGATAGACCGCTTGAATCGGCAACCGCGCTGATCAGATCGTTCTTGTTCATTCTTCAATCCCCTATTTGCCTGTTGAAACGACTGCCGCGAGTCACCCCTTCGTAGGTAAACGATTAAAGGGATTTTTCGGGCGTCTGTCAAAGGCATTTCTAACCCTAATTGGCCGATTTGGGACAAAATCCCTCAATTTGCGACCAATGACGGCCACAGATGGGTCGCCCTCGCCCATCCATGGCCCATTGGCCACACAGATTTCACAGCGAGTCGCTGCAGTGCAACAAAATCAATGCGCTGTCGGCGTAACAACTCCCGCAGCAGAGCCTGCGCCTGGCTGACTGGCCAGATCATCGGCTTCCGTCCACTCGATCGGAACCGGGACTGAGGTCAGGGCTATTTCCAACACCCGGTCGACATGACCAACCGGAATAATCTCCAGACCTGCCTTCACATTCTCAGGAATTTCGGCCAGATCTTTGACGTTCTCTTCTGGAATGAGAACAATCTTGATCCCGCCGCGCAGGGCCGCCAGCAATTTCTCCTTCAGGCCGCCAATCGGCAGGACACGTCCGCGCAGAGTTACCTCTCCCGTCATCGCTACGTCTGGACGCACCGGGATGCCCGTCAGAGTTGATACGATCGACGTGACCATGCCGACGCCGGCACTTGGGCCATCCTTGGGCACTGCGCCTTCTGGCAAGTGGATATGGATATTCTTACGCTGGAATATCGACGGCTTGATCCCGTAAGCCGGCGCACGCGATTTAACGAAACTGAACGCCGCTGCGATGCTTTCGCTCATGACATCGCCCAACTTGCCGGTGGACTTGATCTCGCCCTTGCCCGGCGTCGTAACGCTTTCAATTGACAGCAGTTCGCCGCCAACTTCGGTCCAGGCAAGTCCGGTAACCAAACCTACTTCGGCCTCTTCCTCGCTCATGCCATGCTTGAATTTGCGCACACCGGCAAAATCACCAAGATTTTCAGCATCAACAGTGACGCTTGTGACTTCCTTCTCTAGGATTTTTCGCAGGCTCTTACGGGCCAACCGGGCGATTTCGCGTTCGAGCGTCCGCACACCAGCTTCGCGGGTGTAATAGCGGATCAGGTCGCGCAAACCTTCTTCGGTCAACTCGAATTCGCCTTCGGTCAGGCCGTGCGCTTCGATCTGTTTCGCGATCAGATGGCGCTGAGCAATCTCGACTTTCTCATCTTCGGTGTACCCCTCAAGCCGGATAATCTCCATCCGGTCGAGCAGGGCTTGCGGCAAGTTCAGGCTGTTCGCCGTCGTTACGAACATGATGTCCGACAAATCGAGGTCGAGTTCCAGGTAGTGGTCCTGGAATTTCGAATTCTGTTCCGGATCGAGCACTTCGAGCAGCGCCGAAGCCGGGTCACCGCGGAAATCCTGGCCCAATTTGTCAATTTCATCGAGGAGGAACAGCGGGTTTGATGCGCCAGCCTTCTTCAAATTAGTCACGATCTTGCCGGGCAACGAACCAATATAGGTCCGCCGATGGCCGCGTATCTCAGCCTCGTCCCGCACGCCGCCAAGTGACTGGCGCACGAATTCCCGGCCTGTCGCACGGGCAATCGATTTGCCCAGCGACGTTTTGCCGACGCCGGGAGGGCCCACGAGGCACAAGATCGGCCCCTTCAGCTTGTTAGTGCGGGCCTGAACAGCGAGATATTCCACAATCCGATCCTTGACCTTGTCCAACGCATAGTGATCCTCGTCGAGAATCTTCTGCGCCTTGGCGATGTCCTTGGTCAGTTTTGATTTTTTACCCCACGGCAGGCCAAGCAGCACGTCGAGATAATTGCGGATTACCGTCGCCTCGGCGCTCATCGGCTGCATGCCCTTGAGCTTTTTCAGCTCGGACTGTGCCTTGGCCTTGGCTTCCTTCGACATCTTCAGCGTGTCGATCTTCTTCTGAAGCTCGGCCATTTCATCGCCGTCTTCGCCCTCGCCGCCCAGTTCGTTCTGGATCGCCTTCATTTGTTCGTTGAGATAATATTCGCGTTGGGTCTTCTCCATCTGGCGCTTCACCCGTCCGCGGATTTTGCGTTCGACCTGCAGGACGGACAGCTCGCCTTCCATGAAGGACATGACCATTTCCAGCCGTTTCCGGGGGTCCGGTTCGGTCAGCAGGGCCTGCTTGTCCGAAACCTTGGTGTTGATCGATGCAGCAATCGCATCGGCCAGCGCGCCGGCATCGTCGATTTCGCTCAGATCATCACCAGCGCCTTCGCCCAGTTTCTTATTGAGCTTTGCATATTCGCCGAATTGTTCGACCACGCTGCGCATCATCGCGGTGATTTCATTGCCTGAGACGGTTTGCGGATCGCCCACGGCAACGTCGGCAACCACGAAATCGCCTTCAGGGCGGAGCTGTTCAAGCTCGGCGCGTTGACTGCCTTCGACCAGCACTCGCACGGTACCGTCTGGCAGCTTCAGCAGCTGCAAGACCTGTGCAACCACGCCAGTATCATACAGATCGTCTCGCTCTGGATCGTCGCAGCCCGGATCTAGCTGAGCGAGCAGAAAGATATCCTTGCTGCCCTCCATCGCTGCTTCCAGTGCGGCGACAGATTTGTCGCGGCCCACGAACAACGGCACAACCATGCCGGGGAACACGACAATGTCGCGCAAGGGAAGAAGAGGGAAAAGGCTCATATTTTGGCATCCATTTTTTATGCTGCGCCGCAGCGCATTTGCTTGGAGCCAATATGGGAACGCGGCGTCCGGCCCGCAAGCGATTCATCCAAGAAGCTGTGGATGTGAACAACAGGGTTACAAGGGTGACACTGTGTAACCCTGCGTGTCATCATATAGAACACTGTTTTTTTGGTGTTTTTAACACCTTGGTGCCGGGTGACACTTCTCAACCACTTGCAATAAGCTTTGGTATCGGAAATCATCCGCATTGCCATTTTGATACATTGTAGGACAGCCAGAACCGGCCGGAAAAGGCACCTGTTCTCCATCGCATCCTGCTGGCCGATTAATGGCGGATACATTTCGGAACAGCCACGACCTTCGTTTCAAAGGAGCTTCGAGATGTCACCTATTCGCACCGCTGCCCTGCTCGCCATGTCCAGCTTGCCGCTAACCCTGGTCGCCGCACCTGCTCTGTTATCCGCGCAGCCCGCCCCGCAAAGAATTGAAATCATTTTGGATAATTTCAGCTTCGCTCCGTCCGACCTCAAGCTCCCCGCAGGTCAGCCAGTGACGTTCCGCCTCGTTAATCGCGGATCAGGTGGACATAATTTCATCGCGAAAGACTTCTTCGCGGCAGCCACCATGGACGCCGCCACGCGCAAAAAGCTGGGCAAGAAAGGCGTTGTCGAACTGGCCAAGAGCGAAGCGATAAACGTCACTCTCACCCCGAAAGCGGGCAGCTATAAGGTAAAATGCGGGCACTTCATGCATTCGACCTTTGGCATGAAGGGTACAATTACAGTCAGCTAGACCGCCTCACATTCCCGGCATTTTGAACCCAGGCGGCAAGGCCATTCCGCCCTGGATTGCCTGCATTTCATCATTCGAGACCCGGTCAGCTTTATCTCGTGCATCATTGAAGGCTGCAGTGATCAGGTCTTCCAGCATCTGCTTTTCAGTCGGAACCATAAGACTGTCGTCGATATGGACGCCAAGCATCCGGCCCTTTGCCGTGCAACGCACCTTAACAATGCCGCCGCCCGATGTGCCTTCAACTTCGATGGAATCGAGTTTGGCCTGCATTTCGCTCATCTGTGTCTGGATTGTTTCAGCGGCCTTTTGCGCTGCCTGGATCATTTCTTCCATCGATTGCATGGTGGGAGTTCCTTAAGCGTTGCGGCTCCACGGGGGTGCCTGTTCATTGATGGTGGCGGGTTCGTCGGAAACGATTTCCGCACCTGGAAATATCGATAATGTCGCGGCGACCAAAGGATCAGATTTGATCCGCTCAGCTGCTATTTCGCGTGCGCCGGCTTCTTGTTCAAGTAGCGACAGGCCCTGTTTTCCATCTTCCTGCGATACCACCCAGTTTTGCGCAGCCAATTTACCCAGCGCATCCCGAAGTTGACGCTCCAGACTGTCAGTAAATCCCTGGGCCAGCCCGTAACGCAATATGCCTGAACCCACCTCCACTGGAAAGGCTTGCATCCTCAGCTTCGCGCCTAATTGCATATGGCCGCGTTGTTCCAACCAACTGATGAATTCCTCCCATTTGGGATAGGGATCGGTGGAGGCTGCTGTTTCCGGTAACTGATCCGAAACGCTTTCATTGCCTGGCTCACTCGGCGCAGAGGGCGATGGCGAAGACGCTAAAACCGCGCCGCCCTGCCCCAATTGCTCCAGCTTCTTCGCCAGCTTTCCAGGGTCGGGCAGATCAGCGGCATGAAGCACTCGCAGCAACGCCATTTGCGCGGAGACCAACGGATCTGGCGCGCCGCGTACTTCGTCATATCCCTTCAGCAGCAATTGCCACAGCCGGTGAAGCTGGCCAGCCGACAATTTGCCCGCCCAATCCTGCAAAGCTGCGCGTTCTTCCCCGGTCGGAGCCTCTGGCTCTGCGCCGCTGACCTGCGCCACGGTGATCCTGTGAACCAGGTCCATCAGCCCGCGCATCAGCGCCAGCGGTTCAACCCCCAGCGCATATTGGTCGGCGATCGCCACCAGCAATGCCTTGGCATCCCCGTCCAGAATATTGCCCAGCAGGCGCCGCTGCGCGCCCTTGTCTGCAAGCCCGAGCATGTTACGCACGCGCGCTGCCGTTACCTTGCCGCCATCCTCATGCGCCTTGTCCAGATCGGCATGAGCTATCGCTTGATCCAGGATCGACAGGCCATCGCGGACCGATCCTTCGGACGCGGCGGCGATCATGTGCAGCGCCTCCGCTTCGGCCTCGACGCCTTCCTTCTCGCAGATCATCGCGAAATGCTGCTCCAGCTGCTCGGCGTGAATCCGGCGCAAATCGAAGCGCTGTGTTCGGCTGAGAACTGTCACCGGCAATTTGTCGACTTCGGTGGTCGCGAACAGGAATTTTACGTGCGCCGGCGGTTCTTCAAGTGTCTTGAGCAAGGCATTGAATGCATTGCGTGACAGCATATGAACTTCATCGATGATGTAAATTTTGTACCGTGCCGAAACAGCGGAATAACGCACCGCCTCAATGATCTCCCGAACATCGTCCACGCCGGTATGGCTGGCTGCATCCATCTCGATCACGTCCATGTGGCGGCCCTCGGCAATCGCCACGCAAGGCTCACATTGGCCGCATGGATCAATCGTTGGACCGCCCTGCCCGTCAGGCCCGATGCAATTCAGCGCCTTTGCAATCAGCCGAGCGGTCGAGGTTTTCCCGACTCCGCGAACGCCGGTCATCAGAAATGCGTGCGCCAGTCGATCCCGCTCAATCGCATTAGCGAGCGTGCGCACCATCGGTTCCTGTCCGATCAGCTCGGAAAAAGTCTGCGGGCGATATTTGCGGGCAAGAACGCGGTAGGGCTGATTGTCCGAGGGCGGTGCGACAGATGGAGCTGGCGATGAAGCGGCGCTCTTCTCAGCGGCCGCAGGCGCGGCGAACATAGCCGCCTGCCCGGCAGCCTCAAGCTCCTCGGCAGTCGGTTCAATTTCTTGCGCGTTAGTAGCAGGGGAATCAACCATCCCTTGATTGGTAGGCTGTCCCCGCGCGCTTGTCGAAGGGGGCGGGCGATTTATTGCAGTTTATAAGACGAAATCGGGGAACATCGTCTTTCGCGCCAAGATCGGGTCGATCTGGAAATGATGCGCAATCGCACCGCTAACCACCGATTCGAAACGAACAGTGGGGCGTAAGTCACGGCTTTCAAACAGCATAGAAGGCGCAAGCCCCGGCCAGTCGGACTGTACCGTCCCGCCATGCTGCAAATTTCCTCCAAGCAGTATCGCTGCCGATGCCGTCCCATGATCCGTGCCGCCAGTGCCGTTGAATGCAACAGTCCGCCCGAATTCCGTCGCGACCAATACCAGGGTGTTGCGCCATTCTGCGCCCAAGCCATCCTTTAACGCCGCAATCAGCGCATCGGCTTGACGCAATGGGGCGCCAAGCCGCCCGCGCTGGTTACTGTGCGTATCCCACCCATTGGTCTCCAGCATCAGTACCCGCGCGCCTTCCGCTCCGGTCATCAACCCTGCAGCCATAGTCCCGACCGCCTGGCCGCCGCGCATAAGGCCATCCTGCATTCCTGCCATTTCCGCTGTCGACTGAGCATCTTCCCACAGGCCTGACAGCTGGGCATCTTCTGCATATATCATCGAGACCCGCCGCATCAGATCATCGTTCGCACCCCGCATCCGCGATTGCGCGTAAGAACTGGCCGGAGCCGGCCCGCGCAAGGCCAAAGGAAGAGCAGGAGCAACCGCGAGAGCTCGGGCCTCACCTTCCGGCAGCAAGGTCAGCAACCGGTTCAGCCAGCCATCACTGCTGCCATATGGCCGTGAAGCGCCAGACTCGAGCATGTTCTGGGCATCGAAGTGCGACCGCTCGCGGCAACCAGACGACATCGCATGCACGAAACTCGCCTTTTTCTGGCCGAACAGCGCGGCAGTCTGCGCCAGTTCCGGATGGAGCGTGAACAGGCTATCAAGCTTTGTGCCGCTCAGAGCATCTTCCGCAAGCGCCCCCCTTGCCCGCAGATAGTCGGGATCACCCGTCGGAGCGACCGTCGCCAATCCGTCCGCAGCGCCGCGCTGGATAATGAATACGAACCGTTTCACGGTACCCGCTGAAGCCCACGCAATTCCGGGATGCAGCGCGCTAGCTGCTAGGCCAGTCAGGCCGGCGGCGATGAAGGAACGGCGAGCGATCATGACATTATCTCCGCAGGAATTCGGGCGAGACGAGCAATAGCGACAGGCCCTGTGCCGGGCTTTCAGCGCGGGCGATGCCTTCCACCGTATTGTCCGACAGCACGCCGGGTAAAGCCTGCGGGGCCAGCTGCCGGGCATCCAAGCGGCCAGCACTACGGCGGCCCATTTCTGAGGCCAGTTCGACCCGCCGCATCAACGCCGCACCCCCTGCCCAAGTATCTGCTTGATCGGCATAGCCAGCAGGCGATCCGGGCCGCCAGATCGGTTGGCCCAATTGCACAAACATCGCCGCAGCGCGTTCTGCGCGGGTCGGCCCCGTATCTGGTCGCGACTCCAGCCCAACCATGCGCAACGACGAAACCATCCATTCCCAGGGCGATTTGAATTTAGCCTGCCCAGTGTCCCAACTTGTCGGCCATGCCTCGGGCGATTCGACCAGGGTCTGATAAAGCGAAGCGAGATCCCCACCGGTTTTGAGAAAGTTCTCCTCCAGCCGTTTCACTAATACATCGGGCGGGACATCGGATACAAAATGCTGTGCCAGCTTGGCGGCGATATGACGGGCGGTTGCCGGGTGCACAGCAAGATCACTCAGAACCGCATAGGCCTGCGCTTTGCCGCCTGCTGCATAGGTGCGGCCCATGATCTGACGCGCACCGGGTTCGTGCAATTGTTCCACAAACAGCGTTTCGCCGGGCGTGATATCAGCCCCCAACAACCGTTCGAGCAGCCGCCCGCCGCCAATCCCGGGCACAGTCAGCCCGGTAAGCGCCCGCGCCAACTCGGTAACGTCGCTTTGATCATAGCCCGTGCGCACACCCAGAGTGTGCAGTTCGAGAATTTCCCGCGCCAAATTTTCATTGAGGCCGATTTTCCGATTGCGGTTCTTCCTGACCCGTTTTGCCACCATGCTGCCCGGCCCGACTGATTGCGCTTGATCAAGATACAGCAGCATCGCGGGATGAGTGATTGAGGCAAACAGCAGATCGGAAAACTTTCCGAGGATATTGGGCCGTATCGCGTCGAATTCGTAATTCCCGGCGAAGGGAATGACCGGTTGTTTGTCGACCGATATGGCAAAATGGTTGGACCAGAAATGGACCAATCGCTCCGCAAAGTCGGTTTCACTGACAAGGGCGGCGTCGAACCGTGCGGCAACTGCCTGAGTATAATCATCGCGGAGATCGCGGCGCATTCCTTTGCGCTGCAAATCCATCATTTCAAGCGAGGCGGCTGCATCCGCAGTCTCGCTATTCCGTAATGTGCGAACCTCGCGGGACTTGATCTGATATTCGTAAAATTCCCTCGCCAACTGCGGCAGACGAGGAAGCGCTGCGATGACTGCGGGACGGGCATCGAAACGGCCCAACTGGTCGAGCAACCATTGGCGGGGCTTGGCAGGCACATACTGCTGCGCCTTCGCTCCCAATCCGAACCGGTTCATCGCAATTGCCGCATCTATCGCCATGGAATCTTCACCTTCGAACTGAAGTTCTGCGTGAAGATACCAGACAGCGGGCTGACCGCATGTGTCAAATTGTAATGAATTGTCGCATCAATGAGGCGCGACGTGCCTCGAAGTGATTGAAAAAGGAGCCGAGCGACCCGCCGCAAATCGTTGTGGCTGCTTCCTTCCGGACCTGACCAGGTTGGCGAACGCGCACGTCCACCCGACTCCCGGGCGGGCATATGGGGCCCGATGGGGTCAGACGCAACCCCTTTGCATGTGCTGAGATGTAACCTGATTACCGAAAATTATCGGCATAGGTCTGCAGTTTGAGGGTTTTCGGCGGTGTCGCATAAACCCGTGCCGCGATCCCGTGCTTTGCGGCATAGGCCTTTGCCGCATCCTTGTCCGGGAACGACAGCTGTACCTGTGCCTGCGTATCGGCGCTGCCGGTCCAACCCATCAGCGGATCAGCTTTGCGCGCTTCCGACTGTTCGAATTCGAGCATCCAAGCGTCGGTCTTTGCCTTGCCGGATTGCATCGCGCTTTTCGGGACTTGATAAATACGTGCTGTCATGGCTTCCTTTTCGTCCCTCAAACGCCGGGCGCGAGACATACTGCTCGCTTGGCTTCGGCCTTGCAGGCCCGCGCACGGCCGCGCTTTGGCATTGCCGGTGCATTGCGGGTTTATCTAGTTTACTCTTGCCCCCTTGAAAAGGCGTTCTTGGTCTTGAGGCTCGGCTTTTCAGTCCACGGCTCATCCGGCCAGCGGTGTTTGGGATAGCGGCCCTTCATATCCTTCACCACATCGCGCCAACTGCCGCGCCAAAAACCAGGCAGGTCGCGAGTCGACTGAATCGGGCGGCCTGCCGGGCTGGTCAGCTTGATCAGCAGCGGGGTCTTTCCAATCATCGGGTGACTGTCCAATCCGAACAGAGCCTGGACCCGCAATTGGACAGACGGCGCATCTGCTCCGGCATAGTCGACCGAGTGGTGGGTTCCCGCTGGCGAAGCAAATTCGCGCGGAGCCAGTCGGTCCAGCGTCTGCCGGCTGTCCCAATCGAGCTGGTTCAGCATTGCCTCTGCAAGTTTGCCGGACGCCAGCGTCAGATCGCGCCGCCCGGCCAATAGCGGGGCCAGCCATTGATCGGCTGCTTGCGCCAACTGCTCGACCGATAAAGCGGTGATGCCGGTATGCTGTGCGCGGGCCATTAGGCTGGCGGGCAGCAGAGCGGGCAAATCTTCGAGTGCCTTGGCCAGCAGCAATTCCGCCACAGCATCGCCGTCGGGCGATGGGTCCGGCCCGGTTGTAAGCTTGATCGCCCCCAGCCGGCGCTCCAAACGCGCTTCCACACGGCGCTCGCTGGCATTCCAGCGAAGCACCGAGCGTTTCTCAATTAGGTCGGATAGATGTTCATCGACCTCTTGCGGGGTCAGCGCAGCGGCGGCTGTAATTCTTGCGCCCTTGGCTTGACCTTGCGCATCGCCGATCACCAACCACTCGGCCCTAGCCAGCGATGAAGCTGGATCGAGAAAATAGCCCCGACCACCGGCTGAAATCCAACTTTCGCCCGCAGCATCGCGCCGCTTGGCAATGTTGTCTGGCAGGGCATGCGCGAGAAACAGACCGGGGTTAAGATCACTGCGCGCTTTACCCGGGACCAGACTTTTCGCCCGCTGCGCCCAACGATCCGCCAATTTGGCCGAGGCTGCGGCGCGCGGCGATCGGTCGCCATTCCACTGGCTCAGGCGGTGAAGCAAATCCTCGCCCCTTCCGCCAAGCCCGCGTTCTTGCAGCAGCAGCGCCAACCGCGCCGCATCCCGGGCCTGACCAGCTTTGGCGCCAAACAGTACCATCGCGCCATGCACCGGATCCATCGGCAGACTGGCAACTTGATTGCCCCACTCAGTAATCCGTCCATCGGGATCGAGCGCGCCGAGTTTCACCAGCCGGTCCCGCGCCGCCGCGATGGAGGCAGCAGGCGGCGGATCCAGCCAAGCAAGCGAGGCTGGATCAACCGTGCCCCATTGCGCCAGCGACAGCATCAGCGGGGTCAAATTGGCAGTTTCAATTTCGGGTGGATCGAAGGCAGGCCGCCCGGGATGCGCGGTTTCCTCCCACAGGCGGTAGGCTACACCCGGCCCCAATCGCGCTGCGCGCCCTGCCCGCTGTGCGGCGGCCGCTTGGCTGGAACGGACGGTCACCAGATGTGTAGTGCCCGCCGCCCGGTCGAATTCAGCGCGGCGCGACAGGCCGCTATCGACCACCACGGAAACACCGTCCAGCGTCAGCGAAGTTTCAGCAATCGCAGTAGCAAGCACGATCCGGCGGCGGCCATCACGGTCGCGGCGGATTGCGCTGCGTTGGGCGGCGGGATCGACTTGTCCATGCAGGGGCAGGATCGGCGTGCCGGGCAATTTGGGCTCGAGACGCTCGCGCACTCGATCGATTTCCCGGACGCCGGGTAGGAAGGCCAGCAAATCGCCATCTTCAGCGCGCCAAGCGGTCAGGATCGCGCTGGTCATCGCGTCCTCAATCCGCAAATTCGGCTTCGCACCGAGCCATTCGGTGCGCAGCGGATAGGCCTTGCCCTCGCTTTCGATTACCGCCGCGCTGTCCCCAAGCAACCGGGCAAACCGGGCACCGTCGATGGTTGCAGACATCACGCAAATTCGCAGATCCTCGCGCAAGACCGCCCTCGATTCCAGCGCCAAGGCCAACCCAAGATCGCTGTCGAGACTGCGCTCATGCGCCTCGTCGAACAGTACCGCGCTGACGCCAGCCAATTCTGGGTCGCCCACGATCCGGTTCACAAAAATCGCCTCAGTCATCACCAGCACGCGGGTCTTGGCCGATTGCTTGGTATCCATTCGGGTCAGGTAACCAATGGTTTCGCCCGGCTTCTCGCCCAGCACTTCGGCCATCCGCTCTGCCGCCGCCCGCGCCGCGACCCTGCGCGGGCTGAGCAGGATAATGGTTCCGCTGCACCATGGCTGGTCGAGCAATGCCGGGGCCACAGCCGTAGTTTTGCCCGCGCCCGGCGGGGCGACCAGAACCGCAGTGCCATGCTTGGCTAAAACATTTTGAAGCGCAGGAAGTACCGCATGGATTGGGAGGTAGTTCATGATCCCGCCTCAGACCGTCCGCTCCGGATCGTGACTCTCAATACCCGCGCGCGACTGCGAATTCGGCGGCCTCGGCCATAGCGGCGCGGGCCTTGCCATCCGCGAAGATCGACAGCGATTCTATCGCGCGGTTGGCAAAATGACGGGCACGGTCGCGGGTTGCCTCGACCGCGTCATATTTGCCGATCAATTCGACCGCTTCGGCCAGATCGTCATTGCTGGTGCGGTGGCCAGAAATAGCGTCTTTCCAGAATTTACGCTCGGCTTCCGTCCCGCGAGCATAGGCGAAAATCACTGGCAAGGTCATCTTGCCCTCGCGGAAGTCGTCGCCCTGATCCTTGCCCATTTCAGCGGTATCGGAATCGTAATCTATCGCGTCATCGACCAGCTGGAACGCAACGCCCAGATTGCGGCCATAATCATCGAGCGCTTGCTCCTGCCGCTCGTCACATTCGGCGACTACGGCGGAAATTCTACTGGCGGCAGCGAACAGCGCCGCGGTCTTTGCCCCGATAATCTTGAGGTAGCGCTCTTCACTGGTTTCGATCTGGCGTTGGGCTGTCAGTTGATCGACTTCGCCTTCTGCTATGATCGCGCTGGCGCTGCTGAGGATTTTGAGGACCTTCAGGCTGCCATCCTCGACCATCAGTTCGAACGCGCGGCTGAACAGAAAATCGCCGACCAGTACTGTGGCGGGGTTGCCGAAGATGATATTCGCTGCGGCTTTGCCACGCCTGAGGTCAGACCCATCGACCACATCGTCATGTAGCAATGTTGCGGTGTGGATAAACTCCACGGACGCGGCCAATTTGTAATGACGATTCCCTTGATAGCCGACCAATTGCGCCCCGGCGAGGGTCAGCATCGGCCTAAGACGCTTGCCGCCGCCGGAAATCAGATGTCCAGCCAGGGCCGGGATCAACGGAATTTCGCTCTGCATCCGGTCGAGAATAACGGCATTCACCGAATTCATACCCGAAGCCGTCAGCGTCAAAATCGGATCGAGAGTCGGCTTTTTCGCCAAATTGCCCGTCGGCTGCTTGCGCGGAAGCGAAACAATTTCGGCGGTCATAATTGATGTGCAACCATAATGCTGTTCGACATGGGGGCGACAAAGTCGCTTGGCAAGCTTGGATTCAGCGCAGTGACCGTGATATGCGGCGAATGATGAAAGAAACCGCACCAGCCGCTGGCACCATGTCTGCAACCATGCCCGATCCGCAACTCGACAGCTTTCGGCGCAGCATCGACAACATCGACGCTGCGCTGATCCACATGCTGGCTGAGCGATTCCGGATTACTCAGGCGGTTGGGGAATATAAGGCGAAAACCGACCTGCCGCCCTCCGATCCTGGCCGCGAAGAACGCCAGATCGCACGGCTACGTTTGAAAGCGGAAGAAGCACATCTGGATCCAGAGTTTTCCGAGAAATTCCTGCGTTTCATTATTGATGAGGTGATCCGGCACCATCAGAAAGCACGCGGAAACTGAGACAGAATCACGCTGGACCTAACCAGCCTGCGGCAAGATCAGCTTGACCAGCAAGCCGCCCAAATCTTTGCTTTCGTCCAGCTCCACGCCGCCGCCATAAATCTCCGCCACATCGCGCACGATGGCAAGGCCCAGTCCAGTACCGGGCTTGCCAGTATCCAACCGAGCGCCGCGATCGAAAATGCGGGTACGTTCTTCCTCGGGGATACCAACACCGTCATCCTCAACCCAGATGACGCATTGGGCCAGGTCGGGCTCTGCATCCACAGTGACGAACACGCTCCCGCCGCCATATTTCGCAGCATTTTCGATCAGATTACCAAGTATTTCATCAAGGTCCTGCCGCTCAATGGCGACCTTCACATCGTGGTTGCCGTCTAGATCGAAGCGGCCATTGGGATAAAGACGCTCTATGGCGCGGCGTACCGCCTCAGCACTTTCCCATACCGGCGTTTGGGCATGACCAACAGCACGGCGGCCCACCGCTCTGGCTCGGGCCAGATGGTGATCGACATGGCGCCGCATAGTGGTCGCCTCGCGAATGACCGTATCTGGCAAGTCGACAGCCTTGGCTGTCGCGGCATTATTGATCACCGTCAGCGGAGTTTTCAGCGCATGGGCCAGATTGCCCGCATGGGTGCGCGCTTCTTCTGCCTGCTTTTGCGAATGGGCCAGCAGCGCGTTCAATTCCTCGACAAGCGGCTGCACCTCCAATGGCAGGGGATCGGTTACGCGGTTTGACCCGGTTGTGCGGACGGACTGGATTGCCTCCTTAACGCGGCGCAAAGGACGCAGGCCGTAGTAGCTTTGCAGCATGGCCATCACAAACAGACCAAGACCAAGGATCGCGAAACTGTAGGCGAGAATCGAACGAATCCGGCGGATCTGGTAATCAAGTTCCTCCCGCGCCGAGGCGACTGCGAAGGTCCATTTGGTCTCGCTATCAGGCAAAATGACCGTCCGTTCGACAATCCGGATCGGTTCGTCCGAAAACTGGAAACTGTCGTAAAAATGCGGATCATCGTCGGAATGCGGCGGCCCCAATTGCAAGGTACGGTCCCACAAAGACTGCGACGGCGTGTATGGCTTGGTCTCCAGCGAATATGACCCGAAACCTTCGCGCCCCTCTGCACTGATCTGCCAATACAGCCCGCTGCCCGGTTCAAGAAAGCGCGGTTCACCGATCGGCCGGTTAAAAAAGACTTCCTCGTCTGCCCCTGTTTCGGACACCACGATCATCGTGTTGAGCAAATACCCCAACTGATCATCGAAATTATCTTCCACTAAATTGGTCAAGGTCCGGTCCAGCGCCCAGCCGCCAGCGAGCAGCAGCACACTGATCCAACCAGCGGCAATCAGCATCATCCGGCGTGACAGGCTGCCAGTATGCGGCGCTGCTATCCTGACGCTGGTGTTGCCTGTTGAAGGATCGCCCTGGCTATCTTCCGCGCCCATTAGCAAACCGGCGTCAGTTTGCGCGCGGCGCGTCGGCCGGATCGTCGAGACTATAGCCCAGGCCGCGAATGGTAGTGATCACTTCGGCGCCCAATTTCTTGCGAATCCGAGTGACAAAAACTTCGATCGTATTCGAATCGCGGTCGAAATCCTGATCGTAAATATGTTCGATCAACTCAGTTCGGCTCACAACCTTGCCCTTGTGATGCATCAGGTAACCGAGCAATTTATATTCCTGCGCGGTAAGTTTCACCGGCTCACCGTTCAGCGTCACGCGGCCCGAACGCGTGTCCAACCGGACATCGCCAGCCATCAATTCGGACGAAGTATTGCCCGACGCGCGGCGGATCAGTGCCCGCAACCGTGCAATCAATTCCTCTGTCTGGAACGGTTTGGCCAGATAATCATCGGCCCCCGCATCCAGCCCAGCGACCTTGTCTGACCAGCTGTCCCGCGCGGTAAGGACCAGAACGGGAAATGCCCGGCCTTCCTTGCGCCACATGCCGAGCACAGTCAGTCCGTCGATTTCTGGCAGACCGAGATCGAGGATCACGGCATCATAATCCTCGGTACTGCCCAGATAATGACCATCCTCGCCATCGGTGGACAGATCCACCGCATAGCCAGTTTGTTCGAGGGTAGATTTCAATTGCTGGCCGAGAGTAGGTTCATCCTCGACAATCAAGATCCGCATGCTAACGAATTCCCCTAATAAGATACGCCAAATGCTTTAGCGCCCAGTGGCTTCAGCGATAAGTGGGCTTTTGTATGAAATGCGTCAACTGGCGCGGCTGTTGATGGATCGGTGTTTTATGCGCGCCTTAGCGGCTGCGCTGGAGAATACGTCCTGTTCGCGCATCGACATCGACAAAGCTGACGCGCCCGTCCTTGATGAATTTCAGGCGGTACGCCATCGCTGTCGAATCATAAGCAGGCCCGAGATATTCGTGCCCCTGCGCCTTTAACTGGGTGACCACCCGGCGTTCAATTTCGCGCAAGGAAAGCAGATTTCCCGCCTTCATCTCTTTGCGCGCTTCACCCTGATCATTGCGCGATTGCCCGATTGCAGCGGGCACGGAAATGCCCGACGTCATCAAGACAGCAGCAAGAACGGATACAATTTTCTTGGTCATAATACCTGTCTGTCTAAGTCTGCACCATTGAACAAGATGTGAATGCTCACAATTCCCCCGGTTAATGCTGCCCAATCGGCTTAGCGAGTCATTTCATATTTGACCGTCACATTCACTCCGGTTCCAACAAGTCCGGGTTGAACGGGTGTTGCTGCTGCCTCGGTGGCCACCATCGCCCGCTGCATCATCGGCATCGGTTGATTTCCGCTAATACTCTCGCTGACTTCCAACAGACGAACCCCGGTATATCCCGCCCAAGTGGCATATTCCATCGCCTGACCTTGCGCGCGGTCCATAGCGGCCTTGCGGGCCTGAGCCTTCGCCGCAGTGTCATCGTCGATTGAGAATTGCGGCCCGCTCAGATCGGTCGCCCCAGCAGCCACCAGAGCATCAAGGACCTCGCCCGTTTTGGCAACATCCCGCAGAATCACGCTGACGCGGTTCGATGCGGAATAACCGCGAAAAACCTGTTTTTGCGATGTCCGGTCATAATCATACCGCGCATTGAGATTGATCCCGGTCGTTTGAATGTCATCAGCATCAACACCTAGTGATTTGATCCGCTTGATGACCGCATCCATTCCAACCGCATTCCGGCGCATCGCCGCAACTGCAGTTGGCGCGTCCGTAGATACGCCTGCGCCAATTGTGGCGAGGTCCGGCTGGGCTTTAACAGTTTCGCTAACCGACAATTCGACCACAGGACCGGTGGCCTGAATTTGCACCTGTGCGGCGGTCGCGGGAACGGCAAAAGCGCCCAGCAACGCAGCGGGAATGAGGTAATTCTTCATACGGGAAACTCCTGTTGGAAAGACCTACATGGCACTGAATAGATTGCGCGCGGCTGAACTGCCAGATGGCGAATGCAAATCAGCAAGGTGGACCCGGCGCGCCCACCCCGCTAAGCGCCGCGCCCATGGCGCAACCACCAATCCTCAGCTGGGAAAAACTTGGCCTTCAGCAAGGCGGCCGTTGGCTGTTCGAAGGGTTGGACCTGCATATCGGCCCGCGGGACCGGCTGGCGCTGATCGGCCGCAATGGCGCAGGCAAGACCACGCTGTTCCGGATGATCATGGATCAGGTTGATGCTGACAAGGGCGAGCGCAAGGTAAAGCCCGGCACAAAAATCGTGGTGCTGGAACAGGAGCCCGACTTCGGGCCGTTCGAAACGTTGATGGATTTCGCGCTGAGCGGAAGGGACGCCCCGGCTGAATATGAAGTTGATGCCATCGCCGGACAACTTGGGATTGACATGGCTACTCCAACCGAGGGTGCCAGCGGCGGGGAACGCCGCCGCGCCGCCATCGCCCGGGCCTTGGCGATGGACCCCGATCTGTTACTGATGGACGAACCGACCAACCATCTCGATCTGGCCGCGATTGACTGGCTGGAAGACTGGCTGACCCGGTACAAGGGCGCATTCGTGGTCATCAGCCATGACCGGACATTCCTGAAACGCCTGACCAATGCGACCATCTGGCTCGACCGCGGAACAATTCGCCGCAAGGATGTTGGTTTTGGCGGGTACGAGGCGTGGGAAGAGCAAGTCTATGCCGAGGAAGCGCGCAATGCGCACCGGATGGACGCCAAGCTGAAGATCGAAGCGCATTGGCTGGAACGGGGCGTAACGGCGCGGCGCAAGCGTAATCAGGGCCGGCTCGAGGCTTTGTACAAAATGCGGGCTACCCGGGCGGCGATGATTACGCCGGGCGCGACGGCCAAGCTGGGTCTGTCAGCAGACGATACCAACAAGAGCAAGTCAGTGATTGTCGCGGACAAGGTCACCAAAAGCTTCGGCGACCGCCCGATTATCAAGGATTTCACCCTGCGCATTCAGCGCGGCGACCGGATCGGTGTCGTCGGGTCAAACGGAGCGGGCAAGACTACCTTGCTGAAGCTGCTGACCGGCGAAATCGAGCCTGACAGCGGCACAGTGAAAATCGCCAAGACGCTGACTGGCGTTATGATCGATCAACAGCGCAGCCTGATAACCCCTGAAAAGAGCGTGCGCGATGTGGTGGCCGAAGGCGGCGATTGGATCGACGTGCGCGGCATCCGTAAACATGTTCAGGGCTATCTGAAGGAATTCCTGTTCGATCCGGCCTTGGTCGATACCAAGATCAAGACATTGTCTGGCGGCGAACGGTCACGATTGCTACTGGCGCGGGAATTTGCCCGCAAGTCGAACCTGTTGGTGCTCGATGAACCGACCAATGACCTCGATCTGGAAACGCTCGACCTGCTGCAGGAAGTAATCGCCGATTACGAAGGCACCGTGCTGATCGTCAGCCATGACCGCGACTTTCTCGACCGGACAGTGACGATCACACTGGGGCTGGATGGGATCGGCAATGTCGATATCGTGGCAGGCGGTTATGCCGATTGGGAAGCACAGCGGACCAAGCGAACGCAATCGGGCAAGCCGAAGGCCGCCAAAGCAGCCCCCCCTGCCCCAACCTCCAAAGCGCCCTCTAAGAACGCCAAACTGAGCTACAAGGATCAGCGCGATTACGAGCTGTTGCCAGCTCGGATCGAGGAATTGGAAGCGGCGATCACAAAGGGTGAGGAAATCCTGTCCGATCCAGACCTGTTCACCGGCGACCCCCAAAAATTCGCCAATATCAACAAGGGTATCGAAAACGCCCGCGCCGAAAAAGACGCAGCGGAGGAACGCTGGCTGGAATTAGCGGAGTTGGTCGAGGGATGACGGCGCTGCACCGCCAGATAGCGGCTTGCCGTATCTGCGCGGATGCATTGCCGCATGAACCCCGGCCCGTTGTCCAGTTTTCCTCCTCTGCCCGGCTGCTTATTATCGGTCAGGCTCCGGGTTCGAAAGTCCACGGAAGCGGCGTTCCGTGGGACGATGCTAGCGGCGATCGGTTGTGCGAATGGACCGGGCTTTCACAGGTGCAACTTCACGATCCAGCAAGGGTCGCGCTTGTTCCGATGGGATTTTGCTACCCCGGCAAAGGCACAAGCGGCGATCTGCCGCCGCGCCGCGAATGCGCTCCGCAATGGCATTCGGAAATTTTGGCTGCGCTTCCTGCCGACCGTTTGACCTTGCTGGTCAGCACCTATGGCCAGCAACACTCCCTGCCCCGCACCCGCAAACTGTCCCTGACTGATCGCGTACGGAGTTTTGAACAGTTTCTGCCGAACGTATTGCCACTGCCGCACCCGTCATGGCGCATTACGATCTGGATGCGGAAGAATTCTTGGTTCGAGCGTGACATCGTGCCAATTTTGCGACGCAGAGTGGCGCGGGCGTTCAACTGATCCGGTAGAAATCCGCCACCCGTTCCAACGCCAGTTTCAGCACCAGCTTTCCGCTGCGTGCAGGCCACGACAGCTCCTTTTCCGCATCCGGCAGGCTCTCACAGCCGCATACGACACGCCAGAAAATGTCGGACAATCCGCTGCCCGCCGCATCCATTGCGCCGTCAAAACGGACCTTGGCAGCGATCTGGCGCTCGGTCGAATTGAGGCCGCTATCGCCGCTCCCTTTAATCCGAACAGCATCCCAACGCATGGTGACCGAGGGGCCAAGACTGGCGCGTTCGTAATCCGCCCGCAATCGCTCGCTCGCGTCGAACAGTCGGTCATTGAGGTGGCCCCGCGCATGAAGCCAGGCGAGCGGCGATTCGACGAGATTGACCGTGACACTGCGCCCTCGCAGCTTACCCCCACCCGATTGGCGCGGGCCTTCCGCGGTTAACTCGCAGGTCGCTAATTGGCGGCGCATGGCATTTCCCCTTGGTCGGTTCTACGAGAATCAGCGCTTGCCAAATCGAATCGTATGTAGGAAAATGAAAAACCCATTTGGTTAGAAGGAAATGAGCGTGATTAACCGTATTCGCGACATTCGTAAGCAAAAAGGCTGGACCTTGGCCGATCTGGCGGAGGCTTGCGACCCGGCTACCACCGCACAGACGATTGGCCGGCTTGAAACGGGAATGCGGAACCTTTCGGTCAAATGGATGGACCGGATTGCCGCTGCGCTGGAGGTCGATCCCGAGCTGCTGGTCAGGTCGGAACATTCCGCGCACCCCCAGGTCGTCGCAATATTGAACGAGACCGGCGCTGACGGCCTTTGCACTCCGCGTGATGCGATTTTGGCAACTGACCTTGGCGGCGATATGCCGCTGATGGTGCTGAGCGTTAAAGCAAGCAGCGGCGAATACCGTCCAGGTGATCAATTGTGGCTGCGGCAACTTAATCCGGAGGGTGCACATCAGGCGATCAACCGCGACGTGCTGGTCCCGCGCAAGGGCGGCCGCTTTGCTTTTGGCCGTCTGATTGACCGACAGGGAACAATGGTGGGTATCCTGCCGCCCGGTGCGGGGCAAAAGCAGCAAGTGGTGGACGATCCGCCATGGCTTGCCGTGGCAGAAATGCTAGTCCGCAAATTATGAAGCGCGTTCTTTCAATTGCTACCCTCTATCCCAATACTCATGCGCCGCGCTTTGGCACCTTTGTCGCCCGGTCGTTGGAGGCATTGGCCGCGCGAGGTGATTGGCATGTCACACTGATCAATCCGATTGGTATACCTCCGGTTGCATTTGGCAAATACCGCCCGCTGGCAACAGCCGCAGTGAACGGCTTGGAGCATGGTGTGGCCGTATTTCGTCCCACCTTTCCGCTCATTCCGCGTTTGGGTGCGCGGATAAACTCTAAAATGATTTTCCTTTCAATTCTGCCGCTTGTCCGGCGGCTGCACGCTGAACAGCTGTTCGATTTGGTCGATGCACAATTCTTCTATCCCGATGGGCCGGCGGCGGCGCAGATTGCCGATGAGCTTGGTTTGCCATTGTCAATTAAGGCCCGTGGTTCCGATATCACGTTTTGGGGCCAAAAACCCTTCGCACGGCGGCAAATGGCGACGGCTGCGCATGGTGCCTCCGGCCTGCTCGCAGTATCCGAGGCCTTGGCCCGCGATATGGCGGAGCTTGGGATGGACCGCAGCAAGATCACAATAAATTACACCGGGCTTGATCGGGATCTCTTCAGTCCGCGCGATCATGCCGGAATCCGCCGCCGTCTCGGCACAGTGTTGAGCTTACCGTTGGCGGCTGATCAACCGCTTCTTGCCACAGTTGGCGCCCTCACTGCCCGCAAAGGGCAAGGGTTGGTTATCGCCAGCCTGCCCCAACTGCCTAGGGCGCAATTGCTGCTGGTCGGTAAGGGTGAAGACAAAGAGAAACTACAGGCGCAGGCACGCCATCTGGGTGTTGCAGACAGGGTGCATTTTGTCGGGTCGGTTGATCACGACCTTTTGCCGATCATCCTGTCAGCCGCGGATGTGATGGTGCTGCCTTCTTCCAACGAAGGCCTTGCAAATGCCTGGGTCGAGGCGCTGGCTTGCGGCACCCCCCTGGTAATCTGCGATGCAGGCGGTGCGCGAGAATTGGTCGCCGGGCCCGATGCGGGAATTATCGTGGAACGCACTGCCGAGGGGGTGACCGAAGGTATTCGTCAAATACTGGCGAGCCCACCTACGTCGGAAGCTGCGGCCAGCATGGTAGAACAATTTAGCTGGGCCGCGAACGCAGCTTCACTGGCAGAATATTACGAATCGATCACCGCCGCCTGAACCCCAACGCTTGAACCCCGGCTCAGGATTCTCCGCGGGCGATCCGGTCTTGCTTGTCCGCAACAGTTTCCTGCGGGATGAAGCTGTTGGAGTTAACGCCCAACCAGATCAGGATCGGCGCCGCCATATAGACCGAGCTATAGGTACCGACGAAAATCCCCAGAATGATCGCAGCGACAAGGCCGAACAGGCTAGCCGGTCCGAACAGCAACAATGGGACAAGTGCGATCAGCAACGTCAGTGATGTCATGACAGTACGCGCCAAAGTCTCGTTAACCGAAAGATCAAGCAATTCGGGCAGCGGCATGTTGCGGTATTTTTTCAGATTTTCGCGGATACGGTCATAGACCACGATCGTATCATTCAGCGAATAACCAATGATCGCCAGAATGGCAGCAATGATCTGCAAGCTGAATTCCATTTGGAACAGCGCAAACATGCCGAGTGTCAGCGATACGTCATGGACCAGCGCGAATAGGGCGCCGACCCCGAACTGCCATTCGAAACGGACCCAGATATATAGGGAAATCGCCAGCATGGCAGCGAGCAGCGCCAGCACCGCTTTTTCGCGGAATTCCCCGGCAACCTTGCCCGAAACCGTATCGTTCCCATCCCGAACCACATTGTCATAGGACGACTCAATCGTGGAAATCACCTGATTGCCGATTGCGGTTGCCGCGCCGGGAGTGCTCTCCGCGCTTTCCGGTAAGCGGACGCGGATTGACACCTGATTAGCCGCACCGAACCGCTGGATTACCGGATCGCCAAAACCCAATCCGCCAATCTGTTCGCGCAGGGACGGAATCGGAGCTTCTTCTAATTCTGAAAAGGTCAGGCGGACTTCCTGTCCACCGGCAAAGTCGACCCCGTAATTCAGGCCCTTGGTCAGCACCAAGGCCCAACTGGCCGCGATCAGCAGGATACTGATCACGTAGAACGGAGCCCGATACTTCAGGAATTTGATGTTCGTGTCGTCAGGAACAAGTTTTAGCAGTCGCATGATCTGTTTTCCCTCAGACGTTCAGTTCTTGCGGACGCGCCCTGCGCAGCCAACCGGCCACCCACATGCGGGTCATGACAACAGCGGTAAACACGCTGGTGAACAGGCCGATAATTAGCACCACTGCAAAGCCGCGGATCGGGCCAGAGCCGAAGATGAATAGCAAAACGCCAGCAATGAAGTTGGTGATGTTGGCATCGTAGATTGCTCGGCTAGCCTCTTTATAACCGTTTTCCACCGCAGCGACCACGCGCCTACCGCGTTTTCGTTCTTCCCTGATGCGTTCGTTGATAAGCACGTTGGCATCGACTGCCGCACCAATTGTCAGCACAAATCCAGCAATCCCGGGCAGGGTCAGGGTAGTATTAAACACCGCCATAATCCCTAGCAACATCAGCACATTGAGGGCAAGCGCGGCGGTTGCATACACCCCGAATCGGCCGTAGCTTGCAACCATCAGAACGATCACCAGTAATGAACCGATGCCCATCGCCAGCATCCCGCGGCGGATAGAATCAGCGCCAAGATCTGGCCCAACTGTCCGTTCTTCAACCACGGTAAGATCTACCGGCAACGCACCTGACCGGAGCGAAATTGCCAGAGCATTCGCACTGTCAGTAGTGAAACTTCCGGAAATCTGCGCGCTACCGCCCAGAATCGGCTCGTTGATATTCGGAGCAGAGAGCACCTTGCCGTCAAGAATTATCGCGAACGGCTTGTTGACGTTTTCGGTGGTCAGTTTCGCGAATTTGGCCCCGCCCTGTTGGTCGAATGTAATCGATACCACCGCTTCATTGGTTTGCGGATCGACGCCCTGCTGGGCGTTAGTTAGCTGATCACCCTTGATCCCACCCAATCGGCGAACCGCCAATGATGATCCCTCGAACGGAGTGCCTGCAGCGTAAGGAAATATCTGACTGCCAGGAGGGGCAATGCCTTGATCTACGTCGGAGGGCAGCGCGTTTTGATCTACCAGCTTGAATTCCAGCTTAGCGGTTTGGCCAAGCAAAGCCTTCAATTGTTCCGGGTCTTGCAGGCCGGGGACCTGAACCACAATGCGTGTGTCGCCCTGGCGAATGATCGTTGGTTCACGGGTACCAAGCGAATCGATCCGTTTACGGACGACTTCGGTGGCGCTGTCCATGGCGTCGGTAACTGCGTTATCGATTCCGTCGCTGGTCGGCTCAAGCGTGAAACGTGTCTCGTCCACGACTGACAAATCCCATTCGCGGGTCATGCCGTTGCCGTTTACCAGCGGCAGCAACAATTCACGGGCGCGGTCTACATCAGCGACGCTTTCAACCATAAAGCCAAGCTGGTCATTTCCAGTCGAGACGTCCCCGATCCGAATACGCGGGCTGGCCTGACGCATCACCGCGCGGACCGATTCTTCCATATTCTCAAGCCGCTGCTCGGCGACCTGTTTTGGATCTGCCTCGAGAAGAATGTGACTGCCACCGGCGAGATCGAGGCCGAGGTTGACCATCGGATCTGGCAGCGCATCGGGCCACCTGACGCTGGTCGAAGACAATATAGAGGGAAGCGCACAAGCGATCGCAATCAGCGTAATCGCCCAGAGCCAGATCTTCTTCCAGCGCGGAAATTCAAGCATTTTAGTGCCTTCGCTCAGTCGTTCGCCGCTGAACCAGCGGGCGGAACGATATCACCAATGGTGCTTTTCAAGGCTTTGACACGGACGCCCTGAGCCAGTTCGACTTCGGCGTAAGTATCGTCAACCTTCATGACTTTGCCTAGCAGGCCGCCAGCGGTGATGACTTGGTCACCCTTCTTCAGGCCGCCAATCTTGGCTGCGTGAGCCTTCTGCTTACGCATCTGCGGGCGGATGATCAGGAACCAGAAAATAAGGCCCATGCCGACAAGCGGTAGGAACTGGATCCATGCAGGCGGTGCATCGGCACTGGCTGCGGCGGCGAGAAAATCAATCATGGAATGAACCCGTAAATGATGAAGCTGCAAAGTGGGGAGAGCACAAAAAAACGCAAGACTTGGATGCCATTCCGCCCCTCCCGGCGATAGAAACGCGCGCCTAGCACCTTAGTTTCACCAGAGCAACGCGCCGCGCAGCAAACTGGTGGACTCATTTGAACCTGCACGTGCCAGATGTGCTTGCCATGCCATCACAACGTCCATATAGGCGCGCCTTCCACCGGTTCGGGACGTAGCGCAGCCTGGTAGCGCATCACACTGGGGGTGTGGGGGTCGGAGGTTCGAATCCTCTCGTCCCGACCAGTGGAGCAACCCCCTCTTCTCCGACTAAGTTCTGCCGCTCCGCGCCCATTGCGCTGCGGCGCGGCACATCCTACTCCGCCGACCAAGGAGACGGGTTTATGACCTCAGACACAAAAGCCACGCCATTTCAGGCGCGGTCATGGCTGTTTGCGCCAGGTGACAGCGCAAAGAAGATGTCCAAGGCCGCGGACGGCCCCGCAGACATCGTCCTGTTGGATCTGGAAGATTCTGTTGTGCCGGAAAGCAAGCAATCCGCGCGTGAATTGGTCGCCGAATTTCTCGCCACCCGTGACGACCGCCACCGGCTATGGGTTCGCATTAATCCTCTGACGACACCTGATGCAGCGCTTGATCTGGCAGCCATCATTGCTGCAGGACCCGGCGGATTGATGCTACCAAAAGCATGCGGGCGGGATGATCTGGATAATCTCGACCGACAACTAACTGCGCTGGAAGGGCAAGCCAACATCGCGAAAGGCAGCACCAAAGTCGCGGCCCTAGTGACGGAAACTGCCGCCGCAATGTTCAAAACCGGGGATTACTCCGGCTCTCCGCGACTGGTGGCCATGAGCTGGGGTGCAGAGGATTTGTCCTCAGCCCTCGGCGCCAGTGAGCAATTCCAGGACAATGGCGCATATGCCCCAGTGTTCGAACTGGCGCGAAGCCTGTGCCTGCTTGGCGCAATTGCCGCCGGAGTACAGCCAATCGAAACGATTCAGGCGGACTTCCGCGATCTCGAAGGTTTGGCAAAACGCGCCAAATTGGTTCGTGGTTCCGGCTATCGCGGGATGCTGGCAATTCATCCCGCACAGGTTGAGGTCATCAATCAAGCCTTTACGCCAACGCCTGCGGAAATTGCTCGTGCGCAAGCGATTGTCAATTTGTTCGCTGCTAATCCCGGTGCCGGCACCATCGGACTGAACGGAGCCATGCTCGACAGACCCCACCTGGTCTTGGCGCAAGCCTTGCTAGCCAACCTGCCTCACACTTAATTTTCCTACATTAACCAAAGTGGTTATCTGACAGCGCGAATCACTCTGTTGGAGCGCGCCCATGCCAATTCTCGAATCACTTATCGGTCCGATTGCATCAATCATCGACGAGATCATCCCGGACAAAGAGGCACGGGCCCGCGCCAAGCTCAAGTTGTTGAAGCTGGAAGGCACGCAGGAGATGGAATCAATCGAGGCCCGTATGACCGCGATCGTCGCGGAGGCCAATTCCCGCGACCCATGGACCAGCCGCGCCCGGCCGAGCTTCCTCTATGTGATGTATGTGATGATCCCGTGGGCGCTTCCGATGGGTGTGCTGGCCGCATTAAAACCGGCGATGGCGCAGGACATTGCAGCGGGCATGAACTCCTATCTCGGCGGCCTGCCAGAACCGCTCTATGCTTTGTTCGACACCGGCTACCTTGGCTACACCGCCGCCCGTCAGTGGAGCAAGATCAAGGGCGTCGATCAGTAAGTCGGCGCTATACCGGGCGCTATTCCCGCGCTATTCGGGGTTATGACTGATACAAAACTGCCAACGATTTACGTCCTGAACGGCCCTAATTTGAACCTGTTGGGTTTGCGCGAGCCCGAAATCTACGGTTCCGACACGCTCGACGATATTGCTGGAATGCTGGAGGATCAAGGCCGTGAGTTGGGCGTCGAAGTGGATGTCCGCCAGACCAATCACGAAGGCCATTTGGTCGACTGGCTGCACGAAGCGCAGGCAGAAGGCGTTAAGGCTGTGTTGCTCAACGCAGGTGCCTACACCCATACCTCTATCGCGCTGCTCGATGCGATCCGAGCAATCCGCACGCCGGTGATCGAAGTCCACTTGTCCGATCCAAAGACCCGTGAGGAATTCCGCCACCTGTCCTATGTTGGCATGGCCGCCGTGCAGACGGTGGAAGGGTTCGGCGCCCGCAGCTATCTGGTGGCGCTTGACGCTGCGGCTGCATTATAGTCAGTTATTCAATCAACCCTCAGCCCCTTGCCAGTGGCGCGTCAGCGCCGCATAGGCGGGGACTTAATTCTAACAAGAGGCATTTCATGTCCGAAAATAAAGCTGCCGCTGGTCGCAAACCCGGCATGGATGTTAATACGAAGTTGGTCCGTGAACTCGCAGATATGCTGAGTGAAACCGGACTTACCGAAATCGAAGTAGAAGATGGCGACCGCAAGATTCGCGTTGCACGGGGCGCTGTTGCTGCTCCTGCCGCTCCTTCTGCTGCAGCTCCAGCCGCACCTGCTCCGGTAGAAAGCTCCGCTCCAGATCATTCTGCAGCGCTGAAATCGCCGATGGTTGGAACCGTATATCTCGCCGCTGACCCCAGCGTAGCCAATTTCGTCAAGTCTGGCGACAAGGTGGCCGTGGGTGACACATTGCTGATCATCGAAGCAATGAAGGTGATGAACCCAATCATCGCCGACCGTGCCGGGACGGTTGCAGAAATTCTGGTCGACAATGCACAGCCGGTTGAATTTGACCAACCGCTGGTCTTGATCGCGTAAGGCGAACAGACATGGGAATCAGCCGGATATTGATCGCCAATCGCGGTGAAATTGCTTTGCGGATCCACCGGGCAGCGCATGAAATGGGCATTGAGACGGTGGCTGTGCACTCCACAGCAGATGCCGATGCGATGCATGTACGGCTGGCTGATCACGCGGTGTGCATCGGGCCGCCGGCAGCGAGTGAAAGCTATCTCAACGTGGCCGCGATTATCTCGGCTGCGGAGATTTCTCAAGCCGACGCGGTCCACCCCGGATACGGGTTCCTGTCCGAAAATGCGAAATTCGCCGAAATCGTCGAAGCGCATGATCTGAAATGGATCGGCCCCAAGCCCGAACATATCCGCACAATGGGCGACAAGGTTCAGGCAAAGCGGACCGCTGGCGCGCTGGGTATTCCCCTGGTGCCGGGTTCGGATGGCGCGATTGAAGACGTCGTCGAAGCTGCAAAAATTGCCGAGGAAATTGGCTATCCGGTGATCATCAAGGCTGCATCGGGCGGCGGTGGGCGCGGGATGAAAGTCTGCACCGGACCGCACGAACTCGAAACCTTGATGAAGCAGGCGGGCAGCGAGGCGAAAGCCGCGTTTGGCGACGCCACCGTCTATCTTGAAAAATACCTCGGCAATCCACGCCATATCGAATTTCAGGTCTTCGGCGATGGTGAAGGCAATGCGATCCATTTGGGCGAGCGTGATTGCTCGCTCCAACGCCGACACCAGAAGGTGCTCGAAGAGGCACCCTCCCCGGTTATTTCCAATGAAGACCGCAACCGGATGGGCGAAGTCTGCTCAACAGCGATGGCCGATATGGCCTATCGCGGTGCAGGAACGATCGAATTCCTGTGGGAAAATAACGAGTTTTATTTCATCGAGATGAACACTCGACTGCAGGTTGAACATCCAGTCACCGAAATGATCACCGGTGTCGACCTGGTACGCGAGCAAATCCGAATTGCTGATGGCAAACCGCTATCGATTAAGCAGGAAGATATCGAATTCAAAGGCCATGCCATTGAATGCCGAATCAATGCTGAGGATCCGTTTACGTTTGCGCCCTCACCCGGACAGGTCACCGCCTATCACGCAGCGGGCGGTATGCATGTGCGGGTCGATAGCGGGCTGTATGCAGGCTACAAAATCCCGCCTTATTACGATTCCATGATCGCAAAACTGATCGTTTACGGCCGCAACCGCGAAGGCTGCATCATGCGTCTGCGCCGCGCGCTGGAAGAAATGGTCGTTCAGGGCGTGAAGACCTCGATCCCGTTGCATCAGGAATTGATAAAGCAGGAAGATATCCTGAGCGGCGATTATTCGATCAAGTGGCTGGAAGAATGGTTAGCCACGCGGGAGGCTTAATCCCCCGCGCTCACTTCTCTCCGATCGGCCCTATTGAATAGGCGGCTCGTAATTCTTGCTGCGCAATGTGATGATGTAAGCGGCCAGATGATCCACGTCTTCATCCGCAACTTCGAAATTCATTTTCTCCGGAAAGTTGTGAGAATCGTGCATCCAGGTGCCCAAAGTGTCTAGCGTTAGCCCGCTGGTATTGGCGATCATTTCAAATGAAGGCGATTGCGGATTCGGCGAAACCTCGCCCAGTGCGATCGAATGACAGCCGGAACACAGCGCCTTGGCCAAATTAAAGCCAACCTCGGCAGAACCAGCGGAAGGCTTTGCATCAGAAGCAGCCGGAGCCACTTCACTCGCAGTCGAGGTCTGGCAGGCCGAAAGAACGAAGGCCGACAGCGCGATAGCCAATAGTTTGATCATGAACTCCGTTTAGCAGCGTTCAGTATACTCCGGCAATCGTGACGAGAGCATTTCGAGCGAGTTTGGAAGGTGCCGAGGGCCGCGCCGGGTCAGCAATAGCAGCTCGGAACGGAAGACTTGCAGTGCGAGGCGCCAACGGCAGCTGACGACCCATGTGCGGCCATTCTCCTAATTTGCTCGTTTGTTTAGAAACCCTAGCTTGCCGCGAAAGGGAATGAGGCACATCCCCTCAATTGATAAGACCAAGGGACGAATATATGGTAAAATTTGCAGCGACTGCTGTAGCGTTCGCACTTGTGATTGCCGCGACCACGTCAGCACTGGAAGCATCGGCACCGGATTATTCCAACCCGGACTCCTGGCTTTGCCGTCCCGACCGGATCGATGCCTGCGCAACGGATCAGAGCATTACTGTTATCGAGGCTGACGGTTCGATGTCGGTACAGCCACTTGTCCCCGATACGGACCGCCCATTCGATTGCTTTTACGTCTATCCAACCGTCTCTCGCAACCCGACTGGCAATAGCGATGTGGTGGCCGGACAGGAGGAATTGAGGGCCGCACATGCTCAGGCAGCGCGGTTCCGCCAACATTGTCGGGTGTTCGCTCCCCTCTATCGGCAGGTGACGCTCACGGCCTTAAACAGCGCCAGGGCCGGAGGATCGGTTTTGGGCGATTTTGCGCTGGCATTTTCAGATGTAGAGCAAGCGTGGCGGAGTTATCTTGCCAGTGACAATGATGGACGCGGTGTGGTCCTCATTGGGCATAGTCAAGGTAGCGGCAGGCTCCGCCGACTGCTTAACGAAATGAACGATCCGGTCGAGCGGTCGCTGATTATTTCGGCAATGCCCATCGGCAGCACTATCGTGCGCTCGAACAGCGATCAGGCCGCAGGCGACTTTCCTTGGATGCCCATCTGTACGAGTGCAGACGAGTCTGGTTGCCTGGTCGCATATTCTTCTTTCCGCGATACCGTCCCGCCCCCTGCCAACAGCCGGTATGGACGCGCCAGGGCAACTGGTGAACACGTCGTGTGCGTTAATCCGGATGCGCTGCTCGGTGATAGCGGAACAGCCAATTCCATTTTCTCGACCTCGCCGACTTGGTCTTCCAGCCAAGGTATTGAGGCGTGGGTTGTAGGCCAATCGCTTCCGACCACTCAATTTGTTTCGGTCCCGGGTTTGATTTCAACGCGCTGCGTGTCGCGCGGTCATCTCGCCTATCTCGAAGTTTCGGTGAATGCCAACGCCGACGATCCCCGGACGGACGACATCGGAGGAGACGTGGTCAGATCCGGTAATCGCAACGATGCATGGGGCTTGCATTTGGTCGACATACCGGTTGTGATGGGCGACCTTGTCGCGCTTACAGAACGACAATATGCGGCCTGGAAGGCGGCGCGCGATTGAATTCCAGTCCCTGCCTCACCAGGACGATCTTCCGATGGAAGTTCTTGCGCTAGCATCGAGCCATTGACCTGAGTCAGCGTTTTTTGGTCTTTCATGCATTAAGACTAGGCTGCTCACGACCGTCCGCGATGGACCTTTTTCTTTGCAAAGTAGTTAGTCCGCTTTCCACCCTAAAGCAGACGCTTAACTCAGCGGAACCCCGGGTTCATGCTTCGCAGTCCGGATCGTCAGTGATGTCTTTACACTCGCCACATTCGGCGCGGGGGTCAGTTTGCTGGTCAGGAATTCCTGAAAGCTCTGCAGGTCGCGGCTGACGATTTTCAGGATGAAGTCGATTTCACCGTTCAGCATATGGCATTCGCGCACTTCGGGCAGCTGGGCCATATGGTCTTCAAATTCACGTAGCGCGGTTTCGGCCTGACTTTTCAGGCTGACCATAGCGAATACGGTTATCGCGAAGCCCAATTGCGAGGGATCCAGATCGGCGTGATAGCCGCGAATGACGCCTTCTTCCTCCAGCGCGCGCACGCGGCGCAGGCATGGCGGAGCGGTCAGGCCGACCCGATGGGCCAATTCCACATTAGTGACTCGTCCTTCATTCTGTAATTCAGCAAGCAACTTACGGTCGATTTCGTCAAGATTGGCCAATGCTTGCGTCTCCTATTGCGCAACAAGTGATTAATACCGTCCGCCGGTAATGAACGCTGCCTTATCACCAGTTATCGGACAATATTATTATACTTGCAAGCAATTGTCCCGCTTTGCGACGCACCTGCAACACCCATATCCCTACTCGCCGAAACTGGTAGGCCAACAATTGAATTCAGTCGGGTAGAATTTGGTTGCGCCGAACAGATTGACCAATTCGCCTTGAACACGTTCCACGCCGGAGAATGAATGCTTTTTGACGACCGCCTTTTAACTGTGTTGAAACACCGCGCCACCGGCGAGGCCGCCGCGCGGACACAGTTTCGGCAGTTGCTCGATCTGCTCGGTAGCCGCCCCATTACGCCCGGCGGCCGCCGCGAACAGCAATTGCTTGCTTCTGCATGGCTGCGCCTAGGGGCTCTGGGTGAAGTTTTGCCCGCCAGCGAGCGCGCGGCGATGATCCGCGATCCGGGTCTGCGGTTCCGTAATCCAGATCTAGCCGCTCATCTGGCAGAAGACGAACCCGATGTGGCTGTTGCCGCCCTCGCCCGCGCCAATCTGTCTGACGAGGAATGGCAGGTCCTGATCCCTCGCTTGCCGATCCGGGCACGCGGCTTCCTTCGATTGCGCCGCGATATGCCCGCCGGTGCTGCGTCGCTGCTCGACCGTCTGGGCATTCATGACCGCGGCCTTCCTCTCCCCGCCTTGGACGAGGCATTTGATCTTGAGGCCCGATTTGCAGAGACTGCACCTGCCCCTCAGCCCGCCGCCGCGAATGATGGGGCTGACGAAGTTGCCGCCAAGCAGCCTGAAGACAGCGAAATCGGCGCTTTGGTCAAGCGGATCGAGGCGTTTCGCACTGCACGGCGTTCTGACCCGTCTGGTGGTCAATCGCCCCGTCTTCCACTGGGTGACAAGCGCACAGATATCGATCAGCCACGACTGTCTGCCTTTGCATTTACCGCCGACGCAGAAGGACGAATCGACTGGGCCGATACCGAAGTTACCCCGATGATGGTCGGCAAGCGGCTTGATGAAGCCCGCGTTTCTCCCAATCCATTTACGCGGCACCAACCGCTGAGGAATCTGACCATTGAACTTGAAGGTGCCCCGCTGATTGCCGGCGACTGGATAGTCGATGCAAACCCGCGGTTCACCGCCCCCGGTGGGCGATTTTACGGTTATGCTGGTAAGTTCCGGCGGCCGGCGCGGAAGCCAGCAGCCATCCAGCCGGCCGTAGACAGCGAAGCAGATCTCATCCGCCAGTTGCTGCATGAATTGCGCACCCCGGTGAACGCGATTCAAGGGTTTTCAGAAATCATCCAGCAACAATTGTTTGGCCCTGCGCCGAATGAATATCGGGCGCTTGCAGCAACAATCGCTGGCGATAGCGCGCGAATCCTGGCGGGATTCGATGAATTGGACCGGCTCGCCCGGCTCGAAACCGGGGCGCTGGACCTTGAGGAAGGCTCAGCCGACTTGAATTCGATACTACTGAGAACCTCCGCCCAGTTGCAGGATGTTTTGCTGCCGCGAACTTCCAACTTTTCGGTAGACTTGGGCGACGCCCCTTGCCTGATCACCCTGTCTGATGGGGAATGCGAGGCATTGAGTTGGAGGCTGTTAGCCACGCTCGCCAGCTCAATTGGTGCGGGCGAAGAAATTCAGCTTTCTCTGGAACAGGATGGCGCCATGGCCAGACTATCCTGTGAATTGCCTGAGAGCCTGAGCGATTCGAACGATATTTTCGCCGCCAGTATGCGGTCACCCAGCGGCGCCCTTAGCGCGGGAGTATTTGGCACTGGTTTCGCCCTGCGGCTGGTCCGGGCCGAGGCGCGAGCGGCAGGCGGAGATCTGGCGCGGGCTGACAATTGGCTAATCCTCAGCCTGCCGCTATCAAAAGGTTCCGCGGACGGTGCTGCGGACACCGCTTAGGTGGGGGTTTGGCCTTAGATGGTTGTTTGGTAATCATTCCTCGTTAAGACCGGCAGGCATAGTCTGTTCTGAGGGAGCATTGCGATTTTGGACCGGCCGATTTCCGCTCTACCCGGCCATGACGCTATCGCGCGGTTCCGCCCGAATGGGGTCAACGCAGCCTGCTCACTGTCGATACGGAAGAAGAATTTGATTGGGACGGCCCGTACACTCCGAACGAGCATGGGCTTGATCACATTGGGCGACTGCGCAAATTTCAGCAGTTCTGCGAAGGGATCGGTGTCTCGCCGGTCTATTTGATCGATTGGCCGGTTGCCACTTCGCCGCTGGCGGTCGAGATACTGGGTGATGCGGTTAAGTCCGGCAACGCTGAAATCGGCATTCAATTGCATCCGTGGGTTAACACACCTCATGATGAAACGGTCAATCCATACAACAGCTATGCTGGCAATTTACCGCCAGCCTTGGAGCGAGAAAAGTTCCTTCGGCTGCGTGATAAGATTGCGGAAAAATTCGATACCGCCCCGATGATCTACCGGGCCGGCCGATACGGACTTGGACCAAATAGCGCCGAGATGCTGCGCGATGCCGGCATTGCGATCGATACATCGGTACGTAGCAAGTTCGATTATCGTCCCGGCCATGGTCCAAATTACAGCAAGAGCCCGCTTGTCCCCTATTGGCTCGATACTCAGCAAAGCGTGCTCGAACTGCCGCTCACATCGGTTTTTTGGGGCGTTCTGCGCAAGCAAGGCGATCTGCTGCAACCTCTGCTGAACCGATACCCGTTGCTAGCGGGCGTCTTGTCAAAGCTGGCTTTGCTGGAACGAATTCCGCTTACTCCTGAAGGAATCTCCTCCGAAGAGGCTCTGCGCGGGATCGACATTGCAATCGACGATGGATTGCCGGTGCTAGTGCTGTCTTTCCACAGCCCTTCCCTGGTGCCCGGAAACACACCCTATGTCCGGACCGAGGATGATCTGGATCAATTTTACGATTGGTGGCGAACGATCTTCGCCTATCTGGAAAAACGCGGCGTGACCCCGACAAGTGTCGAAGAAATCGTCAAATCGGTCGAAATTTGACTGCTTTTTCCATTTATGCCGGAAATGCCGCATCTTGGTGCTTGCCACCTGCGTTTACCCAAGCTAGGCGCTGCACCGCTGAACGAGATCCTGAGGGCCTGTAGCTCAGTTGGTTAGAGCTGGCCGCTCATAACGGCTAGGTCGGGGGTTCGAATCCCTCCGGGCCCACCGGATACCAACTGGATAGGATCTTCAGCTCGAATAGTGTCGGGGAGTGGCGCAGCCTGGTAGCGCATCTGTTTTGGGAACAGAGGGTCGCAGGTTCGAATCCTGTCTCCCCGACCACTTTGAGTTTAATCAGCTATTTCATCACCTTAAGTCCATCATCTAACCCGATGTGGGACCGGTTTGTGGGACCGGTTCGTAGGACCGGTTCGTAGGGCGTTGGCACCTCTGTAGGTGGCGCTCCGCGCGCTAATCCGGCGAACTCACCTTCTTTATCTCTGGATCGTAAAGACCCTGCCAATGTCAGCTTTTAGGATATCCCAGAAACACTTCCGATGACAGAAACTGGGGTGGAAAGCTGCCGTTAGGATAGCGATGGGCGAAAGCGCGGATGCCGAGTCACAATGCATGTTGTGGTAGCGTGCTAATCGGTGCTGCTACGATATATCTCGATAGGCTGGATTGCCCACGGGACCTTCAATCTATTTGCAGTTTTGCCGCCGCGACACTTTGTCTATATCTTGAGATATGGAATATTTGCACGAGACTCGCGCCAGTCACGATCTATACGGAATGTGGATCAAAGACATTGATTTAATTGATAGAGTTTTGACAGTCTTGCCAAACGAAAATCAAGATGATGTTCGCGAACTCTCAAAGAGAGTGGCCGTTCTGCTATTTCCTATTATCGAGTCTATATCCATCAACATATTCCAAGGTGGATTGCGTAAATACCTCAAAGAACTCGACTATTCTTCAAAAGAAGCTGACTTGATTTCAAAGATGTTTCGAAACGGTTTTTCACATTATAACCGGGCAATGAGGCTTGAGTATGAAGACGGAATAGTCATGGCCGATTGGCATTCTGTTTCTGGCTCGTCAGGCTTGTTGCAGGCACATTCTCGCAAGGCATTTACCTACTACAAGAGTGGTGATTGTAACAGAGCTTGCCTTGAGCTGCACTGGTTCGCAACGCAGGTAAAAACGGACCTGGAGTCGCGGCTAGAAGGTGAAGAGCCTTTTCAAGTGAATTATGTGATCGGTCAGAAAATCGAAGGGACGAGGCCGGAAGCAGAAGCACTTCAAGAGGATGAATCGGGGCTTGAGTGAATTCCGCAAATGGGTCGTTGCACGAACCGCTTCGCGGATTGGCGCTAGGGTCGAGGTAAGACCGTCCGGCGAGCGCCGCGCCTGATTGAACGTCGGCTGCCATAGGCAGACCCTCTCGACTCCTTCAACTTAGGAGT
>Ga0209702_10001877_pt1 | contig 38392 bp, 33 predicted proteins | sample FRY01_FD_187210 | JGI IMG/M metagenome (GOLD analysis project Ga0209702, IMG submission 187210) | Freshwater microbial communities from Lake Fryxell liftoff mats and glacier meltwater in Antarctica - FRY-01 (SPAdes) (version 2) | ecosystem: Environmental > Aquatic > Freshwater > Ice > Glacier...
CTTGCAGCAGCCTGCCCTGTCTGAAAAGCAAATGAAGAGCAGCAGTTTGATGTCTGAAAAGCACAGCAGTCTGCTATCTATCAACCAGCAGACGGCTATTTTGGAACCAGCTGCACAAACAGCCATCCCCCCTTTGCGGGACTTTCAGCGTGGAGCTCCGAGCCAAGCCCTATTCACAGGAAAGGAAAAAGCTAGGAACACCGCCACCACCTGCACCCTGTTACACCAACTTATGTAGCGCATCCTGTGAGCAAGCATTCTAGCCATTCACCCAAACACCTCCGTGATAAAAAGCCTCCCGACTCCGGCCCTTACTCCTGATACACCACCCACAGTGTGCTTTGCCCCACGGCCTGCAAGGTTGCGCGGTCAATTATCTCCATATTGTCTTTGTGGGTATGCCAATAACCTCCGAAGCCAGTGGGAGTGGTAGGGTCGTGCTCAATGATGTCGATCATGGGGATACCGGCGATCTTGTTTACATAGTAGTGGTCGTCGGTAATCGGACTACTTTGCTGGAAGGTGAAAAAACTACCAAAACCGAGGTCATGTGCCGCATTCCACACCTTGCGCGTGACGTGCGGCGCATAATACATCGAAAAGCCTTCCATGTAAAAACGAGCGTCCTTTCCGCCAACCATGTCGTATAAAATACCGTATTCAGCACGGTAACCGGCTTTGTGGGGATTGGCAGCCCAATACTGGGAGCCGAGGCAGTAGCTGTCGGACACTTCTGAAATACCATAATCTTCGAGGTCAAAAAGCACAATATCTACCCCTATTGCAGGCGCTTGAAGGGCAAAATTGCGGGCCATTTCTAACAAAATAGCTACGCCGGAGGCTCCGTCGTTGGCCCCGTCGATGGCTTGGTTGGTGCGCTCAACATCTTGGTCGGCACGCGGTCGGGTGTCCCAATGCGCGGCCAATACCACTCGCTTTTTTTGGTCGGGATTGAAACGCGCGATGATGTTTTTGAGCTGAAAGGTTTGGCCGTCGTGGGCTTTGATGGGCGCGCTTTGTACCTGCACCTCGGGCGTAAAACGCAACAAGGTTTTTACCAAATAGTCGGCACAGGCGGCGTGGGCGGCGCTACCAGGGGTGCGTGGACCAAAATTCACCTGGGCTTCTACCCAAGCATAGGCGCTGTCGGCATTAAAAGGGGGGTGCGTAACCACAGCTTTGGCAGGTTTGTCGGCCGTTTTTTCCTGCTGCTCGCTTGATTCGTTTTTACAGGCAGCGGCTGCCAAGAGCAGCAGCAGACTGACAAGGATGTGTCTTTTCATCGTGATTTTACTTAGCTGAAACTCCAACTGCTGCCTTCTTTACTGTCTTTTACCTGTATGCCCAAAGCGGCCAATTGATCGCGGATGCGGTCGCTGGTTGCCCAATCTTTGTTGTTTTTGGCCTCCACGCGCATTTGCAGCAACATTTGCACGAGTCCGTCTACTTTATCAGTAGCGGCTTCGGCTTCGGTTTTCATCCCCAAAACCTCAAAAACCATGGTTTTAACGGCCGTTTGAAGCTTTTGGAGGTCGTCAGCGGTTAAGCTGGCCTTGCCGCTGGCCATCAAATTGGCTTGGTAAACGGTTTCGTACAGCTGGGCAATGAGGATGGGCGTGTTTAAATCGTCGCACAAAGCCTCGTGGTAACTGGCAACTAGGGGGGCTACTTCAAAAGTACTTTCTTTGCCCGGCTGTAACTGCATGAGGGTTTTTACGCCTTCCATAAAACGTTTGAGACCCTTTTCCACGGCTTGCAAGGCTTCATTGCTGAAGTCGAGGGTGGAGCGGTAGTGGGCTTGAAGGATGAAAAAACGGATGGTCATGGGGCTGAAGGCCTGCGACAAACGGGCGTGGGTGCCGTTAAATAGCTCGCTGAGGGTGATGAAATTGCCAAGCGATTTGCCCATTTTTTGCCCGTTGATGGTGATCATGTTGTTGTGCATCCAGTATTTCACGGGTTGGTGACCACAACTGCCTTGCGACTGCGCAATTTCGCTTTCGTGGTGCGGAAAAAGCAAGTCCATACCCCCCCCGTGAATATCAAAATAATCGCCTAAATACTTGGCACTCATAGCCGAACACTCGATGTGCCAGCCAGGAAAACCGTCGCTCCAAGGACTCGGCCAACGCATGATGTGCTCAGGTTGGGCCTTTTTCCAGAGGGCAAAATCGGCGGGATTGCGTTTTTCTTCTTGGCCTTCAAGGGTACGGCGTTCGTTGCCAGCGCCAGCGAGAAGCTCTTCCACTACCCGGCCCGATAGCGTACCATAATCGTATTGTTTCGAATAGCTGCTGATGTCGAAATACACCGAGCCGTTTGATTCGTAAGCGAAGCCATTGGTGATGAGTTTTTGAATAATCGCTTGCTGCTCGAGAATATGGCCGGAGGCGCGCGGTTCAATGCTTGGCGGTAGGTTGTTGAGCTCCCGCATGCTTTGGTGGAAGCTGCCGGTGTACAACTCCACCACTTCCATGGGCTCGAGTTGCTCTAAACGGGCTTTTTTTGCGATTTTATCTTCACCCGCATCGGCATCATTTTCTAAATGCCCAACATCGGTGATGTTGCGCACATACCGTACCTGGTACCCTAAATGGGTGAGGTAGCGGCGCAACACATCAAAAGTTATGTAGGGACGTGCATGACCGAGGTGCGCTTCGCCATAAACCGTTGGTCCACATACGTACAAGCCTACATGCGGTGGCGTAATAGGGGTGAACACTTCTTTGCTGCGACTAAAGGTGTTGTAAAGATGAAGTACATGCGGCATGCGGTAAATATAAGGACTAAGGTTGGGGAAGTTCCATAGTAACAACTACAGGAAAGTGGTCGGAGTGCCGTTTTTTGATCACGCGGTGGCTGTTTACCCGAAAACTCGGATCTACAAACACCTGATCGATGCGGAAGGAAGGGAAAACGCCAGCGTAAGTCTTTCCCGTTCCATTTCCTTTTTTAACGAAGCTGTCCTGCAGCTCCCCCTTTACCTTGTGATAAGCGTAAGAAGCAGGCAAGTCGTTAAAATCGCCACACAAAATAACAGGATAGGGAGTGGTGTCGATGAGCGCGGCTACGGTTTCGGCCTGACTGGCGCGGTCGTAGGCGGCAGCCTTTATTTTGGACATCACTCTGAGGATGCCTTTGCCGCTTTCTGCATCGGCTTGGATGCCGCGCACATACTCCAACTCTTCGCGCTGCAAGCGGTTGGTTTGCAGGTGGATGTTGATGACGCGGACGGTGTCGGTTGCTATCAAAACATCTACGTAAATGCAGCCATTAACGGTATGTTCGTTTTGAAAGGGCAGGTAATTTTTGTTTAGGATGGGGAATTTGCTGAAGATGGCCAAGCCTGAAAAGCCCCAATCGGCATTGCCGATAACTTTTTCAAAATAGCCCTGCTTATAATGCAATTGATCAAATAGCAAATCAGAAAAATCGCCTGTTTTTCGATTTTTACTTTGGTATTCCTGAAAGCAAATCAAGTCGGGTTGCTCCGCGGCTATAATTTTCAGGATGTTTTGACGGGTCACTTTTTTATCTCCGTCTTCCCTAAAGTTACCTACGTTGTAACTCATTGTTTTTATAGAGGCATCGTTGGCTTTTGCGCCCGGACTCCATTGCAAAGTGGCGTTGTTTACTGGCCAGCCAATGAGCACGGTAATGAGGGAAAGCAGCACCTTTTTCGATCTTCCTAACGCCCACCACAGGATAAAGCCGACGTGCAACAGCAGTATGGGAAAGGTGAGGTAGGGCAAAAAAACCATTTGCCAAAAGGTAGAAGGATGTACGTAAGGTGCCACATATACAAGTATAGAAATCAGCGCGGCCAGTATGTTAAAACTGAATACCAGATTGCGGAATAATCGTAGTATGCGCTGCATGCCTTATTGTTTACTGGCCCGAAACAGCTGCTCTCTCTCCTCTTTGCTTAAGCCATCATAGCCATTTTGCGCAATTTTATCGAGAATGCGGTCGATGATTTCTTGCGGTACTTTTTGGTTGGCAGTGGCAGTTGTGCTGGTAACAGCCGTTTTTACACTGGCCGCTTTGGCTGTACCGGAATTTTTATAGCTGACCTTAAGCTTGGTTTTTTTGTTGGGCTTAAAGGTGGTCACAAGCCAGTCGACCGCCCGATTAAACCCTGCGCCCAAGTCCCTGCCCGCCTGCAACTGCTTAATGTATACAAAACCGAATACAGCACCGCCTAAATGTGCAAAATGTCCGCCAGCATTACTGCCTGAAGCACTCAGCAAATCGATGATTACCATGGCCAGGGCTAAGTATTTAAGCGGAACATTGCCGAAAAGGAACAATCGGATGGTGAAATTAGGTAGCAGCGTGGCTGCACCAACCACCACCGCCAGCACCGAGGCGGAAGCGCCAACGGCAAAAGAAGTATCGACGTTGCCTCGGAAAAGTGGAAAAATGTTGAAAGCTAAAATGTACATGAAAGCACCAGCAAATCCCCCTAAAAAATACACCGCTACGAATTTTTTACTGCCGAGGTATTCTTGCAGAATTTGGCCAATCCAATAGAGCCACAACATGTTAAATAAGATGTGGAAGAAGCCGGCATGCACAAACATATACGTAAGTAGCGACCACGGGCGGAACAACAAATTGCTTAGCGAGGCGGGTACGGCAAGGTAGCGACTGATGCGCAAGTACCAGCCAGCCTCGAGTTGAAAGAGGGCCACGATGACCGCCACAATGCTTAGCACTAAAAACACGAGCACATTCACCAGAATGAGCTGATTAAGACTGTTGTTGTCGCGCGTGAAAGTGCTGCGCAGGTCGTTGAGAATCGAATTACTTCTCATTAATAAAAATTCAATCTATCGTTGTTGTACCAAAATTTCACAATCAAAAAGCCGAAAAGCATGCCGCCGAGGTGGGCAAAGTGCGCCACATTGTCTTTGGGGTCGAATTGTAAAGCTTGGTACAATTCTACCAAAACGTAAACCGCTGCTAAGTATTTGGCTTTAACTGGGAAAGCGAAAAATAAATAAAGCGTGCTGTTGGGGAACAGGTAGGCGAAGGCGATCCAAATGCCGGCCACCGCACCGCTGGCGCCGATGATGTTGGGCATATTGAGGATTTGCTCGCGGTATTGCTCTAAATAAACAAGTTGACTGGCGCTGGCGGTGGCCATTTGTAAGTCCACACTGCTTAGCAAGGGCAATAGTTCTAAAAAATAAACAAGGAGGTAATGTAAAAAGGCAGCTCCCAGGCCGGTAATGATGTAAAAATTAAGAAAACGCTTGGCACCCCATACGTTTTCGAGCGCGCTGCCGAACATCCAAAACGAAAACATGTTGAAGAGGATGTGGTTGATGCTGCCATGCATGAACAAATGCGTAATGGGCTGCCAAAGGTGAAACTCGGTGGCGGCGGGAAAACGGAGCCCTAACAATGAAATAAGGTCGGTATTGAAATTACTGCCCAAAACATAGGTGGCTAAAAAGACAAGGCCGTTAATGATGATGATGTTCTTTACCACCACGGGTAAAATGTCGAACCTGCCAGGACTGATTTGTGAACTCATAGCGTGCAAAGATATCCGTTTTTTACGGCTTTAAGATGGAGGAAAGCGTTGGAAGTGGTTGTTAAAAAGGGAGTAACAGCAGAAAGGCGTCTTTCGTTTCAGATTTCCGCTTTTTCAGCGGGTGGCAACCGCGCTTTTTGAGGAGTAATTAACCAAATTTAGCTTTTAAGGCGTTGCAGCACTTCCTCTAAGGTAAGGGTGAGCAAGGTTTGTTTGCCCTTTGGGGTGTAGTAGGGATTTTCACAGGCGAATAGTTCGTCAATAAGTTGCTGCATTTCGGCTTTTTCAAGGATTTTACCACTTTTGATGCCGCCATTATGGGCTAAAGTACGCGCCATTTGCTCGTGCAAGGCCTTAGGGTCGTGGGTTTGGTTTTGGCGGTATTGGCCGAGGATGTCGCGAAGCAATTGCCCCGCATCGCTCGCTACTAGTTCGGTGGGTACACCTTGGATTTGGTAGAGCAGGTCGTTTTCGCGCACCAGCACAAAGCCACTCCTTCCAAGCTCGTCCCACAGCTCTTGCAACATGCCTGCTTCGATTTTAGTGAGCTCAAGTTGCTCGGGAAAAAGTAATTGCTGACTGGCGCTTTTGCCGCTTTTGAACTGCTGGAGGTATTTTTCGTACAATATACGCTCATGGGCGGCCTGCTGATCAACCAACAACAAGCCGCTTTTAATTTGGGCTACGATGTAGTTGCGGTGCAGTTGAAAAAGCGGCTTTTCTGCGGTGTGGTGGGTTTCTTCCCGCGATAATAACGGCAGTTGCTTGCTCGCTGCGGTGTTGCTGCCTTTGCTGATGTCGTATAAATTTTGCCAGCCTTCGCTAGAGCCGCGTTTGGCACCGCTGAGGGGGCTGCCGCCTTGACCGCCGTTGCCGTTGGGGGCAGGGGCTTGTCCACCCGGATTGCTAAACGGGTTGTAGTGCGGATTAAAGCTAATTTGGGGTGGACGAATTTGATCGGTGGGTTTGGGGCGCAGGTCGAGCCCGTCGAGACCCGTTTCACGCTCAAAATCGAGGCTTGGCGCCACATTGTATTGATTCAAGGCCCTTCTTACTGCCGATTGGAGGATGGCATACAGGGCTTGTTCTTCTTCAAACTTAACCTCGGTTTTGGTAGGATGTACGTTTACGTCTACCTTCTTAGTATCCAATTCTAAAAAGAGGAAATAAGCAGGCTGAGCCCCTTCGGGTAATAAACCAGCATAAGCACCCATCACCGCATGGTGCAAGTAAGAATCGCGGATGTAGCGGTTGTTGACAAAAAAATACTGGTTGCCGCGGCTTTTGCGCGCGGTATTGGGCTTGCCGATAAAGCCATTGACTTGGAGCATGGGCGTGCTTTCGGCTACAGGCACCAAGCTGGCATTGAATTGATCACCCATGACACCTACAATGCGCTGGCGAAGATTTCCTGGCCGCAGGCGGTATACATCGTTGCCGTTATGTACCAAGCTCAGGCTGAGGTTGGGTTGTGACAAGGCCAAGCGTAAAAATTCGTCGCAGATGTTGCGGAATTCGGTGTCTTCCTTCTTTAAAAAATTGCGCCGAGCCGGCACATTGTAAAACAGATTTTTGATGAGTACGTTGGTGCCGGCAGGTAATTGTGCAGGTTCCTGGCCTAAATAGGCACTTCCTTCGATGCGTAAATGGGTGCCCAACTCATCTTCGGTGCGCCGCGTTCGCAATTCTACCTGCGCCACCGCTGCAATCGACGCCATGGCTTCGCCCCTGAAGCCGAAGGTACGAATGCGAAACAGGTCGTTGATGTCCCGGATTTTGGAGGTGGCATGGCGCTCAAAACACATCCGGGCATCGGTCACTGACATCCCGCAACCATTGTCCACCACCTGTATCAGTGTTTTGCCGGCATCTTTTACAACCAGTTGAATGTCGGTAGCACCAGCGTCTACTGCGTTTTCAAGCAGCTCCTTTACCGCCGAGGCTGGCCGCTGCACCACCTCCCCCGCCGCAATTTGGTTGGCCAGGGCGTCAGATAATAACTGAATGATATCAGCCACTAATTCCCCCCCCGCTTGCGCTTGAAGATTTGAAAAAAGCGTGCCAACAGGCCCGCACGCCACAAAATCAGCAAAGCAATGAGCAGCACTGCAGTAGGCAACGTGATCACCGCATTAAAAATCAGGAAAAACAGCCCCGAAATAAAAAAAATGAGGAATATGACGTTGAGGTTCGATTTTTTAACCGCTGCTTGGTAGCCCATCTGGCGCTTGAACTGAATCCGCTTCACACTGGTGTCGCCGGTTAAAACCTCGCCACGTGCCCTGCGAATGCGTTCTTGCCGCTCTTCCTCCTCGGGATTGTAATACCGCGGGGTGTAGTTGAAGCGTTGGTGCTTAGGTGTTTTGAAAAACGAAACAATCATTCCTGCAAATTTAAACTATTCCAGCCACTTCGCAATCCACGCATGCATCTCATTCACAAAAAACTCGTGGTTGCGACCATCCTGCACCCAGTGGTTTTCGTTCGGGAACACAACGAGCCGCGACGGAATTTGCTGCCGCTGCAAAATGCTCCACGCCTCCAAGGTGTTGTTGATCGGCACCCGGTAGTCTTTTTCACCAATGGTGAGCAGCATGGGCGTTTTGTAGTCGGGCAAAAACATAATCGGATTTTGCTCTATCCATACCCTGCTGTCGCCCCAAGGCACCCCGCCGCCGCTGATTTCGCGGTGGAAAATGCCGTCGCTGGTGGCCCACTGCGAATAGCTGTTAATAAGCCCGGCATGACTGATCAGACATTTGAAATGGGTAGTGGTGCCGAGCATCCAACCTGCTAAATGACCTCCGTAACTGGCGCCGCCCGCTACCTGCTGGCTTCCATCTATGAAATTGAATCGCTTTATAGCCTCTTTGGCAGCTTCGAGGATGTCGTTGGCCGGACCTTTAAACGGATCGAGGTGGATGGCTTGGGCAAAACTTTGTCCGTAACCCGTTGAACCGCGGTAATTGGTGAGCAACAACACATAACCAGGCTTGGCCAACAAATGGTAATTCCAGCGGGTATGCCAGCTGTCTTGCCAAGCGCTGTGCGGACCGCCATGCATCACCACCCACAACGGATATTTTTTGCTGCTATCGAAATTGGGCGGCAGCACGACATAACTGTGTATGCGCTGCTCAAAACCTGGCGTTTGGCTTTCGAACTCGAGCAAACGAGGCAAATCAAGCTTTTCTAAGGCCTTTTGGTTGAATTTGGTGAGGGCTTTAAAGGTGTTTTTGGAGGGATCGAGCAGATAAACCTCGTTAGGACCTTTGCTACTTTGCCAAGCGGCTACCGCTACCGTTTTGCCCTGCTGATTAAGTTGTAAGCCCGAAAAAACACCAGGGTGACCTGGAGCAAAGGACAGCAATTTGTTGCCGCGCAACTGATAGCGATAAATGCCTTGGTGCCCACGGAATTCTGCCTGAAACCAGATTTCTTTGCCGTCTGCCGAAAACTGAAGATTTTCAGGATCGAGGTCCATGCTCATGTTCAAATAGGCGGGTGCCGCCGGGCGGGGCCATTCAAACCGTGCCACCCGACCATACCGGTGGCTGATGCGGACGCTGTCGAGGCTGGGGGTGAGTTGGAGGTAGAGGGCGCCGTCGGGACTAAAAACCGGACCGCTTGCCATCATTTTAGCAGGCATGGCAATGCGCTTTTTTTTGCCGCCGTCTGTGGAAATTCGGTAGAGTTCTTGGTTGCGCTCCGCAAAGGCGGCTTCGGTATAATTAGTTGTGGCTAGGAAGATGATTTCACTGCCATCGGGACTAAAACAAGGACTGCCACTAAGTTGAAAAGCCCTTTTCTGAAAATCGGCGTCCCCGGCTAACAACTGCAATGCCGCCGAATCGGGGTGCAAGGCCTGCACAAAAAGAGCCGTTTTTTGTTCATCAATCCAGTGGTCAAAAGAACGAGAAGGGAAGTTATCGTACACATAGGCCTGTACTTTAGCCTCTTTTTTGGCCTTTACACGTGCCTTTTGGAGACTGTCGGTGCTGGCATCGGGGTAAATTTGACTGCTGTATAAAATAGCTTTGCCACTGGGATGCCACTGTGGACTACTCGCCCCGCTACTGAGGGAAGTGAGGCGCAGTGCTTCTCCACCATCGCGTATGTGGAGCAGATAAACCTGCGTTTTGTCGTCCCCCTCTCTTTTAGCGGTGAACAATAACTTGCTGCCGTCGGGCGACCACACTGGGCTGCCTTCTGCTGCTTTACCCGCCGTGATGGCGCGCGGCTCTGCCGTACCATCGGTGGGCAACAGCCACAAATCGCTGTATTGTTTGTCGGCATCGTAATCGGGCTGGGTGAGTGAAAAAACCACCCACTGGCCATCGGGACTCAAACTCGGACTGCCCACAACTTTGAGCTGCCACATATCGGCATGGGTGATGGCTTTTTTGCCTTGAGAGAATCCCAAAACAGGAAACACCAGCAGTAGTAAGATCAAGTTGCGCATCTTCAAATATACTACATGAGTAGCTGCAACGCGATTTACATTTTCGCGTACGAAGGCAATTGTTTTGAAAAATTATAAATTTAACTTGTATATAACGGTAGATTGATTAAATTGCAATCACTATGCAAAAGCTACGCATTTTCTTTCTCTTATTGGCTTCGGGTATGCTATTTCAAGCTTGCAAAGGACCGACATTAGAGCCAGCAACGGTGTATACGCCTGTGTTGATGGACCGCGCCACCTTGGAATTGTCTATAAGGTGGGAAGGTCCCCGCGCCATAGGTATTCCAGCTAAGATTTACTATTTAGCCCCGTATTTGCTCATTTCTGAGCGTTTTAGAGGGGTCCATATTATCAACAATGCAGATCCCGCTAGGCCAACGCCTGTAGGCTTCATACGGGTGCCTGGCTGTGTAGACATGGCCGTGAACAACGGCTTATTGTCGGTTGATAACGCCGTGGATTTAGTGGTCATTGACATCCTCAGTAATCCGGGTCAAGCCCAAGTAATGAGCCGTACGCGCGGCGTTTTTCCGGAGCTCAGTCCGCCCGACCAAAACCGCGTTCCAGATCGATACAGAAAAGAAAATAGACCAAAAGGCAGTATCATCGTGGCGTGGGAAAATGTGGGAGGCACCCCATGAGGCAGTTTTTAGGAGCATTTTTGTTGGCTGTATTAGTAGCTTCATGTGGGAATGGTGAGGTCGCCAGACCAACGGATATCAATGGCGTAGGAGGATCTATTGCACGATTCTGCGCTTACAATGACATTTTATATGCCGTTACCGAACGCCAATTGCAAGTTTACCGCATTGGGGAGGACGGCAGTGCAACCTCTCTATTGTCATTACAGTTAGATAATGGACTTGAAACCATTTTTAGGCACGATAGCATTTTGTATATAGGGGCCGCAGATGGCATGTACTTATTTGACATCCGAGAGCCGGAATTCCCCAAGCAGTATGCTAAGTTTTTACACTTCGTTGCACGCGATCCAGTAGTTTCAGACGGCCGATTGGCTTTTGTGACTTTACGGAACTTACCTAATGGCCCGAGAAATCCGAATGTACCAGGGCAGTTACAAGTAATTGACATCTCCAACCCAAGGATTCCTTTTTTGCTTAGCACCAAAGAAATGGTAGCACCAGAGGGTTTGGCGTTGTACGACAGCTTGTTATTGGTTTGTGACCAAGGCATTAAAATTTACAAGGTAGATTCCTCCTTAAGTTTGCCGCTACTCACTTACATCGAAATGAATGCCCAAGATGTAGTTGTGGTAAATGGCATTGCCATGGTTATCGGCTCCGATGGTTTATATCAATATGAACTCACAAGTGATCTTCGCATGCAGCTTTTGAGTAAAATCTCAACCACTATCCGATGAAGCGTTTTTGGGTTGTATTGTGTGGTTTTTTCCTTTGTGGTTTGGTGACACAAGCACAAATAGAGCGGCAAACGCCAGATGACAGGCGCTATACGACCGTGGGTTTGAATATAGCTTCGCTTGTGGTGGGGCAGCTGCAGTTAGAGGTAGAAGTTGGAAATAGTAACAGGTACCTGGCTTTTGTCGGGGGGGTGTTCTATGGCCAAACGCCAGAATTTACAACAATGCGCAACGAAATACTTTTTAAGCAGGCGGAGCAGATTGGTGCGGGTGCTGGTCTCAGGATCTATGAAAATATAACCAATCCGACCCGTTTTTTTGTGCAGCCAAGTTTGTATTATAAACAAATAGCCGTTACCAGAGAGGTGATGCAGTTTATTTCGACTACCTATGATGGTTTACCCGCGCAACGTTGGGGCGCCGCTGATGTAATTGACCGGCACCAAGGGCTGGTGGCTGAAATGCTTTTAGGTTCACAAAGCTTTATTGGCCCCATACTCCTAGAAGCGGGTGTTGGATTTGTTTACCGTAACATGAATTTGGTTAGTACTAACAGATCAATAAACTACACTCCTGGAGCAGAATTAGTTCTGGGATTGGGGGAGTTTAATCCGTTAGCATTTATTAAATTGGGATACAAATTTTAAAGCGAGCTGCTAGCAAGCCAAACAAAAAAAGGAGCTGTTTATCTGCCAAAATGTAGCAGATTTTTACTTCGTACTTAGCTCTGCAAGCCTGGTTTTTGTTGATGAAGCCAGTCGCGGCAAAAGCACCTGAAAGCAAAAGAACCAATCGATTCACTGTCAGGAGTGCTGTGTTTCGAGCCATGAAGCTTTATTTTAGCCAACACAGTTGCACGAAGGAAAGTAAAAACCTTCAGTACGGCAACGGTTAAAAACGCCTAGTTTCAAAACGGCGCAGGCGCGAGGTTTGCTTTTCTTGGATGCAAACGCGTACAAAACCTATTTAGCAGCTGAAAACCCTGCTGTCAGCCGCTCAAAATAGCCACAGCACACCTCCCACAAAACGGGTGCTCTTGCCACAGCGAAAGTGAGCCGCGCCTGACTTATTACTGCCAGGGCCCTTCAGGCTTGTATGCCCACACTAAATCTTCCCCTTGTCTTTTTACTACAAATCCCAATTTTAAGACGTACTACACCACCGCAGCGGTGTTTTCAATTGTGCCATTTCCTAAATGGGTTTCATGGCAATGCAGTTAATGCGGTTGAATAATTCCAAAGGACCGTTGTAAATAATGCTGTATTATGCACCTTTCAAATCCATTTTCTACAAATCAATTTTCTGCAGTTGGTGCGTTGTAAAAGTAGCTGATGAGGTGGTTGATCGCGCTGTTTCTTCCGTGCTACCAAGGCTATTAGTGAGTAAGCCAGCGGAAGCGGTAATGGCTTGTTCATTAAACTGCAATAGAATTTCACCAAGCACGTCGCTTACAGCAGCCTGATTGGTTACGAGTTTATTTGCCTCAATACCCTGCGTATTTTTCTCAAGCAACATGAAATTTCTGGCAATAGGCTCAAAGGCAATTACTTTAGCAGTTGGAAGTTTGTACCAGGCCAAGAAACTAAAAAAGCTCAGATTGGCCCCGATATCAATCGCAATTAGATTTTGGACTTCAAACGGAGTTTTTGGTAGGTTTTTGAAGTATACTTAGTCAAAAAACGCTCTTTAAATCCAGGAATGACCTGTTTGGGTTCACTTATACTAAACTTGTTACGTAAATGGAAGGCACGTTCAGCGCCTTTATTTCCACGACTTTTATACCCCAAATACGAACCCCGGTTTTCAACATTGCGGATCATATTTAGTATCTGATAGATTTTAACAGTCAATTATTTTTTTCTAACACGAACAGAAATATCATTTTGCCGCTACTGAAACTTCCTATAGGCATGGGTCGTTGTAAAAGCTATCTTTGAACAGTTTGAACAAATAGCATGATAACATACGAAAAACATACCTTGTCCAATGGCTTGCGTGTAATTGCTCATCAAAATCGAGATACGCAATTGGGCGCCTTTAATTTGATGTACGACGTGGGCGCACGCGATGAACAGGCCGATAAAACGGGATTTGCACACTTGTTTGAACACCTGATGTTTGGTGGCTCAGCCAACATTGCTGAATACGATGCCGTGGCGCAGCGTATAGGAGCAGAAAACAATGCATTTACCAATAATGACATCACCAATTATTACCTCACCTTTCCTGCCAACCAGCTCGAAACCGCTTTTTGGCTCGAAAGCGACCGCATGTTGCAGCTCGATTTTAGCGACCGCAGCTTGGAAGTGCAGCGCGCCGTGGTGATTGAAGAGTTCAAACAACGTTATCTCAATCAACCCTATGGCGATATTTGGCTGAAATTACGCCCGTTGGCGTATAAAAAGCACCCCTACCGCTGGGCAACCATCGGCAAAGAGGTGAGTCACATCGAAAACGCCACTTTGGAAGATGTTAAGGCGTTTTTTTATACGCATTACCGTCCCGATAATGCGGTGCTTTGTGTCAGCGGTCCCTTTGAACCTGCGCATATTTTTGCATTGGCCGAAAAGTGGTTTGGTGACATTCCTGCTTCTGGCCGCCCTACCCGCCAACTGCCAGTAGAGCCCGAACAATTAGCGCAGCGCCGTGAAGTGGTGACTTCCGACGTTCCAGTGGATGCACTTTACATGGCTTTCCACATGCCAGCCAAAGGAAAACCGGGCTACCACGCAACAGACATGCTCACGGATGTGCTCTCGCGGGGTAAGTCCTCTCGCTTGTACAGACGTTTGGTGAAGGAGCAAGGTCTTTTTAGCCAAGTGAATGCCTACATCACTGGTGAGCAAGACTCAGGTTTGCTGCTGGTGAGTGGACAACTCGTACGGGGCGTGACAATGGCGGATGCCGAAACAGCCATTTGGAACGAGTTACAGCGCTTGCAAAATGAACTCGTGCCACAAGAAGAGCTGCAAAAAAATCTCAACCAGATAGAGGCCAGTCTCGTTTTTAGCGAAACTCAAGGACTCAATGTGGCCATGAACCTCGCCTACTATACCTTGCAAGGCGATACAGAAGCCATCAACAGCGATTTTGAGCACTACCGCGTGCTTACTCCCAAAGACTTGCAAACGCAAGCACAATTTCTTTTCCAACCCCAAAAAGCCTCCATCCTTGAATATCACGCCCAAGCTTAACCGCCAGCAGTCGCCACCCGCAGCCGCCTTCGCAGCCTTTGAAATAGCCCAAGTGCGTGCTCATCAATTGGTGCACAACATACCTGCCTACACCCTCGAAGCTGGTGAACAACCCGTAATTCGCATCGACTTTGTGATTGGGAGTGGTAGCTGGGACGAGGAAGTGCGCTTGGCAGCTTCTCTCACCAACCGCATGCTGCAAGAGGGTACGCGTTTTCGTTCGGGCCGTGAAATTGCCGAGCAACTTGATTATTTTGGGGCTTATCTGCAGTACGAAACTGGAGCCGATCGCTCGGGCATGACGCTCTACACCCTGCACAAGCACCTAGGTGCTGTTTTGCCAACCGTTTTGGAGTTGCTCTTTCAGCCAGGTTTTCCTTTGACAGAATTAGAGACTACTGTCCGCAACCACCTCCAGCAACTCGAGGTAGATGCACAAAAAGTATCCAGTATGGCCCGCAAGCAGTTTATGAAGTCAGTTTTTGGGGAAACACATCCGTACGGTTACCAAACCTTGGCGGAAGATTTGCGTGCTGTTCGCCCAGATCAGCTCGCTGGTTTTCACAATCGCCAGTATACTACCGATAATGTAACGATTGTAATTGCCGGATGGCACCCAGAAGCGGCATTGGAGACTTTGAACAAGGCCCTCAGTCAAATCGAACCTACTCTTAAAGATATCGCAGAGCGGCAACACCCAATACAGAGCAGTCTGCCCGGCCGCATCGAAGTGCCCAAAGCAGGGGCCTTGCAACATGCGTTGCGGCTCGGCAAGCCTATGGTTGGCAAAAACGATCCCGATTACGTGGGTTTAAAGGTGCTCAACACCCTGCTCGGTGGCTATTTCGGCTCTCGTTTGATGTCAAATTTGCGTGAAAATAAGGGATACACTTACGGCGTGGGCTCTGCCGTGATGTCGTACGAGCGCGCTGCCTTTTTTACCATTGCTACGGAAGTGGGGGCAGACGTATCGGAGGCCGCGATTGCTGAAATTTTGAAGGAGCTGGCCCTGCTACGTGCCGAGCCTGTAGGCCAAGAGGAGCTGGATGCGGTTCGCGGGTATCTGCAAGGGGTATACCTCAGTAATTTCGACGGTGCCTTTGCCTTGGCCGACCGCTTTAAGGACGTACATTTTTTTGGTTTGGATTACAGCTATTATGATCACTATATTACAACAGTGCAAAGCATCACACCAACGCAATTGCATGCCTTGGCGGTAAAACACTTCGATCCGACAAGTTTAATTACGGTGAGAGCAGGGAGTTAAATTTTTTTAAAATGTCATTTGAAATCAAATTAGAACAATTTGAGGGTCCATTCGACTTGCTACTCTTTTTCATAGAGCGGGACGAACTGGATATTTATGACATTCCGATCAGTAACATCACCCGTGATTTTTTAGCCTACATCCAAGATTTGAGCGAACTCAACATGGAAGTAGCCAGCGAATTCATCCTCGTGGCAGCGACCCTCATGCGCATCAAAGCGAAAATGCTGTTGCCGCGTAAGGAGCTGGATCCATCTGGGAATGAAATCGACCCCCGAACCGATTTGGTGAACCGCTTGCTCGAGTATAAGCGCTACAAAGCAGTGCTGAACAACATGGCTGAGCTGGAGCAGCAGCAAATAGGACGCATGCGCCGAGGTAATGTAGGGGAAGAATTAGCTACCATTCAAGCCAGTCTTGGCGTTGAGCAGGAGCTCGAGCAACTCGACCTTTACCAGCTACTCAAAAATTTCAGCAAGGTTCTCCAGCGTTTCCAAGAGCGTGAAAGCGCTCCCTACCACGTGGTAGTACGCTACCCTTACACCATAAACGAACAAAAGGCTTATGTGGTTAGTGCTGTGAAGCTGAAAGGTAACATGGCCTTTGAACAGCTTTTTGCAGGTTTTAAGGATCGCATGCAGGCCATTTTTACCTTCCTTGCCATCCTCGAATTGTTGCAACTGCAACAACTTGATATCAGAATGGGTCAAGGCTACAACAGCTTTTTTCTGATAGACAAAAGGGAGGACACGTGATGGAGCACTTTTTTTCAAGTCTTTTTTTACCCATTACTTTAGTGGTAATTATGATTGGCGTGGGTTTGTCGCTTACCCTCCAAAGCTTCCGCAACATCATTGTGTACCCGAGGGCCATTTTGTTGGGCTTGGTGTCGCAAATGCTGCTGTTGCCGCTGCTGGCCTTTTGGATTGCCGATAACATGGCTTTATCGCCAGAGTTCAAGGTGGGCCTGGTAGTGATAGCCGCTTGCCCTGGCGGTGCTTCCGCTGGCTTAATCACCCATCTTTTGCGTGGAAATGTGGCGCTTTCTGTTTCCTTGACCTCCGTAAACAGCATGCTAACGGTCTTTACCATTCCTTTCATCACCAATTTGGCACTGGAACGGTATCTCGATCAGTCGGCACGCATCATTTTGCCCTTTGGGAAAACGATTGTGGAAATTGGGTTGATGACCGTCCTGCCGGCCTTGGTTGGGGTTTTTATCAGATATAGTAAACCCTTGTGGGCCAAAAAGCTCGAAAAGCCGCTGCGCGTGATCATGCCAACCTTGTTGTTTATGGCCTTTTTGGGGATTATTTTGTTTGAAAGAGGCGGGGCGGAGCGAAGTTATGCAGATTTTGTGTCGCTTATTTGGCCAAATATTGCGCTGAACCTGGTGGGCATGGTTGTCGGCTTTCTGCTGGCGGTGGTGGCTGGTCTGGGACCAACGAGCCGCATGACTATTGCCATAGAAGTTGGACTTCAGAATAGCTCACTGGCCATTTTTGTATCACAGGTATTGCTTAAATCGAGTGCCATGGCCATGGTGGCGGTGGTTTACGGTAGTTTTACTTTTGGCACGGCGGTTTTATTTGGGATGGGGGTGTACCAGCTCAATAAATGGGTGCGCAAGCAAGTTTTTTTGCAAAAGAAGACCAAAAAGTTTTAAATTTATTTCGGCGCGTTTAGAGGTTGTTACCTTGATATTGAGCCGATTCCCAAAATTATTGTAAGGAAGAGCTGGGCTTTTATGCGAATAGATAGATTTATTTTAGTGTAACTATTGGAGAAACGGGGAGTGATCTATTACCTTTGCAGTCCGATCAGGGTGATGTAGCTCAGTCGGTAGAGCAAAGGACTGAAAATCCTTGTGTCGGCGGTTCGATTCCGTCCATCACCACCAACCCGGTTTCTCAAGAAGCCGGGTTTTGTGTTAAATAGGACTTTCGTTTATTTGGAAAGTCGGGTCGATAAATTACCAAAAAGACTTCTTTTTTGGCTGTTTGTCGGGCTAAACACCAAATCTGAGGTGAATCTCACATCTTCAATGGTATAAAAAGCCTTAGGATTGTGGTTCTTAACAATGGCAATAACTGACTTTACATCGCGGCGCTTCACCAAAGTGAAAAGGAGTGCCACTTCTCCAACACTCCCTTGAGCATCGAGGGAAGTAACCCCGTAGCCTGCCATTCTGAGGTGTTTTACGAGCGCATTGGCGGGTTTGGCGGTGATGATTCGGATCACCAAGTTGCCAATGGCCAGCTTTTCCTCAATCCAGAGGCCAATGTAATTGCCAACGGCGAAACCGCCTGCCCAAGCCAAAAAACTCGGCCAATTGTTAGCGTACTTCATGATTTGCGACATGGCTACAATCCAAATTAATACTTCAACAAAGCCTAAGAGTGGGGCGATACGCTTTTGTCCCCGAGCTACAAAAACAATACGTATAGTACCAATGGTCACGTCGGAGACCCTAGCAAAAAAGATCAAAAGCGGTATTATTACCCAGCTCATCAGCTCAGGAGATAGGTCTTCGAATAGGGTCATGGCTTTGTAGGATTTACAGAGACAAAGTTCAAGGTATATTTCGAAAAAAATATGCCAATTAATCCGAAATAAATTTTTTTAATTGGAAACGATTTACTTGATTTGAAATGCGGGATAAAAAGGTCTGAAATCACTTCAACGTTTTACCGCTTCTAAAACTAATTTGGTTGTATGAAACAAAACTACTTGGCAAAAATTGCACTGTTGTGTTTGGCTATCTGGTTCATTTGGCTGCCTGTTGTGGCCCAACAAACCGGCACAATTACAGGAACGGTGCTGGATGCAAAACAGCAATCCATCATTGGTGCTGCTGTGTTTGTAAAAGGCACTAACAGCGGCGGTGCCACTGATGTGAACGGCAAATTTAGAATTGATGGTTTGAAGCCGGGAGCAGTTGAATTGCAGACTTCTTATTTAGGATATCAGACCGCCGTGATGTCAGTAACAGTTGAAGCCGGAAAAACCGCCAACATTACTTTTGTAATGGAAGAGGATATTAAAATGCTTCAAGAAGCAGTCGTTATTGGTTACGGAACCACACAAACCCGCGATTTAACGGGCTCGGTGGTTTCCATTCAGTCTAAATCCTTCCAGCAAGGTAACTTTGCCTCTCCCGAACAGATGATCATGGGCAAATCGCCAGGGGTGCAAATTACACCAGGCAGCGGTCAGCCAGGTTCTGGAGCGCGTATTCGCATTCGTGGTGCTAGTTCTATCGGCGCTAACAGCGATCCACTTTATGTGATTGACGGCGTGCCAGTGGATTCAAGAGGCATAAGTGGTGCCGCTAACCCTTTGTCGCTCATCAATCCTGACGACATTGAAAGCTTTACCATTCTGAAAGATGCCTCCGCTGCCGCTATTTATGGTTCAAGGGCTGCAGGTGGTGTCATCATCATTACTACCAAAAAGGGCGCTGCAGGAAGTAAACTAAAGGTCCAAGTCAACAGCGGCGTTTCCATCAAACAAATTGCCAACCGCGTAGATGTGCTTTCTGCCGGTCAATACCGGGATGTAATCAATTCCAACGGCGACTCCCTCCAAATCGGCCGCTTAGGCAGTGGGAACACTTCTACAGACTGGCAGAATGAAATTTATCAATTAGGCCGTGCCTCTGATTTGAACTTGAGCTTTTCGGGGGGTTTGAAAAAACTGCCTTATCGCTTAAGCTTTGAGCGCTACGATGAAAATGGAAATTTACGAACCGGTTCTTTCGAGCGTACTGGCGTGAACCTCAACTTAAATCCTACTTTATTAAAGGGCAGATTGAAGGTAGATGCCAATGTAAAGTACTTCAACATCCAAAATCGATTTGCCAATCAAGGGGCTATTGGATCGGCCATTACCTTTGACCCAACCAAGCCGGTGCGTGTAGATACGGGACGTTTTGATGGCTATTACGAATGGACGGCCAACAACGGTCAGCCTGATGTGTTGGCGCCTAAAAACCCGGTGGGCTTACTCAACCAGCGCAACGACGTCAGCAACGTAAATCGGTTCTTAGGGAGCGTATTGCTCGATTACAAAGTGAACGAAGTGCCAGGTTTGCACCTTTTCGTGAATGTGGGCGGTGACTTTAGCCGCTCTTCTGGCAGTGTAACCGTTGATTCTACCTCTTCAACAGATTATTTCCGTCAAGGACGATTTAATGAATACGAGCAATTTGGTAACAACCGCCTTTTAGAGGCCTACTTCAATTATGCCAAAGAGCTGCGTTCTATTACCAGTAAATTTGACTTAACTGGAGGTTATTCGTTTCAAGAGTGGGAGCGGGGTTCGCCGGTTTACCCAGACTTAACGCTGAGGGGAGACACTTTTTCTGACCCTGCACCCTTTCCTGATTTCCAAGACAACGCCTTGATGTCGTTTTTTGGTCGGGCTAACTATACCTACAATGATAAGTACCTGTTAACGGTGACTTTGCGCGCAGACGGCTCTTCCCGATTTGCACCTGAAAATCGTTGGGGTGTTTTTCCATCGGTGGGCTTTGCATGGCGTATGAATGAGGAAGACTTTTTCCGTCGCAACAAAAACATCTCAAATTTAAAAATGCGTTTGGGATGGGGTGTAACAGGACAGCAAGAGATTGGCGCCAATTACGGCTACATGGCTTTTTGGAATGAGAGTACGCCAACGGCACACATGCAACTGGGTAATCAGTATTATTATATGTTACGTCCATCAGGTTATGATGCTAATTTGCGTTGGGAACAAACAGCAACTTACAATGCAGCTATTGATTATGGGTTTAAAAACAACCGAATTTACGGTGCTGTGGAGTTCTACCACCGCAACACAACTGATTTGTTGAACAATGTGCCAGTGGCTGCAGGAACCAATTTTACCAACCAAATCACCACCAACATTGGAGCAATGACCAATACTGGTGTTGAGTTGAGCGTGAATTATGTGGCTTACGATACCAAGGATTTTACCTTAGACTTTGGTGCCAATGCCACCTTTAATCGCAACCGTATTCAAGATTTATTTGGCATTGATTCCCTAAATAACTCGGGTATTCTTACCGGAGGTATTGCGGGAGGAACGGGTAATACCGTTCAAATCTTGCAAATCGGCCGTCCAATTGGCACTTTCTATACCTTCCAACAGGTGTATGATGAGGATGGTAGGCCTGTTGAAGGCGAATACGTGGATGTGAATGGCGACGGTCAGATTACCGAAGAAGACTTGGTGGTTTCAGATAAGTCAGCAGAGCCGCAATATTTCTTTGCCCTCTTCTCATCTGTACGCTATAAGAAGTGGAATGCAGGTTTTAGTCTCCGAGGTGAACTAGGCCGATACGTTTACAACAACGTAAACTCGAATTTCGGACATTTTGATGCCACGGGTGTTGGCCGTACTTGGTTGAGTAACATGACGACCGATTATTACAATACCGAATTCTCTCAGCCACAGTATTTATCTGATTATTATGTAGAGAAGGCAAACTTCTTGCGCTTAGATAACCTTTTTGTAGGGTACAATTTTGGTAATCTGTGGAACGACCGCATCAGCACGCGCTTGAACTTTATGGTTCAAAATGCTTTCGTATGGAGCACTTATAAGGGCATTGACCCAGAAGTAGCCGGTGGCATTGACAACAACGTATATCCACGTGCTCGCATTTACACATTGAATTTGAACATAACCTTTTAATTAAAACACCATGCAACTCAAAAACTTAAAATTAAGCGTATTCGCTGGTGTGTTGGCCATAAGCTTAACGTCATGCTTCGATGACTTAAATAAAACACCGCGCTACGACATCAGTACCGAAGACGTATTTAATGATCCAGCCAACTATATTCATGCCTTGGCGAAGGTTTACGGGGGCTTGACCATCGAAGGTAATGACGGTGGTGGCGGTCGCGTTGACATTATTTCGTTTGACCCAGGCGCCTCTACCTATTCGCGCTCGTGGTGGGTATTGCAGCAGCTACCAACCGACGAAGCCATTGTGGCTTGGAACGACCCAGGATTACGTGAAATGAATACCATGAATTTCAATTCACTAAATCCATTCGTACAAATCAGTTACAACCGGATATTTTTTCAAATTGCCTTAATCAATGAATTTGTTAGAAATTCCACCAACGAGGCAATGAATTCAAGGAGTTTTTCAGAGGCAGATCAAATAAGAATTCGGCAATACCGAGCTGAGGCCCGCTTCTTGCGTGCGTTATGCTATTGGCATGCCATTGATTTGTTCGCCAATGTGCCGTTAATCAAGGAGGACTTTCTTCCAGGGTCACCGCCGCCGCAACAGTCGAATAGACAAGAGCTGTTTGCCTTTGTTGAATCTGAGTTGTTGGAAATACTGCCTGAATTGGCCGAACCACAAGCCGATCGCAATACCTATTACGCCCGTGCAACCAAGGGTGCTGCTTGGATGGTGCTTGCCAAACTGTACTTGAATGCAGAGGTGTACACAGGCACGCAGCGTTGGGCCGATGCGGCTACCTTTGCCGCTAAGGTAGTTATTGAAGGTGGTTACAGCCTAGAGCCAAACTACCGTCATTTATTTATGTCAGATAATCACATTTCGCCGGAACTCATTTTTGTGCTGCCATATGATGGTCAGAGGACGCGTTCTTTTGGTGGCACCACCTTTTTGATGAATGCTTGCATCGGTGGAAGTGGCATTAGCTCTTCTGCTCAAGGTGCTGCTGGTTGGTCAGGAGTGCGTACAAGACGGGAGTTTGTGAATTTGTATCCAGACTCAACCGAGGATAATCGTTTCATATTCTTCACAACACGAAACAAAAACATCGCCAACATTCAAAGTTTTGTTCAAGGTTGGCCTACTTTGAAGTGGAGAAATCGTAACAGAGATGGAAGCCAAGCCTCGGATGCCACCCGCACTTTTTCCGACATCGATTTTCCGATGTTTCGTTTAGCGGATGCGCATTTGATGTATGCCGAGGCAGCCGTGCGCGGCGGTGGTGATCCAAGTTTGGGCTTGAACTACTTCAATGCTTTGCGCGAGCGGGCTTATGGGAATGCTAGTCGCAATATCAATGCAGGACAATTAACGCTGCAGGCAATTTTAGAGGAGCGTGCACGTGAGCTTTATTTTGAAGGCCACAGAAGAACCGACCTGATTCGTTATAACTTATTCACTTCGCCCAATTATGTGTGGCAGTGGAAAGGCAACGATAGCACAGGTGTTGGCGTAGCCGACTACCTCAATATTTATCCGCTTCCTGCTTCTGATTTGGTTGCTAACCCCAACCTCCAACAGAATACGGGTTACGGCAATTAACCAAACCAAACCTGTTGTATCAAAGGCCCGGCGATGAGAAGCGACCGGGCCTTAATTTTGGGCAAATGTGCCACGTAGTTGAATAACTCAGGCTTGATTACAATAGTCAAGGGACTGCGGGGGCGGGAAACGCGGGGGTATGGTGCTTCTCTCGAATGGAAGGAGGAGCCCTTGCGCAAGGTGGTCCGTCCTCAATTCAGCCCCAGGTGGAATATGGCCGAGCTTATATCGGCTACGCTTCCGGCGTAAAAGCCGTTCCTTCGCGGCCAAAAAAAAGCCCGAGCACCACAACAGTACCCGGGATTTAAAGGAGTTTTACAGTTTTATTGCACCATCAGTTTGGCATGCCTGCCTTTGGCGTCACGAATAAAATACAATCCTGAACTAACGCGGTTACCTTTTTGGTCGGTGAGCGCCCAGTTAATCACAGCTTCTGAACTCTCGGATTGAACACGCAAGCGTTGCACCATTCTTCCCTGCAAATCAACAACCTCTAACCAAGAAGGCTGGAAAGGTTGCAAATCTGTTATTTTGATGTTCACAGAAGTAGTAGAAGGATTGGGGTAGATGCGTAATCCAGCAGTTTCAGCAACTATACCGGACGTGGTCAATGCTAAATTAGGTGCCGCCAACTTCTTGGTGGTAAACAAACGGTATTGCCCTGCTTGCATCTCAATGGTCGTGCTGGTATTGGTTATTTGGATGCTGTCACCCGAAAAATAATCGTACCACCGGCCCGTGCTCGGAAAAATGGTATTGCCTTGAATGGAAGAAGTGGCCCAGTTACCGGCTAATACCACGTTCATGTCGGGGTGAATGAGCCGTATTTGTTTATACGAACCACCGAAACTGATGAAAAAGCTATCAGTAGCAAAAGCAGCCTCTTGAGTACGCAATGTTGCCATGGCAGCATAGATGTTATACAGGTAGCGGCGTTCAGGATTTACAAAGTAGTCCCAGCGGATAGGCTTAGGATCGGTACGGCAGTTATTGTTTATTGTGCCGTTAGGACAACGATTGATGCTGAAGTCGTAACCCAATTCCCCAAATTGCCAAATCATTTTTGGCCCAGGAGTGGTGTACAAAAAAGCAGCAGCTAATTCCATGCGCTTGAGGGCCGTTGTTAAATCGCGCGTGTTGTAGGTACTGGTCTGAGCGCCGCTGCTTAAATTCCGCACCATCAACCGTTCTTCATCGTGACTTTCGGCATAGGTAATGAGGTGGGGTTGTGTCCAACCACGGTTTTTGTAGCTTCCCCACGAAAAGTTGGAATTGCCGGTGAAGCCCATTGTACCTTCGTTAAAATTGTGGTTCAGGTTGCCCCAGAGCATCATGCCGTAATTCGCCAGCACCCTTTCTTCTATGTTGTCGGCAAAATGTTCTAAAATCACATAGGCATCAGGTGAAATGGCCCAAATAGTGTCGGAAATTGCTTTCCAAAGGTCCACCCGAGTGCTGTCGTAATTTCCCCAAGCACCCACATTGCCAAGGGTATTTTTTTGGGTGAAACCCTTAGAAAGGTCGAATCGGAAACCATCGAACTTGAATTCTTCCAACCAATACCTTACTACGCGGTTCACGTAACGTTTGGTGGCGGCACTTTCATGGTTAAAATCGAAGCCAACGTTGAAGTCGTGTTTGGCAATGGGATTAAAATAAGGACTATTGCTAGCAGCCGTACTGCCTTCCCACCACATTTGTACGAGCGGCGATTGGCCAAAGGCGTGATTTAAAACCATATCGAGCACAACTGCTATGCCACGCGCATGGCAGCTATCAATAAAGGCACGAAGATCGTCGCGCGTGCCATAAGCCTTATCGGCTGCCAAGGCAAAACTAGTATTGTAGCCCCAGCTGTTGTTGCCTTCAAACTCCATTATCGGCATGAGTTCGATGCAGTTGATGCCGAGTCTTTGAAAGTAATCAAGACTATCGATTATACTGAGGTAGCGTTGATCGGCTATAAAATCACGCACCAGCAGTTCATAAACTACGAGCTTAGACTTATCAGGGCGTATAAAATTGGTGGTTTGCCAGTTGTAAGTGGGTTGTGCAGTTTGCAAAACACTCACATTGCCAGTAGTTTTATCCGCTGGGTATGGTTTAAGATTGGGATATGTATTTGCTGAAATAAATCGGTCGTTGTTGGGATCAAGCACTTTCTCTGTGTAGGGATCTGCTATTCGAATGGTGCCATCGATGAAGTACTGATAAGCGTATTCTTCGCTTGGTAGGAGGTTGTTGATTGTAACCCAGTACCAATTGCTATCTGGCGTTTCGTTCATGAGGTAATTGAGGTCGAGCTTCCAGTCGTTAAAATCTCCCACTACAAAAACATGTGATTTATGTGGGGCATAGAGCGCCAAGATGGCGGTGCTGTCGTTGATATAGTTTATCCCTTCTTGCACAGTATTTGGCAGTGGTAAGATGGGATTTGGTGGTAGCGCCACCATTTGCAAGGTATCGGAACGTTGGGTGTTGCCGTTGTCGGCAACAAAAACAATGTCATAGTTGCCAGCAGTAGGGAAAGTAAGGTTGAAGGTTAAGGAGTCGGCTTGTGCACTTTGAACCAGGGCGCCATTCACGTACAAACGCAAACTACAAACTTGAGAAGCTGCACCAAAAAACGGCAAACTGCTACCGGGCTGCACCAATTGGCTATTTGCACCGGGAGAAAAAATACGGCTGTGCAACTGTCCTGCTGCGTAAAGCGGTACATATATGTCACTGCCATTGGCCTCACGACCCACAATTGAACCAGTGGTATTTCGAAACACAAATGCCAGCGAGAGGATGGTTTGTGCAGCAGGCGCGCTGTAAAAGGTGCGCGGCACATAGGATATGCTGTATTTGTTGTTCCCGAGAGATGTCATTAAGGTGGTGGGAGAAGCTACTCCCCAAGTACCTTGCACAAAACGCCAGTCGCTTGGACCAGTGCTCAAATTGGTGATAACACCTGTGTGTGCATAAATGGGTGGGTTTACACCTGTTAATGCCCCGTTGCCGAGGGTTGCATCAAAAATAATAGTTACCGTATCTGTATCGCTTGGGAAGCGAGGAATGGAACTAGCCACCTGACCCGTTACCTCATAATTAACGCCCGCAAGCAAGCAAAGTGCGAGCAAGCTTTTTTTAAATGAAAACATAATGAAAATTATTATTTGTAGAGGATTTCAATTTAGCTAATTTATGCCAATATACCATAAAACAAAAGAGCCACGCCTTGCGGCATGGCTCTTTGAAGGTTGGTATTGAACAAATTAGCGATTCAAAACCACTTTGCTAGTGCTGATAGCACCGTCAACACTTACTTGGATGAAGTACTGACCATTTGGCAAAGTTTGACCATTGGTGCTTTCGCCATTCCACTGAACAAAATGCTTGCCCTCTTCCATTTGCTGGTTGGCAATTGTAGCAACTTCTTGACCGAGAATGTTCACAGCAGAAATTTTCACTTTAGCAGTTCTTTGTGTAGAAAAAGAAATGGTAGCTGATGTTGTGAAAGGATTTGGATAAGTCTTCACAGATACAGCGGCTAATGACTTTTCGCTAACGCTGGTGAGAGTTGACAACTCAATGATGAAGTCAGCACACTCACCGGGAAGCGCACCAGCATTTTTCGCCTCAAAATCCCATGAACCACCATTAAACACCATGCTCAAACGGTGGATGGTTTCGGTAGCAGGCACGTTGTAAAAGCTGCGTGGCGTAATAGTGATGCTGTACGTACCAGCAGTAGCGCCTGCAACGAGTGCCGTTCCTGGCTCATCCCAAGCAATTACGTTGGTCCATTTGCCATCAGGAGCATTGACATCAGCAACGATACCAACACCTGAGTGCATTTTTACACCAAGCGCGGTTGGAGAAGTAACTGGTAACTTACCAGTTGGAACACAAGCCAAATTGGCGTTTAACGTGATGGTGATGGCATTTTCACCTGTTGCATTTGCAGGCGAAATGCTAACGATCTGAGCGTAGCTTAAGGTGCTAGCGCCGAACAGCATAGCTGCGAGAAGTAGATTTTTTTTCATACTGGTTTTGGATTAAATAATATTTGAGTCTAAAATTAATAAAACCATTTAATTCACAAAAAAAATAATACACTTTTTAACAAAAAAAATTCACAACAAACATTAGGCGGATCTTTAATATCTTTGTCTGGCGCGTTTTCAAACACTAAATTGCCACGCTTTTCAAAAGAAATCATGACAGTTAACATTCAAAAAGTAGCAGTATTAACATCTGGAGGCGATTCTCCGGGTATGAATGCCTGCATTCGGGCAGTGGTGCGCTCTGGTATTTACTATGGTTTCGAGATGTGGGGTGTGGTAAGGGGCTACGACGGACTAATCAAAGGCGACTTTAAAAAAATGGACCTTCGCTCCGTCAGCAATATCATCAATCGCGGCGGCACCATCTTAAAATCAGCGCGTTCCGATGAGTTTCGCACCGCCGCTGGCATGGAAAAAGGCTTCCAGCAGCTCAAAGAACGTGGAATCGATGCCTTGGTGGTTATTGGCGGCGATGGCAGCTTCAAAGGCGCCTATCATTTTTCTGAAAAATACGATATTGTGGTGATGGGACTGCCCGGAACCATCGACAACGACTTGTACGGCACCGATTACACCATCGGCTACGATACCGCAACCAATACCGTGGTAGAGTGCATCGATAAAATACGCGACACAGCCGATGCGCACAACCGTCTTTTTTTTATTGAGGTGATGGGCCGTGACGCAGGCTACATCGCTCTGAACGCAGGCATTGCTGCGGGATGCGAGGACATCCTCATCCCCGAAACCAAAACCAGCATCGATGAGCTGGTTAAAAATCTCAAAAGGGGCCGTGCCAACCGCAAAACCTCGGGCTTGGTGATTGTTGCTGAAGGGGATGAAGAAGGCGGTGCCTATGAGGTAGCGCGCAAGGTAAAAGAGCAGTTTGATGGCTACGAAATGAAAGTGACGGTTTTAGGCCACATCCAACGAGGTGGCAGCCCAAGCTGTTTCGACCGTGTACTTGCCAGTCGGTTAGGCGTGGCAGCAATCGAAGGCCTTCGAAATGGCGAAAGCCGGGTGATGGCGGGCTTAATTAACAACCAAGTAGTGTATACCCCGCTTACACAAGCCGCAAAATTTCATTCAGAGATCGATACTGATTTGTATCGAATCTCTAAAATCTTATCTATATAATTGCCTTCCATGATTTTAGTAGCAGATAGCGGGTCGACCAAAGCCGATTGGAAATATATAGCTGACAACGAACAGTTTGTTAGCACCAAGGGATTTAATCCCTTTTTCCATGATCACGACTTCATTATAACCGAGCTCAAGGCATCTCCGCTACAAGCCATTGCGCAGGAGGTAACCGAAGTGTATTTTTATGGAGCAGGTTGCTCGAGTCCCGAGCGCAATGCCATCGTAGAACGAGCCTTACAAGCGTTTTTTAAGGCGGCAACAATTGTGGTGGGCCACGATATCCTCGGCGCTGCCATCGCTACCAATTTTGATGAAGAAGGCATCACCTGCATCATTGGTACCGGTTCAAATTCATGTCATTATGATGGCAAAGACTGGGACCAAACCGTTCCCGCACTTGGTTATTTGTTGGGTGATGAAGCCAGCGGCAGTTATTTGGGGCGCCGGTTATTGGCAGACTATCTGTACAAATTGTTGCCTCCTGCGATAGAGCAGCATCTGAACGATAAATACGACCTATCGAAAGAAATTATTTTTCATCAAACTTACCACGAGCCCGGCGTGAATGTTTATTTGGCCTCGTTTGCAAGAATTTTGTCTGAACATCTCAGCGAATCTTACGTTCAAGATATTGTTAAAGCTGGTTTTCGTCGCTTTTTTGATGTGCATGTCATGCGGTATCCAAACGTACATGCGTTGCCCATACATTTTGTGGGCTCCATTGCCCATCATTTCGAGCCCTTGCTCGAAGAAGTAATGGCAGAAAAAAAGCTACTCAAGGGTAAAATCCTCAAGAAGCCCATACACGAGTTGTACCGGTATTTTAAGGAGCGGTCTCGCTAAGCTTTTTCAGCTTGTCTTCCATCACGTACTCATCGCCTTCTACGTAACTGTTGTGGCGGTAGATGATTTTACCTGCTTTGTCAATCAAAATGGTGAAGGGTACGGTTTGAAAGTTCAGGGAACGTTTCATGTCCTCGTTTGGGTCCAAAAGCACCAGAAATGGCCATTTTACGCCATTTACGTAGGATTTTACCTTGGCAGTATTTCTGGCGTCATCGATGCTAATGGCCACCACTTCTACCCCAAAATCGGATTTCCAGTCTTCATACAAATCGGCATAGTTAGAAAGCTCCTTTTTGCAAGGCGTACACCAAGTAGCCCAAAAGGAGATGATCAAGGGCTTGCCTTCGGTGGCCAACTCCGAAATATTGATCGTATTGCCTTGTAGGTCTTTGAGGTTTACATTCGGCAGGCTCGCCAGTTGTTCTTGAGCGGAAACGTTGAATCCCGTAAACAACAAGAGGCCAAAGAGGAGTTTTTTCATAGCTTTTGGTAGAAAGAGTTATCAAATCTAACGGCAAACATACGTGTAGCCAAATAGATTTAATAATTTAACAGCCTAATTCTAAGAAATTCAAGCATGTTAAAACGGTTGATCCTGTTGTGTAGTATCGGAATTGTACTGCAATCCCATCAAATAAAGGCGCAAGGAATAATTACAGGTGATTTAGAGGTTTTCCAAAACTTCTTCTTTTTAGACTCCACTATTTTGTCGGATCCTATCCCGCCCCAATACTACCAGCAGTTGTCGTCGACCGATGCCTGGTTGAATTTAAATTACCGGCGCGACGACCTAACGGTAGGTATTCGTTTTGATTTGTTTTTGAACTCAGGCTTGCGTAACCCCTACATTGTTCAAAATAATCAAGGATTAGGATTTTGGTTTGTCCGTAAAAAATTAGACAAGCTTGAGCTTACGGTAGGTAATTTTTACGACCAGTTTGGCAATGGTATTACCTTCCGTGCCTATGAGGGCCGCGGTCAGAACCTCGATTTTGCCATGTTTGGCATGCATGCGCGCTATCAAATCAACGACAATTGGCTGGTAAAGGGCTTTGTTGGGCGGCAAAAATTCCTCTTTGAAACCTACCGCCCAGTTATTAAAGGTCTCAACCTTGAAGGCAACATTCCCCTCGGAAAAGGCATTTATGCGCGCCCGGGGGCCACGGTTGTAAACCGCACCCTCGACAACAGCACCATGCAGTTGGTGGTGAGCGACATCGAAAACTTACCTGTGGCCAACCGCTTTATCCCTAAATTCAACGCTTTTACCTATTCCGTCTACAATAGCATCGACTTCGGTAATCTGAGTTGGAATTTTGAACTGGCCGGAAAAACGCGCGAAGCAGTGCTCAACCGCAACGGCATTATGAATAACAAAGCTGGTTCGGTTGTACTTACTGGCTTGGGCTATGCGCTGCCAGGTTTTGGAATCAATGTGATGTACAAACGAACTGAAAATTACGAGTTCCGGGTATCACCGCTTGAAATTCTCAACGACGGACTCATCAATTTTATACCTCCAACGGCTCGGATGAATACGTACCGCCTGGCCGCACGCTATGCCCCAGCCACTCAGTTGATTGGCGAACAAGGGTTACAAGCCGATGCGGTGATTAGCTTAGGCGAAAAAACCAATCTCCAACTCAACGCTTCTGATGTACGTGACTTAGATGGTAACCAGTTATACCGCGAATTTTACGTGGAGGCCAAGCATAAGTTCAATAAAAAATTCATCCTCATGGCAGGTATCCAACGGTTAACCTATAACCAAGAAGTATATGAATTTAAGCCCGACGCCCCTTTGGTGCAAACCATAACCCCTTTTGCAGAAGTCACTTACAAACTCAATCGTAAAAAGTCGCTGAGGGCGGAAGTGTCGCACATGGGTACTCAGCAAGATTTAGGATCGTGGTGGTGGGCGTTAATCGAATACAATATTGCTCCCAAATACAGCATCAGCGTGATGGATATGTGGAATTACGGCAACAAAGATGCCGCTAAGCGTATCCACTATTACACTATCTTTGGGGCAATGAATTTAAAAAAATTGCGTTTTACCGGCGGTTATGTGCGCCAAGTAGAAGGAGTAATTTGTACTGGAGGCGTTTGTAGGGTAGAGCCGGCCTTCAATGGCATGCGTTTTAGTATGATTTCTAACTTTTAGTCATGAAACAGTTCCTTCATAAGCGCTCTTTTGTGAGCATTTTGCTATTTGCGGGCAGTTTTACTGCCTGTATGGAAGTTGGGCCAGCCGTTAACATGGGGTTGAATACCTCCCTATCAGATACCACCTACGTGGAGTCTACCGCTGACACCGCACAAGAGCGTTTGGTTTTGTTGGAAGAATTTACCGGTGTTCGGTGTGTAAATTGCCCTCGTGCGCACAATACCATTCTTAATTTACAAACTACCTACCCTAATAGAATTGTACCCGTTGGCATTCACACAGGTATTTTTAGCACTCCTTACACGGGGCGCAATGATTTTCGCGTGCCAGAAGGCAGCAGTATTGAAAATTTGCTCGGTGGCGCTCAAGGATATCCCGCTGGCAGCGTAAACCGGAAAAAATTTAGCCAGGAAAGCAGAATCATTATCTCCGATCAAAAGTGGAGTAATTATGTTGGGGAAGAGTTGGTTGGAAACGCACCTATCAATATTAACTTGACCAGTGAAGTGGATCTTGCGCAAATGACAGCGTCGTTGGTAGTAAAAGTGAAGCTGAACCAAACCATTGTGGGCCCTCTACACCTCACTTTGTTTTTGCTTGAAGACGATATCGTAGACTTTCAACTCACACCAACGGGGGTAGATTCCGCTTACGTGCACAAACATGTATTGCGTAAATGTGTTACTGCTTTCAACGGAATAAAACTTAATAGCAGTACGTACGAAACCAATCGGGTATTTATATACCGCTTTAAAACTGATTTAGAGGCCATTTGGAAGCTCGAAAATTTAAAAGTAGTTGGCTTTGTGCACCGCATTGGGGAAGTTCCAGAAGTTTTTCAAACCGCTTATATCAACGTAAATTAAGAATGCTCCCTAGTAAAGTTGCTGTTTTAATCGTGGGTGCAGGTCCAGCAGGCGCCACCACCTCCTTGTTCTTAGAGAAAAAAGGCATCGATCACCTGATCATCGATAAAGCGGTTTTTCCGCGTGATAAAATTTGTGGAGATGCGCTCAGCGGCAAAGTGGTAGACATCATCAGTAAGCTCAACATAGACTTACTTTCAGAAATAGAAACCGATGCCGATTCGTTCATGCCCTGCTACGGCATCAGTTTTATTGCCCCCAATGGCAAAGCACTCGAAATCCCTTTTCGCACCCGGGTTGGCAACCGCTTAACAGCAGCTGGCTTTATTAGCAAACGCCTGGTATTTGATAATTTTTTGGTCGAGAAAATCAAGCCAGGTAGATTACTGCAAGCCTGCGAATTGGTGAGTTTCGAAAAAAACGACGCCGGATATAGCTGTCAATTGCGTTACAATGGCGAACTACACCAGGTGCAAGCCACCTTGTTGGTAGGTGCAGAAGGGGAACGCTCGCAGGTGGCTAAAAAACTGGCCGGTTTCAAAAAAGACAAAAACCATTATTGCGCTGCAGTTCGCGGTTATTATACCGGCATTACGGGCTGCAAGGAGGGCAACTACATTGAACTTCACTTTTTGAAGGAGGTTTTACCAGGTTACTTGTGGATATTTCCGCTGCCCAATGGACAGTTTAACGTGGGGGTGGGGATAGCCAGCAATAAAATCAGCCAGAGTAAAATTAATTTGAATAAAGCACTCGACGAAGCCATAGCCAAGGTGCCGGCTTTAGCTGAACGTTTTAAAGATGCGAAGCCTTTGTCGCCCATGGTGGGTTGGGGATTGCCTTTGGGGAGCAAAAAGTGGCCTTTATCAGGAGATCATTTTTTGTTAACAGGCGATTCCGGCTCGCTGATAGACCCTTTTACAGGCGAAGGCATTGGCAACGCCATGAAAATGGGCATGTTTGCAGCCGAACACATAGAGGAGAGTTTGCAAGCCCAGAAATTTGATGCCGCATGGAATTTACAATATGACCAAACAGTGTACAACGACCTTTGGGATGAATTAAAAATCGGTCGCACCCTGCAATGGCTTACAAATTTCCCTTGGTTGTTTAACTTTGTGGTAAATAAAGCGCTAAAAAACAAAACTTTACGCGAAACCATTAGTTGCATGTTTGATGACATCAGCATGCGGGATCAAATGAGAAGTCCGATGTTTTATGTTCGCCTACTGATTAACTAAATATGCGCCATCGAATTTTATGGACAGGGAGTCTTTGCTTCCTCTTACTCACCACTTGCAAGCCACAAATCGACTTGTTCGACTTCCCGCCTTACCAGCGGGATAAAAAGGCATTGGTGGTACTTTTAACGGCTGTATGGAATGAATATTCTGGTGAAGCCGGACAGCCCAATTTTGTTTCCGCGGCACGTGATAGCTTTGGCAGTGCGGCAGTACCTATTGCAGCGCATGCCGCAACCACCGGAGATCCCAATTATTCCTTGGCCGCATCGCAGTTTTACAGTTTATATCAAGCCGAAAGTTTTCCGGAGTTAGGTTTAAATACCAGCGGCTTTGCTTTTAGACTCGACGACTGGCTGTTAGCCACGCGTGCTGCTGCCTTTGAAACAGTGGGGGGCGTGCGTGGTCCTGCCAGGCCCATACTCGTAATGGCCATTTCAAAAAAGGTGGAAGGAAATGATTTGCGTATGAAAATCCGCATACGTTTTGAGCAGGCTTTGACAAATAACAGCTTGAATTTAGCCTTGTATGTAACCGAAAACAATGTTGTTGGCTTCCAAGAAGGCGCTGCTCAAGCAGAAATAGTGCATCAATACGTATTGAGAGGGGCAGCAACGCCGGGTGCTTGGGGCATTAATCTGGCAGGTGGGCCTTACGAAAGGGGACAAGTCATTGAATATGAAGGCCGCTTTCCGATCAATGAATTCATGAATCCAGATAATTTGGTGGTGAATGGGGTGGTATATCGCATGGAAAACCAGCAGCCTGCAGAAGTGTTAAATGCAAATTTTCGCTAAAAGTTGCAGTTATTTAAAAAACGCATATCTTAGCTATTCTAAAATCTGTTGTAAATGAGAAAGTTATTCTTAATACTTGTTGTAGGTGCCGTAGCCTTTGGTTGCGCCAAGGATCCAATTACGCCTACCGAACCTCCCGTGCTTCCGCCAACTGATCCATTAGAAATCAAGCGTGAGCAAAATGCTTTTGGCATTAATTTTAGCGGTACTTGGTGTGGACCTTGTGGTTCAACAGGTATCCCAGCCATTTCCAGTGCACATACCGCGCACGGAAATAAGTTACACATCATCAAAGTTGGTTTTAATGATGAGTTTACGGTCGCTGATTTTAACAACCAATTGGCGCAATCTTATTATCCTACTAGCTCAATCGGTATTCCTGGTTTTGGTGCTGGTGCTGTATTTCACCAATCTGCCGCTGCATGGCGCGACAATGTGAATTTAATGATGCAATTACCAGATGCGCAAGCACCTGTAGGCATGGCCATTACCAAAGAAATAAAAGGAGACTCTTTGATCTTTAAAGTCCGCATGAAAACGTATACTAGCTTGTCTTCTGGTGTATACGCTTGGTCAGTTTTTGTTGTTGAAGATGATTTGGTTGCACCACAAGCAAGTTTAACTCCAAACCCGTATCCGCACAAGTTTGTATACCGAGGCAGTGCCTTTATACCAGGCAAATCTCCTGTAGGTGTTTGGGGCCATACGCTCAACGATGCTTTCACGGCAGCAACTTACCCTGCTAACACTGTGGTAGAAGCTCGCTTTGGCTTTCTTAGAAATGCCGCGTTCTCGCCATCAATGAATTTGAATAATTGCTATGCTTATGTAGTTTTGAATAGGCTAAATGCTTCAACCTTCCGGCCTTCTGAATATATTAACTCTGCCAGAACCAAATAAGATTTTAAAATAGTATATCAAAACCCCGCCTCGTGCGGGGTTTTTTGTTGAAAATTTTCAGGATAAGCTTTCGTTTTAAGGTAGTAGATTCGTAGCAAAGAAAAGCAAGTGGCAGAGGTAAAGTATAACGAAGACAGCATTAAGTCGCTCGACTGGCGTGAACACATTCGTTTGCGCCCTGGCATGTACATCGGCAAGCTCGGCGATGGTTCGGCCTACGACGATGGCATTTATGTGCTTATCAAAGAGATCATCGACAACAGCATCGACGAATATGTGATGGGCAATGGCCGATCGATTGAAGTCAAAATATCAGACCATAAAGTCACGGTACGAGACTACGGCCGGGGCATACCGCTCGGAAAGGTGGTAGATTGTGTATCTAAAATCAATACCGGCGGCAAGTACGATTCAGGTGCCTTTACCAAATCGGTGGGCCTCAACGGGGTGGGTTCCAAAGCAGTGAACGCCCTCAGCAAGATGTTTAAGGTGCAGTCGGTGCGGGATGGCAAAACCAAAATTGCTGAGTTTGAACAAGGTATTTTGGTGCAGGAATCGGGAGAAGAGCCAAGCAGCGATCGCAATGGCACCCTTATTACTTTTGTACCTGACGAAAGCATTTTCCGAAATTACCGATTCATTCCTGAATATATTGAAGAGCAGATTTGGAATTACGCCTTTTTGAATGCAGGCTTAACGCTCAATGTAAACGGTAATAAGTACTTCTCCAAAGATGGTTTACTTGATCTGTTGCAGCGTAAAGCCAATCCTGAGGCGCTCCGCTATCCCATCATACACCTCAAAGGGCATGACATAGAATTTGCCTTTACCCACGAAGACCAATACGGGGAAGAGTATTATTCGTTTGTAAACGGACAATACACCACGCAAGGAGGAACACACTTAGCTGCCTTCCGAGAGGCCATCGTTAAAACCATCCGAGAATTCTACAAAAAAGAATTTGAAGCCAGCGATGTTCGGGCATCCATTGTTGCAGCCATTAGTTTGCGGGTGCAGGAGCCGGTGTTTGAATCGCAAACCAAAACCAAACTCGGCTCACTAAACATGGCGCCTGAGGGACAATCACTGCGCACCTTTGTAAACGATTTCGTAAAAAAGGAGCTTGACGATTATCTCCACAAGCATGCTAATGTGGCTGATGCACTGCTCAAGCGTATTGCGCAGAGCGAAAGAGAACGGAAGGACATGGCTGGTATTAAAAAATTGGCGAATGAACGCGCCAAAAAAGCCAATCTCCACAATAAAAAGCTGCGAGATTGCCGCTTCCATTTCAATGAAGGTCAAAACGAAAAGCGCTACGATTCTACCTTGTTTATTACTGAGGGCGACTCGGCCTCGGGCAGCATTACCAAAGCCCGCCAGGTAGAAACGCAGGCGGTATTTAGCTTACGAGGCAAGCCGCTCAACTGCTACGGACTCAAAAAGAAGGTGGTGTACGAAAACGAGGAATTCAACCTGCTGCAGCACGCCCTCAACATTGAAGATGGTTTGGAAGGACTGCGCTACAATAAAATTGTAATTGCTACCGATGCCGACGTCGATGGCATGCACATTCGTTTGTTGATGATGACCTTCTTTTTGCAGTTTTTTCCAGATTTGGTCAAAAATGGCCATTTATATATCCTGGAAACGCCGCTTTTTAGGGTAAGAAATCGACAAGAGACTTTTTACTGCTACAGTGATGAAGAGCGGCAGGTGGCCATCCAAAAAATTGGAAAAAAGGCAGAAATTACCCGATTCAAAGGTTTGGGTGAAATTAGTCCGGATGAATTTGAGCAGTTTATTGGTCCTGACATGCGCCTAGAACCCATCATTTTGCGAAAAGACACCACCATTCCCAAGTTATTGGAGTATTACATGGGTAAAAACACCCCTGACCGGCAGGCCTTTATCATTGAAAATTTACGGATTGAAAAAGATCTTTTTGATACTGAGCCAGAAGTGGCCGACGTTATTGAGGAGGTTTAAACGCTAAAATATGACACGAAAATGGATACTTGGGTGGTTGCTACTTTTCAGTGGTACCATCCTCAACGGCCAGGCCGAAACCCCGATACATCCGGTTGCACTTTCGGGTGAATTGTTAGAATCGGTGCATTACGATGCCGATCCGACAGGCATTTTAAAAGTGCTTGCGGAATTTAAAGAGTCGGATTTGGCGGTTGGTTTAAACAACGATGCTGCCAAAAAGACTTTCTGGATCAACATTTACAATGCCATGGTACAATACCGCTTGAAGCAAGACACCAGTGCGTACATAAATCGTGGCAAGTTTTTTCGCAAACGGAACATTGTGGTGGCCGGGCGTAATTTGAGTCTCGACGATATTGAGCACCGCATGTTGCGCCGGTCAAAGGTAAAATGGTCGCTCGGTTATGTGAACCGCTGGTTTCCGTCGGCATTCGAAAAGCAATTTCGGGTGGAAGAGCTGGATTGGCGCATCCATTTCGCCCTCAATTGTGGCGCGATGAGCTGTCCGGCGATTGACTACTACCGCGAGCAGAGCATCAACGAGCAGCTCGACAATGCTACTACACTTTTTTTAATGTTCGAAACCGAGTACGATAGCATAACTAATATTTTTACTTTGCCTAAGCTGTTTAAATGGTATAGCAAAGATTTTGGTGGGAAAGCTGGCATCTACAGCTTACTAGAAAAGGGCGAGTACATTCCCGTGGGCGCCAAGCCTAAATTGGTGTTCAAACCCTATGACTGGACCATGTCCGTATCGAATTTCCGATGAATAAAAAAGAGCTGGTTAACCCCCAGCTCTTTTTGCTTTGTAGCCCATTTGGAGTAGCATTGGTACGATTTTGTCAGCAAAGGCACCCTGAATAATAATTTCGCCTGCTTTGGCTGAGCCACCCACGCCACATTTTGATTTGAGGGTTTTACCGAGGCTTTGTAAATCGACATCGGTGCCTACAAAACCAGTAATCAGCGTGGCTTCCTTGCCGCCGCGGTTTTTACGGTCGATCATTACCCGCAGGTTTTGTTGTGCTGGGGGAAGGGTTTCGGTTTCAGCCTCGTTTTCGTAGTCATACGAAAAACTGTTGTCGGTAGAATACACTACGCCCTGCGGGCCTTTGTTTTTTTTAGACATATCAGCAGGCTTTTAAACTGAGGTCAAAGTTTTTTACGGTGTGGGTGAGGGCGCCAATGGAGATGAAGTCGACCCCACAATCGGCATAGGCCCGCGCGCTG
>Ga0209702_10001878_pt1 | contig 38390 bp, 32 predicted proteins | sample FRY01_FD_187210 | JGI IMG/M metagenome (GOLD analysis project Ga0209702, IMG submission 187210) | Freshwater microbial communities from Lake Fryxell liftoff mats and glacier meltwater in Antarctica - FRY-01 (SPAdes) (version 2) | ecosystem: Environmental > Aquatic > Freshwater > Ice > Glacier...
ATACGTCAGCTACCAGGAGTGGTAGTTCAGTTGGTTAGAATACCGGCCTGTCACGCCGGGGGTCGCGGGTTCGAGTCCCGTCCGCTCCGCCAAGGTTACGTTTTATACCGTCCGATACGGTACTAAAGAAACCCCTGAAAGCCCCTAACCATGGGGCTTTTTTGTTTTCTGCCGTCCAAACAGTCCTATTGCAAGCCGATGCCTGTCGGGGGTATTCTCGGGGGTATCGGGGTACTCATCTGGGGGTATTCCTTGAAATCGCCGATTTCAGGAGATCTGATGCCATTGACAGACATCACCATCAAGAAGGCAAGACCCGGATCCAAGCCGGTCAAACTCGCCGATGGCAAGGGGCTCTACCTCCTTGTGAATCCGGTCGGGTCCAAGCTGTGGCGTTGCAAGTACCGAGTACTTGGCAAAGAGAAGGTCTTGTCGCTGGGTGCTTATCCGGATGTCTCGCTGGCCCAGGCTCGCGAAGGGGTCGACAAGGCACGCAAGGTGCTCGCTACAGGGGGCGACCCTATGGCCATAAGAAAGGCCGACAAGGTCGCCAGTCGGGTTGCCGCCGACAATTCCTTCGAGTCCGTGGCGCGCGCTTGGTGGGCTCAATGGAAACAAGCCCGCAGCGACCAGCATGCCGGCCAGGTCATGCGCCGCTTTGAAGCGAACGTGTTCCCGCACATCGGCGCGCGGCCGGTTTCAGAAGTCCAAGCCCCCGAGTTGGTGGCCATGCTCAAGGCCATCGAGGCTCGCGGCGTGAACGACCTGGCCAAGCGCGCTTTGCAGACGTCGAGCCAAGTGTTTCGATATGCCGTGGCCCATGGCAAGGCGACACGCAACCCCGCCACCGACATCAAGCCGAGCGATGTGTTGGCGTCGCGCCAGAAACAAAACCTCGCGCGTATTGATGGGAAAGAACTGCCCGACCTGCTGCGGCATATCGACGCCTACAAGGGTGCTGCCACGACTCGGCTCGCGATGAAGTTGATGGCGATGACCTTCGTGCGCACTACCGAATTGATTGGCGCGCGTTGGGACGAGTTCGATCTGGATGCCGGCCGATGGGATATTCCGGCAGCCCGCATGAAGATGAAAACGCCCCACATCGTGCCGCTCTCTGTGCAGGCAGCGAACTTGCTGAAGACTCTGCATTTGATTACCGGCCATGGCGTCATGCTTTTCCCGGGTGAACGGGACCATGAAAAATCAATGAGCAACAACACGATCTTGAAGGCCTTGGAGCGCATGGGCTACAAGGGCCGGATGACGGGGCATGGATTTCGCGGGGTGGCCTCCACCTTGTTGCATGAGATGGGGTTTGACCACGCGCACATTGAACTGCAGCTTGCCCATCAGGAGCGCAATGAGGTCAGCGCGGCATACAACCACGCGACATACCTCCAGCAGCGGGCGACGATGATGCAGCACTGGTCTGACTACCTCGATACATGCACGACGGGAAAAGTCTTGCCGTTCAAGCGAACGGGTGCTTGAGGCGAATCACGCCACGCCTGAGGTCATGGTCAACTGGCGCCATCGAGAAACCGGAAGCGGAGTGAAACAGGATGGATATGGAGGCGCTATCGATGAACAGGAAAATCAAGCGGCACGCTTTTGTGCTCTTCGGGAAGTTTGAGGAGAGGTGTTGGTCTGGCCGGTCGCATACTGATCTGCCGCAGCCTCTCCCCGTGGCCCACGGAGTACCTGGCCGTGACTACGCCACCGGCTAAAAATCACCGTGCGCCGGCACCCGGGGCGATGTCCGCGCCTGCAGTCCCAAGTGCCCGAGGATCCGTTTTAAGTACGCTCGGCAAGCGGGTCATGGGCAATGCGGACTAACTGAATCACATGATGGATCAGGTGATTCCCATTTGATTCCCGGTTTTCTTTTGAAGTTGGGTGGCGTGGACCTAAACGCGTTCAGCGGATAGCTGGGTGAGGGGGCGACATCAGCCCAGCGCAATACCGGGAGGCCGTGCCGCCACCGCAAATTCAAGCGCTGATCCGCGCTGTAATGGTCTTGGTCACCGTGTAAGCCCGTACCCCTTCACGCCCCTTCTCCCGTCCGTAGCCAGACTTGCGGTTGCCACCGAAAGGCAATGCAATCGAACCGGCCCAGTAGTCGTTGATCGTCACCTGTCCTGCGTCGACGTCGCGCGCCAGACGCAGCGCACGGCCGATGTCGCGGCTGTAGATACCTGCGACCAGCGCGTAGTCAGTACCGTTGGCCAGCGCGAGCGCGTGGTCGTCGTCTTCGGCGATCTGCACCGCCAGCACCGGACCGAAGATCTCTTCGCGTACGCATGCATCGTCGGCTGGCAGGTCGTCGAGGATCGTCGGCCGGTAGAACCAACCGGTGTCACGCGTATCGTCGGCGCGTTGTTCCCCACCCACCAGCACCTGGCGTCCCCGCGTCCGTGCAGCCGCAACGCAGGCGGCAATCCGACCGAGTTGCTGTGCTGAATTGATGGCTCCGACATCGGATCCGCCGCGCAGCCCATGGCCGACCCGCAGCGCACGCGTCTTCTCCGTGAGGCGTTCGAGCATCTGCGCATGGATGGAGCGGTGCACGATCAGGCGCGAGCCGGCGGAGCAGACTTGGCCCGCATTCGAGTAGATCGCCCACAAAGCGCCTTCGCTGGCAGCATCAATGTCGCAATCTGACAACGCGATCAGCGGCGACTTGCCACCGAGCTCCAGCGTCAGACTGGTGATGTTCGGCGCCGCGGCCAGCGCGACTCCGATCCCGGTGGGCACCGAACCGGTGAAGGTCACGTGGCGCACCGTTGGATGCGCCACCAGCGCGGCGCCGGCCGACGTTCCCAGCCCGGTGACGACATTCACGACCCCGGCCGGCAACCCCGCATCGAGCAGCAATTGGCCGAGCATCAAGGCAGTGAACGGTGTGGTCTCGGCTGGCTTGGCAACCACCGTGCAACCTGCGGCCAGCGCCGGCGCAATGCTGCGCACGAAGGTCGAGGTCGGGTAGTTCCACGGAATCACATGGGCGGTAACACCGACCGGTTCGCGCAGGCTCCAGGCCATGTGGTCAGGACCCATCGGCATCGACGCGCCTTCGAGAGTGTCGGCGATGCCGGCGTAATAGGCGAACATCCGAGCTGCGCCGGTCACGTCGCTGCGCGCCTCGGCAAGGGTCTTGCCAGAGTCGAGCGCCTCCACGAACGACAGGGTCTCTACGCGTTCAACCACCAGTCGCGCCGCTGCACCGAGCACCTTGCTGCGCTCGGCCGGGGAGCTGCGCCGCCAGGTCGCGAGGGCGCGTGTAGCGGCATGCACCGCGCGCGCCACGTCTTGGGCATCGCCCGCGGCAAACGACGCAAATACGCGGCCGGTGCCCGGATCGGCGCTGTCCATCATTGCGCCCGACGTAGACGGCTGGAGTAGCCCGTCTATCAGGTGGCCTGCCGGCAAAGCAGGAACGGTTCCATCTTCGAAGTAAGCGGCGCCAAGCGCCTCGGCTGACTTGTTCATGCCAGCGCCTCGCTGCACTGGTAACGGGCCGAGGCCAGCCACTGCGGATTGATTTCGACACCCCAGCCGGGCGCGGCTGGAATGCGGGCCTTGCCGTCGCGGATGGCAAACGGATCGTCCAGGAAAAGTTGTTGCTGCCAAGGGTAGTAATCAGGTCCTTCGATCGAGAACTCCAGGTATTTTCCGGCGTTGGGAATCGCGCCAAGCAGATGCATGGTGCAGATTGTCACCAGCGACAAGTTGGCACTGTGCGGCGTACACGGCAGGCCGGCATCGGCGGCCATCCGCGCGACCTGCAGCGTACGCGACAGGCCACCCATGTACATCAGATCGGGCTGTACTACGTCGACGGCGCGCATCGCGATCATGCGCTCCCAAGTCGCCAGGTCCCAGTCCTGCTCACCGCCGGTCACGTGGAGCGACAAGGCCTCGGTCACCTGCCGCGTCTGCTCCAGGTGCCAGTAGGGGCACGGCTCCTCGAAATGGGAGATACCCTCGGCCTCGAGCAAACGTCCGACCTCGATCGCGCGCGCCGGCGAAAAACCGCTGTTGGCATCAACGAGTTTGGCAATACCCTCGCCCAGGGCCCGGGAGACCACCGGAACCACCTGCTCGGTACGGCCCGGCCATTCGTCGACGTCGCGTCCACATTCGGCGGCCACGCGCCACTTGAAGGCGTCAAACCCTTGCTCGTCACGCAGCCGCACCAGGCGCGTGGCCTCGTCCTGTGGCGTGATGTCGCGCCGCATCGAAGAGGCGTAGGCACGCAACTCACCGACCTTACCGCCCAGCAGTTCGACCACCGGCTTGCCCGCGATACGGCCACGCAGGTCCCACATTGCCGTGTCGAGGCCAGCCAGCGCCCGGCAGCGGTAACTACCCGGGTACTTGTGTTCGCGCTCCTCGATCCGCGCAAGCAGCCCGTCGATGTCGGAGGCATCGGCATCGAGTGCCCATGGGGCGACCTGCCGGTGGAAGACAGTCGCGGTGATATCGGCGTTGTACGTGGAAGTCTGGCCCCATCCAATGTCGCCGGCTTCCGTCGTGAGCTTGACGAAGCAGACGAATTCGTTGGCGAATGTCTCCAGTTTTCTTATCTCATGCATGCGTGGACTCCTGTCGGGACGTGCTTATCAGGTGGGCGGCCTTGCGCGCAACCATCATGGCCGGCGCATTGGTATTGGCTGAAGGAATACTTGGGAACACCGACGCGTCGATGACGCGCAGCCCCGCGATGCCGTAGACACGCAATTGCGCGTCGACGACACCACCGGCCGACTCGGGCAACATCGCGCAGCTGCCGCAAGGATGGTAGACCGAGCCGGCACGCGCGCGGAAATCCTGCACGATCGCCTCGTCGCTGGCGGAGGACAAGTCGAGTGCGGGCGTGCCCAGGATCAACGATCGCATCGCTTGTGTCGTCTGCAAGCGGCCGATCAGCCGCGCGCCGGTGATTGCATCGGCAATGTCGCCTGGCGCCGACAGGTAGTTCGGTGCGATGCAGGGCGGCGCTGCGGGGTCACCTGAGGCGATGTCAACCCGGCCGGTGCTGCTGGAGCGACAGGCGTTGAAGCCGAGAATGAATCCGGGATACGGGTCCGGCCGCAGCAGTTGCCGCTTGCCAATGGTCTCGGTGGTGTAGCTGATCGGGCTGAAGTAGAGCTGGATGTCGGGGCGGTCAAGCGCAGGGTCGCTGCGCACCATGCCTCCCATCTGATTCACGCTCAGGCTCAGCGGACCGGAACGCCGGAGCACGAATTGCAGGCCGGCGCCGCATCGACCAACCCAGGAGCCCAGCACACCATTGAGGGTCGGCTGGCTGGCGCGGTAGAAATAGCTGATGCCCAGGTGATCGCGCAGGCCACCGCCTACGGCCGGGTTGTCGCGCAGCACGGCGATGCCATGGCGGCGCAGCAGCGGCGCCGGGCCGACACCCGAGAGCTGCAGCAACTGCGGCGAATTGATGGCGCCGGCAGACAACAGGACCTCGCCGGTTGCCGCAACCCGCACCACTTGAGCGCCAGCCTGATACTCCACCCCGGTCGCACGCCCGCCTTCGATGAGGACCCGCCGCACCAGCACCCTGGTGCGTACGGCCAAATTGGCGCGGCCCATCGCCGGACGCAGGAAGGCGTCTGCGGCTGAGCAGCGCAGTCCCCGGCGGGTCGTCACCGGATAGGCTCCGACGCCTTCAGGGGATGTGCCGTTCATGTCCCCGGTGACCGGAATGCCGATCTCGCGCGCCGCGTCCAGGAAAAACCGCTTGACCGGGTGGTATTCGGGTTCGCGGTGCGACACCCACACCGGTCCTTGCCCATGCACCGCGCCGTCAGCCGACACATGGCGCTCGTTGCTGCGGAACACCGGCTCCACATCGCTCCAGCCCCAGCCGGGATTTCCAGCGGCTTGCCAGTCGTCGTAGTCCGAGGCAAGTCCGCGGCAATACACCATGGCATTGATCGAACTCGATCCACCCAGCACCTTGCCGCGTGGCCAGTAGGCGCTGCGACCACCCAGGCCCGGATCGGGCTCGCACAGGTATCGCCAATTGACCGTCGGGTCGTGGAACGCCTTGCCGTATCCGATCGGGGTCCTGATCCAGAAACGCCGGTCACTGCCGCCGGCCTCAAGCAACAACACGCGTCTTGCCGGGTCGGAACTGAGCCGTTCGGCCAGCACGCAGCCGGCCGATCCGGCGCCGACAATGATGTAGTCAAAACTGTCCAAGGTCCTGTCCTGTTCACGATCGTCGTGTGGCAATGTGTTACCGCCCGTACAGGCCGGTCGACCGCAAACGGAAAGCCCGTGACGTGCGCGGGAGTCCTGCCGGACTAGCGGTTCAAAATGATTCTAGGGGTCATGGCGCGGTCGCAGGCTCGCGCAGAAAGCGTCGGCGAAGGCCTGCGGGGCGCACGCAGACCCGATGCCCAAGCGAGCCGCGCCAGAGGGAAAAACGTGCACTGCATGGTGCGTGTCGCAACGCCTGCATCGGCGATCGGCCACACGACAGATGAATCAATCGCTGTCGAGGTTGAAAAAATATCAGCCACCGTCACACGCCGTGCCCCGCGCGTTCGTGGGCAGCTTCACATGCTGATCAGCAAGTCGTTGTCCCCGGCGACCTCGGCCAGCAACCAGCTGCGCAGGGCGTCGATCTTGGCGTAGTCCTTGCGCTCCTTGCGGCACACGAAGTACCACTGATTGGGATTGGCGACTCGACGCCCGGGAAACAACTCGACCAGGAGTCCGGTGCGCAGTTCGCGACTGACATACGGTTGCTGGCCCAGGGCCACGCCCAAACCCTGCAACGCGGCAAACAAGGCCAGGTCGTAGCTATCGAAGTTCAGGCCGGCATCGGGATTGGCCTTGCGTACGCCCTGCGCATTGAGCCACACCCACCAATCGGTGGCCGACGGGTAAACCTGCAGCAAAACCTGCGCGCTCAGGTCCTTCGGCGAGCCCGGCGCACCGGGCTTGGCCAACAATGCAGGGCTGCACACCGGGAACAGCTCACAGGAGAACAGGTGGACATAGTGCAGTTCGGAATGGTCCGGGCGGCCGATCATGATGCAAGCATCGACATCGCTGCGGTCGAAGTCCACGTCCTGCTGCGAGGTGTGCAGGCGCAACTGGACATCCGGATGCGACTGCTGAAAGCCTGGCAGCCGGGGAATCAGCCAACGCATCGTGAAGGTGGAATAGGCCTGCAGCGTGACCACGCCTGCGGCGGCGGGTGCACGGATGAGTTGCGCGCCGTCGGCGATCCGGTTGAAGGCCTCGCGCAGGATCGGGTAGTAGATCCGGGCGTTCGGCGTCAATTCGACCGCCCGGGTCTTGCGCACGAACAACGCCACGCTCAGCGCATCTTCCAGGCTCTTGACCTGGTGGCTGATGGCCGACTGCGACACATGCAACTCCAATGCAGCCCCTTTGAAGCTGCCATGGCGGGCTGCGGCCTCGAATGCCCGCAAGGCGTTGAGGGGCGGCATCCTGGGTCGGCTGGCGTCTGGATCCGGATGTGCAATCAGCTTGGTGGGCATGGTGTGTTCCTGCTGCGGTTGGCCGATTGTGCGCCAGCCGGGCGCCCGCCTACACATGAATCAAATTGATTTATCGTTGAATATTGATCCGGAAAACACAGGGTCAACCCGAAGTGGTTTATGGGTGCATTTCCATAGACTGAAACGGCAAAAGTAGATACCGATCTCAACCACTACCGGAGATTACACCATGTCACAAGAGTTAGATTATTTGAGTCATCAAGTCGCCTTGGGCCGTCATTCACGGCGCGACTTCCTGGGTCGTTCGGCGGCACTGGGCCTGTCGGCAACGGCTGCCAGCCATTTGTTGGCAACCGCCGCCCATGCGGCAGGGCCGATCAAGGGCGGCACCATCCGTATTGGCCTGCAGGGCGGCGCATCCACCGACACGCCGGATCCGGCCACCTACGCCAGCAGCGTCGGGTTCTGCGTCGGACGGGCCTGGGGCGAGGAACTGGTGCGGGTCTCTGCCAAAGGTGTGGTCGAGCCGCGCCTGGCGACCGAGTGGAGTTCGTCACCGGATGCCAAGGTCTGGACCTTCAAGATCCGTACGGGGGTGCGTTTCCACAACGGCAAGGAACTGACGCCCGACGACGTCGTCGCGACGATGGAGCGCCATTCCGGCGCCGAGACCAAGTCCGGCGCGCTGGGCATCACCCGCAGTTTCGAGTCGGTCAAGCGCAACGGCGATAGCGTCGTCTTTACGCTCAAAGAGGGCAACGTCGACCTGCCGTTCCTGGTCGGCGACTTCCACCTGCTGATTCAGCCCAACGGCGGCAAGGACGCGCCGGGCGCCGGTATCGGTACCGGGCCCTACAAACTGATGACGAACGAACCCGGCGTGCGGTATGTGCTGCAGCGCGACCCCAACTACTGGGCGGCCAACGTGCGCGGCCACGCCGAGACGCTAGAGTTCCTGATCCTCAACGACAGCACCGCGCGCATGGCGGCGCTGCAAAGCGGTCGTGTGCACATGATCAACCGGGTCGACACCAAGGTGGTGGACCTGCTCAAGCGTGTGCCTGGCGTCAAGGTGCAGTCGGTTTCCGGGCCGGCACACTATGTGTTCATCATGCATAGCAATGCAGCGCCGTTTAACAACCAGGACCTGCGCCTGGCGATGAAATATGCGATGAACCGGCCAGAGATGGTCGACAAGATCCTGCGCGGTTATGGCACGGTGGGCAACGACTTCCCGATCAACTCCAGCTACCCACTGTTCTCCGAACTGCCGCAGCGTCCCTTCGACACCGACAAGGCGGCGTTTCACTTCAAGAAGTCCGGCCAGAAGGACCCGATCGTGCTGCACACGTCTGACGTCGCCTTTGCCGGCGCGGTCGACGCGGCCCAGCTGTACCAGGCCTCGTGCGCCAAGGCCGGCATAAAGGTCGAGGTCAAGCGCGAACCCGGCGACGGTTACTGGACCGAGATCTGGAACAAGAAGACCTTCTGCACCAGCTACTGGGGCGGTCGCCCGGTGCAGGACCAGATGTACTCCACCGCCTATATCACCGGTGCCGACTGGAACGAGACCAAGTTCTCGAACCCCAAGTTCGACCAGCTGGTCAAGGCCGCACGCGGCGAGCTCAACGAGGCCAAGCGCAAGGCCATGTACAAGGACATCGCGATGATCCAGCACGAGGAAGGCGGCCTGATTCTGCCAATGTTCAACGACGTGGTCGAGGCGACGGGACCAAAAGTCGCCGGCTGGGTCAAGAACCCTAACCTGGAAATGATGGGTGGCGCGGCCGCCACAGAGTGCTGGCTCGAAGCCTGACCGCACGACCGCGCAACACACCGCAACTACGATCGCCATGTTCAGTATCAGCCCCTCGGCCCGGATCAGGCCGTCGCCGTATTACGCGTCGACCGTTGCCGACGGTGTGCGCAGCTTCACGACCTACAACCACATGCTGATGCCCACCGGGTACGGCGACCCGGAAGGCGAATACTGGCGGCTGATCAACGGCGTCTCGCAGTGGGACGCCGCGGTCGAGCGCCAGGTGCAGCTCCAGGGCCCGGATGCCGGACGGCTGGCTCTGATACTGACGGCACGTGACCTCTCCGCTTGCCAGGTCGGCCAGGGCAAATACGTGCCGCTGTGCAACCACCAGGGCGTGCTGATCAACGACCCGATTCTGCTCAAGCTCGACGACGATCGTTACTGGTTGTCGATCGCGGACTCGAACATCTGGTTTTGGGCCAGTGCAATTGCCGCAGAACGCGGGCTGCGGGTGAGCATCAGCGAACCCGACGTCTCCCCGATGGCGATGCAAGGCCCCAAGGCCGTCGAGGTGGTTGCCGCGGTGTGCGGGGACTGGATTCGCGAACTCCGGTATTTCTGGTTCCGGCAGACCACGATCGACGGCATCCCGGTCGTGGTCGCGCGCTTCGGTTGGTCCAAGCAGGGCGGCTTCGAAATCTACCTGATGGACGGCTCGCAGGCTGACCGTTTGTGGGCGGTCTTTCGGGAGGCCGGAAAAACCTGGGACATCGGCCCGGGCAACCCGAACAGCTGCGAACGTATCGAAAGCGGACTCTTCAACTACGGCGCCGACACCGATGCCAGGACCAACCCGTTTGAGGTCCGGCTCGGCCAATACGTCAACCTGCAAGCACCGGACGATGTGATTGGCATCCAGGCGTTGCGGCGCATGCAGCAGGATGGTATTGCGCGCCAGCAACTCGGCGTGGTGCTCGAAGGTGACCAGCCGATGGCACCGGACTTTCGCTGGCTGGCCATTGAGCGCGACGGCGAAAACGTGGGTCACCTCACCACGTCGGTCTGGTCCTACCGCCTGCAACGCAACATCGGCATCGCCCTCGTGCGTTCGGACTGCGCGGCGCAGCAGGCCGTCGTGGTCCGACGGGACGGCACAACTATCGCTGGCACGCTGAACGCGTTGCCTTTCATCTGATGCCGCGGCGGCCACATCCGCGCGCCAGACCCATTGACAAGGAGGCAGTATGTCCGGACCGTTGGTGAGACAGGTAGGAATGCGTATCGCGCTGAGCCTGCTGATGCTGCTCGGTGTGTCGATGCTGATCTTCATCGGCACGCAACTTCTGCCCGGTGACGTGGCACAGGCGATTCTGGGACAGTCCGCGACGCCGGAGGCGCTGGCGAACCTGCGCGCAGAGATGGGCCTCAACGATCCGGCGCTGGTGCGTTACTGGCACTGGCTCACCGGCGCGTTGGGTGGGGACTTCGGCAAGGCCTTGTCCAATGGCCAGGACATATCGCAGGCTTTGGGCGGGCGGCTTTCGAACACGCTGTTCCTGGCAGTCTGCGCGGCGGTGGTGTCAGTGCCACTGGCGATCATGCTGGGACTGCTGGCGGTGCGCCACCGTGGCGGCTTCATCGACCGCACGATCTCGGGCCTGGGCCTGGCGTCGACATCGCTGCCGGAATTCTTCGTCGGTTATGTGCTGATGTATGTCTTTGCCGTCAAGCTGCAGTGGGTCACCAGCGTGTCCACCGTCTACGACGACATGTCGCTCGGTCAGCGGCTGGCGGCGATCGTGCTGCCAGTTGCGGTGCTGACGGCAGGGGTGCTGGCGCACATGATGCGCATGACGCGTGCAGCCATCCTCAACGTCATGCAGTCGGCCTACATCGAAACAGCCGAACTCAAGGGGCTGGGCGCACTGAAGATTATTTACCGCCACGCACTTCCCAATGCGCTGGCGCCGATCATCAACGTGGTGATGTTGAACCTGGCCTTCCTTGTCGTGGGTGTGGTCGTCGTCGAGGTGATCTTCGTCTACCCGGGCATGGGCCAGTACCTGGTGGACCATGTTGCGAAGCGCGATGTGCCGGTGGTGCAGGCCTGCGGCCTGATCTTCGCCACCGTCTACATCGGCATGAACCTGCTGGCCGACATTGCAGGTGTCTTGTCCAACCCGCGCCTGCGGCACCCGAAATAAGGAAGCAGCATGATCGACTGGAGACGTATCCCCTTGTCGGCCCTGGCCGGGCTGACACTGACGACGGCCCTGGTGCTGGTTGCCGTGTTTGCGCCGTGGATTGCACCTTATGGCAATGCCGAAGTGGTTGGCGACGTGTGGGGCCCCATGTCGGCCCAGCACTGGCTTGGCACCGACAATCTGGGGCGCGACCTGCTCTCGCGCATGATCTACGGCGCCCGGATCACCCTGCTGATCGCCGGGCTGGCAACCGCCTTGTCGTTCATCATGGGCTCCATCCTCGGCTTCACCGCAGCAGTGGTCGGCGGCTGGCTTGACCAATGGTTGTCGCGCGGCGTCGACCTGCTGATGGCCATACCGACACTGATCTTCGCACTGGTTGTCCTGTCGGTGCTACCTTCCTCTATCACCGTGCTCGTGCTGGTGCTCGGCGTCCTGGATGCGACCAGGGTGTTCCGGCTCTCGCGCGCGGTGGCGGCCGACATCAACGTGATGGATTTCGTCGAAGCCGCCAAGCTACGTGGCGAGAAGACACCGTGGATCGTGTTCTCCGAAATCCTGCCCAACGCGTTGACACCGCTGATCTCCGAACTAGGGCTGCGCTTCATATTCGCCGTATTGTTCCTGTCGGCGCTGTCGTTCCTGGGCCTGGGAGTGCAGCCGCCGGACGCCGACTGGGGCGGCATGGTCAAGGAAAACAAGGAAGGCATCGTGTTCGGCATTCCAGCCGCGCTGATACCCGCGGCAGCGATTGCAGTGCTGACAATTTCGGTCAATCTGGTCGCAGACTGGCTGCTCAACCGCACCAGCGACCTCAAGGGGGGGCGTGGCAATGGCTGACAAACCCAAAACCGGCGGTCCCTTGCTGGACATCCGAAACCTGCGGATCGAGGCCACGATCCACCCGCCGGGCGAGCCGGCGCGCGACATCCTGATCGTCGACGACGTGTCGCTGACGCTGGAAAAAGACAAGGTGCTGGGCCTGATCGGTGAATCCGGTGCCGGCAAGTCGACCATCGGCCTGTCGTCGCTCGGCTACGGCCGAGGCGGCGTGCGCATCACTGGCGGCCAGGTGTTCGTAAATGGGCGTGACATCCTCAAGGGCGGCAACAAGGGCCTGCGCGCCCTGCGTGGGCGCGAGGTGGCGTATGTGGCGCAGTCCGCCGCCGCAGCTTTCAACCCCTCGCACCGTCTGATGACGCAGGTCATCGAATCGGCGCTGCACCACGGTGTCGCCAATCGGGAGCAGGCCGAGCAACGCGCGGTGGCCTTGTTCCGCAAGCTGGGCCTGCCCGACCCCGAGAACTTCGGCCAGCGTTTCCCGCACCAGGTCTCGGGCGGCCAGCTGCAACGCGCGATGACGGCCATGGCGCTGTGTGCGGAGCCCGACCTGATCGTGTTCGACGAACCTACGACGGCGCTCGACGTGACAACACAGATCGACGTGCTGGCCTCGATCAAGGACGCGATCCGCGACACCGGCGTGGCAGGCCTTTACATCACGCACGACCTGGCGGTCGTGGCCCAGGTATCGGACGAGATCATGGTGCTGCGCCATGGCAAGATGGTTGAATACGGGAGCACCGAGCAGATCATCCATGCGCCTGAGCAGCAATACACGCGCGAACTGGTCTCGGTGCGCTCCATCGCGCACGAGGAGAAACAACCGTCAGACCAGCCGATGCTTGCAATCCGCAAGGTCACGGCCAGTTATGGCGGCGGTGCGATCAAGGTGCTGGACCAGGTTTCGGCGCAGCTGAGCCGTGGTCAGACGCTGGCCGTGGTCGGTGAATCCGGCTCGGGTAAGTCGACGCTGGCGCGTGTCATCACCGGCCTGCTGCCGCCCAGCGCGGGCGATATCGTGTTCGACGGCAAGCCCCTGCCCACTCGGCTGGCGGACCGCACCAAGGACCAGCTGCGCGAGCTGCAGATGATCTACCAGATGGCCGATACCGCGATGAACCCGCGCCATACCGTTGGCAAAATCATCGGGCGGCCACTCGAGTTCTATTTCGGCATGCGCGGCGATGAAAAAAGGCGCCGCATCCAGGAACTGCTCGACGAGATCGAAATGGGTTCGGGATTCATTGACCGGTATCCGGCTGAACTCTCCGGTGGCCAGAAGCAACGGGTCTGCATCGCGCGTGCGCTGGCGGCCAAACCCAAACTCATCATCTGCGACGAGGTCACCAGTGCGCTCGATCCGCTGGTCGCCGACGGAATCCTCAAACTGCTGCTGAACCTGCAGAAGGTAGAAGACGTTGCCTATCTGTTCATCACCCACGATCTGGCAACTGTCAAGGCGATCGCCGATTCGATTGCGGTGATGTACCAGGGGCAGATTGTGCGGTACGGCACCAAGTCCGAGGTGCTGGCGCCACCATTCGACGATTACACCGACCTGTTGCTGTCCTCGGTTCCGGAGATGGAACTGGGCTGGCTCGAGGGTGCGATTGCACACCGCCGCATGGCCGCCGCCGACCACTAAGTACCACCTACGGACACCAATAACCGGGCCAATATGCCCAAAGACAAAGAACATCTCCTTCTTTTGGAAACGATGGAAATATGACGATTTCTGCAGATTTGCGAGGCAAGTGCGCACTGGTGACTGGCGGTGCGGCAGGCATCGGACTGGCGACTGTCGAGGCGCTGGCTGGTTTTGGCGCCGCTGTCGCGATGAACGACCTGCCCGGTAGCGCGGCGATGGAAACGCAGGTGCAGCGCCTGCGCGGCCTGGGTTACAACGTGGTCGCCGCGCCGGGCGATGTCGGCAACCCGGTCGATGCGACCCGCATGGTCGTACAAGCCGCCGAGGCTCTCGGTGGCCTCGACTACCTGGTCAACAACGCCGCCACGCCGGGCACACGCACGACCATCGCCGGATCGGACCTCAAGGCCCAGGACGAAGCCTTCTGGAGCAAGCTGTTGTCGGTGAACCTGATCGGTCCGTTCCGCTGCGTGCGCGCTGCTCTGCCCTACCTGCAGCGGCGCGGCGGTGCCATCGTCAACGTCGCATCCACCGCCGCCTATGGCGGCGGCGCCAGTAGCACGACTTATGCCAGCACCAAGGCTGCACTGGTCATGATGACGCGGGAACTGGCCAAGGGCCTGGGCCCGGACATCCGCGTCAACGGCATCGCGCCGGGATGGGTCGGCGGCTCGAGCTGGGAGTGCGGCTGGCAAGACTCCGACGCCAGGGCCGCCGAAGCGACGTTGCCGCTGCGCCGTATCGGCATGCCCGCCGACTATGCCGAGGCCATTGTCTACCTGTGCGCTGGTGCCGGCTACATGACAGGCCAGACCATAATCGTTGACGGCGGAATGATGGCTTGAGATGGAACCGATACGCTCGTCACGCGCACCGCGCAAACTCGGCATTATCGCCGCGCCTGGATGGTTCGACCCCACGCTGCACGAGTTCATGCAACGCCATCCGGGCGAGATCAACGTCACCCAGACGATTCTTCCGCCACCAGGATTCGACTGGAGTTTCGAGCAGATCAGCCAGTCCGGCCCGGCACTGATGGCGGCGGCCCGACTCCTGGCCGAGGCCGGTAGCGAGGTCATCGCCCAGGTCGGCCCGGCGTTCGCGTACCGCGTCGGCGGATCCGCGTCGGGCGCCCGGGAACTGGGTAGGCGGCTCAGCGCCGAGTGCGGCGTGCCGGTCTTGCTCAACGGGGTCGCCGTGCTCGACACGCTGCAACGACTCGCATGCCGACGTGTTGCCGTTGCATGCCCCTACTACAGCCCGCAATGGAAAGACGGCTTCGTGCAGTTCCTCGAACAACAAGGTCTGAAGGTGGTCGGGGCACAGACCTTCGTGGAACAGGGCCTTTTCGCAAACCAGGAACAGGTTGCGGCCAGCCACTACGGATTCTCCGAAGAAATCGTCCTTGAAAGCGTGCGGCGCACGCTTGCCGGCGCACGCGAAGCCGAGGCGCTATTGATCACGGGATCGGGCGTGCGCACCTTGCGCTGGCTCGATGCGATGGAGCACGAACTCGGCTTGCCCTTGGTGTCGGCGGATGGCGTCTTGTACCGATCAGTCATGCGCTTGTTCGATCTGCCGGCCAACACCGCCGGCCGCTGAATTACAACGGCCCTCGACGGGACTTATCAATACATTCAAGGAGAAGGCATTGCACGCAGCATGGTTCGAAACATTCGGTTCCGCCGATGAGGTCATCCGCATCGGTGAACAAAGCACGCCGACCGCGGGTCACGGCGAGGTGCTGGTGCGCATGAAGACCTCGGGGATCAACCCGTCAGACACGAAGAAACGGGCCGGGGCATTCCCCAACTTGCTCGACGGCGGCCCGGTCATCCCGAATAGCGATGGCGCTGGCATCATCGAGGCGGTTGGCACTGGTGTGCCGCACGCGCGGATTGGCCAACGGGTCTGGGTCTACCAGGCGCAATATGGACGGCAACACGGCACGGCCGCGCAGTACCTGGCCATCGACAGCAGCCGCGCCGTCGTGTTGCCCGACCATGTGGGTTTCGAGGTCGGCGCCTGCCTGGGTATTCCCGCGATGGTCGCACACCGGTGTGTGTTTGCGGATGGCCCGGTCGCGGGTCAGATCGTACTGGTCACAGGGGGCGCCGGCCGTGTTGGTTACTACGCGATCCAGTTCGCCAAGCAAGCCGGCGCCATCGTCGTTGCGACGGCCAGCACTGATGCATCTCGCAAGGACTGCGTCGAGGCTGGGGCCGACTATCTGGTCAACCATCGCGATGCCGACTGGCCGGCGCAAGTGCTCAAGCTCACACTGGGGCGTAAGGTGGATCGGGTGATCGAGATCGAATTCGGGGCCAACTTGCCGCAGGTGCTGGAGTTGATCCGGATCGGCGGCGTCATCGCCTCGTATTCGTCAACCGTCATCGCCGAGCCCGTGCTGCCGTTTCGGCGCATGATGTTCATGGACCTGACATTGCGCATGGTGATCGTGTACGCGATGCCGGAGCAAGCCAAGCGTGAGGCGATCGACGCCATTACCGATGCACTGGAGAAAAACCAGCTGCAACACCGGATCTGCGCCCGCTTTCCGTTGCGGCAATTTGCACAGGCAAGCCTGGCGATCGAGCAGGGCACGACGTTGGGTTGTGTCGTCGTGGACATCGAATGATGGCGGGCTATGTGCCTCGCACCGCGGTTTGGCTGTGTGCCCGCCACACGCTGGCTCGCGCGCCGAATGCACCGCTCAATCAGCGTGCTGTCCACGAGCGCTACAAGGTCAAGACCGTGCAGCCCGTCGTGTTGCGCGCCTCCAGGTCGCGGTGCGCCTGCTGCACCTGCTCCAGCGGGTAGCGCTGGTCAATCCGGATCTTCACCTTGCCGCTGGCGACGATCGCAAAAAGCTCGTCTGCCATCGCCTGGGTGGCCTCGCGGGTCGCGATGTGGGTGAACAGGGTCTGGCGCGTTACGTAGAGTGAGCCCTTGGCACCCAGAATGCCGGGTGCGAACGGCGGCACAGCACCGGAGGCATTGCCGAAGCTGGCCATCAGGCCGAACGGCGCCAGGCAATTGAGCGACTTGTCCCAGGTGTCCTTGCCAACCGAGTCGTACACCACCTTGACGCCCTTACCGCCGGTGATTTCCTTGACCCTGGCCTCGAAGTCCTTGGTGTTGTAGTTGATCGCGTGGGCGGCGCCATGCTCCAGCGCGAGCTTGCATTTGGCGTCGCTGCCGGCGGTGCCGATCAGCTGGTAGCCCAGCGCCTTCGCCCATTGGGTGGCGATCAGCCCGACGCCTCCCGCGGCGGCGTGGAACAGCACGAAATCGCCGGCTTGCAATCCGCCCACTGGCAGCGTCTTCTTGATCAGGTACTGGGCCGTCAGGCCCTTGAGCATCATGGCCGCGCCGGTGTCGAAGTCGATTGCATCGGGCAGTTTGCACACGCACTTGGCCGGCATCACGCGCAGCTCGCAATAACTGCCCGGTGGTTGGCTGGCATAGGCCGCGCGGTCACCAGCCTTGAGGTGGGTGACGCCGTCGCCCACCGCCTCGATGATGCCCGAGGCCTCCATGCCCAGTTGCAGCGGCATGGGCAATGGATACAGGCCGTCGCGCTGGTACACGTCGATGAAGTTTAGCCCCACTGCCTTGTGGCGGATGCGGATTTCGCCCGGTCCTGGCTCGCCGACCTGTACGTCGACCATTTGAAGGACCTCGGGCCCGCCGTTTTTCTCGATGCGTATCGCTTTGCTCATGGTAGTTTTCCTTTCAAGTTTATTCAGTTCAGACGTTCCAGTCGGGACGCCGCTTGTCGATGAAGGCCTGCACGCCCTCGAGCGCGGCCTCGTCCATCATGTTGCAGGCCATGGTCTGCGTTGCGTCGGCGTAGGCTGCCTCAATGCCTTTCTCGATCTGCCGGTAGAACAGCGACTTGCCCAGAGCCAGAGCGATCCTGGGTTTGGTCAGCAAGGCCTGCACCCACTGCTCGGCCGCAGCCTCGAGGCTGACGGGTTCGGCGACGCGATTGACCAGGCCCCGCGCCAGTGCCGTCTGGGCGCGTAGACATTGCAGAAGGTCCGCACATTGAACAGGCTGGCCGCATGCTCGGCGCTGTCGAACACGTAACGGGTGGTCTGGTAGATCGGCAGCGCCCGCGCGCCGGTTTCACGATCCGGCATCTGCCCGGCGTGGATCGCCAGAGTTTCGGGTTGGAACTGGTGACCGCGATGGTGCGGCTTGCTGGAGCATTTTCTTGCAGTTGAGAGTTGGTGTTCATGCTGGTGGACTGATGCTCTTTGCAAGCGGCTGGCCATTGTGCTGACGCACGCTGGCCGACTGCGGACGATCTCCCCAAACAGTGGGATTGCTCCAGAGCGGCGCTGGCAACTTGAAAACGTCAGGCACCTGCGATTTCGTGTGCTGCCTGCAGTTCCCCGACATCGACCTGCAGCCGCGTGCCGAGTGCGCACATGCCATCAAGTGTGGCCGCAGGGATCGGGACGCCATGCACCAGACGATCCGCGCGCATCTGCGCCTCGCGCTCGCCGGGGATCTCGACCCGGCTGAAGCCCGGGGCCGGCGGGCAGTTGCGCAGTTCCGCCAGGCATTCTTCGGCCGCTGCCCGATAGGCGAGGGGCGCGCGAAACCGCGACATTTCAACGCAGATGCAGATCCAGTGGCCGCCCCACATTGCGTCGCCCATGATGGCTTCACCCAGCAGCTCGGCCATCAGCGCCATGCCATATCCTTTCGGGCCAGCCATCGGCAGCAAGGCGCCGCCGTTGAAATAGTCGTCGGGATTGGTGGTCGGACGACCCCGGGCGTCGATGCACAGCCCTTCTGCCAGGGGGCGGCCGGATTCCCTTGCCGCGTAGATCTTGCCGCCGGCTGCCGACGAGGTCGCAAAATCGATCGTCACCGGCCCGCGGTCGCCACCCGGAATGCCGAAGGCGAACGGATTGGTCGGCAGTATCCCGCGCGCGCCGCCGTACGGCGCCACCTGCGGTGCGGTCTTGCGCGCGCCACCGCCAAACATCACCGCCAGGCAGCCCCGCTGCGCGGCGCGCTCGGCAAATGCGCCAAGCCTGCCGGTATGGTCCACGTTGGCAACGCCCACCGCCGCCATACCGTCGCGCAACGCAGCCTCGATCGCCGTATCGGTGGCCAGACGAAATGCCGGTATACCCAGTCCCCTCCGGCCATCGACCAGCGTGGCGCCCCCCTCTGCGCTTGTCAGCACCGGTTCGCCGGCCGGGTCGTAGTGGCCGTCCCGCGCTCGCTCGGCATACTGGATCACCCGAAAAATGCCATGCGAGTAGACCCCGTGCAGGTCCGCATCGACCAGGTGGGCTGCGACTTCAGACGCGACATGCGCGCTGCAGCCCACGGCGGTCATGATCCGCTCACCGTAACGCGTGAGCACATCGGCGGGGACTCTCGGATCACTCTCGAGCATTTACTTGACTCCTACATGGGTGCTTGCCGTCGCCGCCAGATCGCCGCGAGGAATGTGGCAACGAATCGCGTGCCCACCCTCACTGGTTTGCCAGGGTGGCATCTGCGTGTCGCAGATGTCGCCTACCTTTTTCGGACAACGGCGCTGGAATGGGCAACCCTTGGCGGGCGGCGCCAATTCCACTACATCGTCGGCCAGCAGCACCGGTGCCTTGTCCGGAACGGGCTCGAGCACGGCGCCGAGCAGCACCTCGGTGTAGGGATGCGAGGGGCTGGCGTACACATCGGCCGCCGGGCCGACTTCGCAAAGACGCCCCTGGTACAACACCGCGACCCGATCGGACAGGGCGCGTACGACGGCCAGATCGTGCGAGACGAATAGATAGGTCGTTCCCTTGTCGCGCTTGAGGTCGTTGAGCAGTTCGAGTACAGCGGCCTGCACCGAGACGTCCAGCGCCGAGGTGACTTCATCACACAGCACCACGTCCGGCTCGGCGGCAAAGGCCCGTGCAATTGCGATGCGTTGCTTTTCGCCGCCCGACATCTGGCTTGGCAGCCGGTCCATGTAGTGACCGCCCAACCGCACCCGTTCAAGCAGCGCCACGCTGCGCTGGTGCAGTTCCTCGCCCTTGAGGCCAAAATACAGCTGCAGAGGCTGGGCCAGAATGTCTGCCACGGTATGACGAGGGTTCAGGCTGTCGTCCGGGTTCTGGAATACGAGCTGGATGCGGCGCAAATGATCCGGTGTGCGATGGTCCACGTCCTGCGCCATCGCCTCGTCCTGGCCAAACTCGATGGCGCCGCGTACCGGCGCCAGCAAGCCGGCTACTGCCTTGAGGATCGTGGATTTTCCACTGCCCGATTCGCCGACCAGGCCGATGGTTTCGCCTTTGCCGATGCGAAGCGCGACCCCATCCACAGTATTGGGCACATTCGGCCTGCGCCCGAGCAGCTGATCGATCAGGCCGGGCCTGGCATAACTGATGCAAATATCGTCCAGGACCAGCGCTGGCGGCCCCGCGTCGGCAGACACCCGTACCGCGACCGGGTTGGCGCCACGACTAGCAATCTGCGCCGTCTGTTCGGGGAAGTAGCAGCGGCTAACCTCGCCGCTGGCCAGGGTCGCCAGCGGCGGGCGGGCGCTGCGGCATTTATCTTGCGCGATGGCGCAACGGTCGACGAAGGAGCAGCCAGAGCCGGCTCCGCCGGGGGCTGGCGGGCGACCGGCCAGCGCAACCGGCAGCTGCGCGTCGCTGAGTTTGGGAATCGACGCCAGTAGTCCCTTGGCATAGGGATGCATGGGCGCAAGCAATACCTGTCGGGTGCTGCCCTGCAGCACCACCTCACCGGCATACAGAACGACGACCCGGTCACAGACACGGGCAATCGCGCCCAGATCGTGACTGACGTAGACCATGGCGGTGCCGGTCTCCCGATTGAGTTCGCGCAGCAGTTCCAGAATATGTGCCTGCGTCGTCACATCCAGCCCGGTGGTGGGTTCGTCCAGCAGCAGTGCGTCAGGTTCGCCAGCCAGCGCCATCGCGATCGCGACCCGCTGCTGCTGTCCGCCTGATAGCTCATGCGGATAGCGCGCAAAAATGGTGGCAGGTTCAGGAAGGCGCACCTGGGCCAGCAGTTCGATCACGCGCTGCGGATGTGCGGCAGGCGGCAAGTTGCTGTGCAGCGCCAGTGCTTCGCGCAATTGCGTTCCGATGCGCAGCGTGGGCGTGAGCGACTGGCCGGAGTTCTGTGGAATCAAGGCGATCTTGCCACCCCGGACCCGCTCGAGCTGGGGGCGTGACAGGTCGAACATGGCGTGTTCGGCGAATCGGGCGCCGCCGCCCATGACCTTGAGCCCGCCCTTGAGGTAGCCCATGGCGGCCAGTGCCAACGTGCTCTTGCCCGATCCGCTTTCACCCACCAGGCCGACACTTTCGCCGCGTCGCACCTGCAGGTCGATATTGCGCAGCACGGGCAGCATGGTACCGGCGCGGCTGGCGAATCCGATCGTCAGGTCGTGGATGTCGATCAGTGCGCTGTCCCGCGCCGACGATGCCGGTCGTGATTCGGCGGCGGACGAGTGCCCGGGTGTGGCTCCTGTGCGCAAGGTGGTGCTGGGGAAATCGTTCATATCGGCGCCTTCTGCGCGCGGTCCACGCCCAGTGCCTTGGCCAGGGCATCGGCTGTCAGATTGATGCCAATGATCAGCGAACTCAGCGCGACGATCGGGTACAGACCGGCCCACGGCGCAATGGCCAGGAAGGTGCGTGCGTCGGCGATCATCAGGCCCCAGTCCGGGTTGGGAGGCGCGACGCCGAAGCCCAGGAAGGACAGCGAGCTGAAGGCCAGCAGCATCCAGGACCAGCGCATCGCGCCTTCGACCATCAGCGCATCGAGCACGTTGGGCAGCAGCTCGCGCGAGATGATGGTGAATTTGCCGTGCCCGCGTGCGCGCGAAGCCAATACGAAGTCGCGGGCCACCACGTTGTGCGCCGCGGCTCGCGCGATGCGGATCACTGGAATGCCATAGAACGTCGCCAGCGTCGGGATCAGCACCTCGATGCCGGTACCGAAGGTGACGATGAGCAGCAGCATTTTCAGGATCCAGGGCAACGCCAGAAAGGCATCGACGATGCGCATCACCACGTTGTCGATCCGACCACCGACCAGGCCCAGGTAGATGCCGAGCAGGCCACCCCAGGTGACTGCGATCGGCGTGGCCACGAGCGTGACCAGAATCGCCTCTCGGCCGCCGAGCAGGGTGCGTGTGAACACATCGCGACCGAGCTGATCGGTGCCGAACCAATGCAAGGCATCAGGTGGCGCGAGGATCAGCGTGGCGCTGATCGTTTTGTAGTCGTAGGGCACCAGCCAGGGGCTCAGGATCGCCACCAGCAGATGCAGCAGTACGAGGAACAGTCCGACCGCGCCGGACGGCCGTGATGCCATGTCGCGTAGCAACTGGGCCAGCCGCTGGAGCGCACCCGGCTTGGTTGCGACGGTTGCCGGTGTCAGGATTGTTGTCGTCATGCGTGTCTCGCCATGGCCGTACGCAGGCGCGGGTTGGCCACCAGGGTCAACAGGTCAGCCGTCAGGTTGACGACAACATAGACCGAGGCGACGATCAGCGCAATGGCCTGTACCAGCGCCAGGTCGCGGTCGGAAATGGCGCTGACCATCAAGCGACCGAGGCCGGGGTAGTTGAAGACCGTTTCGATCACGACCACGCCACCGAGCAGCCAGGCAACGGTCAGTGCGACCACGTTGATGGCTGGCAGCAGTGCGTTGGGCAATACGTGACGCAGGATCATGCTGCGGTAGGGGACCCCCTTGAGCGTGGCCATGCGCACATAGTCACTGTCCAGTACCTCGATCATGCTCGAGCGCACGGTACGCAGGATGTGCGCCGTCATCACCATCGACAACACCACGACCGGGAGAATGATTTCGGGGAAGAACTTGGCGACCGGTGCGTTGGCCGAAGTCAGCACGATGCCGGGCAGCCAGCCCAGCCAGCCGCTGAAGACCAGAATCAGCATGGTGGCAGAGACGAACTCGGGAATGGTCATGGCCGATATCGCCAGGCCCGATACCACCAGGTCCAGCGCCTTGTCGCGCTTGAGCGCCGCCAGGATTCCGAACAGGAAGGCCAGCGGGAGACCGGCCGCGAGAGCGCAGATGCCCAGCAGCAGCGAGTTCTTGACGCGGTCGCCCACGAGTTCGCTGATGCGCGTGTCGCTGTTGGCGGAGACGCCGAATTCGCCGCGCACCGCGCCGGCTGCCCATCCGGCATACCGGACATAGGCGGGACGATCCAATCCCAGTTCCTTGCGGCAGTTGATCAGCCGCTGGCCATGGGCGTCGCGTTGCAGCACCGCCGTGCAGGCATCGCCTGGCAATAGCTCCACACCGGCGAAGATGATCAGCGAAACCAGGGCGACAGTGACCACGCCCAGCATCAATCGCTGCAAGACCATTCTGAGCATGGAGGCACCTCCGAGATAGCCGTCCGGCCGAGGGGCCGGACGTGAGTTGCCGGCTGCTTGCGCGGCCGGCCCGGAATCAATCGACCGTGATCTTGTTCCAGCGGATTGTGAAGTTCTCGACCGGGTCCAGGTTCTTGACCCGAGCGGTGGTTGCAACCGACAAGGTGGCGTGGAAGCCGATCAGCGTGCCACCGTTTTCCCACAGGTATTCCTGCGCCTCGATGTACTTGGCGCGCCGCTTGTCAAAATTGAGTTCCTTGCGCGCGTCATCCAGCATGGCATCGAACTTGGCGTCCTTGAAGAAGCTCTCGTTCCATTTGCCGCCGCCGCGATAGGCCTCGTTGAGGATGGCATCGGCCGGGCGCTGGTTCCAGCGTGTCATGGACACCGGCTTTTTCATCCACACTTCGTTCCAGTAGCCGTCGGTGGGTACCTGCACGATCTTGATCCGGAATCCGGCTGGTGCGACTTGCTGCTGCAGCGTCGCTGCCATCGCGGGCCAGACCCCTTCAACCGTGCTGACGAAGACCTCGAAGTCGAGCCCGTTCGGATAGCCGGCTTCGGCAAGCAGCGCCTTGGCCTTTGCAATATCTTGGTTGCAGGTTTTGTCCCAGCGGTACTGGTCAGTCGGCCCGACCGGAGTGTCGCAACCGATCGCGCCCTGGCCGCCCGCGGCCAGCGCCAATATGCCTTTGCGGTCTGCCGCCAGCCGGATGGCACGGCGCACCCGCACATCGTCCCAGGGCTTGAGGTCGGTGCGGAACGCGAAGCCACGCCAGTTGCCGGTCGGCACGTCCTGGATCGTGAAACCGGAACTGCGCGAAAGCAGGGTTTTTTCCTGTGGCGTGATGCCCGACGGCAGCATGTCGATCTGCTTGCCCAGCAGCGCCTGGAAGCGGGCCTGAGCGTCCGGAATGCCAACGATCTCCATCTTGGCCACACCGGGAGGGCCGTCGAAATAGTCCATGTTGGCGACCAGTACCGAGGTGCCCTGCGCGTCGAACTTCTCGAGCTTGAACGGGCCGGTACCGATGCCGGTGGTCTTGATCGTGTCGCCGGAGCCATCCGGAATCATCATGAGCCGGTAGTCGGTGAAGACGAGGGGGAAGTCGGCATAGGGTTCGGACAAGGTGAACTTGACGGTCTTGGCATCCACCGCCTCGATCTTGTCAATCATCTTGATGGTTGAGCGCGCTGGCGAGTCGATCTTCGGGTCCTGGACCCGCTTGAGCGAATACACCGCATCGGCGGCACTGAAGGCCTTGCCGTTGTGGAACTTCACGCCTTCGCGCAGCTTGAAGGTCCACTCGGTGCCCGCCGGATTGGCCGACCAGCTCAGCGCCAGGTCCGGTGCCGGCTTGCCGTCGAGCCCGGGGCGCACCAGACGGTTCATGATTTTTTCGGTCACAGCGAAGACGCGGCCTTTGGAGATCGGGTCGACATCCGACGCGTTTCCGAATGCGACCTCGTGCGCCTGCCGGAACGTGCCAGACGGGGCTGCGACCGCAAGTGACGCAACTGACAGGGCCATCGCCACTAGCAATCCTGATAACTTTCTCATGGTCTATCTCCTGGTTTCATCGTGTGAAAACGTTGTTCGTTCGCTTCGGACTGCGAGTCAGGCCGTGCGCCAATCGCTGTTGGTGCAGCAAGTGTGCAACGCCGGCGCGGGTCAGCACAAACGACATTTCCGTACCTGATGGGTAAAGAAAAGTTAATGCATGATGGGTCTTTGCGAACCTGTCCCAGGGTGACTGCATGACTCTTGGGCAATGCCTTTGCCATGCTGCAGGCATGCGCGGAGCCACCAACATGTCGTCGGGGCGCGTTTTCCGGGCATGGGGGTAAGCCCGGTCGGTGAACTGGCGACAAGCCTTCTTTCCGAACGCGATCACGAGAAATCCGTTTGTAAGGTGGATCGACGGCCATTACGATAGCGCGTTGTGATACCTGAACCTTCCAGACTGATCGCCATCGGCGGTGGTGGCTTCACCCATGACGCCGATCCCGCGATGGAGGACTTCATCCTCGCGCAAACCGGAAGTACCATGGCGCGCGTCGGTTTCATCGGCACCGCCAGTGCTGACGACCCGCACAAGATCGGCCGCTTCCATGAACGCTTCTCCGGCTGCTGCGCACAGCACACCCATCTCGCGGCGGACGCAGATGCAGACACCCTTGCCAGGTGGCTTGTCGCGCTCGATCTGGTCTATGTCGGTGGCGGCAACACGCTGCACTTGCTGAACCGCTGGCGCGCCCTGGGATGGGATCGGGTGCTGATCGATGCAGCGCATCGGGGGTTGCTGATGGCCGGCGTGAGTGCTGGCGCTTCGGCCTGGTTTGCGCAGGCGTTGACGGACGCAGGCGGAGCCGGCCTGGCGCCAGTCGAAGGCATCGGACTGATGCCGGGCAGCTGCTGTCCGCATTACTCAACGGAGCCAGCGCGCCAGACGGCTTTCCCTGTCTGTGTCGCCAGCGGCCTCTTGCCCGACGGCGTGGCCATTGACGACGGCGTGGCGCTGATGATCGATGGGGCAGGCACGATGACTGCGTTCTCGGCGCGTCCCGGCGCGGGCGCCTACACGGTGCGCCGGGCTGGCGCCAAGGCGATTTGCGAACCGATTGCCCCGGTCCTCACGCCATAGTTGCAGCTTCCGATTCGATCCACTCGCACACCGCCTGCACCTCGGGCAATGCCCGCGCCCCGGCGCGGTGGATCAAGTGGTAAGCGCGCAAGGGATGCAGGTCGGTATCGAACGGACAGATCAGGCGCCCGCTGTCGATTTCGCTTTCCAGGAACGGAAACGAACCCATCATCACGCCATGGCCGTCGAGCGCGGCCTGGATCACCAGGTTGGAGTCGCGCATCGTGGTCTCCTGCGCGAACTTGAGATCGCTCTGGCCGACCAGCTTGAGCCAGGCGTTCCATTCCTCGCGGTCCCACTGGTGAATGATTGGAAAACGCGCCAGATCCGCCGGGCGCCTGATTCCGCCGCGTTCTTGCAACAAGGCAGGGCTGAGCGTCGGACGGTAGATGATCCTGAAAAGCCGATGCGCGTCCAGCCCGGACCAGTCGCCGGTGCCCCAATCCACGCCAACCATGCTGATCAGCTGCTCGGCACTGGTAATGCGCGGGCTGTTGTGCAGCACCAGTTCGATCGAGGGATGCAGACGGTAGAACTTGCCCAGGCGCGGAACCAGCCAACGTGAGCCGAAGATTGGCCCCACGGCCAGTGTCACGGTCCTGCGATTGGTCGAGATATGGGCGTCAACTTCGGCCCGGATATCGTCGAATGCCCGGCTGAGCACCCGCGACAGCGAGCGGCCGGCATCGGTCAGCACCACTCGGCGCGTCTTACGCACGAACAAGGGGCATCCCCAGTCGGCCTCGAGCTGGCGGATCTGGTTGCTGACGCTGGTCGGCGTGACACGCAACTCTTCGGCCGCAGCCTTGAAACTCAACAGGCGGGCCGCCGCCTCGAAAGAGCGCAGTGCAGTCAGTGGCAGGCGCGTGCGGGAATGCATGCGCGAAAGTGTATCGATTTCTGCCCTCATGGATAAAGCAATTTTTATCCATGACCAACAAATGATCGTTTGTCGGCAGGCGACGGGGACTCCAGACTCCGGTTCCAGAGCCACCATGAATACCGACACGCTACCCAACGTCGCCGACCGATCAGCCAGCTCTGCCATAAAGGGCAGCAAGCGCTTGCATGGGCCGGTGCACGGCAGCGAAGACGCCCGACGCTTGGCGCGCAGGCGCCAGCCACGCATCATTTTTGACTTCATCGACGGCGCAGCAGGAAGCGAAATCGCCGCCGGTCTGAACCAGTCCGATCTTCAGCGCATCCGGCTGGCGCCACGCGTGCTGGCTGGGTCAGCAAGTGCTGACCTGAGCTGCCAGTTGCTGGGCTGCGGCATGGGCCTGCCGTTTGGCATCGCCCCGATGGGCATGTGCAACCTGGCTTGGCCAGATGCCGACCGGATGCTAGCCTTCGAAGCGGTGCGCCGTGCCGTGCCATTGTGCTTGTCTACCGCCAGCTCGACGTCGCTGGAAGAGATCGCCAGGCTGACCGACGGCCAGGCCTGGTTCCAGCTCTATGTCAGCGGATCGGCGCAAGCTGGCATGGCCATGGCCGATCGGGCGGCCAGTGCCGGTTACGAGATCCTGGTGCTGACCGTGGACGTGCCGCGGGTGGCGCCGCGACCACGCGACCAGCGCAACGGCTTCCAGACCCCGTTCAGGTTGCGGCCGCGCCAGTTCATGGATTTCGCAACCCACCCGCACTGGTCTGTGTCCACATTGCGCGCGGGTGTGCCAACTACCGCCAACTTCCAGCTGAACGGTGGTGCCAACCAGTTCGACCGCAACGCCAGCCGTGCCGGCGCCAACTGGGAGTTCCTGGATCGCTTGCGTGCGCGATGGAAGGGCAAACTGGTCGTCAAGGGCGTGCTCGATCCGGCAGACGCTCTGCGCATTCGCGCTGCTGGCGCTGATGCCATTTATGTGTCCAACCATGGCGGGCGCCAGCTCGACAGCGCGCCGTCGGCCATCAGTGCCTTGCCCGCCATCCGATTGGCGGTCGGTCCGAACTTTCCATTGCTGTTTGACAGCGGCGTGCGCAGCGCGGAAGACATCGTCAAGGCGCTGGCCAGTGGCGCCGACTTCGTCATGCTGGGCCGGCCCCTACTGTTTGCCCTAGGCGCTGACGGCGCACGCGGGCTCTCGGATTTTCTCGATGCCTTGCAGGACGGCATCGCCGTCACACTGGCCCAGCTCGGCTTGCAGCGGGTACAGGACATTGATGCATCCGTGCTGGCCGCGTCACGGCCGGCCCCGCAATAGTTTCAATCAAGGAGACAAGCCCATGGACGAAAAACGAAAACTGCGCGGCGGCAACCTGCTGGCACGCGCCTTGCTGGAGAAGGGCGTGGACCATGTGTTTACGCTGGCCGGCGGATTCTGCAACCCGGCGCTCGAAGGGTTCATGGAGTGCGGCATGCGGGTCATCAATTGCCCGCACGAACAGGTTGCCGGCCACCTGGCGGATGCACATACCCGCATCACGCGCAAACCCGCAGTCTGCCTGGTCGGACCGGAAGGTTTTGCCAATGCCGTGCCGGCCATCATGGAAGCCTGGGGCGAGCGCTCACCCGTTATTTTCGTTACTGGTTCGAGCACGCTCAGGCGCCGTGGCGCGGGGGGCTTCAAGGAGATCGACGATGTGGCGATCGCCGCGCCGCTGACCAAACACAGCTTCAGCATCACGGACGGCGAGCGCATCAGCGAATGCGTCGACCGGGCCTGGAAGATCGCAACCAGTGGCTATCCCGGGCCGGTACACCTGAGCCTGCCGGTCGACATCATGTTCTCGTCGTTTGCTCAAGACGCTGGACGCGATGAGCGGCCTTACCTGCGTGCCGCGTTTGCACCGCCCCGGGCCTGGCCCGATCCGTCCGCGCTGGAGCCCCTGCTGGCGCTGATTGCCGGCGCGAAAAGGCCGATCCTGATCGGCGGCCACGGCATCTGGTGGTCCGGCAACGAAGGAAAGCTGGAGGCAACTGCCCTGGCGCTGGGCATCCCGGTGTTCAACATTCCGTATCACCAAAAGCTGCTCGGTGAGCATAGCGAAGCCTACATGGGTTTGGCTGACATCCACCAATACCAGCCCTCGCGCCAGGCGCTGGAGCAGTGCGATGTTGCCATCATGGTCGGCGCCCGCCTGGACAACCAGATGAACTTTGGCAACGCGCCACTGTTCCCGGACACGCTGCAACTGGTCTGCGTGAACGGCTCGCATGAAGAGCTGGAGATGAACCGCTCCGCCGACAATGTGCTGCTCAGCGACCCGGGCGCATTCTTCGATGCCTTGTTGGCGCTGCAAGGCGATGGACGCTGGAAGCTCGGACGGGAGTGGTTCGACAGCAACCGGGGCTGGCGCGACGATTGGGTGAACAAGACCCTGGCGGATTTGGCCCAGGACACCGATGCTACCGCTCGCAGCGGCGGCAAGATCCATCCGCTTCAACTCTCGTTGGACGTGCAGGCGGCGATGGGCAAGGATGACTGGCTGGTGTTCGACGGCGGAAACACGCATTTCTGGTCCGAGATCGCTGTCAACCTCGCCGGCTGGAAAGGGCAACGACTCGCTGGCATCCTGCATCCGGGCAGCTTCAGCCTGCTCGGAGTCGGCGTGTCGCTGGCGATCGCCGCCAAGAACACGCACCCTGACGCCAACGTGGTGCTGATCAGCGGCGACGGCGCCTTTCTGTCTGGCGGCCTATCGGTCGAGGCAGCGTTCCAGGAGGACCTTCCCATCGTCGTCGTGATCGACAACAACGGTGGCCTGGATTGCATCTCGCAGCAGCAGGAACGCCTGTTCGCCAACGGCAAACACTATGCGACCGACTTCCGCGACATTCCTTTCCACACCCTGTTCGAAGGCATGGGCGGCCATGGCGAACTTGTCGAGCGGCGTGAGGAACTGGGCCCGGCAATCCGGCGTGCAATCGCCAGCGGCAAGACCGCCTGCGTCAACGTCAAGGCCAAGGGTGTGATCAGCCCGATCGTGCTGGCCACTACCAGCAAGCGCGACAAGGCATCGATCGAATAGGAGGTTCCATGGCAATCCTATCCACTCACACGCTGAACGCGGCCGACGGGGGCCATGCGGGGAACGTTGGCGTCACTTTGTCGCGCATCGGTCCCGGATCTGAACGAACGTTGCTGTTCTCCAGCCAGACCGACGCTGGCGGTCGACTGAGCGAATCTATTGCGCTCACCGCCTCAGACAGCCCGGCGCAATTCGAACTGGCGTTCCAGACCGGGCTCTACTTCGCTTCGAATTTGACGGCTGCGCCGTCGGGCATGGCACAGCAGGAAGTGGTGTTGCGCTTCGCGATGCCTGACCCTGAGGGCGCCTATCACCTGCCGCTGATCATGTCGCCGAACGGATGTTCGGCCTGGTGGTCCCGTTGATGGCGCATGCCTTGAAAGTTATGAACAGGAGCCACACGTGTCTACATCCGGATTGAACATGTCGCGCCGCATCCGGCGCACCCCGTATACCGACAGGGTCGAGGCCGCGGGCGTGCGCGGCTTCTCGGTCGTCAACCACATGCTGCTGCCCAAGGCTTTTCAGCGCTCGGTCGAGGAGGACTACTGGCACCTGCGCGAACATGTGCAGATTTGGGATGTCTCCTGCCAGCGCCAGGTCCAGATCGAGGGGCCCGACGCCGCGCGGCTGGTGCAGTGGATGACGCCGCGCAATATCGGCAAGGCCAAAGTCGGCCAATGTCTGTATGTGCCGATCATCGACACCGACGCCGGCTTGATCAACGATCCGGTGCTGCTCAAGTTAGCCGAGGATAAATTCTGGTTGTCGATTGCCGATTCGGACGTCCTGTTGTATGCGAAGGGATTGGCTATTGGTGCCGGCATGGTTCTGCGGGTCGATGAGCCGGATGTCTCGCCCCTGGCCGTGCAGGGGCCCAGGGCCGAGGACTTGCTGGCGTCGCTGTTTGGTGAGGATATCCGCAACATCGGCTTCTTCCGGTTCGGTTGGTTCGACTTTCAGGGCACGCGGCAGCTGATTGCGCGTTCGGGTTATTCGCGCCAGGGCGGCTTCGAAATCTACCTTGATAACAGTGCAATGGGACCAGCACTATGGGACGCAGTCGTGGGCGCGGGACAACGGTTCAACATTGCTGCGGGCTGTCCCAACCTGATAGAGCGCATCGAAGGTGGACTGTTTTCCTACGGAAACGAGATGACGCGCGAGAATAATCCGCTGGAAATCGGTTTGGGGAAGTTCTGTGCGCTGGACGGCTCCATCGACTACATCGGGCGCGAGGCCTTGCAACGCATTGCGCGCGCCGGCGCGCAACGCGAGATCCGCGGCATCGTGTTTGACGGGGGGACATGTCCGCCGTGTGGTAAGCCCTGGCCGGTGATGGCCGGCGATACACAGATTGGCCAGATCACGTCGGCGGCATGGTCGCCGCGGCTCAAACGCAACGTCGGGCTGTCCCTCATCGCGCGCGAATACCAGCGGGCCGGTCAGTCGGTCACAGTGCACAGCTCGGAAGGGACGGCGCGCCCCGGCGAAGTGTCAGACCTGCCGTTCGATTGATGCGTCACGCGCTTTCGACCTTTGTCGAGCCTCGTTGCAGATGACCGAGCGGCAACGCTGTCTTGTAACGCACTTGTTTGAGCGCAAAGCTCGAGCGAATTTTCTCGACCCCCGGTATCGGTGACAGCTGCTCGAGAATGAAGCGCTCCAGCGCTGCCATGTCCGTGACAGCGACGCGCAAGAGGTAGTCGCTGTCGCCGGTCATCAGGTAGCACTCCATCACCTCGTCATGGCGTGCGATGTTGGTTTCGAACTCAGCCAGCGTGCTTTTGCTTTGGGTTTTCAGGCTGATCGAGATGAATACCGTCAGTCCGAGCCCCAGGGCCACTGCGCTGGCAAGCGCCACGTAGCGCTGAATCACACCATTGCGCTCAAGTAGCTTGACCCGGGCCAGGCACGGCGATGGTGACAGACCGATACGGCGCGCCAGTTCGGCATTGGTGAGCGAACTGTCGCGCTGCAGTTGATCGAGGATGCGCAAATCGCTGCGGTCGAGTTTCATTGGCTCAAATTTCCTTGCTTTGCAGCATATTCTGCCGAATCTGTATCCAGAGGCGCTGATCATAGGCAGCACATGCGGGAGCATGAAGCATAAAGTACATGGATCATGAACCTTGCATCCATGCCCACTCCTGACATCAATCACGCTGACGACGCTGAGGCCATGGAATGGCGCGACGCTTTCCTGTCACTCATTGCGGCCGACGGTCCGGCGCGCGGGCGCCACATCCTGGACGAACTCACCAGCTTGGCACGGGCACAACGCGTGGGTTGGCAGCCGAACCTGAACACACCCTATGTCAATACCATCGCGGTGCAAGACCAGCCGGCTTTTCCGGGCGATCTGGCGATCGAGGAACGTCTGGGATCGTTGATTCGCTGGAACGCGCTGGTGATGGTGGTGCGCGCCAACCAGGCCTATGGAGAACTCGGTGGCCACATAGCCAGTTATGCCAGTGCGGCCGACCTGTTCGAGACCGGCTTCAACCATTTCTTCCGGGCGCGCAGCGCATCCAACAGCGGCGACCTCGTGTTCTTCCAGGCCCACAGCGCACCCGGTGTCTATGCACGCGCATTCCTTGAAGGACGCTTGAGCGAAGTCGACCTCTTGCACTACCGGCAGGAGATCACCGCGCAGGCGAACGACGCCCTTGGTCTTTGCAGCTACCCGCATCCATGGCTGATGCCTGATTTCTGGCAATTCCCGACCGGTTCTATGGGGATCGGCCCAATCAGCTCAATCTATCACGCGCGTTTCATGCGTTACCTCACCCATCGACAGCTGAGCAACTGCGAGGGCCGCAAGGTCTGGGGCGTGTTCGGCGATGGCGAGATGGATGAGCCCGAAAGCATGAGTGCACTGACCCTGGCGGCGCGCGAGAAACTCGACAATCTGGTGTGGGTGGTCAACTGCAACCTGCAGCGCCTGGACGGACCGGTGCGTGGCAACGGCCGCATCATTGACGAACTCGAACGGCTGTTCGCCGGCGCAGGCTGGAACGTCATCAAGCTGGTCTGGGGCAGCGACTGGGATGGCCTGTTCGCGCGCGACACCAGCGGCGCGCTGGTCAAGGCGTTCGCCAATACCGTGGATGGCCAGATGCAGACCTTCGCAGCCAAGGACGGACGTTACAACCGTGACAACTTCTTTGGGCAGGATGACGAACTTGCGCGCTTGGCGATGGGCCTGACCGACGAGCAGATCGACCGGCTCAAACGGGGCGGCCATGACCTGGTAAAGATCCACGCCGCCTATGCCGCGGCGGTTGCGCACGAGGGGCAGCCGACGGTGATCCTGGCCCATACCAAGAAGGGTTACGGCATGGGAACTGCCGGACAGGGCAAGATGACGACGCACAGCCAGAAGAAATTCGACGAAACCGATCTGATCGGATTTCGCAATCGCTTCAACCTGCCGCTGTCCGACGAACAGGCCAAGGGGCTGGCGTTCGTCAAACCTGCCGAGGACAGCGCCGAAATGCGTTACCTCGCCCTACACCGCCAGCGGCTTGGCGGCGCAATGCCACGTCGTGAGACTACCTGCGACGTGGTGCCGGTGCCACCGCTGGAGAGCTTCGCCACTTTCGCGTTGCAGGCTGACGGCAAGGAAATGAGCACCACGATGGCGTTCGTGCGTATGCTTGGCAATTTGCTCAAGGACCAGGCGCTGGGACCGCGCATCGTGCCGATCGTTGCCGACGAGGCGCGCACTTTCGGCATGGCCAACCTGTTCAAACAGGTCGGCATCTACAGCAGCGTCGGCCAGCGCTACGCCCCCGAGGACATCGGTTCAGTGTTGAGTTACCGCGAAGCGCTAGACGGCCAGATCCTGGAAGAAGGTATCAGCGAGGCCGGTGCGATTGCGAGTTGGACCGCCGCAGCCACCAGCTACAGCGTGCATGGGCTGGCGATGTTGCCGCTGTACATCTATTACTCGATGTTCGGTTTCCAACGCGTCGGCGACGCCATCTGGGCCGCGGCCGACCAGCGCGCCCGCGGCTTCCTGCTGGGCGCAACATCGGGGCGCACCACGCTGGCCGGAGAAGGCCTGCAGCACCAGGACGGCAGCAGTCACCTGGTAGCAGCGACGATACCCAATTGCAAGGCCTACGACCCGGCGTTCGCCGGCGAACTGGCCGTGATCCTGGATGCCGGCATGCGCGAGATGCTGGTTGAGCAGCGCGACGTTTTCTACTACATCACACTGATGAACGAGAACTATGCCCAACCCAGTCTTCCGCCTGGCGCCGCCGAAGGTGTGCTGCGCGGCGCCTACCGGTTGTCGCAGTCAACGACTGGCAGCCCACGGCGCGTGACCTTGCTCGGATCGGGTGCGATCCTGACGGAGGTGGTTCAGGCAGCCCAGTTGCTGGCCGACAAGGGCATCGTCGCCGACGTGATCAGTGTGACGAGTTGGAGTGAGTTGGCACGGGATGGATCGTCGCATCCGGGCGCTGGCCACCTGCACACCTTGCTCGAAGACGGCCATGGCCCGGTGATTGCCGCCAGCGACTATGTGCGTGCGGTGCCAGAGAGCGTGAGGGCATTTATTCCAGGGCGACGGCCCTTCCATACCTTGGGCACCGATGGATTCGGGCGAAGCGACACTCGAGCAGTGCTGCGGCGGTTCTTCCAGGTAGATGCGCAGAGCATCGCGCGGCTGGCAGTAAAAGTTGTGAACGGTTCGGACCCCAGCCCCGATCTTGCTTGCTGCCTACCTGTTAAGCACGAAAATGCGCTGGACCGAACGCATGACTTTGTGCTGAAAGGGTCTGGTCCGGCTGCTGGAGCGCGACATGACTGACGCACCGGACAACCCTGCGAAATTGGGACTCGCACGCGAGATGAGCGCAGCTTCGCTCGGTCGTCGTGAGATCGGATTTGCCGGTTGCCTGATCGGGGCCATGCGGCCCTACCAGTGGTCTCCGCTTGGCATCGGGCGCTAGCACGCATTGAAGAGGATCCGGCGCAGCCTTCTACCTGCCCGGCACTATGGATCTGCACGCGATGGTTGCCCAGTGTTGGTCAGGTAGGGCGGTGCAGCTCCGCAGGGCGCGTGCTCCAGCGCATCCGCCATTGGGAGGACACCCATGCCCAGTGCCACAGCGGCGACCCCGAAGCAGGACGGATCGGTCCGCGCCCCGTCGGTCAACTCGACCAGGAAGGCCGAAAACGCTTATCCACCGCCGCGCGATCGGCGCCTCTCACGCAAGACTCGCGCGGCGGTGGGTAAGCCGCCTGGATCGACGAATGCGGTGTGCGCTGTCAGCACTGCAGACAACCCTGACGCAGTGGCTATGCCAATCGGGCATTGGGAAGCCGCCGAGACGGTTGCTGCTGCTGTTGCAGACCACAAGAAGTTGGCGCAGCATCGGCCCTGTTCAATTCCCCACTGGCTGAGTCAGCCCGGCTGATGTCCGTAATCGCATCGCCCATGCCCGCGCACGCGGGCGCCAACACCGGCCACATCTCCTGAAACCCGGCAGCCGAAAGGCGAGGAGATATGCGTCGGGCTTCGGGCAAGAACGACCTTCGCCCTGCCCCAACCGGCATCAAAGCCGGTCCCGAGAGCCAACCGCACCACCGATCCGGCCTGCCGGGCCGAAGCGGCGACAGCCAACTTCAAGCTGCTGCAATCTCGCCAGCGCCCTGCGTGAAGCCAAGCCCTGCGCCAATCGCGTCGTCACTACGCGGCGCCAGCCAGTAGTGACGACGCGCGAAATGCCCCAGCGCACAAGGGCTTGCACCGGGCTGCCGCAAGTGACGGCCCCAAGTGACGGGCTCAATGCGCGTCAAAACCGCAGACCGTGCAACGCGATCTGCACCACCCGCTCCACGCGGGCCTTGTCAGCCGAAGCGCTACCTGGCGCACCCCGAGCCTTGGGGAAATGGCTCAACCCGATGACCGACTTGCAACAGCAAAGCGCCATCGGCGCCAGGCCGCGTGCCGCGGAGGCAAATGGATGACTTCGGCACAAAACGGGAGTGGTGTCCCGGGTCCCTTGTAGTTCCCGCAACGCTCAGGCGTTCGGGACGGACAGAAACACTTACCTGAATTCAATACACCAGCGACAACGAGCGGATACCCCGGGGCAACTGATAGACAGGAGGACGAGATACAGAAAGACGACGAATGCGAAACCTGAACTTTGAGCTGAAGCAGCTATGCCAGCGCAACCGCGACGGCAGCTATGCGACCCAGCGCGATCGCGAGCGCGTGATCGACCTGGTGGCTGGCCAGCTTCAAGAACTCGGATACCGGTACCCCGGTTGCCGCCGCCTGATCTGCGGCTGCCAGCGCCGCAAAGTTTCCGGTTGTCAATTGGGCTTCGCAGCTTGGTTGAGGCTCTGATTCGGACCCACAAAGGCCACGCAGCATGCAAGGATGTCGCCATCTTCCACTACCAGCCGCGAGGTGACGAACATGACGCAGAGTATCTATCGGGAGCCTGCATTCCTTCGACGCAAGCAAGTCGAGGCACGCACAGGGCTTTCACGCAGCACGATCTATCAGTACGTCAAGGACGGTGTCTTCCCCAAGCCCCTGGCGCTCGGGCCGCGCGCCGTTGGCTGGCTCGAGTCTGACGTCAGTGGATGGATCGCCACTCGGGTGAAGATCGCCAGGGACGCTGGCCGGCATTCGGCGTGAAGTCGCGCATGCATGGCTGCCAATTCACTTGCACGGGCCAGAGAGCCACGACTGGCGACGGGCCACACGACAGCCGAGGTCATTGACCAGTTTCGGGCCGCGCTCGCCGCACGCGGTATCGTCGTTCCGAAGAGTATCATCGCCGACGGCGGCATTCACCGTTGCGACACTGCCGGCAAGAACGGCAGGGGTGACGCCGCTTACCTGCTCCACCTGGATGGCATTGCGGCCGGCGGCCTGGAGAACTGGCGCGACGGCAAGGGCTGGGAATCCTGGCGCTTCGACATCGGGCGCACGCTGACGCCTCAGGAGCTTGACGCGCTTCGCATCAGGACGCAAGCGGCCAGCGCCCGACGGATGGATGAAGCGAACCGCCGCCACGCTGCAGCCCGCGTACTTGCCGAACGCATCTGGCAATCCGCACCGCCAGCAGACGATGAACATCCGTACCTCGCGCGCAAAGGGATCACCGCGCACGGCTTGCGCGTGTTCAAGGGCGCATTGGTCGTGCCGATACGTGATGCGGATGGCGGATTGCAAAGCTTGCAGTTCATCGGCGCGAGCGGAACCAAGCGATTCCTGAAGGGCGGACGCGTCGCCGGCCTGCACTTCCTGATCGGTGTTGCCAGCAAAGTGGTCTGCATCACGGAGGGCTACGCCACCGGCGCCAGCATCCACGCGGCCACCGGCCATGCCGTCGCCGTTGCCTTCAACGCCGGTAACCTCAGGCCGGTCGCCACCGCAGTTCGCCAGAGCCATCCTGAGGCGCAGCTCATTCTGTGTGCCGATGACGACACGGACACGTCGGGCAATCCCGGGCTCACGCAAGCGCGCGATGCTGCCTGTGCGACCGGTGCATCCGTCGCGGTCCCGGCGTTTGGCGCGGATCCCCCTGACGGCGCCACGGACTTCAATGATCTGCACCGGGCGAGGGGTCTTGAGGCCGTGAAAAATTTGATCGCGGCGGCCGTGGCGCCAACCGGTGGCTATGCGGATATGGGCCGTGGCGGTCAGGCGCAGGGCATGGAGTGGTCGGAGCCTGAACCGTTAACCGAGCCGCTGGACGCGCAGCCGTATCCCGACGAGGCGCTGCCGCGCATCCTGCGTGATGCCGTGTGCCAGGCGCAGGCCTTCGTACAAGCGCCGATGGCGCTGGTGGCATGCTCCGCCCTCTCAGAGATCGAGAGTTTTTCGGAAACCAACGGGACTGACGGCCGGGCCGAAGGTTTTGGTGATTTCCTCGACACGTCGATGTGCCAAGCGGTAAATGCGCCTGATCGGCGCTGAATGCGTTCTGGCGGAGCTCATTTTTAGGTTTTTGGTTATCTTCTGGCCTCTCATGCGCCCTGTGCGGCAATTTTTGACGGAGCTATCGCCCAGCCGACCAGTTGGGGTGCCAGTTTGGCCATGCGCATCAGGTTGTGCGCCAGCACGAACAGGCCCACCACACAGCGCACCTTGGCCAAGCCGCGCACCGGCATGCGCAGCAGCCCACGGTTGCGGGCCTGTGCGTTGACGCATTCGGCTGTTGCCGCACGCTGTTTGTACAACTCTTTGGCATCTTCGCTGCCCATGCGCACCCGCCAACTGGCCACCGCCTCAGAGTCACCAAGCTTGGGTTGGTGTTTGTCTGGCACCGTGTCTTGCTGCACCGCGTTGCCCTGCTTGTCCTTCATGGTCTTGGGCTCGGGTACCGGCGCGTAGACTTCGGTCTTGCTCGCCACCGCGTCGATCTGATCGTGTGCGGGGAAT
>Ga0209702_10001884_pt1 | contig 38325 bp, 60 predicted proteins | sample FRY01_FD_187210 | JGI IMG/M metagenome (GOLD analysis project Ga0209702, IMG submission 187210) | Freshwater microbial communities from Lake Fryxell liftoff mats and glacier meltwater in Antarctica - FRY-01 (SPAdes) (version 2) | ecosystem: Environmental > Aquatic > Freshwater > Ice > Glacier...
ATAAAAAAATAAAAGAAGTTCCTGATAATATTAACACTCTTTTTGAAAGCAAAGACGAAGATGAAAGATATGATCTATTTGTAGATTTTCTTCGTTACTGCAAAGTTTCTTAATATTACCTATAACAACTATATAAACGCAACTAAAACAAATAATTATGACTAAGATAGAAAACGCAATTATTGAAGCAAATAATAAAGTTATCGAAGCTCAAAGAGAATTAACTAAATGGCAAATAAAACTCGAAGAACGAGTTTCGCAGAAAATAGCATTAGAAACTGTAAAAGGTACTGATAAATAAATAGACATGATAAAAAGGCACGAAGACATAACATTAAAACTTACAAAAGAAGAAAAAATATTAGCACACAATATAATTCCTTTTTTTGAAAAAAGAACGAAGATTAATCAAGTAAAATCAAAAGATGTAGTAATTGAAGTAAATAATAATTACAATCTTAAAAATAAGTTTAATGAGGTAAGATTAAGAAAGATAATTAATTATTATAGATTAAACTCAATAATACCATTAATGAGTAGTTCTAATGGCTACTATGTATCTTACGAACAAAAGGATATTGATGAAATGTATGAATCTTTAAATCAAAGAGCAACTTCTATTCAAGAATGTGCAAATGGGCTTTTAAAATTTAATCTAAAAAAATGAAAACTTTATTCTCCACAGATTTTAATAATTCAATTAAGAAAATGGAAAAACTTAAAAAGAATTTTAAAGTACGAAAATCAGCTAATTATAAAGAGATAATTACAAACAATGGAAATTCTAAGGTAATATTTAATGATGGCAACAAATTTAAGGGTGGATTGTTTTTATTCAACATGGTTAAAAATGATATTAATAACTATATTACAGAAAATGGTTATATAACTCACTACGATCAGTTACCAGTTAATTGTGTTAATGAAAATTTCGATAAAGAATATAAAATAATTGGAGTAGATATTAATAACGCTTACTGGAGTATAGCATTTTTGAAAGGTTACATATCCGAAAATACTTATATTAAAGGATTAACCAAAAAAGAGTATAAATCAATAAGACTGTCCGCTTTATCATCATTAGGTAAAAGTCGAACGTATGAAGTATATGAACAAGGAAAACACGTTAGAAATGAATTAAAAGTGGCTAATGATGAACTTCAAAACTTTTATTTTGACATTCGTTATTCAACCTATGGTGTAATGTACGAAGTAGCAAATCAATTAGGTAATGATTTTCATTCTTGGAAAACTGATTGTATAAATTTCAAAGACACTATATCAAACAGAAAAAAGGTCATAAAGTTGATTAATGATTATGGACTGGAATGTAAAATAGAAGAAAAAAAATAAATAATGATTAAAGAATTAACACCAAAAGATATGTTCAATATATTTATTCTTAAATGTAATGATTTATCAAATAATGAAAAAATAAGATCAGCCCAGTTAACTATAATGGTTCATTTTGTTTATGAAATCGAAGAAAGAAGATTAGAGAATGTTATTTACTTTAATTACGAATATCGAAAAATATTAATGTCGATAGATGAAAAATGGAATGATCTTTCCGAATTACTTGAAGATTATTACGGAAGACATATAATGCTTAAAAATGGATTTAGACATATCCTAAAAGATAACCATCCTATGATGTATCAATACTATTTAGCTTACTGCCAATAGGTGTTTGCAAAGTTACTCTATCTTAAATGTGCAAATTTAATTAGTGTTTTTTAATTTTACATAAATTAAATTTTAAAAAAAATGAAAACACGAGAAAAAATACTTATTGTTTCAATTGTTTCAATTGCATTATTTGGTTTAGGGTATTTAGGTTATAGACTAAGAAAAAATAAATACAAGTCAGGAGATGAACAAAAAAATAATAGATTTATAAAACTAATTAGAAATAAAAATTAATTATGGCAGAATTAACATTATCTATTCCAGCTACAAATCTTTTTGCTCCATCAAGTTGGGGTAACAGATCCCAAATTAAAAATATGTTAGATAACATTTGGCAAAACTATGGTAAATCAATAAAGTTTTCAGAGAAAAATTCAAGAATACCAAGTGCTATTATATTGTCATTCATAGCCGTTGAAAGTGGAGGAAACCCTACTGCTGGTTCTAACGGACATATAACACAAGGATTAATGCAATGGAATAGAACCTATGCTAAGTCACAACTGGAGGATGAGTATGCTAAAAAAAGAATGACAATCGGAGAACGTGATAAATTAGCTGAATACGGCATAACATTCGATAATAACGGAAAAACAAGAGTAATAACAAATGTAGACCAAATAAAACCAGATTTAAACATATTAATAGGATCTATACTTATAGGTCAACTTATCGACACTAAGTGGGGTACTGATAACGGTAAATTTAGGCTTGATAGAATTATAGCCGTTTATAATGCTGGAGCGTATGGTACAACGGGAAAATTAGCAAGATTAAGTAATATACCTACTGCTTTTGATTTAGCCCAAAAAGTTAATCCAATAACAAGATCTTACATTGAAAAAATGTTAGGGAAAAATGGAGCGTTAGATATTGCTACAACAGATTTAAAAGAAGATATTTCTTAAATATATTAAATTTAATTATTATATTTGAGCGTTTGTTTTAAACTCGTTCTTTGCCAAGAACTAAATTGAATGGTAGGTTGTTGATTACCCCTACCATTTTTTTTATGCCTTTTAATTTATATTTTTAAAATATTTTTAAAATATAATAGAAATAAAAAAGAAATATATTATATTTGTATATAATTTAAAACCAATAAAAAATGAATGTAATTAGTTACGAAAAGTTAATGAATAATAAGCCTACTAAAATTGATGAATTAACAAATCAAAAAGGGCAATTAGTTGAATTTTATGAAGATCCAATAGAGGGAGATAATGGTGTAGTTATAGGAGTTATTGATAAAGTATCTTTTTACACGCATTTCTTCGATACAGAAGACTTTTATCAAGATAGCGATTACAATCCTATTATGATGCCTGATAGAACAATACAGAGTGCTTACGATGTTGAATTATGAAAAACTTATCTATTCACGATTTGGTTAGATTTTTTAAAATGAATGATTTACCTAAAAAACCGATAAAACTGGATAAATGTTCAACTGTTATAGATGGAAAAAAATTTGTAGATGTTAGTATAGCTACATTGTTAGCAAATCCAAAGAAAAGAACATTTATGCCGTACTACCTTAGATTAATGAGATACGCTAAAATAGTTAATTTATATAATGAAAAAAAAGACTTAATGTTGCAACAATTAAATAACAAATAAAAATGAAAAGTAAAAGAAATGTAAGAATTCAATTAGGAGTAAGTGAATCAGTAAAAGAAATAATCTTTTTAGAAGCAGAAAAAAGAGGTGTAAGCGTTTCATCTATGCTTAGTGAGGTAGTAATAAATGAGTTTATTTATAATGATAATTTAGAGGAAGAAACGGAAGTAGAAGAAAAACAAGATGAAAATTGTTTTGATACTGAAATCTTCGATATTATTGATCCACCTGAGAACATTTTTTTTATAAAAATTACTGATACTGTATATACAAACAAACTAAATTCAGATGTAGAATCAAAAGTGTCATATTTTCATCAAGAAATCGAAGATAATGAAAATACAAGTGCAATTAAGCTTATCGTAGCTTTTATTATTTTAGTTTTTATATTTTGGGGGCTTATTCATTTGATATTTCAAATATTCTAATGTGTATTTTTTGTAAAAACTTTAATTTGAAAACAAAACTTTTAAATGAAAAAAAAGAAGTTGAAAATAAAATATTAACAGATCCTTATAAGGAAAACGTGATTTATTACCAACTTGAATTAGAAAATATTAATAATAAAATTTTAAACAATAATGAAAGAAACAGAAACAAAAAGCGATAAATTCAACAGATTAGTTAATAAAAGATATTCAAATATATCTTATTCATTAGATGTATTGAGTAAATTAGGTAACAAAAGGTTATTTAGCTATACAGAAGATCAGAAAAAAGAACTATTAGATAAAATAGATAGGGATGTAGCAGAACTAAAGACTAAATTTCAATGAGGAAATTCGGATTAATGATCTTTCAGGACGATAAAGAAATGGAAGAAATATATAAAACTTATGAAAGCAAAGGAATAGAGAGAGGGCTTGACCTACCAACTAAATTGGATATTTCTGGAGAATTAAACACAATTCTTAATACATTATCTAATCGAGGTTATTACGTTACTGGTATTCTTTGTAAGGAAAATAATCGTTTAGAGTTCATGTTTCTTAGAGATAAAAAACAAAGCACTAATGATAAGTTAACAGAAAAAAAAATAGAAAATAATTACGAGATATAAAATGCTTAAAGAAAAACAACATCATATAATTGAACAAATAATTAATAAGCCTAAAAATGAACTTCATTATGAGGTAAATTTTAAAACTGGGATGGTTAGTTTATTTTGGTCGTCAACACAAAACACAAATAGTGAAATTCAAGACTATTGCCTATCACTACCATTTAGGCATTTTAGAAAAGATAAAAACCTTGTAAAATTTAAAGTTGGCGTTATCAGTAACGATTTGACAATTTGCAATCCTTATTTAGAATTTTCAAAAGAGGAAATAATTTCAACATTTTCAAATGAATATAAAAAAAATAATAAAATATTATTAATCATAATAGAATCAATTTAATAAAAAAAAGCATGAACTTAAATATAAATATAGTTGTTATTATAGCTTTAACATTAGCAAATATAGTCTTACAATCAATTGTTTTTTATGTTTTGAAAACCAAATTTAACAAACTTAAAAATGAAGTAAAAAGGGCGAAATTTAAAACTTACATAAAAAATCCTAATTGTCATTTAAGTAAAAAAATAATTAATTCAAAAAAACCAGCAGAATATATTGACGAGAAATTAAATGAATTTGGAGAAATAGCACCTCCTAGCTTGTCTGAAATAATAAAATAATTTAAAAATCAACAAACAAATGAAAGAGTTATTTACTCATGTATATAGTGTGCTGGTTAAATATCCGCAATCGAGAGATAATGACAGATTTCTAACAATGTGTGTTTGGAATTTAGAATGTCCTCAATTAAAAGGAAGTCAATACAAAGATTTCCAAGATGCTTTTTTAAGTGAAAAAATTACTTATCCGCATATAATTATATCAATGAAACTTAAAATTCAAGACAAGTATTTTGGGTTACAAGGAAAAGAATATATAAAACCAATAGACAGAAAAAATAAAAAATGATTGAATTAGAAAAAATTAGAATTAGTCAATCTTTGATGAAAGACTTATCGGTGTACAAGAACAAAAATAGTTGCGGTATTCAATTAGTATCTAAATATATTGATGGAGTTCAATTTCCAAGTAGTGATGTAATGGAATTGGGTAACTACTTTGAGTTTATATGTACTGGTTCTGTTGCTCGTGATGGGCATATACCAATGGCTGAAATGACTAAAAGTGGGAAATTAACCGCTAAATATGAAAATGCTCATGCTCAAAAAAAAAACTTTGACAAAGTAATGAACCATTACGGGTTTATTCTAACAGAAACCGATCATCATTTTGATAATGGAGAAGCTAATGGTATCGCTGATATTATAGCAACACGAAATGGAGAAAGAGTAATTATTGACACAAAGTTTAGTGGATTACTTGAAAACAAATGGGAAGATAGGGGATGGGCAGATGAAAGTATTGAAACAAAAGATACTTTGCTTATACAAGCAGTTCATTATAAGTTATTAGCGTATGATGAGTGGGGAGTTTGGAATATGCCATTTTTCTTTATGGTATTCTCTAATACTAATCCAACTGATTATAAAGTGTTCGAGATCATTTGTGATGAAGATACGCTCGAAAAACATAAATTAAATATAGTTGGAGCGAAAAAATACTTTATAAATGAATTTGAAAACGGATTTAAACCAAGACCAAATTATAAAGAATGTTCTAAATGTCCTTTAGCGGATGGTTGCGAGTATTTTACGGACGTTCCCGATATAACAATAGTTTACTATTAAAAAAAATAAATACAAACCAATAATACAAAAATTATGAATGAACAAATTTGGGAAAGTGCAATTAAAAATTCTTATCAAAAATTTTCAAACCTTGACAAAGAAAGAGCAATAACAGAGTTAGGTTATGCTTATCAAATATTACAAGGAAGTACCCAGCTTCAAAGTTGTAGTAAAGACAGTATTGAGAACAGTATCATTAACGTTGCACGAACAAGTGTTACGCTTAATCCAGTAATGAAATTAGCTTATCTTGTACCTCGAAAAGGTAAATGTGTGCTTGATTTCTCGTATATGGGAATGGTTGCCATGCTTCGGGATTATGGTTGTGTCAGAAATATATCTGCTCATATAGTATATGAAGATGAAACTTTCATAAATGATATTCATAGCGGTATATTGAACCATACACCCAAATACCCAAAAACAGAAGAAGAGCATAAATTAAGGGTTATATTCGGTTGCTATACAAGGGCGGTACTGCCTAATGGAGATATAGCTTATGAATTTATGCCTAACTGGGAGATATTGAAAGTTAAAGATTCAAGTTTCGGGAGTAATCATAAAGATTCGGCATGGACGACATGGAAAGAAGAAATGTATAAAAAATCTGTAATTAGACGACATTTTAAAACATTGTTATCTATGGGTAACAATATAGCAAACGACAAGTTAAGTGCTATGTTATCAGTTGAAAATGAAAACAATCCTTTGATTAATGACTTTAATAAACCAAAAGCAAATGTTAATAAACTATCGAATGCTTTTATCGAGGAACAACAACTTTTAATTCCAAAAGAAAAAACTATTAATGATTTACTTAAAGATCAAATAGAACCAGAACCAATAAAGGTGGTGGAAGTTAAACCAGAACCAATAAAGGTGGTGGAAGTTAAAAAAGAACCAATAAAAGTGGTGGAAGTTAAACCAGAACCAAAAAATGAAACTGTAAAAATTAAAAAAGAAGTTAATGGTGTTAAAGCTAACGAGGTTGTCGATACCTCAACTGGAGAAGTTCTTGAATTTTCAGATGAAGAAATGGGCGAATTTGAATTAGATTTTGATTTTGATGATTTTGAAATTGAAGATGAAGATATAAGTTTAGAAATATAATATTATATTTGTAAAGTCTTTGCGTTTTTAAATTATAATAAAAGAAAAAAGCTACTCTATTTTAGAGTAGCTTTTTTTTATTTATTCTTTTTTAAAAATAATCCATAACCAATAAACGACAAACCTAAAATTAAAGAACTAAAAAACAATGCTCTTTTTACATTTAATTGGTTTTGTAGCCATCTATCCATTAATGTATATGTGAATTTATTACCATACTTATCTTCTTGATTACGACACAAAACGATAAATTCATTAAAACAATCAGCATTTGCGAAAACTTGACAACCAGCAGAGTAAAGTCCTATATTATCAGTTACACCGATTTTATTTGCCCTATGCATATTTATACCAAACATTCCGCAATTTTTATCTTGAATATTAAATGATAAAATACCATTTCTATCGTAATCTCGATATACGCAAAAACTTTTAGATTGAACTAAAGCAGTATATTGTCCTCTATGCAAGCCTAATTTGAAAGAATCAACATATTGACCCATTGGAAGTATAGCAGTAGCTAATTTACCATTAAAAGTACCTAAACCACCTTTTTTAAGGTAGTGAGTAGATGGATCGGTGGTTACTGCATATTGTCGTCCTATCCATTTATCATTCTCATCTTTAAAAATAACAAATAGCTTATCGTTAAACTTAGATGTATCGGTATTTTTACCTCTTACACCTATTATATTTAGTTGGAAAGGCTTTTGATAAATGATATATTTATTAGCCCTCATATTTGCTAATAAGAAATTTATTTTAACCTTACTTAATTCTTTATTTTCACAACTCATTTTATACGTTTTTCAAGTTTAGAATATCCTTTACCTCTATTCGTAAAAAAAAGCAATAACGAACTAACAATTATAGATGCTCCTATAATAATATACTTATTTGATATTTTCATCTTTTTTAGATTTAAGTTTGTTTTTAAGACAAAAAAATATAAAAGTTCCTAACCCAGCAAATACAGATATAGCAGTTGCTATTAATATTATTTTTTTTTGTTTCGATTCCATTATTTATTTATTTTTGAAAAAACAAAATAAGATGCGAAAAATGTTACTCCAGCAATAAATGAATTTTTTTTATAAAACGGATTCTTATTTTCTATTACAACATTATTCAAACCAATTGATTTAATTAATGGATTTGAATTTTTAACGGAAACAATTTGTTCGTTTTTCTTAAATAGACCATTTTTCTTTGTTCCTACAATTATTTCAATTTTATTTTCAATAATTATACTATCTATAATCACACCATCAATAAGAACTATGCCGTTAACCTTAAATAAGTTTGTCGAATCAATTTTAAAGCGTTTAGGAGTTTCAATAAAACCTTTTGGATAAATAGTATCGGAAATATGAATACTATCAATGTAAGGAATATAAAAGCTATCAATAATCGTTTTGTATTCATATTCTATTTTAGATTTTACAGTTTTCCAATAATTAAGTTCTAATATACCAGTATTTATAGCGTTTTTTTGCGATAAAATCAATTGTTTCTGCTCAATTACTTCTATTCCATAATTATTAATTACAGTTTTGTATTCTTGACTTTTTAAATCTAAGCTTTTTAATGAACTATTTAAACTACTAATTCGCCCTTGTCTATTCAACAACAGCCAAACCAATAAACCTATTATTACAACAAGGACGAATTTTATAGTAGAATTTTTCATAATTAGTTAGCTTTTTTTCGAGCGTATGACTTTACTATTTTTTTTGATTTTTTTTTGTAACCGCTTACTTTAGTGCAAGTTTTACTACCGCCTTTCTTTTTTACTTTTACTTTCATGCTAATTAATTTTATTTGTTAATACTTCATTTTATTTGTTACTATTTCATTTTCTTTAAAGTATTGTAGTGTATAACTGCGGTCATAATACCTAAACCTATACCAATACTAAGGAAAGCTATATTTAGCATTTCGATTAATTTTCTTCTTTTTAATTTTTTTGCTTCTGATTCTGATTCTATTTCCATAATTTTATATTATAAAGAATAACCATACTTTTGCGAAAGTTCAACTATTTGATTAAACAGTTTTTCATCTTCATTTTTAAGATCGTTTACCGTTAACTCTACGAAGTTTGAAGCACTTTCGACACCTTGATTTTTTGCTCGACCATAAAAAGCCATGTTAATATCAAACATTTCAGTATTTTCAATTCCAGCAACCTCAAATATATCTTTTATTGCATTTGTTATCTCTTCAAACTTAAACGTAAATAAAGATTTTTTTTCAGAAATTTCATTCCATTCAATCCAATACTTCATAGCCATTTGTAATGGTGTGTAATTTTCATCCATTTTAATATGCTCCTTTATAAACTCCCAACTTGTAGCCGATATGGTAATCAATGTTGATATTACTGGAATTGGGTGTTTAACTTGATGGAAAAACGCTTCCTCATTTTTAATTTCTTCAACCACATGAAACCAACTTGCAAAACCAATTTCTGCAAGTTCGTCTTCGTTTCTGAAATCGTGTCCTAAACATTTTATTAATTCAGTAGTGTCTTCCATTGAAGATCTAGCACATCCAATTATAACTATTTTTCTCATTTTCTTTTCTTTTATATTACTTACTTACTTACCATCTTCAACATCCGAATATTCAATGCCAATATAACCATTTGGGCTATTAAGTATTTCATCTCTAAGAGTTGGATAAATTTCTTCATACGCATCTCCACTCCTACTCCCTTTGTCATTCAAAAAATCTAAAACAAAATTAGGTAATAAACAACCCTCTGTATCTTTATTCGTGTTACCTAAATGAATAAGTATGTATTGAAACTCTTTACCATCATCACATTTTAAAAACCAGTTAGGAGCATTGTATATGCAAAGCATACCTTGATGAAAATCTTTACCATATTTTGATAAATATCTTTTGTTAAAACCGCCCTCACTTCTTAACCCTAACTTATAAGTACCGTTTGATACTCTTGTAGATCCTTTAACTTTGTTTCCTTTTTGTTCTATATCTTCTATCGTGCCACATATAGCGATACCATTAATATAAAGTACACCTAATGAAGTTATACCGTTGTCAGAAACCCTCTTAACTTGAACTTTAGTCATATTATTGTTTTTTTTGTTGTTGTTCTTTTCTAAGGTATTCGAGCATCCTTAAAACTCCTTCTTGTTCGTCTTTGTCAAGTTTTTTTCTTGATAACATTTCTTGATTAGACTTAATAGTTTTACCAATATCATTTGCGGACATTTTTTTAATTTGATTTTTAAAACTTTCTGGTATGTCTGAAAAATCATCTACTTTATTTTTTATTTCTGAAATAACACTTTCCGTTTCTATTTCAGAAGTTTTAGGTAGTAATGCTATTATTTTTTTTCGCTTATATACATAATAAGCAATACCTAATACTCCTAACAATACATACGGACTTTTTAAATAACTCATTTCTTTTTTTGTTTTGGTTTATTATTAATTTATAATTGTGGATTCCAAAATTCATCATTCATTGATAATTCTACTAAGCTATTAATTTCATAATGATTTAAAGCATCTATTATTTTTTCATTTGTTATATCAATGCTCATTAAACATTTGGTCATATCAATTGAATATCTTTTTAAAGAATATTTAGTTGCTAAAATACTACTATCATTTTTTTTCAATTCGCTTAAAATACGATTATCTAAATCGTCCCAACCCTCTGTATCTATACTATCAAATATTAAATATCTTATCATAATCCATATTTTTGCAAAATATAAGCATCTATTTCGGCTCTTTCTGTTGAATCTACCTTATGGTCTATTAATATTGATTCTGCAACCATACCACCGAACCCCCTAACTGATAAACTTGGCTCATGATTGCCACCTATTGCTAATTTTTCTGTTGAAGTTGGTATTGATAAAGTTCTATTTCCAGTTGAAGTTCCTAATCCGCTTATTGTTTGTGATTGATTTGGACTTGCTAAAGTCTTATCCCACGTATATATCATATAATACCATTGATCTTTAACAATATTTAAGCGTGTATAAACAGCATCATCCCCAACATATACTCTACTTTCATCTGTTGTTCCTTTTAAAAAATGAGCATAACCCTCATTTGCTACGCTTGTTTCTGTATTACCAAAAATTAAGTGCCAATCTGATGTATTGTTTTGATTAATGTTCCATTTGAAAACTGTAACCATTGTTAAAGCATCTTTTAAATCGCAAATAGGCGAATAGGTTTCGTGATTCAAATAATTCAAGGTCGAGGTCGAAAATATTTCTTCTTTATATTGAATAGCTGGTTTACCGTTAATTTGAGCATCAAACCAAGTAGGTTGATTAACTGCAATTTCTTGAACCATATCATCTAATGTAGCACTTCTATCTGTAACCCTTGACACTCTATTGCTTCCATCTTTTGAAACTCTTAAAGTATCAGCATCAAACCACGCAATTACTCCAGTAACATTAGGTAAATCTCCACCACCACCATTTGAAGATGGGTAGTTTCCAAAACCAACTCCATTACCAAATGATTTTCTCAATAATTGTATTTCATTTCCAAACTTATTGTATTGAAGAACAAACTTATTTATATTATTAGTTTTATTACTCATTCTAATATTTTATTAATTTGATTTTTATTTTTATCGTATGTGCTTATAATAATACTTGTTAATATTGCCGTAAAAATTACCGATAAAAAAATCTGTTCTATTGTATTAAATTCTGCTTTTTTCATTTGTTTAATAAATTATAAAGTACCAACCCTACACAACTATATATAAGTATATCTTTTATATCTTTTTTCTTTGATTCTTTTAATAGTTTATCAATGTTAATGTTTTCTTGTTGTTGTTGTTGTTGTTGTTGTTCTATAACGAGTTCTATTTTTTTTGCTTCATTAGACAACTCTTCTTGCTTAATTTGTTGTAATCTATTTAATTTAGCTATTTCTTGAAGCTCTACTAAGTTGCCAAAAACAAAGTTTGGTAACTTAGTATATGTTAATTCAATTGATACTTTAGCGTATGCTTCTACATCGTAATCTAAAGAAACACTACCATCTAATACGAAATCGTTTGATTTTTCGCCTAAACTAATATTCCTTACAGAACCTTGAATTTGATACGGATCTAGCGATACAATTTGATGGTATGACCTATTATTACCATTTGTGTTTTTTTTATTAAACGAAATTGGATTTAATAATTGTGTAAATTTTTCTTCCCCTGAAAAACCATCAGTATCAAAAGTTTGAACAGACATAGAACCAATAGAATAACAATTACCATTTTGCGAGTTCAAAAACTCTTGATAATCTACTCCTCCATCTTCATCTACTTGCATACCATTAGGGGAAACTAGACCGACTAAATAATAGCTATCTTCACTTATTGCAGTAGCTATACTGTAAGGAAATTGTGTATTTTCCTCCGCAGATGTAACATCGTTAAATATTTTAAAATCTAAAATAGCGACAAAATTTGAACCATTACCAAGTACGAAATTTTCTATTGGTATTCCAGTATATGTTATTTTAAGATCGGGTGCGAAAAAATATTGTAAATTATTTAGTTTAACTCTACAAGTAATATCTATACTTATATTAGATGTTGTTAAACCTAAATATCCATTTGTGGTATTTGCGACAACCCAATCTAATTTAAGTTGTTCTATAATTTGATTAAAATTAAACCCAGTAGCATTAAAAACTATATATGGTACTTGAATTCCATTAGTTGTTTGAACAAATCTACTGTAAGAGTTTGTTGAAGTATTTGCAACAACAATAGTTGTAGGGTCAACAATCCGATAAGTATTATCATCTATTAAAGTAGCTCCAATGTAATTATATACATCGCCTATATCCATCCAATATTGATAAAAATAAGCCCCACCCCTAATTCCTAAAACCAACCCCTCTTGCGGTGTACTTTCATTAATAGCCCCTAACTGAAATAAGCTAATCTTTTTTCTTTCAGAACTATTATTTATTAATTTTAAAGAAAAGTCACCCATTTTTTTTTTATTTTTTTAATTTATCATCTTTATCAAAATCAACATCTAAATTTAAGTATTTAGCTAAAATTTTATTTATCTTTTTAAATACTATGCTACTTTCAGCAAATCCCATTTTAGATAAATTTTCAAAAACAGACACTAATAGTTGTATAACAATTAAGTGTAAAATCGACCAATAGATTGTTTCGTAAATAAAACCCATTTTAGAATTACCTAACTTAACATAGAATATATTTACAATACCCAATATAAAAGTGTACACAAATCCCTTAAAAATGAACCTACCCGACTTTTTCGACTGATAAGGTTCTCCTTTTTTTTTACTGGCTAAAATACCAGTCCTAAGTTCCAGACCTAATAAGCCCAAAAACGCAAAATACATTGCTATATCCATGCCTACTATTTTTTCAAATGTAGCGACTGTTAATCCTAACATAGTTCCTATTCCTAAAGTTGATGTTTTAATGTGTCCAAAAATGCTATTTACGCAATCATTTACATTTAAAAAACCCCAATCTTTTAGTAATTGATTTATAATTTTCATTTTTTTTATAAAATTATTGAGTAACAATTCCTGCCCTAAATGTTATATTTCCAGCTAAAATCGTAAAACTTGGTAAAACATAACCATCTTTAGCTTGAAGCGTTACACTTTGCCCATCAGCTAATGTGATAAATTCTGTAGCATCATTTGTATTGACAATTTTAACGGTGTCGGTATTACCGCTTCTATTTAAAACAGATATTAATACTTTGTTCGTGTATATCGTGCTTGACGTTATTTCTTTAAGACTTACATTATCTACTTCCATTTTTTTTATTTATTACCGAAGATATAATCAACCCGAAAACTATCTTTTTGAACTCCTAAAGAGTAAAAATGAAAATAAATTGTTTCCTGATTTTTATCATTTCTTCTCATACTGATTAATATTTGACCATCTTTAAACTTAACATCGTGTTTGTCGCATAGTCTTTTAAGTGTGTTTTGAATATAGGGTGTTGATTGTGCTTCCACCTGAAACCAATCTATTTTACCGATATTCATAACTTGCTTAAAGGTAACTTTTTCAACTATCTTAAAATTTGATAAGTTGTAAAAACATAACTTAAAGTCATCACTTTCTGTATAAATAGCAAATTGCTTATTACACTTGTCAATTTGTTCGTTCTTTGCATATCTACTAAATGTATTCGATAGCGTTTCGAGTGTTAAATCTCCGTACATATTATTTGGTTTAATATATTTCGGCTAAATTTACATAAATTCTTTTAATTTATAATTGAAGTTAATAGGTACTGGAACTGTTAATAATCCTTTTTGAATTGATATATTACCTATAAACATTACATCGGATGCAGTACCTTTTTGGATTAATTGATAAATAGTTCCCCATATACCAATCTCTTTAGGATTGAAAGTAAAGTCAAAAGCTATTTGTGAAATAATACCTCCACCTCTAAATTCTTGATTTAAACTTGGATTTATGATAGACCCTAATCTAACATTGTTTAAGAAGATATTAATATTATAATCTTTTAACTCAAAGTTATAATCAGAATTGTTTTGAACGTCTATAATACAAGCAAAAGTAACTTTGTCTGACTTTCGATCTTTCAAAGTTACTTTACTTAGTTTATATGTCGTTTGAGTTAGTATGTTCGTTTGAATACGATAATAATTATACGCACCCCACAAAACAGAACCTACTCCTACTAATATTAACAATTTTTTCATCTTATTTATTTCTCATAGCTAAAAAGCCTATTAATCCAATAGCACCAACAACACCAACAACTAATAATGTTTTTGTATTTTTTCCCATTCCAGCAGTTGAAGTTGGCGGTAAACCAGTTGGCGGTAAACCAGTTGGCGGTAAACCAGTTGGCGGTAAACCAGTTGAAGGATCTACTGAACTATTTTCGTCATCACCTCCCGTTCCATCACCTTCCGTTCCACCAGTTGAAGTTATCGGAAAACCAATTGAAGTTGGATTTTCCATTTTACCCTTTTGGATTTTTCTTGCATCTCTTCTTGTGTAGCCTTGACCTCTTAAATCTCTTTTTGCTTGTCTTCTCGCTCTACCACGACCACCCAACTCATAAAAACCATCCTCGTTGAAATCGTTATATTCAACCTCTCCATCGAAGTTTAAATTTTTCATTTTTGATCCACCATCGAAACTACTTGTACAATTACACATATCTTTATTTTTTTTATTTTTAAATTTTTATTTTTTCATTTTTTTAACGACAAAATACATTATTCCTATTGCTAATATACTTCCACCGATTATAAGCATTTTTTTGTTTTTACCCGATAATAAACTTGCATTTTTAGGCTCACTATCAACTGGTTTAATACTTGGTGTACCCATATCAAATGGTTTTTTGGTTATTAGTTCACTATCAACTGGTTCACTATCAACTGGTTTTCTATCAATAACTTTAGAAAGTGATTTCTTTATAATTTCATTTGGATTTTTACCATTTTTAAAATCGTTAATAGCTAAAGCTTCTGCTTTTGACAAACCACGCATTTGTTGATTTTTCCCAGCTAGTCCTCCAGAACCACCACGAATTGCAACTAATAGTTTTGATTCTGCTTTTGACAACCCCCTACTTTCAGTTTCAACGTATTCATAAAAATTTCCATCTTCAACTTCTAATTCAAAATTTGACATATATATATTTTTATTTTTTATTTTTTATTTTTTAATTTTTAATTTTTTAAATATCATTACTCCAGCAAAAATAACAACCAAACCTATTAAAGAATAAACAATAACTTGTTTCATTTGCAAACTTGATTGATTACCTACTGTTTCGTCATAAATTTTTAAAGCATCTGCTTTTTCTTGTGCCGAAAGATTTGGATTGTTTATAATTGTTTTTCGAGGGTCAAGACGATCATTCAATTGTTTTTCTGCTAAATCAAAATTCTTTTTGTCTTGGTCACTCAATCGGTCGTATTCCTGATCTGCTATTTCTTTAGCATTTTTAATTTCTTGCTCTTTTGCTTTATTAAGCGGAATATTTCCAATAACACCCACAATACTACCTAAAACCCCACCACCAGTAGCAATTAATGCAGTTACTGTTGCTGGTTCTAAATTGGAAAAATTCATTTTAGATTTACACTTAGCACCACAAAAAAGAGGTTTTCTTTTATCTCCATTTTCAATAGTTCTTTCTAAAGTTGAGGCTTGACCCCCCATTCTTCGCCAAAGAGTTTTAACTCTCTCCCATTTAGCACTATAAGTTGGATTGTTTTTTGTTTCGTGTAACTTATTTGCAATACCTCTGTAATTCCCAGCTAAAAGACTTAAAAATGCACCTCTAGGAACAGCCATTGTAGTTACTGCAATTGCATTACCTACAAATGTTCTTTTAGATAAATCTTGAACCCCAGTTGGTGTTGTTCCATCTGGCAAATCGTTTCTTGCTTCTTTTCCCTTTTTCATGTCACGAACATTTTCCCTTGCATCTTTTCGTGATAAACCAGCATCCCTCTGCCTTTTTCTTTCTTGACCTTTTTTGCCACGCAAAGAAAAATTATTAAACTCATCCTCATCCTCAAACTCATCATTATCTCTTTGTTCAAATGAGAATGAATAAAATCCTTTTTGATTAGCCAGTAATAATGCCTTTCTTTCGTAATCGTCAATATATGATTCTGTATTCATGTCTATTTATTTATTTATTATAAATTCTCATCCATATAATCGTCCCCATCAAAATCAGAGAACATCATATCATTTCCATTAACAAAATTACTAACTGGTGCTGGAAACCTCGCCATTGTAGGTCTTGTTGCCATTGTAGGTCTTGTTGGCATACTTGGTATTCCATTTTGAGGTCGCATAACAGTAGGTCTTTGAGCAACTTCTATAGGTCTTGTAGGTCTTGATGGCATACTTGGTATTCCATTTTGAGGTCGCATAACGGTAGGTCTTTGAGAAACTTCTATAGGTCTTACAGTCACAGTAGGACGTAATGTTTCAGTTGTATATGTCCTATCTATAATGGCTCTTTCATTTGGTATAACTGGAGTTTCAGGTCTTGGTTGTTCAGGTCTTGGTAAACCACCACTACCACCATAGGGATCATGTGATATTGGTCTATTAGTATTTTCAGTAACAATTGGAGTATTTGGACTTGGTTGTTCAGGACGTAATGGCTCTATTGGACTTTCAGGAGAACTTGGAAAAGGGCTTGTGCTTGGTGTATCTCCAGTTATAGCATTAGTTATACCGCTAACAATACCACTTAACCAACCGCCACCAAAAATAGGTGCATTCCCTATTGTTTCTGTATCAGAAACTGGATTGGCTCTTAACTCTTGCATAGGAGTTGAACTATATGTTGAAGTTGATGGTGGACTATTTGTTATATTAGTTACATTTGGGCTTGTAGTTCCAACTTGATTAGCGATGTTAGGCATAGCTACTGGTTCGCCACCGCCACCGCCACCGCCACCCATTAAAGGGTCTTCTGTTGCAGTATCTTCTGGCATTTGTCCTTGTTGTATAGCCATTAATTGTGATTGTCTTTTTTTATGTCTAAAAAAAAGAAAAACTCCACCAATTAGCAATGCACCTATTATTAAATTTTTATTTTTCATCTTTTATTTTTTTTATAAATATGGAAATTTACTTCCAGCTGGATTCATTATTATATTATAAAGATTTCCAACATTGCTTTTTGTTTCAAAACCTAATGCTTGAATATTAGCTGGAATACTATTATTATATTGTTTTAAGTAAACATTTCCGTAAGTATTAAAAGCCTTAAAAATATACGAATTGTTAAAACTTCCTTTAGGGTCTAACTTATTCGTTTTAGCGTATTTAGGATAATATTTATTAACCCAAAACCTAAAAGCATTACCCTGATCCGTATTAGCAAATGGAACGTTATAAGTTTTACTTGCTATTGGTTCTTGTCGTTCAATGTATGGTTCGACAATATCATCTTTTGGATTTTCTTGATTTCTTTTATCAATTTTCTTTTTAATTAAAATTATAGCAGTAGTCAATATTACCAAACTTGATACAATAATTATTATTTTTGTTTTATTATTCATCTTAATTAAAATTGAAATTTAATACCTTTTTTTGTTAAAATCGAATTTAATTTTGACATTTCAGAATCATCGAGTTCTTCTCTTAAACAACCAGCTAAGTCGCCTTTATATGATTCAAAAGCCCATAAATATTCCAATCTTAGGCTTTTTGTTCCAAATGCTTTAATGATTGCTAATACATCTGCTTCATTTTTAACCTTGGTAAAAACTGAATAAATAGCATCTTCGTCCGTGGCATTACCATCCATTGCTGAAAATAAACCAGATGCAAATGATTTTGCTTGACTATCTGAAATTTTTTGTTTTGTTTCAGGCTCATTATTTAAGTCTTTCAAATCATTTTTAACATCTTTTTCATCCTTGTTTTGATTAATTTTATCAGCTAATTTTTTAACACTTTTTACTGTAAAATACATTGTTACTCCAACTCCAGCAATAACTGAAATAGCAACAACCCCTTTAGCCCATTGTGGCAAGTCTTTATAATATCCCATTTTTATTTAATTTACATATTTTTAACTGTCGTGACATTCTCTCTCACGTAACCATATTGAGTTGAGATAGTCCACCCATTAAATGGCTTTTCAAGTTTTACTTTATACCATTTGTTTTTATCGCCATACTCCGTAGAGTTAAGAACTTTAACGATTATTCCAGCTTTAACTTTAGAATTTTCATACAGTATGTTATTAATCGTTCCATTGTTAACCATTGCAGAACTTCTCACATTAAAAGAAGCACCTTTAGGGTAAGCAAACTTACCTACCTTAACATTACCTATATCTGTTAATAGTTTCTCTGTTAAATCAACTTTTTCTTTTTCAGAAGATGTTTCTAATTTAGCTTTCAATTCTTTCAACTCTTGTGCTGAAAGATCTTTTTGTTCTTCAATAGATTTAAGTAATTTTTCCCTCTCTTCTTTGTTTTTTTTTCTTTTATTTAAAGCGAAAAAAACAACACTTAATAAAATAACTGCTGAACTAATACCTAATACTATTTTAGTTTTCTTATTCATATTTTTATTTATCTGAATATTCGTATGTTTTGATGAAATTATCTATCTTATGAAACCTATCTAAATTCTGTTTACTTGAAGATGTTTTGAAAACATTCAAAAAAACATTATAAGCATCTATTCTTGGATAACCTAAAGCCATATATATCCGCAAACCGTTTATATCACTCTCTGTTTCCGAACTCGGATTAGCGTTTAAATAAAAGTGAGAATATTCGTGAAGTATAATAGCCATACGCATCGGTACACTATATTTTTCAAACATTTCTTTAGATAATTCTATCTTTCCGTTTATCTGCGAAATCCTCGCTGGAGTAGATAATACTTTACCAGAACTTCTATCTCTGATTTTATCAAAATAATCAATTCTAAACTTACCATTATCGGATAAATATTGTTCTCCATTTGTAGAAGCTGGTAAATAACTTGCTTCTTCACAAAATTCTTTAGCAAAAGAAATAAAAGCCTTAGTTTTTCTACTGATAGGTATATGTTTAACGATCAAAGGAAGTATGTTAACACCAAAAACTCTAAGATTGTCGCTTTTTTTATCTGGTAAATCCCCATCACAATATACTATTAATGTAGCAATATCAGGTGCTTGTGGAAGTCTTATATAATAAGTTTCTTCCCCATCAATCTTAGCGTATCTTTTTGTGTAATACGTCTTATTTTTTCTTGCATCACAGACCATAATCCAAACCTTAGTAGGTTTAAGGCAACCTATACTTATTTGAATAGTACAAGGATTTCCATTAAGTTGTATATTTTTATACATTATAACATTATAACATTTCGTTATTTTGAGAAGAAATTTTCCATAACCCAAAAGCCAATAAACCAACCGATATTAACCCAATAATATTGTTAGTTTTTATTGATTTTAAAACTTTATCGTTTTTTCCCCCATCTGCATTAACAAATTGATCTTTTGAAAAAAACGATTTGTTTTCGTTGTCAATCCATTCCTTAAATGACAATTCAGAATCACTATTTTTATATCTTTGGTTTGCACTTTTCATAATGTTATTTTTTTTTTGTTAAAACAATACCCCCAATTACAAGTCCTAATATCGCTCCAAGATATATATTCTGCCTACTTGCTATTGCTAATATTACTCCGACTGCCCCACCTATTAACGCTTGTTTTGTATTGTTTTTAGCGTTTTTTTTGAGTTTATCGGAGTAATTATTGTTAGCAATGTCATTAATTATAGCAACTTGTTTTTTTAATTCAACTTTTTCGCTATGAATTAACATTTTTATTTATTTTTAGATTTTCTAATCAAGAAAATAGTTAATCCAATCACAGCCAAACCAATTGAACCGAATAAAATTATTCTACCAGTATTTGATTTATTTTCTGGTGGCATTTGTATTCCTCCTTGATTAGGTGGATTCTCCATAGTTGCTACTTGTTGATCTACTTGTTGTCTGCCTTTAGCTGAAAGAATACCACCCATTAAGCCACCGATTAAGCTACCTACTGACCCAGCATTATCTTTAAACCATCCACTTTTCTCTTTCTTAGCCACTTTATCAGTTGTGCTTAGGGTATTAACTAAGTTTGAAAAACTAGAAGATAACGAATTATCATTTTTAGCAAGGATAAGTTTAGATAACCTATGCGTAATCAATTTAGCTCTTTTACTTTTTGGCTGAACAGTTCTGAAAATTGCTCTTTTAATTTGAGGAGGTGTAGCACTTTCCTCTAAATTCACTCCGCTTTTTTGCAAAACAGATATTACTGATTCTCTATCTTCAACTATCAATTTAGATAATTCAGTCAAAGCTAATGCCGTTCTTTTAGAATTGTTACCGTTTGCGTTTTCGAACTCCTCGTTGAAATTATAATTTGAGTATAACATATTATTTTTATTTATTTTGTTTAATTAATAAAGCAACCGCTAGTACAACGAATCCACCAACAATAAACATATTATTGCTAATTTTTGAAACGATTTTATCGTCGTCGCCACTACCAGTAGCATTGTAAAAAAATTGCTCTTTCTCTTTCTCTTTATCTTTTTTAAGCGATTTTATCACTTCTTCTTTACCTATACAAGTTTGACAGTCATTCTCAATTAATTCTCTATCAGGATGAATTTCTGACAATGCTTTTAATCCATTTGATCCGTATGTATTCACAAAACTTTTCAATTGATTTTCTAACTCATCAATATTTTTTGCTTTTTGATAAGATCCAAATTTATTTAAAATAAAGTGAGAATCCGATGGTACGTTTGTCGCTAAGTATCTGTATAGTGTAATCTTTTTTTCCATAAATGTTTTATTAAAAAAAAAGTAGGCAACCTTATAGATTGCCTACTTTTCATATACGTTATTAAGGATTATCTTATAATAACGGACTTGCTGTAAAGCAAATCAATCAAAATATTATCTACGATTTCTTCCTAAAGCACGTAAAGATCTTGAAGATAAAGTAAGTTTATCTGCCTTTACGATATTAGGATTTCCGTAATTAGCAACCGCTTTACGACCAGTTAATGCTCTTGCTGTAGAAACTGTTTCTGCTGGGTAGAAATACAACTTAACAGTAGCGTTAGCTAATACAGAATTGACAACAACTGAAGAAAATCCATCAATTCTATAACTAAATTTGATAGCTACGATTGTTGATTGTTGTTGGTAAGGGTCAATAGTTGGAACTAAAGTTTTCTTACTCTCATTACCATTAACATCTTTTGAAATCAAAGTTAAAGTTTCCAAAACTTGATTAGCAGTAGAAGATTGGTAGTAAGTTAAACCAACAGAAAATGGTTTAGACATTGATTGGTATAAGAACTCTCCGTAAGTAATACCAGAAATACCCATCGTAATTGAGATACGAGCGTTATTTTGGTAATTAGGAGAACTATTCGCCAATGTAGAATAAGCACCTAAGATTGTTACTGGGTAAGCAGTAGCAGTTGAAGTGTTTTTAATGGTTACGATGTATGGTTGCGAAGTTGGTGCAGACTGACGACCAGTTGCCATTTCAAATTCATCATCCCCATCAAATGAGAAATCCCCATCATCTGTGAAATCATAATCATCATCTTCGTAACCATCCATATTAAAGAAGTTTTCATTTGCATCATCTTGAGCATCAGAAAAATATTTTTTTACATTCATTTTTTTATTTTTTTTTAATTATTTTTTTTGATTAGAATAATCTAATACCAAAAAAAGACGAATAACTACTTTCGATTAATTATACAAATAATTAAACAGATGCAGTTGTTGTTCCTTTTTTAGCCATTTTAGTTCTTACTACATCAGCTAATAATACACCCACAACTACTGCTCCGATCGTCATTACTATACCTTTAATTGCTTCTTTGTTCATAATTCAAATTATTTAGTTTATAAATTTTTTTTTCTATACAAATAGATTTCGGTTTCAAAACTATATAATATAATATGATTTTATTTTATATTATAGTATTGCTTTAACTTTGCATATAACTAAAAAGCCCACCCTTATAAAGGTTGGGCTTTGCAGACATATTGCAATATCAAAATTAACCTGCGTGATATTGGTTCGTAAGTTCTTTTTTAATTTCATTTGTTGCTGATTCTGGTGTATGTATTTTAACACCACCTACAATCATGTTAAGTAAAGGTTTTACTTTTTGATTGTAAGATAGTGCTATATATTCATCAACGGCATCAGAAAACATTTGTTTAGTATATGCACCTCTGATTTTTTCTGTGTCAGCATCATACGTTACGAAAAATCTATTGTTACCGCTTATATATTGTTTATTAACCATTATTTCAATGATTCTAAACACTTCGTATTTATCCTCAAACTTTTTTTTATGACGTTCAACACTATCGGTATTCTTGTGATACCTTACATAGTTTAAGTTTTGCCATACTTTAGGAGAAATCCTACCTATCGACTGGTAATGAAGAATAATATCTGTATCGGAGTGCCTATTTGTACATAATGCACCAATAACGTCAGATGGCATATTATCTGATATATACCTATTAACATCTTCAATTAGCAATAAACCGCTCTTATACTTATCCAATACAAATTTTAAAGTTTCAGCAATTTGAGTTAATGACATTTTACTGCCATCAGTATTATATGGTCTTATTCGTCTTGATTCTATTTTTGGGTGCATAGAAAACAATTGTACATCTTTTAGTGAAATGGCTTTTATTTGTGTGAACTCATCATTAACATCGAGTAATAATGCTCGTCTTGGTTTTATACCTTTTAAACCTTGAACATACGATTTAATTATTTCAAGTGTTATATAGGTCTTTCCTATACCCTTTTTACCGACTGCGACACCTAATAATGCTTCTCTCATTTTATTTTATTTCATTTTAATATTTGTAATTACTGGATATATAATTTTTGTATCAAAAAACTTTACACCATTTCCATTTGCGTTAAAAGTTGCGTTTGTTCCTTTCTTAAAATTACTCCAGTTTTTTATAATCATATTTATCTTATCATTTGTAAAATTCATACGAGATGAACAGTTCAAAAACTTAGACTTCATAGAATCGACATCTTTTCTAACGTATGAAAAATGGTGCATTTCTAATTCTACTCTATCAAAAACATAGCTATAACCTGATTTTATTCTTCTTTTTCCGTCACAATGTACTGGGAAATCAACATTTTCAATTTGTTCAAAAATGCTATTTTCTTTTATCTTATAAATAAAAGGCACGTAATAGGTTTCTGGTGGGCTTATAACACAATCAAAATCTTTATAGTAAGTTTGCATTTGACAAAAAGACGAATCAAAACCGCCCTCTTGAATATGTTTAATGGCTACTTTTATTTTTTCATGTTCATAAAATTCATCTGTGTCCATATCCAATAAGTGTGAACAACCTATTAATCTTAAATAATCTAATGATAAGTTACGTTTATTCATCTCGTTAAAAATGCCATAATATATGCTTTCATCATAGGTAACTCCATTGAAATCGTTACCCTCATTCTTAATCATTTCTTTCGTTCCCTCGTCCAATCCATGAAATTCTTTGTTAGGAACATATAAAATAGAATGGTCTATTAATCCTTTTTCTTTTAGTTCGGAAATTAAAGGTCGTAGATTTTTTTTATGTGTTCCAAAATTTGATACATTTTGATATATTACGCAAATAGTATCTGCGTATGGTCTAATGTTTTCTAAACAACTTTCCAAAAGTTCCTCTCCATTAAATAGATTAATTGATACACCTAATTTCATATTTTTATTCCAAATTTATTTTTAACATTTATCAAGCTATACTTTTGCATACCGATCATTAAAGCTGAATCCCCATCTTTAAAATTTTCATAATGGTTAATTACGCTCTCTTTCATTTCACTACTTGTTTGTGCAGAACTATTTTCTACCTTTCTTCTAATGTTTTTTCTCACATACGCAAAATGGTATTGTTCTATCTCGTTTCTTTCAAAAACTCTTGGGTTTAAAGTTTTCATTCGCTTAGTTCCATCCACAAAAACTTTATAATTACTTGTAAACTCAAAATATATACCATCAGTTATTTTATAAATAAAAGGCTGGTAATGTTTTTCTGGCGGATAAAGTTCATGTTCAGCATCTGAATAATATGTTTTTAATAATGTGAAACTTGTATCATTGTTGTTTTCTACTACTTCATTAAAAGCATAATCAAATTCGCTATGATCGTACAACTCATCACAATCTAAAGTCATAAAATAATCACAACCATTTTCTCTGCAAAGTTCTAATCCTATATTTCTTTTACAAATTTCATTTTTCCAACCACTCTCAAAATCAACATTATTTCCTTTCATTAAAATTTCAGGTTCATAATGATAAATTTCATCAATAAGCCCTTTATCTTTTAATTCCTTAACCACCTTTTCAACTTCAAGGTACTTATTACCATAGTTACTGGTAGTTTGGTATATAACCACTATGTAATCCGCTTTCGAGCGAAGATTTGATACTGCGAAAGGCAATATCTCATCTCCATCGAAAACATTATAACTTATACCTAATTTAGGTCTATTCACTTACAGAAACTTTAGTTGTTTTATCTTGTTTCTCCCAACCAGCCAATAGTCTTTTTAACGGCTTATGAAGTTGCCATTTATATTCAACATCTGCCTTTTGTTCATTTGTAAGTTTTTCATACCAATAAACCTCGTCCTCAATTAATTTAACTATTTTTTCACTACCATTAGGCTTTTCTTCTGCTAAATTTTTAGCTTTATCAAATACAATATCAAAATTATCCTCTGTTTCCTTACTCTCTATTTCCCATTGAGGTAAAAAAACTTGGTTAAAATGATTCAATTTATCATTAATCAATTTGTCTTGAATTACGATGTGTGCCTTTGTGTCCAAACACTTTAATTTAACCTCTGAATATTCACATAGCAAATCAATGTTTTTGATAATTTTATCTCTTGTTTGGTTTTCAAGTATTTCTCTCGCTTTTTGACCTAAAATATCTTGTTTAATAACATTGAACTCTAAAATTTCATTTAATGTATCTAAATAAATCTTATCATGTTCAAGAACTTTCTGAAAATCCTTTTTTGGTAAAATCCTATTAGTCATCGTTGCTCTTTCATCAACAGACTTAACTTCTTTAGCACTAAACATTTGCTTTAATTTTCCTTTTTCTTTACTCATCTTTTTTATTTTTTTGGTTTATTCTTATTCACTTTTATGGTAATCTACATATTCAAAATGTCTTCCCCAGTCTTCCTTATTCCAATGGAAACACAAAGTACCAGTATCTACATAATTTTGAACACCTCTTGCTCTTAAATCTTCTGCAAACCATGTATCGGGTGGTTTAATATCATCAGGATTATATCTGAAAGGAAATTTCTCCATAACTCTTTTTTGCATTAAACAACAACCTATTCCAGCAATAAATGTTTTTTGAACCTTACCAGTAATGAACCAATGCGAAAAACTATCTAAAGTCGTGTGGAACACAAAACTATTTGACAATTCATGTTTATTGTCGTGTATCGCAATGCAAGGTGTTCTCCAGCTACCATCAAACACTTGATACAAAGCGTTAATAATTGGTTTATCAGCCCACAATAATTTTTCAATTACATCATGTGGAGGAAAAATATCACTTTCTAAATGTAGCATATAATCACAGTCACTTTCAAGAAAATATCTTCTTAGCTGGTTGTGACTATCTGCCATTTTATCGAAAATTACCTTTCCCGTATAATCTTTCCAAAATACTTTTATTCCGTATTTTTTATTAATCATTTTTGCGTTCTCGTTTGTTCGAGAATTATCGGCTATATATATATCCAACCTCGATTTTGGGTATGTGAATTTAGATACATTGTCTAAAAATTGTTCTAAACAATAATTTTTTCCCTCGTATGTTGGTATAGCTATTAATACTTTTGGTAATCTTGCTTTTTTTCTCATATTAATCTTGAATATCTTTAGGTAGAGGTGTAACTTTAACTGGTGTTGGATAGTCAATTTTAAATTCTTCCTTTACTTCTACTGGTTGACGATTAACTTTTATAGCTTTTTCAACCTCTTCAATTTCATCGTATTCATCTTCATCTATTGCTTCAATATCGTATTCATCTTCTCTAACTTTTGATCTTCTATGATTTTTTGTTTCTGCATACGCTTGAACCAATAAATCAATAGTAAGATTCAAAGATTTTTTTAATGAAAAAAACATAGCACCCTTAGTCATCAAATCTTTACCAAACTCAATGGCTAAAAATTGAACATCTGACATACCCCATCCTTTCATTAAAAAAACTCTGGTCAAAGCTGGTCTAACTTTTTTATCAAAAGCATTATCGTATGATAGTGATTTGGCAACTTGCTCATTAAAAGAAGTGAAATACTCATCAATAGTTACCTCGTCACCATCTTCTGATATTGGTATAGTTTCACTAAAATCAAGCGAATCCGTTGTTTTAAGTTCAATTATTTTATCGTCAGAAATTTTAGCATAATTAACCGCAATTATATGTAGTTGTTCGTAACCAAACAGTAAAGAATCAACAAGGTTCTCACAAGCTAACTCCTTTTCTTTATCAGATAAGTCCTTTAATGCTGGGTTAGGATCATTAAAAGGGCTTGGTTCTTTTTGTTGTTCTTGATCCTGAAAACTATTCTCTTCTGTTTCTTGATTTCTTTCCGCTATAATTTCTTCGTATGTTGGCTGAGAGAATTTAGGTTCATCAATATCGGACACACTCGCATCTGCTAAGGGCGGTGCTGAATACACCCTTTCAATTATGTTTTCGTGAAACGGATTATAAACTTCACTAAATGAATTGTCGTTATTTATTGGAGTTACTTCGTCAATTACTTCCACTACATTTTTAATATTGTCATTATCAATATTCTTTCTTGGTCTTGCCATTATTTTATGTTTTGTTTGAAATTATTAATACACTCATTCAAATTATCAATTAAATCTACAATTGGTTTATCTATTGGATGATTATTGTCTAACATTGATATTCTCTTTATGTACTTAGATATTACAGAATTGTCTTTTTTTAGAATTGTCATTATTTTAGTTTGTTTCATATTTAGATGATAATTAAGTAAATAAGAACAAACAGATAGACAATCAGTTTTTTTTGTTAAAGTTGACTTACCAAAAGTTAACTCTTTTTTGGTAATAAAAAAAGCATCACAACAAATACTTATAATGTATTCTTGCAATGCTTCATCACTATTTTTTAAACTTTCCCTTGCTATTTTACAAATCGAAATAAACCTTGAAACCTCTACTACTTCAAGTGTTTTATGGATTTCAAGTGAAAGTTCACTAAATTTATTTTTATACATAATAAAATATTTGCAACAAATAACAATTGTTGTTTGCACAAATATATAATTTATTTTGATTAGATTTTAATCAAATTTATTTTTGTTTAGTTAAATTTTAATTAAACAGTTATTCATTGGCTATATTTTAATCATTTGATTTTATCTTTTGATTATATTTTAATCAAAACTTTTCTATTAGGTAGTAATCAATTAATCTTTTTGCATCATTATATCCAACTGCAAACTCACAAAAATACCCTTTATTCCTAAGTTTTGACTGCATTTCTTCTTGTTCTGCAATGTGTTTATTTTTAATTAAGTCGCCATTTTTTTTATATAAAACAACATCTTCACGTTTCAATTCTATACAAGCCCCATGATACCCTTTTTTTGCTTCCAATAACCAAAGATCAGGAAGTGCTGACGAACTTCTTGTTTTAGATAAAATTATAGCTTGTCCTTTTGTAACTTTTAATCCACTTTGTTCGGTAGTAAAAACTACATCAGGATATTGATATTTAATGTACTGGCATATTCTAATTGTTAATTCTGATTCACTCTCTATTCTTGGTTTTACGACTTCTTGCATTATGTTGATTTTATATAAACTTTCTTTTATTTTTTTGCTTTTTATTTTTTTGTTTTTTTGTTTTAGCTTTTTTTCTTGTTTTAACCATTTGGTTTTTCATTTTGTTATCTTGCTTAATCATTTTTTCATTTTTGTACTTGTAATAATCATTATGAGAATAATAATTATTACAAGAAACTAAAAAAAAGCAAAATATAAATAAGTATTTCATTACTCTATTACGCTAAATGTTTTTTCAAAACCCGAATAATCAAAAACACACTTGTTTAGTTTTGCACCTATCATTGTAGCCACTCTTCGCTCTTCTTCTCTATGTGTATCATCTACCAGTATAGGTACTTTTAGATTAAATAAACTTGAAAATTCAATAAATCCAAATCTACCTTTACCACTTGGAGCATCTACAAGGATAAGATCATACTTTTTAGGAATTTCTTTTTTTATAATTTCAACATCGAACCATTCATAAGGTAATTGTGGGTACTTAATTAATGGAGCATGAATGTAGGTAGAATCTTCTGCTACATTTAACCATTCTTGGCTCTGCTCTATGCTAAATACTTTCCAGTTTTTTGTTAATTCTTTTGTTCCATTTCCACTACCTAATTCAAGTATAGTCGATCCGAAAGGTAAGTTGTCAAGCAACCATTGATACAATTCTTGACTAATTGCGTAGCCGTTCAAATTTTTAATATTCATATTGGTTATTTTTTTTAAAACAAAAGCCTACCATTAGGAGTAATCTCAACTAATGATAGGCTTTTTACAAAAATTACAAAATAAATGTATAAGAACTAAAAAATCAGATAACTAATTTTCAGTAAAGTTAACATTATTTAGAATCCGAAGAAGCCTACCCTACCTTTTTTTTCAGCTGGAGGTGTTGGAGGTGTTGGGTTTTCCAACTCTTCTTTTTCCTTTTTTATCCTATCTGCTTCTAATCGTTCATTATCAACTCTCTCTTCTTCTTCTCTTAGAATTTTATCCCTTTTTTCTTTTTCATCTTCTTCTTTTTCTTCTAAGAAGTTATAAATTCCAGTACATATATATTTATCAAAAGCATTAATACTATCAGTTGTAGATTCTGAATCATCCCCTTTGTTGTTAGCAAATGTTACTTTCTTTTTTATCGTTCTAACTAATTCTAAAACATCTTTCGGTAAATCCGATTCTGTTAGATTGTTGTTCTGCATAAGAACTTGGTACGGAAATTTGTTCATCTTTTTTTTGGTTTATTTATTATTAATTTATTTACTTATTGGATAACCTATTTTAGAGTAGGCTCTGCTTTTTGGTATTTGTTTACCCCCTTTTTCAATTATGTTGTAATCTTGATTACCACCATCAACAACCATGTAGCCAGTTGCTTCTATTTTCAACTCCTCTAATGCAGTTTTACCTTTTTCAAAGAAGTCTTCTATCACTTCTAAAGGAACAAATCTACCGCTTGTTTGGTATCTCTTTAATGCTCTGTCAATTATTACATCTTTTTTAACATTGTCAATATACACTAAGAACACATCATAACCTAACCCTTTTAACATCTTAATTAATGGTTTGTAAGTCTTCGTGTTATTCATTGTTCCATCATAAATAAGATCCGTATTACAAGGCATACCTATTTCTCTATTAGATAATAACTCTTCAACTATATCTTTTGTTTCAAAGTGCGTTTGCGAAGCATTCCACCCCTCGTATTCAGGTAACATTGCTCTTACTTCATCAGCATCTATTTTAAAAATCTCCTCTTTTAACAAGTAAGGTGCATATTTTTTCAAGAATGAAGACTTACCACTTGCAGGAGAACCACCCATTAATATTGCTATAGGTTTTACATTGTCAATACAAATAACACCTTTTTTGAATTTTGCTAATATTTCTTTATGTAGTTCAATTCTGTTTGGTTCATAAACTCCACCTACTGTATTAAGGCTTTTTGTTTGTGGTAATGAATTAATGTATTCAGTTAATTTTTTAATTGTAGGCAAATCTATTTTACGCTCTCCATCAACATTGAAAAAAAGTGCTTTTTCTTTTTTACCCATTATTGAACCACCTCTACTGTAATAAGTAGTCCAGTCAATTTTTTCTCCTTTTGTAACTCCACCGCCTGAATATTTCCACTCATCAGTTGGATCTTCATAACCGAATGATTTTAAAGATGTTTTAGCTATAACTATACATTGTCCTTTATCGAAGTCTTCTAATAAATCATTCGCATCCGCTTTAAATTCATATCCAGAGTGAATCTTTTTAATTTTAGGCTCAACAACAAACCATTTATAGCTATCTACTTCTTTATTATATTCATCTTTTTGTATTTTTTCTTTTGTTCTTCTAACTGTTCCTCCAGCATCAAATTTGGAAAGCATCTTATCAATTTCGTTTCTTAGGCTTATTAAGTATAATTTTGAATCTTTTTGACTTTCTTTTTTTAATGCTAATTGAATATCTATAATGAATTTTGATGTTTTTAAAACCATTTCCTTAGATATATTTGAAACTTCCTTTTCAAGTTTGATTACTACTTTTTTATCTATAGAATCTTTTATTTCTTTTTCAGTTTTACCTTTTGTTTGAACTTCTTTTTTAGCTTCAATATTCGCTTCTTTTTCCGCTTGTTCAACCTCTTTTATTATTTTATCTGCTATTTTATTAGTAGCATTATCAATAACCTTACTTGCTTTTATTTCATCTGTGCCAGTAATTAATTTATCCGCTTTAGCCAATTCATTAACACGCTTTTTATTCTTTTCAGCTATTTCTTTATATTTAGCTAATATTTCAAGACATTCTTGTTCTGATTTTCCAGTTTGAACTTTAATTTTATCTTTTATATTATCCATGGTTTCCCTCTTTTCTGTTTTTTTTAGAGGAGTTTTTTTTGAAGTAGTTTTTTTTGAAGTAGTTTCTTCTTTTTCCAATATTAATAATTTCTCTCTATACAATTCCTTTTCATCTTCTGGAACAGTATTGTTTGCTATCATTTTCTTAAAAAATGCAATTTTATCTTTTATTGTCATAATAATCTAATTTTCAATTAATAATTCTAAACCTATAATTCTGTCTTTTAATAATTCTTTTTTATTTTTGTCGGATTCCATACCAAATATAACTCTTAATCCCTTTAACCTATCCTTTAGTACATCAACCTTATTTTCTTTAATATTAAACAATATTTTATGAAATTTAGAACTTAAAGATTCAACCCTATTTCTTAATCCTAGATCAACCTCTTTATTTTTTTGTTTTTTATTGTAATATTCTTTTACAACTTCCTTATCCGATTCTGAACCAAAATAATTAATTAATATTAAATCATTCATTGAATGATTGTTTTTATCTTCATTTTTAATGAAAATATCTTGAATTAATGGGTAATCATATTCTTTTTTTAAATCTTCAATAAGTTTAGAATATTTATCTTTGTTTTCATAAACATAAACTCTATATGGATAATATTCTATGCCATTCATACGTTTAGACATAAACTCTAAATGTGGTTTATCAAAAACAATAGCTATACTTAAATAATCCCCATTTTTATTAACTTGTTTATCACTATAAGTGTCGCCAGTAGCACCGCTAGTAATCAAAAGCCAATTTTCTTTGTTATTATTTCCTTTCATTAAAATTTCATCGTTTGTTTTCAAAGGTAATATTTTTTTGTCTTTAAAAACAATTTCTTTTTTTTTATTTTTAGAAAATTTAATAATTAAATCTAAACTTATTTTATTAGTTTCTTCGGCAAATGTTTTATTAAATATTTCATCTTCACTTAATTGTTCGCCAAACATATCTGGTTCTATGTTCTGTTCCATAGAAGAATTATATTTTAGTAAAGTGTTTTTTAATTTTGTTGAATTTTCATTAATAATAGAGTTCATTATCAATGGTTTTTGTTCTGTAATTTTGTTTTTTAACCCATCAAATTCAATGGTTGTTTGTTTAATGTAATCATTAAAAGAACTTTTTGTATTTATTAGATCGTTCTGAACTAAAAATGATTTATTTACGTAACTTATTAAACTACCTTTTATTAATGATTTGTTTTTAATTAATGGAAGTATAGCATTAACTACATTTTTAGTATAACTTTTAATTCCATCATTTTGCGAAATTTCAAGACTATCTTCATTCAATACTAACGATAACAATATAGTGTTATACATTAATTTACCTTGTTCAGTTAGAGAGTTAGATGTGAACAATGCTGAAACATCATTATCAGTTATTAAATTACAATTGATAAGTATTTTTTTGAATCTTGAAACGCTTTGAATATTGTTATACAATTCAGAAACCATTTCTTGTTCATTTATTAGGTCAATTAATTGGTTTTGACAATTCATGTTCTTTTTAAGTAACTGGCTTATACGAATAGATTTATCTATTTGTTTTTCAGACTTACTTCTAAGTGTATTATATTTATTTAGTTCAGTTGAGTTATATTCCTTAAAATCTAAATCAATCCTAACTAATACTGGAAATTTAAAATTACCATGAACTTCACTAAACTTTATATTGTTACCATAACCACCATAATCAATCTCTTTATACAAAGTGTTTAAATATTTTTTAGAATTTTCAGCATAATCACTTTTCATTAGTTTTAAGGACATAACTCTATTGTTCCCACTCACTACTATACCATCTACTGTAATAATCGGTGTACCACTCGATGTTGCACTCGTAGATATAATAATGTTTGGCTCTAAATTTTGAGCAACACTTTTTACTTTTGCTTGTGCATTTTCATCTCCAGTATAATTTCTATCGTTTACATTTCTTCCGTTTTCGTCTAAAGGATATTCATCTGAATTACCAAAAGTTTTTTCATTGTGCGAAGCTATTATACTATCCAGTTCACAAATAGCAAATAAAGATTTTCGTCTTTCATTACTACCTATTATTAAAACTCTTTCCCTACCTTTTACGATAGGCAAAGAGTTAAATTTTTTTTGTCTAAAACCTACTTTCATTCTGCTAACATTTTTAATCCATTAATTCTATCAATCAAGTTTTCTTTTTTTGTTTTATCCTCTTCCATTTCTAAAACTATTCCTAAAGCTAATATTCTATCTAAAATTGTTTCTTTAGTTAATTTTGGTTTAACATTAGTTTCTTTATCCTTAATTTTTTTTGGTTTAATTTCAACAAGTGAATTTAGTAATAAGTTACCCTCATAATCTTCATTAGGTGTAGCAAATTCGTAGGATCTCTGTGTATATGTACTAGCTTTTCTAATACCTTGTGATTTTATTCTAGCCATTTCTACCTTAATAATTTCAACTTTTTCTTTAAGATATTCGTCACTATTAATGTTTTTTTGTTTTTCTATTAAACTAATTACTTTCTCTTCAAGTTCTTTAATATTTATCGCTAACTCTTCTTGATTGTTAATAGATAACGGTCTTAATAACTCTTCCTCTGCTCTTTCAATCCGTTTTGTGAACAATGGGTATTCATTCGACCAACTTGGTAATTTTGTCTTATATCCTAGATTAGAATCGAAATACTGATTTTGTATTCTTTCAAAAAACGTAGTTGGTTTTAATTTATCAATATACTCCGTTTTTTCATTTGGAATCATATAACTGATATTTAAAACATCATATAATCTTAAAAATTCATCATACGGAGATAAATCTAATAATAATGGATTATCTAAGCTTAGATTTTTTCTTGCATTAAAGTTTAAGATTGATTTTGATATTTCATAATTAAAACGATTATATTCAACATATTTTTGAAATTCATTTATATTAGATATTTCATCCTTAAATTTTTTAGTTCCTATTATTATAGGTTCATAGTTGTTTAAATCTGGGGTATCTGTTACAATTCGATCTCTAAAATTATCTGAATAACCTATTGGATATTCTAATTTACCCTCTTTTTTTACTTGAACATATAATTTAAATAATTCTGATGGCGTATAATTCAATCTATTTGGTGATATAAAAAAACCTTTATCTTTTTGATCTTCTGTTAATTCATTTTCGTTTTCGTAATTTATAAATGTTTTTGTTAAAAAACTTGGTCTTATCATTCTGATAATTCTATAAATATTACCCATCCTAGAAAATTTTATAACATCCCTAGAATTAGTATCTTTATAAAATGAATCTATATCTTCATAAATACCCTCTGCTTTTCTTAAAGATGTTGCTTTAATATTGACATCTTCTATTTCTTCATCTATTTTTAATTTATCTGAATCTAAAGTAAATTTTGCTAAAGTTTCTGGTTTTGTTATTAATTCATATTTCAGTTCTTCTGGATTAAAATCTGTTAAATTTAGTTCATTAACACCGTTTCTCGTCCATATTTGATTGATACGTTTTGTTTTTTCTTGAAGTTTTTGAAACATAAAAATATCCATAGAGTTTTCCATTAATGGAATAACAATACGTACATTATTAAAAGAGTTTCCTTGCCTCCAAATTCTACCCTCTAATTGTGTCATATCAGTTGGGTTAAAATCAATGTATAGATTATACAATACACTAGCATACGTTTGTAAATTTATCCCCTCTTTTATCGCTGACGATCCAATTAATATTTTTAATCTGTTTTCGTGAGGTATTTTATCAAAGTGTTCTGTATTCATATTCCATTCACGACCTAAAAAAGCATCTTGAACTTTATCTTTATCAGTTTTTTTAGTACCGATTACAGATTTTGAACCAGTAATATAACCAACTTCATTTTCATTAAAATTTAATTCTTTAATTAAGTATTCTACAATGTAATGGAAACATTCAGTTCCAATATCCATATAGATTACTTGCCCTGACATTGGTGTATTGTCGTTTTCGTGATGTTTTTTAACAGTTTTAATACATTCAACAACATACGATAATTTAGGACTTTGCTCTACATATTCTAAGTAAGTAGGTTCAATTTTAATTCCAGAATAACGATATAAATAAGGACTTAAAGCTAGTTGTCTGCCATAAGTTAGACATTGTAAGGCTCTAACTCCAGCACCTAATTCTTTATCTCTGGCTTCTTCACTCACATTTGTTTCTTCTACTTCAACATCATTTTCATTTTTACTTAATGTTTTAGGTACATATAATTTACTGCAAGTTGTAAGATTAGACGTTTCATCGTTCATTAGATCGTCTTGGTCTAAATCTCCCGATGCGTATAGTTTTAGATCTTCCCACAAATCAACTTGCGTTTGAGTTAATTCTATTGTAGTTGAAACTTTGTTTTGTTCGGTCATTTTGAAAGCTATGCCGTTTATTGTTTTACTATTTAATGGTAAAATAATTTTATTTGGTCTAGTAACATTCTTTTCCTCCTCTTCAATTGTTGGTTTATCAATAAACTTAAATATTAAAGATTGTAGAGAAACTAAATTGTTAAATCCTGAAAAAACTTGTCTTCTTACTGGTTCTAGAGCGGTACTCATTACAAGTTCCGTTGTCATTTGAGCGTAGTGATCGAAAAATTCCTTTAGATTACCTAAACCTATATCTTTTAAATATTTATAGTTAATTAATGATAAAATTGAATACACCTCCAAAGGGCTATTCGTAAAAGGTGTTGCAGTTAATAATAAACAATTTCCGTTTACATTTTTTTTCTGAATGTATTGAGTTAAATAAAATAACTTAATAGCCATAGTAGATTGATTACCACTAGAAATTTGATATTGTGTTTTTTCGTAACTAATCTTATCAGTTTCCCCTTGTTCTGTTTTTACTTCTCCCTTTACTTGAGTAAAAACCTTTTTAAAATTATGTGCTTCATCAACAGCGATATAATCGAAATCAACATTTGGACTATCAAATTCGATAGTTGAACCATACTTAGCCTTTCCTAATATTTCATCAAACTTTTCTTTTTGTTTTGCCTTTTGACGTTCTGTCAAGTTGTCATTTCCTTGTGAAATTATTTGTGTCATATTACCTAACATTTCATTATCAAGATTTTCAGAAAAAGATAAAGACTCCAGTCCCTCGTAAGTAATTATAGAAATTGTATTGTCTTCAATATTATTAGCTAACTTTTCAAATTGATTTCTTGCATTATATAGTTTATTAAGCTTGTATTGAGGTAATATTAAACCTATTTCTTTTGCAAATTGTGGATAAACTTGATTTGGTACAACTATTAATGGTCTTTTACAAAATCCCAACTCTAAGTTTTGAGCAATTGTAAATATTGCGCACCAAGTCTTACCCATTCCTACACCGTAAGCTAAACAAGAAGAACCACGCAACATATTAAAAGATATTGCTTTTCGTTTTTCATCTCTAATATCTAACAAACCATTAAATGAAAAACCGATAGGAACTCTTGATACTTGATATTCTTTATCTCCGTTAAATTGTGAGTTCCATAAATTCTCAATTAACCTGCGATCTTCAGTTGTTATTCCATTTTCTAAAAATTGAGCAAATAATTTCTCTCCGTTAGTAGTTGCATATCCTTTTATTCTTAACCAATCTTTTTTATCAACGTCTTTTGGTCTTTGTGACCCACTAATATAATAATTGTATATTTTTTTGTAATTCATATCATTACGATACATAATTCCATACTTCATAGCATTTGCATTGTTACCAGCTTTTTTTAGCCACAAGACAAAACCATCAGTAATTGAATATTCAGAAATAAGTTGTTTATTATCATCTCTAGTATTAGATAAAACTTCTTTCCCTATATTAATAACATTTTTTCCTTTAATTGAAGCTACATATACCTCAATATCTGTAATTACTTTAGAACCTAAAGTAATTTTTTTTAATTTATGTTTCTTACAAAAATCAGAGGATACATTTAGTTTTAATCTATTAGATATATCTGGATTATCAAGCGTTAATCTTTTACTCCAAACATCTTGATAACCTTGTTCTAATATATCTAAATGAATGTTTGTAATTTCTTCCCCAAACTTTTTAATATAAAAATCTTTTTCCGCTATAATTCTTCTTTTTTTATCGTAGAGATTCCCACTCACAAAGAAAAATGATGGTTTAAATCTTCTTTTTTCCTCTACTTCTGTAATGTCATAGCATAAAACACGTTTACGCATCAATTCTTTCTCATTTGAAATATTTTGTTCAATAGAAAATTTAGAAAAACCACCTTTAACTTTAGATCCTAAAATTTTCTCTAAATAGTAAACGTATGCCGTTTTTTCATCAACGGTAATACCTTTATTATATTTTTCATCAACTTGATTAAAACTCCATAAATCACTATCTTTAACCCTAATGATTGTATCAACTATTTGTTCTTTTGATTTTTTATTATTTTCAAAAAGGGTAAGCATTTCGTTTTGAGAAATATTCTCAATTGTTGGGATTCTATTAATTTCTGTCAATGAAAAATCACTACCATTTGTTGTTTTATAATTAGGTAAATCTATTTTACTAAGTTCTTCAATATTTCCCTTAACCCTAAAGTTTTGTTCTCCAAATCTAGTTTTAATGGATATAGTTTCGCCTAATACTTTATTTGGATTTCTTTCAAAAAATGTTCTCCAATTAGTATCTTCTTTTGGTTGCATATTATTAGTATCTTCAATCATATCAATCATTATTTCTGTTAGGGTCTAAATTAATTTCATAGTCATAAAGTGCATCCGAAATTGTAATATTTAATGTCGAGCAAACTTTTATAATATGGTCGTAAATTT
>Ga0209702_10001885_pt1 | contig 38270 bp, 18 predicted proteins | sample FRY01_FD_187210 | JGI IMG/M metagenome (GOLD analysis project Ga0209702, IMG submission 187210) | Freshwater microbial communities from Lake Fryxell liftoff mats and glacier meltwater in Antarctica - FRY-01 (SPAdes) (version 2) | ecosystem: Environmental > Aquatic > Freshwater > Ice > Glacier...
GAGGGTGCTCGGGGCGCCTCCAGAGGCGCAGCCGCTGCCTTGGGCGATGGTCCCGTCGTTGACTGGGTCGCAGGCGTTGCCGAGGCCGTCCTCGTCGAAGTCGAGCTGGTCGGTGTTGGCGTCGGCCGGGCAGTTGTCGTCGACGTCGAGGATGGTGTCGTCGTCGGCGTCGCGACACGCATCACCGGCGCCGTCAGCGCTCGCGGCTTGGTCGGCGTTGGCGACCGTCGGGCAGTTGTCGCAGGCGTCACCGAGGCCGTCGTCGTCGCTGTCGAGTTGGTCCGTATTCGCATCCGCCGGGCAGTTGTCTCGGACGTCGACGATACCATCAAGGTCGCTGTCGACGGCGAGGTCGAGCTGGCAACTCTCGATGGTGGTGTTGCCTGAGGGGTCCGTGGCCCGCGCCACGAAACGCACGATAAGGTTCTGGTCCGATGGGGCGCCGTTGATCGTCAGGACGTCGCCGTCGGCGGTCACCGGGCACAGCGACGGGTCGACTTGATTCTCGGCGCCAGCGTCGTCCGTGGCGAAGCAGGCGACGTCTTCGATGCTGGCCTGGCTCGTGCACGCGTCCTCCGAGCGGACGTGGATGAAGAGGGCATCACCCTCACCAGCCTCAACAGCGTCGAGGCCGCATGCGACCGTCGGCGCCGTCTCGTCGACGATCGTCAGGACGGTCGTGCAGTCGTCGGTATTTCCCGCGTCGTCGGTCGCGGTGAAGACCACGTCCTGCGCGCCAACCTCGAAGAAGTTCTCTTCTTCCAGAATTGTCACATCGACGGCACAATTGTCACTCGCCGTGGCGCTGAGGCTGCCGCTCCAGCCGCAGACGTCCGGCGCGGCCACGTAGCGGGCGTTCTCGTCACAGACGATGGTCATCGGCTCGTGGTCCTCGACCGTCACGTTCATCTGGCAAGTCGAGGCGTTGCTGGCCGCGTCGAGGGCCGTGAAGGTCACTGGTGTCAGGCCTGGCGCGAAGTAGATGGGCGCGTCGCTATAAACGCGCAGGTCGGACCCGTAGCAGGTATCGACCGCGGTGGCGGAGGCGAGCGCGACGGTCGCGGCGCAGGCCCCCGCGTCGGTGGGCGCCGTGATGTCCTCGGGGCAGGTCACGACCGGCGCGACTGAGTCCAGCACGGAGATTTCAGCGATACACGTCGAGAGGTTGGCGTTCCCGTCCACGGCCGACACGACCACCGGGGACACGCCGAGGGGATAGAAGCCATCGACCGCGCCCTCGATGGTGATCTCCGCGCCGCAGGGGTCGGCGGCGGTCACGTCGAAGAGGTTCGCGTCGTAAGTGGCACCGCCATCGATACATTCGAGGGGCAGGGCCGCGGGACAGCTGAGCTGAGGTGCGGTCACGTCCAAGGGGCAGCTGCTGAGCGTCACCACCCAGGTCGCGACGGCCGGGCTCGGGTCGCAGCGGCGCTCGGGGCGAACCTCCGTGCCCACGCTCTTGCAGCTTCGGACCCGCAGCTGGTGCGCCCCGAGCGCAAGCGCGTCAAGCTCGACCGCGCCGCCATCGCAGGGCCACCAGTCCGTGTCGCCGCCGCTATCGAGGTTGCACTCAAACTCGGACACGGCCGCGTCGTTGGGATCATAATACGTCAGCGCGACCACCGTTTCGGGGCCCACTTGGCGGGGCGGGACGTCGATGAAGGCCGTGTCGGGGTAGCTCGAATCGAGGACCCAGACCCAGTTCGTCGCGTCGCCGATACCACAGAACTGGCCGAGTCCGCGGACGTGAAGGGCATAGCGCCCGTCCGCTAAGTCGCGCTCGGAGTGGGGAGAGGCGCAGGCAGTAAACGCGTCCTCGGCGGGCGTCTCGCCAAAGGGCGCGAGTGCGCATTCAAAGCGCGTCCCGGCGTCATCCGCGGAGAACGCGAAGGTCGCCGTCGGGCTCTGGCTTGGGTCATCGGGTCCTGTCTCGATAAGGGCCACAGGCGCGGAGAGGTCCACCGCGAAGGACACCTGAGCAGGTGTGGGATCCGCGTTGCCGCTGCTGTCGACCGCGCGCACTTCGAAGGTGTGAGGTCCCTCTGCGAGCTCGGTCAGCGTCGTCGCCGGCCCGGCGCAAGGCCACCACGCGCTCTCGTCGAGGCGACACTCGAAGCTCTCGGCGGCGCTCTCTCCCTCAGAGGCGAACGCGATGGTCGCGTCGGTCCCGCAGATCGTGGCGTCCGGCCAGTCTGTGACCGTGGTCGCCGGGAAGGTCGTGTCGATAAGCCACGTGTAGGTCGCCGGGCTCGCGTCCGAGACGCCCGCAGCACTGATGACATAGACATGCATGGTATAGAATCCATCTGCTAAGTCGCTGAACTCGAAGACGTTCGTACATGGCTCGAAGTTGCCTGGCCCCGTTGGATTTGCGGCGGTATCGCCCGCGGTGAGGACACAATAGTATCCCTCGATGTCAGAGATGTTGCTGTCGAAAGCGAATCGACCATTTGGCAATTGAGACGGGTTCTCGGGCGCGACCACGATGTAGGTGTCCGGTGCGGTCGTATCGACCGACCACACACAGAAGGCGGGCGTCGTGTCCAGACGGCCCTGCAGGCCGAGCGCACGGACTAGGAACGTGTGCGAGCCATCGCTGAGGCCAGATACCTGTCGCGTGCCGCCGTCACAAGAGGTCCAGGCGCCGCCGTCGAGCTTGCATTCGAAGGTATCCAAGGCCGAGATGGTCTCTTGGAACTGAAACTGAAATTCGATGCGCGACGTCGGTGAATCGGGGCAGGCGATAATCTCCGTCTCGACCTCGAGACAGACGCTGCCGCCGAGACCGTCTTCGTCGATCGCGCCATCACAGTCATTGTCGAGGCCATCGCAGAGCTCGACCGCGATGGGTCCGGGCGAGGCCGAGCAGCCGGCCATGCCGTTGGGTAGACAAATCTTGGTGCCCTCACGGACGCACGTCCCGACCCCAACGACGCAGCTCTCGCCCAGCGAGAAGGTCAGGTCGTCGCTGAGGCCGTCGCAATTGCCATCCGCGCCCTCAGCATCGCACAGCTCAGGCTGTGGGTGTCCTGCGACCGCTGAGCAGGTTGTGGTCACGGCGTCCACGGCACAAACCGTAGTGCCGAAGGACTCGCAACCGCCGACCCCGACCGCGCACTCGTCGCCGAGCGCGTAATCCTCGTCGGTCGCGTCATCGCAGTCGTCGTCGAGATTATTGCACAGCTCTTCCGCGCTGCCTGCCATCGGGTCGCAGGTGTCCTCGAGGTCGGCACCCGGACGGCACTCCAATGTCCCCGTGTTGCCGGCGCAGGCGCCCACACCGCAGACAGTCGTCGTGGCGACGTAGCCCTCGTCAGTCTCGCCGTTGCAGTTGTCGTCTAGACCATTGCACGTCAAATCAGTTGTCTGGTAGCCCTCGCCGAATTCGGTCGGTCCACACGGAAGCCACTCGCCGCCGACACAGAGGTTGCTCGCATGAATAGAACCCTCGCAGACCCCGCGCTGCTCGTCGCACGGCGTCAGGACCAGCTCTGGGTCGGCGCCGTCGATCTGGCCGTCACAGTCGTTATCCACGCCATCGCAGGTCTCGACGGCCGCGCCGCCCTCGCCAGCCTCGCAGCTGTCGTCGATCTGCCCGTCGACGCAGCGGGTCAGCACGGTGACGACGCACGCCCCAACGCCGCAGTTGATCTCATTGCCGACGAACCCTTCATCGACTTGGCCGTCGCAGTCGTTGTCGAGGGCGTCACAGCCGCCGTACTCTTCCAGCGCATAGACCCCGGGCGCCCCCGAGCTGTCCACGGTGGCTTCGAATGCGTGCGCGGCGTAGTCCGATGGCGTGCACTCAAGCCACGAGGCTTCGCCATACCCGGTCGTATTGCACGCCCCGCGAAGACGCGTGGACCCCTCGCAGACGCCGTCTTGGCTCTCGCAGGGTAAGAGCACGAGGGTCGGGTCGCCTGCGTCCGTCGTGCCGTCGCAATCGTTGTCGAGCCCGTCGCAGGTCTCGTCGGTCGGGGTGATAACCGGCGCATCGCAGAGGGCATCACCGTCTGTCCCACAGACCACGACGCCCGCGCTAAGGCACTCGCCCATCCCGATAGTGCAGGATGTGCCGACCTCGAAGCCGAGGTCGATAGTCCCGTCGCAGTCATTGTCGATTCCGTCGCAGATCTCCTCGCCGGTCGGCGTGCAACGCACGCAGATGTCTCGGAAAGCGCTCTCATTGTCGAACCATTCGAGGCACTCGTCGAAGATGGAGACGCTGACCAAGGCGCTGTCTTCGCCGCCATAGGGGTCGCTGACCGTCAGCCGGAAGGTGAGGATCTCGAACTCGGCGTCGGCCTCTTCAGGCGCCACGAAGGTCGGCGTGGCGGTATCGGCGTCGGTCAGGGCCACGACGGTCCCGCCCACCTGCTCCCAGAGCCAGGTGAGCGCGTCTCCGTCGGCGTCGAGGCTCGCGCTGCCGTCGAGCGTGACGTCGGCGCCTTCGGGACCGTCCGGGGCGTTGAAGTCGTCTCCGGCGTCCGCCACCGGCGGATGATTGATATTGCCAATAGTCACGGTGACAGTGGATTCGTCACTCTCGGTATCACCGCAGTGGTTCGCCGACTTCGAGTCCGTGACCGTGAGGGTGAAGGTCACGTTCTCGGTCTCGTTGGCGCCTCCCAAATCGAGAAGAGGCGCCACGAAGGTCGGTGTGTGGCCGTCTGCGCCCGTAAGCTCGACGGTCGGACCGGCGGACTGTACCCACGCGTAGCTGAGGGCGCGCCCCTCGGGGTCGGAGCTGCCAGCCCCGGACAGCGTCACCGAGTCGCCCTCGTCGACCTCTTGGGCAGCGCCCGCGTCTGCCGTTGGCGCCTGATTGCGGCGGGTCGCCGTCACGACCATGCTGTCGGCGTGGGACGCGTATCCGTCGTTGACGGTCAAACGGAAGGTCAGCGGGGTCGTATCGGCGCCCCCAGATGGCCGCGGGGCTGTGAAGCTGGCCGCAACGGCGTTGGGTGTGGCAAGTACCACAGCCTGGCCGAAGGTCTGTGCCCACGCATAGGTCAAGGTGTCACCGTCCGCGTCCGTCGACGATGAACCCGATAAAGTCGTGATATCTCCCTCGCAGGTTGTTTGGTCGTCGCCTGCAGCGGCAATGGGGGGGGTATTGATATTGCCAATGCTCACCGTGACCGTCGCCTCATCACTCTCGGCATCGCCGCAGTGGTTGGCCGACTTCGAGTCCGTGATCGTCAGCGTGAAGGTGACGTCCACACTCTCGCTGGCGCCTCCCAAATCCAACAGCGGCGCGACGAAGGTGGGCGCAGGACCGTCTGCGTCCGTGAGCTCGACGTTCGGCCCCGAGGACTGCACCCATACATAGCTGAGGGCGCGGCCCTCGGGGTCGGAGCTGTCGGCGCCGGACAGCGTCACCGCCGCGCCCTCGTCGACCGCCTGGTTCGGGCCCGCATCCGCTGTCGGTGCCTGATTGCGGTGGGTCACGGTCACGGAGACCGAGTCGCTATCACTCGCGAAGCCGTCTGTGACGGCGAGAGAGAAGGTCATCGCCGTCGTGTCCGCGCCGTTCGCCGGACGCGGGGCGGTGAAAGTCGCTGCGGCCGACGTCGCGGTGGCAAGGACGACGGCGGGCCCGCTTGTCCGGCTCCAGCTATAGCTCAAGGGATCGCCATCGGCGTCGGCGCTGCCGCTCCCATCGAGGGTCACCTCATCCCCCTCGCAAGCGTCGAGGTCGTCGCCAGCGGCGGCTACAGGCGGGGTATTGACGTTGTTAACCACGACGCTCACCGTCGCGGTCGCGGCGAGATCGCCGCCACAATGCTCTGGTGGTTCGGTGTCTGTGACCGTCAACTCAAAGACCAGCGTGGCCGTCGCTGGGGCGCCTCCGACATCGAGCAGAGGCGCGGTGAAGCTGGGTGTCGCGGTGTCCGCGTTGGCGATCTGCACCGCTGGGCCATCGGTCTGGGTCCACGCGTACGTCAACGCTTGTGCCTCCGGATCGGCGCTTTGGCCGCCGTCGAGGTCCACAGCGACGCCCTCGTCGACCGCCTGATCGACGCCGGCATCCGCGACGGGCGCTAGGTTCCGTCGGATGACGGTGACATCGGTGTAAGCGCGTCGGCTGACATAGTCGTCTGACACCGTGAGGCGCATCTGGCGAGCCTCGGAGTTGACCGCTGAACCGTTCTGCAAGAGGGGCTCTGGTGCGACGAAGGTCGCGTTGGCGTCCGTCTCGTCCTCGAACGCGACCGAACGGCCAGTCTTTGTGGTCCAGACAAAGGTGATCGGCTCTTCGTCGGGGTCGTAGGACGCCGAGGCGTCGAGAGTGACGGTGTCACCCTGGCAGACCTCCTGCGCGGGCCCAGCGATCGCGACGGGAGGTTGATTGCAATAGTGATTGAGCTTGTCGGTCGGGACCGCGACGAATGGCGCGAACGTGAACTTCGTGCCCGTGATGCTGTCGCCTTCCCCGGTGGGGTTTGTGCTGTGCCGCGGGCCGCTGGATTTTCGCCAGTAGTTGGCGGCGCCCTCCACGCGTTCGGCACCGGTACTAGCGCCGGTGGCGTTGGCGCAGATGTCGGACGCGGACATTGTCATATGCGGGTCACCCCAGTCGAGTCCGCGGACAGTCGTCGACGCGGGGGGAATCGCCGAGAGAGGCTCAGTGAAGGTGACGCGGTAGTGGGGGCTGAGATACGTGAAAGACTCGACGGTGCGGTCCTCGTCCCCTGTCGGCATGGCGACGCGGACCACCAGACCGGGTTTATACACGTAGGAGTGCACGACACGGAGCCGCGTAGTCGTGTTGGGGGAGGTCGTATCAGCCGGGTCAGCGATGACGGCGCTATTGAGGATATAGCTGCCACCCGCGACGGCGATTCCGGTCGTATTCGCGCCGACGACGCTATTGCGGACGACTAGGCGGTCAGCCGTTGAGACGCTCAGACCGGTGCCACGGCGCGCCGCTGTCACATTTGTGAGGCGGTTGTCGGTCCCGTAGGTGGAAATCCCAACGCCACGGCAGCTGCCGGTGGTGTCGACATTCTCGGCCTCGACGCGGTCGCCGCTGAGGGTCAAGCCGGTGCCGGGGCCGTCAATTTGCAGATCGGCGATGACGACGTCGGTCGAAGCACCCACGAGCGAGACGCCGTTGCGGTTGCGCGCAATGGTAATGCCTGAGCTACCGTCGAAGCGCCACGGACCGCGGATACGCGTCAGTGCCAGGGCGTTGGTGTTGTCGGAGAGCACGACATCGGTCATGCTCGGGTGAGTCAGGTTCGTTTGTAGCCCACCGTCCACCTCGAGGGCGTTGTTGTTGCCGGACGAGGTGAGTCGTGTGACCTCCGCGCCGTCCGTGGATTGCAGCCGCACCCCCCACACGCGGTTTCGCACGGTGATGTCACGAAGGATGTGGCCGGTGCCCCCAAGGTAGGACGTCGCGCTCTCGCCGACCTGGAGGCCGGTGCCGAAGCCGTTGCCGGACAGGTCGAGGTTCTCGAAGGTGAGGTTCTTGTTGTAGTAGGCGGCATAGATGCCGTAGGTGCGATTTGACAGCGCTAGGTTTCGGAAAGTAAGGCCCTCCACAGTGTGTGGGTAGAAGCCGTAGTAGCTGTTCGAGACGTCGATATCGCTGTTCTCGTCGATGACGAAGGGCTTGAACACTCGGTAGAAGTGCGCGCCGTAGCTGTTCCAGCTCAAGTCGAGGCCGCGAAAGACGGGGGGGCGGCCGTCGGCGAGGAGCTCGTAGAAGAGCATGCCATAATTGGAATTGTGGCTTGCGTCGACATTGTCAATCAAGATGTTCTGGTTTCCCATGAGGTAGAGGCCCGTGCTGCGGTTTCGAGCGATGACATTGCGAAGCACGTTGTCGTCACCGCCACCATAGATCGGGTTCGGATTATTGTACGTATACCCAATCTGGAGCCCGTATCCGAGGCTGATCCCGGAGGCGTCGATGTCTTGGTAAGTCATTCGGTTGTTGCCGACGGAGTGGGAGATGCCATGTTGGCGGCCATCGACCCGCAGATTCTTTAGGGTCATGCCACTGCAATAGTTGATGAGGACGCTGGTATTGCTGTCAGACGTGTCCATCCCTTGGGTACCGTCAATGACAAAGGTCTCGCTGTTAAGGTCGTACAGATTGAGGGCCGTGGCGTTATCGCGCACAACGATGTCGCGGAGGACCGGCGGGGCCTGGCCTGGTAAGAGTGAATGGATGTAAAGTCCGGTGCCGTTGCGTGAACCCGTGTAGCGCTGGAGGGTCGAGCCGGGCGACTGATAGAGGAAGAGCCCGTAGTCCGAACGCGAATTGGCTACCACGTCTTGGACTAAATATCGCGGCCCGCGGAGATAGAGGCCCGTACCGGCGTTGGGGCCCGACACGTTGAGACGACGCATCGTGAGGTCGCTGTTGGTTGTCGCATTGGCGATAATGCCATAATTGCGATTGGAGAGGACGAGGTCTTCGAAGACGACATGGTGGGTATCGACGAGGGTGAAGGCGGTGAGGCTGCCGGCAAAGGTCGCGTTGTTGACGACGATATCGGCGGTCGCAGCGGGGCTTACGATAAGGGGGGCGTCGGCGGTACCCGCGACGTTGTTCATCGAGATCGCCTCATTGCCGTCGCGCAGCGCGAGGTTTTTGAAGGAGAGGGGTGGAGCGAGGTTATTGAGATAGAGGGCGACCGTGGTGCTTCGGAGAGCGGTGAGCCCGTCGACTTCTAGGTCGCTGACAGTTTGGAGTTGGACGCCATAGCTGCGGTCATTCGCCGTGACCTCCGATAAACGGTGCCCGCTGCCGCCAAGATTCAGACCCGTTCCGGTATTGCGGAGGCCCGAGACGTCGACGTCGGAGAAGTGCATGTCTCGGTTCGCGACCGTGGTGGAGGAGATGGCATAATTGGTGCTGTCGATGCGCAGACGCTTGAAGTCGACGCCGACGGCGCGGTTGACTGACATGCCATAGGAGTTGCGAGAGAGGTCAGTGAAGGCGCCCTCACCGACGCTGCTGTCGTAACCATCGAGCACGAGGCGGCCGGCCTCGCTAGAGGTGAAACCGTCAATATAAACCGCGAGATAGCTGTCGGTCAGGCGGAGGTTCTTCAGCGACAGAGGTGGCGAGATATTCGTGAAGACGAGCCCGTAGTTCGTTACAAAGCGAATGGTTGAGTTCGCGACGGAGAGGTTCGTCGTGAAGCCCGGCGAGTGGATGCCATTGACGCAGCGCTCGATCGTGACGTTGTCGATACTCGCGTTCGTGCCACTAATCGCGATACCGGTGCCGACGCCGGGCGCGCACATGATGCTTAGATCGCGAATACGAAGGTGGTCGTTGAGGCTTGAGTTCGCATCGATGGCGGTGCCGTTGGCCCACAGGGCGAAGTTCGAGACGTCGAGGTAGGAGCTGTCGTTGATCGTGAGGGTCCTGGCATTGCGCGACAGATCCGAGAAGGGCGCATCTGCGCCAGCGCCGTTAATGGGAAATGGGCTCGCGCTGGTACCACGGATTCGATAGAGCGATAACGCGGAGTTATTGCCTGTCAGGCTAAGTCTTTTAAAAGAAAGAGGTTGCTGAATCTCCGAGAGATAGATCGCGCTACCGCTCGAGTTGGAGATAGACACATCCGTGAGGGTCAAGCCGGAGCCATTACGGAGATCGAGGCCGTTGGAGCGGAGAGTGGAGGAGACCCGTTCGAATGTGTGTCCGTTGCCGTAGAGCTGGACAGCGGTCCCCTCGGGGCGTTTGGCCGTAAGGTCCAGATCCTGGAACACTAGATTCGTGTTGCCAGTCTGAGGCCCGTAGATCCCGAAGCCAACGCCGTCTAGGCCCGGGATGGACTGGAAGATCACGTTTCGGACCGCGCTGAGGCCGAGCGAGTATTGTTGGCCACTCAGGGAGGCCACTGAATCCGCCCCTATCACTAGTGGGCCGTCGCCACCGCCGCCCGCACCGTCGATGTCGCTGAGGGCAAGTCCCGTCCCACTGCCGTCCACGAGGGTCAGTCCTTCCAAGCGAAGCGGCATCCGAATCGTCCCGAGCGTCAACCCGCCAGCATAAGTGCGATTCGCTTGGAAGTCGGTGACCTCGAGATCGGACGTGTTGTAAAGTGTCGCGCCCCAGTTCCTTTGGTCTGCTCGGATATTGGTGACTCTGTGACCGTCGCCGTTGTTAATATCGAGTCCGGTTCCGTAGGCGCGGCCGCCGCTGAGATCGATGTCCCGCACGGTCAGGCGCTGGCGGTTGGTGCTGGTGATTACCGTCCCGGCGCCGGGTGCGATGATGCGATGCCCTTGGCCGTTGATCGTGATGTCATCTGCGCCGACGGTGAGGACCGTGCCGGTCGTGCCGCTGCAGTCTAAGTCCGCGTCCAAGGTTAAGCTCGCGACGAGCGTGGTCCCGCAGCGCGCGTCTGACGGTGGGCGCGCGTTATACCAGATGTTACCGACGACGCTCAGGTCGAGGCCCGTCGCGTCCACGGTCACCGCGGGCGAGTTTGTCACGGTGATCGCGTTCACATTGTTGTAGAGCTCGGTCAGGGCCGCCGTGTCGAGGTCTAGGGCCCCTGTGCCAGAGAGGTTCTGGAGCCAGAGCCCCTCCTGGTTATTTGCGAGCGCAATATCCTCAAACGTGACTGGGTACGTCGCGCCGATCATCCGGATGCCTGTCATGCGGCTGTTGTTCGCCGTCAGGTGGCTAGAGGTGATGTCAGTGACGTTGTAGAGGAGAAACCCATAGTCGCGACCGCTGGCACGAATGTTGCGCAGAATATGGCGACTTCCGGAGAGATAGAGACCGTCTCCAAAACCGCGTCCATCGAGGTTGAGGTCCTCGAGAAGAAAGTCAGTGTTCGTTGTCGCGCTGGCGGAGATCGGGTTTCGTTCGTCGAGGGTTAGGCCTCGTACTGTCAGCTGTTGGACGTTGCTAAACGTCAGGGCGTTGGTGGACCCGGCGAGGGAGGTGATCGCACCGTTTGGGTTTGTGTCACTCACGGCGTCAATGATGAGGGGAGACGCAGGGTTGCCGGGAAAGATACTCAGAGACAAGGCGTTTAATGAGTTCGTCAACGATAGCCGCTCAAACCGAAGCGGGGGCGTGATCGTCCCGAGGATCAGGGCCGTTTCAGCTGCGTCTACATGAATGTCCTTCAGTGTCACATCCGTCGCATAGTCAACTTGGATTCCGATTGAGCGTCGGTTGGCGGTGACGTCGCTGATGACGTGTCGCTTGCCTCTGACCCATAGACCCTGGCCACGCGGCGCCGATGGGTTCCGTGCGTCGAGGGCCGACAGGTCGAGGTGGTCAAAGCGCATGTCCTCGCTGGTTCCGTGCGCCAAAATGCCGTACGAGTAAGCGTTCGAGGTGAGGTGGTGCACACGGCCAAAGGCAACGTTCTGCATCTGCAAACCCATATAACATCGCGCCATCGAGGTGATGGTGCCGCTGTCGGTCTCGGGATTGTAGCTTGTGATGTCGAACGGTGTCGCGGACGTTCCTCGGAAGTTCGTGAAGGAAAAAGCGTACTGGTTGTCATCCACCGTAAAGTTGGTGAGCCGCGGGAGCTCCAGAGGTACCAAGTTGGGCCCAGTGAACGAGAAGGCGGCACCGGTGTTTTGAGTCGCAATAACATCACGTATCGTCAGATTTTGCGCCGTGAGGACCGTAATTCCTGTGACGCGATGGTTCGCGATGAGGCCCCGGACGACGATGTCGCGGCCTGCGTCATAAATCCCGGCGGACCCGTCCGTATAGTGGCCGAGGTAGAGGCCGGTGCCAAAGCCATTGCCGGACACATCGAGGTCTTCGAGCAGCATGCCGACGTTATTGTAGATGCCGTAGAAGCCGTGCGTATTGGTGCGTAGCGCGAGATTGCGAAAGGTCATCTGAGTTGTGTTGTAGACGTAATAACCCACGTCGGAGCCGGTGACATCGATAGCGGTCGTGTCGTCGATGGTATAGGTGCCGTCGCCGTCGAAGTTGGCGAGGATGAGCCCGTAGGTGTTCTGTTTCAGGTCGAGCCCGAGAAAGTCCGGTGCCGTCGTAAAGCCGGCGGCGCCGTAGGCCGCGAGCCCGATAAAGTTGTAGTTGGAGGTGATGCCAGTGACCTCTGCGTCTCCGACGCTCTGAAGGCTGACACCGAAGTATCGGTGGTTCGCGAGGATGTTTCGGAGGACGTGGCCGGTCCCTCCGTTGATTGTGATACCGTAGCCGACCCCGACGCTTGAGACGTCGACGTCGTCGATCGTGAGTCGTTGATTTCCACTGACCGCGGTGATGCCATTTGTGCGACCATCGGCGTGTATACGGGTCAGCGTCACGTCTTCGGTGTTTGTCAAGGATATGCCCGTCAGGCTGCCGGTCAGGTCTAGGCCGTTGTCGCCATCGACCGTCAGTGGTGTCGTTATCGTGTGGAACTGCAGACCAATCGCGTTATTCGGGAGGACCAAATTCTGCAACGTCGGTGCGTTGTGGCCGGCGGCGGCCGTGATCCCGTACAGATAGAGTCCCGACGTCGTGGAACGCCGAATCTGCGTGTTCGTGATCGTCAGATTTCGGCCTTGACCTGCGATGATTCCGTAGGTTTGGTCTTCCACCGAAACATCGCGAATCGTGTGATTTGAGCCATAGATGTTCATGCCGAGGTAGCCGCGGCCCGTGATGCGTATGCGTTGAAAGGTCATGTCGCTGTTTCTCGTGTCGGACGCCACGATGGCTTGGTAATTATCCAAGTCGAGGTCTTGGACGATGAGGTTCTGCGTATTTGTAAAGCTGAGGCCGATATTTGAGTTAGAGACCGACGTAATGACGCCTGTCTCAAGCCCTGGGTCATAAGGGTCGATGACGAAGGGGCTCGCGGCGGGGAAGTTCGTGAAATCGAGTCTTAGGCCCCAAGCCGAGTCGACCAGCATGAGGTCTTCAAGGATAAGGGGCCCGGTCGCGTTCTGGATATAGAGGGCACCCTCACTGACGGCACGGCGGATGTCGAGGTGGCGCATGGTCAAGTCACTGCAGTAGTGGGCCTGAATGCCAGTCCCGCGGTCATAGATGGTGAGGTCCTCGACAGTGTGGTGGCTGCCATAGAGGCCGAGACCGATGCCTGCTGCGCGAGGGCCGGAGAGGTTCAAGTTCCTGAATGTGAGCCACTCGTTCGCGGTTGAGCGCGCGTCGACCGCGAAGGCGGGACTATTGAGGGTCAGGTTCTGGATGACGGCGTGCTTAATAGTCCGCAGGGTCATCCCGTACTCGGAACCCGCGAGGGACTCGATCATGCCGACATTCGTCGCCGGGTCCCAGGGGCCAATGATCAGCGGCTGCGTTGTCGCGTTGATTGTGTCCAGGTGAAGCGCGGTTGAACAATTCGTCAGCGATAGACGGTTGAGCGCCAAGGGCAGGGTGTGCGTCGTCATGTAGAGGCCCGTCGTGGCGGCGCCGTCTGCTTGGAGATGGTCGATGGTGATGTCGGCGGTCGTCGTGGTCCATACGCCATAGTTGCGGCGATTCGCGACGATGTTCTGAAGCCGGTGTCCCGTGCCTGAGAGGTAAATTCCGGTGCCTGTCCCGGTCGTGGCTGAGACGTTCAGGTCTTTGAAGGTGATGCGGTGGTTGTTTGCCGCGCCGGCAAAGACGCCATAATCGTCGCCGTCCAAGACCAACCCTTCGACGGTCACGTTCGTTACGGCGCCGGCGAAGCGGATCGCCGTGTCGTTGCCGCGGATATCGGTCACCGCTTGGGCGTTGAAGTTGAAGGGACCGGCAAAGGTCGCGACGTAGATGCCGTTTGTGTTGTTCGTCAGGCGTAGGCCTTCCAACGTCAACGGCAATGACACGGAGTTGAGGGAGAGCCCGGCGTTGAAGGCGCCGTCGACCGAGAGGTTTCGAATCGTCAGCCCCGACATATTGCGCGCGTCCACGCCTGTATTTCGACCGCGTGCGTCGACGTTTTCGATCGTGTGGCCTTCACCACCGTCGATATAGATGCCGGTGCCGGTGCACCACCCCAGGAGCTCAATGTTCTTGACGGTGGCGCGCTTAAAGGTGCCAGTAATGGAGATCGCCCGCGAGGCGTCGGGGGCGAGGAGGCGATAGCCAGCGCCGTCGATCGTGACGTCGTCCGCGCCGATGATGAGGGCTGGGCCCGTGAAGCCAGTGCAGTCGATGTCGTCGTCCAGCACGAGGTTTGACGTGAGCGTTGTACCACAGAGCTCGCTCGTCGTGGTGGCCTGGGCGTGCGCGGTCGCGGAATGCAGGACCGCGAACGCGCCGACGAGGCCGATCATCTCTAGGAAATGCGCCCGGGGGAGGCAGATGAATCGTTTTGAGTCCATCATGAGCACTATCCGATCGGGGAGACCCGGGTTGGGGTGGATATTCACCAGAGTGACGATTCATGTCGACGGCGGACGGGTGACGGTGCGCCGAGAAACCGCGAGAGACGTAAAGCTATCACGCGGTCAAATCGGATGCTAGTCGAGGCAGGCTGTTTGTCCCCAACGCGCGGTCGACTGGCCTATCCCTAGGCGCCGAGCGCACGATGGCCGCGGCCATATCATGGATACATAATGCATCTCAACGTATTATGGTCACGAGTTGGGCACCTCGATCTTTGGTAAATCATCATCATCTGAGTCGTCACCTCGCGACGATGACCGCCTCGGCGCCGTCGGCGAACAGGTGCGTCTTGGCCTCCATGCCGACGCGACCGAAGGCTGCGTCGATCTCCGCCGGTCGCAAGAAGTGGTTGCCCTGGACGTGTTCGCTGAGGTTTTGAAAGGCCATCCCGCGCAGGTTCGGGGTCCTCAGCGCCTCGCGGCTGGACGGCCAGGCGGGCTCCCAGATTATCGCGGCGCCGCCGGGCTTCGGGAGTTTGCGAATGGACGCGAAGACGGCGGCCACGTCGTGCCAGACGTGATGGAGGGCTCGATTCATGACGGCCACGTCGCACCAGCGCTTTAGATACCCAGGGTCCACATTGGCGCGGACTGCGGCCTCGGTGATGGTCGCGGGTGCATCGAACGCGTCGAAGAGGCCGTTCGAGATACCGACGAAGGCGAGGTTCAGCGCGGCCGCCCCTCGCGCCTGAGCCATCACAAGATTTTTGAATTCATTCGCGATTCATCATGTGGGCCCCATCCTTGGCTGCGGGCGGTGCGTCCGGGGCAGCGACAGAAATAGCGACCACCCACCCACCATTTAATGCTGGCGCGCATGACCCAGACCTCAAACAAACCCATCGTTTCGCGGCCTCACGGGTCCGCGAGGCGTGTCCCGGCCGGGTAACCGTAAGACACGTCGTCGTCGTAGCCGTAAACCGTGACACCGATGGGGCGGTCGCCGTTGACTCGGTGGACCCCGTCGGCGATGAGGCGGCGGACATACATCCACGACGAGCTGCCGACCCGTTGCCAGCCCGTGATGGGGGTGTCGTCGAGGGTCACGTTGGCGCCCTCGGGGGCCACGATGGAGACATAGTCCAGCAGGTAAGCGTCAGGGGCCAAGAATACGTAGCTATTACGGAATTGCTCGACCGCGAGGGTCAGGATCAGCGCCGGATCGCCGATCGGCTCGCAGAAGCCGCCGAGACCGCAGCTGTAGCCAGCCAGACAATCGTTATCGACGCGGCACTGCGGCTCAAAGCAGAGGTCGCCGGAGAAGGGGCTGCCCTCGACGAGGCGCGAGGGGGTGCAGATGAAGCCGGCGTCGGGACACAGGGGCGCGATTTGGCACTTTGGCAGACAGGCCTTGCCGTTCGACCCCGGATAGCAAGTCGCTTCGCTTGGGCAGTCATTGTCACTATTGCAAGACGTCGGCATGCACATCCGAGTGCCACCATTGTCGCGGCAGCTTCGCCCCGCCGGGCAATTTGCGTCTGTCGTGCAGGTCGGCTGGCAGGATTGGCCGTCGCAGGCGCTGCCAGATGGGCAGGACAGCCCGCTGCATCGGTCGGGGAGGCAGAGGCCCTGGCCCGCTGCCGAGAAGTAGCTGGTAGGTTGCACGCAGATCCCACCGGCGGGGCAGTTGCTGCGCGTCGCTACGCAAGGCGCGCGGCAGCGGCCGCTGTAGCAGGTCTGGCCGTCCGGGCAGCTGGCGTCGTTGGCGCAGCTGAGGTCTTGCGCGCCGATCTCGTAGCTAGACGCGAGCACCTGCCCCATCTGAATGCGCTTATTGGCGGTGGCGACGAAGCTCTCGCGGGTCGGGACGTACGCCATGCCGCCGGAGTTGATCGTGACCGGTTCCGACACGGGTGGGTCAAAGGTGATCGTGGTGCCATCGTCGGCCGCGATAATACGCCAATAATCGACCTCACGTCCACGGGGCTCGGCCTTGATTGCGACCGCGGTCTTGCCCCAGCCGTCGATCGGGATCATTTGCTGCTCCATGTGATCCGCGCAGCAGGCGGTCGAGAGCCATTGCGAGGTCCACCACGTGCTGCCGCCGAAGACGATGATATCCTGATTCGCGTTCACGCGTGAGCCAGAGAGGTCGACCGCGCCGGTCGTTTTGACGTTGAGGACCTCGCCCTTTCGCAGCGTCCGCGTCAGGGTCCCGCCGCCGTCGATGGCCGGCACGCCTGGACCCTCGTCGGTGGCACGCGTGGGGCGGATCGTGACCTCGGTGTTGTCGCGTGTGGCGACGACCGTGATGAACGCCTCGCCGGGGCCGGTCATGACGATATAATCGCGCCCGACCCCACTGGCCGGGAGGAGCAAAGACGCGTCGTTGGAATAGACGGGAGATGTGTTGTCGAGCGGATTGAACTGATACGCGACGAAGGGGCGATTACCGGCAATATAGTATGACATCATACCTTGCACGCTGCCCTCGATGTTGCGAGGTCCAAGCGGAATGACCTCGAGGGCGCCGGCGGGGAGGTCGATGGCCTGAATCGATGGACCACCAATGACCTCGTGGACCGTGACGCGGAGGGCCCGGTCGCGGTCGGGGTTTGACACGACTACGGCGAATTGGGCGTTGCCGGCGATCGCCGAGCCGGGCGTGTAGTCGGCCGCCGGTGGCCCGTTCTGGAGGTCTACGGCGAAGTAGTCGCAGCCGACGTTGGTGTTGTGCTTGATGTCGCCGGTGCATGGGATCTGGCAGAGCCCATTGGCGCAGACGGTCTCGCCCTGGCATTGCATGAGGAGGTCGCGCCCCGAGCCGTCGTCGCGGCAGAGCCAGACCTCGTCGCCGAAGTCGCCTTGGCAGACGCGGTTGCCGGGCTGGCAGGCGGTTGGGCCGCCTGGTCCAGTGGTGTCGTCGCCGGCGGAGGTCGTGTCGCCCGGCGGGTTGAGCGAGTCTGAGTCCGTCGTCGCGGTCGAGCCATCGACCGTCGTGTCTGCGGTAGGTCCAACTGCAACATCCGGAAAGAGAGGGTCTCCCCTTGTATCGCCGATGGCCGACGCGGTCTTGCCCGTGTCATCGTTGCAGGCGGTCGCGCACATCGCCAAACCTGTCGTGGCGAGTAGTGCTAGAAGCTGGGCCTTTATCAGTGGCAGCTGCATCCAGAGACCTCGTGGGGGTTGGTGGCAGAAAGCGGCGGTAGTTGGCTAAGACAGTCGCCGCTGGGAGGCGGAAAGGGTGACGCGACGCCGGGTCGGACCGACGCGCGTCAACGTGCCTAGTAGCCCCAGAGAGGAGCCGGAGGCACCAAGCGACGGAGAGCTATCACGAATCGTTTTGATTTCGCCAAAGTGACTATGTCACGAAGTCTCAGCGACGCCGGTCAAGAGTTGCACGAGCTCGGTGGCCGCCGTGCTGGCGGAGAGCGCGATGATGGGCTGTTGTCTCAAGGTCGCCTGGGCCCACTTGAGATAGCGGGCGCCGCCGTCATCCGCCTTGTCCGTAGCGGCGATCAAGGAAGAGGCCACCCCACCGCTCTGGCTGAGGGCGGCGATCGTATGGCCCTCGGCCAGGGCGGCTTCGACGTCCTTGCAGGTGACGGCGCCGCCGCCGATCACCAGCACGACGACCCTGTGGTCACCGGCGAGCTGGCCCGCGAGCGACATCAGCGGCGCGCACTCGTCGCCGAAGCGGTCGCCTGGGATTAGGACGAGGTCGGTGTGGTGCGGCTCGGGCGCGGCCATCGCGGGTCGTGGCGGAAGATCCAGGTCGACGCAGCCCGCAGGCGCGACACCGATGAGCGCGAAATCCGCGCGGGCCTGCCAGCGGGCGTGACCCACGATAGCCATCACGCCGGCGTCCGTGCCGCCAGTGACGACGACGGCGCCGGTGGCGAGGACCGCGGGGATGACGCATGCCTGCACGAACGCGAGGGTGCGCTCTGCGGCAGACGGCGTCATGCCGCCCGCGTCGCCCACCATGACGAGTACGGGGCCTAAGCCGCACTGAAAAGGTAGAACGAGTGCCTCGGTCGACGGTGGTCTGTGGATGCGTGGTGCGTGCATCTGGGGGCACACAGGGACGCCTGGGGCATCTGTGGGCGCCACGATAGGTGAAGGCCAGCGCGTCATACCGGCGAGAGCCCGGCGAAGACTGGGCGTGGGGCCTCCTGTGTCACCGCGAGCCGGGCGGGGAGGGTGCCCGTGACCTTCTGGTCCCCGCGCCGAGTCGCGAAGCTACGGGCCACAGGGTCGACTGGGGTGCGCCTGCAGGTGAACCTCCATGAACTATTGCAACGTCGTGCTGCCAATGGGATCAACCGCACCACCGCACGAGCAGGCGGATCTGGTCGATAGCAAAGGTCATCGCGCCTTCCTTGCGCTCGAGCGCTGTTAGCCGACGCCTCAATGCCGCTGGCAGCCCGGCCTTAGGTGAGGGGCTTCGGTGTCGCTCGACGACCACCGCGGCGAGGTCGAGCGCCAAGACGAAGTCACGGCGGGGGTCAGCCGACAGCGCCTCACGAGCCTCCGCCAGGCGCAGCTCGGCGGCGTCGAGGTCTTCCTCAAGGATCGCCAACAGCACGCGCGTCAATCGGATGAGCTCGGACAGGAACGGGCGGGTCGCCAGCATGCCCACCCGGTTGAGCGCCGCACGGGCGGCCTCAGGCTCGCCTCGGGTCAGCGCGACTAGGCTCTGAATATGGGCCACAAACTCGCGCTGCTGGCTGTCCGCGCCGCCGTAGGTCGAGGCCTCGCGCAGGATGCGGTCGGCCTCGTTGGTGTCGCCGAGACGAAGGGCTAAGGTCGCGAGGATGTTCTGCGCCTGAACGATGGTTGAGACCTGCGCGTGGCGCCGAGCCAACGCGAGCGCCTTCTCCGCGCCTTCTCGGTTTTCGGGGGCGCGGCCGCGCACGAAGAGAGCCGTAGCGTGGTAACCCATGAGGGTCACGTTGTAGCGCGCCAAGCCTGCGCGTTCCGCTAAAGAGCTGGCCCGGCCGTAAATGGCGATCGCCTCGTCCATGCCGCGTGGTTTCATCGACAGGATGGTCGCGAGGAGCTGGTAGAGCTCGACCGTGAGCCCCGGCCAGGCGTGGCCCGCGGAGATGTCGAGGGCCTCGCGAAAGCAGGCCTCTGCATCACGAAGATGGGCGACGCGGCCCTCGATGCTGCCGAGGCGCGATAGCAACAGAGCCCTCTCGCTAGGCGTGAGGTCGTGTTGTGCGAGCCGAGCGCGGAGGGTCGCGCGGTGCTCACCGAGCTCGCCGCGCTCGCCGCGCACAAGGCCGAGGCGTGCGTCTGCCGCGAGGCGCCTCACTGAGCGCTTGTCGTCGGCGAGACCAAGCAGGACCGAAGCGCCTTGAGGGTCCGCTGTGCTCAAGAGGAGCTCGACCAGGGCCTCGTTTGCCAGGGTCCGCAGCGGACCGGGTTCGAGGCTGCGCGTAGCCGCGCGAAGTGGCACAGCGATCATTTCGACCTCAACTGAACCCACGTGGGTCGCCATCGGCGTCAGCGCGATCGCAAGGCGCGTGCGCGTCGCGAGGTCGTCAACCTCGGCCAGCGCCGCGACGAGGTCGGCTTCATCGCGGCGGATGAGTGACCAGGTCAGCGCGTTCAGCTCGGTGTCCGCGAAGGTCGCGTGACGGGCGAGCCACTGATGACGCGCCGCGGCCGCGATATCCGGCAGGAGAGTCGTCGCTAGCTCGCGCATGAGCGCATGCTGAGCGAAGGTCCCATCCGCGGTGGCCGAGAGCACCGAGTGACGGCGCAGTTGCTCGATGCGGTCCGCCGCCTCGACGAGGGGCGCCGAGAAGATGGCCGCGGCGTCTTCGAGGCGCGCGGGTCGTCGGATGGCGGAGAGGCGGGCGAGGTCGCCTTGACTGGCGCGAGGGAGTTGGGTCCAGCTGCGCTGAAGGACGTCCTTGAGGCCCAACTGCGCGGCGTCGGTGGGGTTCGGCTCGCCGCGGGCGATCCGGTTCGCGACCAGGTTGAGTGCCAACGGATTTCCCTGGGCCTCCTCGAGCGCCATCGAGAGCAGCGTCGCCGATACCGGCACGTCGGGGGTGCGCGCCTTGAGGAGGGCCTCGGCGGCTGCCGCGGACAGCGGCGCCAGCTCGATCGCGGGGCCGCCGATAGCAGAGATGGCGCGCCGGGCGGCGATCACCACGCGGAGTCCCGGCACCCTCGCCAGTGTGTCGCGATAGACGGAGGCCAGTGTGGCGGGCGGGACGTCGTCAGCGTGGTCGATAATGAGAAGGGAGTCGCCGCGCAGCGACAGGCGCTGGCGCACAACGTCGGCGGGCCCTGGCTCGACGCCGAGGGCCGCGGCGATGGCTCGCAGGACACTCGACGCGTCGTGGAGTCCCTCGATGTTCGTCAGCCCTGTCCCACCGGTGCTCTCGTAGACTGGCGCGGAGGTCTCACGAAGTACATTCAGTAGCGCAGACTTACCGATCCCGCCAGGTCCGCAGATCTGAACGACTTGCGCCAGCCTTAGCGCTGTGTGGATGCTGGCGAGGGCATCAGCCCGGCCGATGAGGACGGCGCCGACACTGACGTCCACCGGCTCAGCGCCGATGAGGGCGAGCCCCTCGCCACGAACCGAGACGATGTGCCGGGGGGCCTGGGGATCGGGCTCGACCTTGGCGCGGAGGCGCCACACGAGGGTGTCGAGGGTGCGGGTCTGGGCGCGGACCGAGAACCCGAGAAGGTCGGTAGTCAAATCGATTCTGGAGACGGAGGTCCCCGCGGCATCGTAAAGCGCGCCGAGTAATCCTGCTTCGGCGGCTGTAAGGCGCTGCTCCCGCTCTAGCGTTGTGACCCGGCGAAGTTCGAGGTCGACGACCCGGTCTCCCAAGCGAAAACGGGGCGTTGTCGCGGCGATGGCTTCGGTCACGGGTCGGCCTTGTGCGCGACGGCTGCGGAGAAGAGTGGTTCTGGTCGGAGCTCAACGGGCACATCGCTTGCCCTCGCGAAGGCCTCTCGGAGCGCCCGACGGTGGGCGGCATCTAGGAGCGCGAGGGGCTCCGCTGCGAGAGTCGCGAGGACGTCCGGAGGTAAGAACACCGCGCGCTCGGCGATGCGGCACAGGGTCCATGGGTGGCCGCCCGAGGCGGCGACGAGGTGGGCGAGACTGGTCTCGGACGGGCGCGGGACGGACAGGCCCGCGAGGCGCGCGCTGAGCAGCCGCGCGGACTCATCCGGTGTCAGCGGGCCGACCGCGACGGGCAGCGAGGGAGTCTGGGGCGAAGGAAAATCCCCGAGGGCGCGTGTCAGGAGACCAGCCCCGCACCCTGGTACCCCGAGCCAAATAGGGCGCACCCCGCGGGCGACGAGCTGGAGACCGATCGTCAGGGGTACAGTCGTGATGAGCGAGGTATTTTCACCATCCGAGCGCGGCGCGCCGACGCCGGCGGCGACCCAGCGGTAGCCCCGTCCACGCTCCGTGAGGATGTGGCTGGGACGGCGCGGGTCCTTCTCAATCGCGGCCCGGAGGCGCGATATGACGTGGTCGAGGGCGCGGTGATCAAGCTCGCCGTCGCCCTCGCCAAGACCTGCGACGAGCGCGTCCCTCTCCACGGCGCCATCGGATTCGACGAGGCGTCGGAGGACCTCCCGTTCGCGGGGGGCCAAGGTCAGTGCGTCGCGGCCACGGCGCAGGACAGCGCCCGTCGCAACCACGATGTGGCCGTCCTGCAGGAGCGTATGGCGCGGGTCGGGCATGTTGGCAGCAGGTCGAGGGTGGTCGCGGTTGTTCTCGTTCGGCGGAGTCGCCTAGAGCGCGCCGGGTCCAGCCGAAGCTACAGATGAACGACGAAACGCGCGAGGTCAATCTTTGGTTCGGTGGGACCATCGTATAGTCGTCGCCCCACCCGCCATCACGAACCGAGCCGGTGCGCTCGCACTCATGCTTCGTTCTTTGCTCATGATGCTTCGTTCTCAGGCTATGGTGGTGCGGTGGTCCGCGCGAACCATAGCCCCTCGACAGCTCGTCGGCTAGCCCCCTGCCGAATCGGACATGCTCGTCCGAACTGAGAGCAAATTCAGGGAGCTCGGAAGTCCGCCGAACAGATCACCCAGGTCAGAAGTATTTGTTATTTTTGGGTTTACTCAACTGCGATTGGGGCGTGATGCGCTTCTGTGCACACTGGCGAGGCGTTGCTTCACCCCTGAGCGTGGTTTTTCACTTCGCGGGTAAGTGTCGCTCCAGCGCATTGTCCGGCTTCGGCCGCGGGCCTGGAGGGCAGTTTCTTTCAATACCACGAACTATTGGAAGTTGACCGGCAGGCAAATAGGCAGAAAGGGAGGGGATACGATGGGCGTTGTTGCGTTTGTTCCGACGAGGACAATGAATCGGGTGCGGGGTGTCGCGGCTGTATGGCTTATGGCATGTGCCGATCAAGGCGCCGGGCCGGCGGCCGTCTCCGACGCGAGGGTCACGGGCGCGGATTTGCTCGCCGATGTTGAGTCCGCACTCGATTCCGAGGCTGGCGACTCTATGATTCCGGATGTCGGTCCGGATGTCGCTTTGGTGCCCGACATCGCGGCGGGGGCGCCTGGCTCCACCCCGATCGCGCTTGAGTCCAACATCGGCTACGGGCCGGAGGCGGATGAGTTTAAGGCCGCCGGTGCGGTCGTTTTGGTCGACTTGAACGGGGGCATCGTCATCCGGGTCGCCAGCGTGCCCCTAGATTGTGAGACCGCCTATGAGGCGCTGGCTCTGCAGCAACTACAACTCTTGGTGCGGCTCGACGGGACGGTCGGGGCTCTCGAAGTCGGCGCGAGCCTCGTTGATGAGGACACCCGCGACGGACTGAACCCAAACGGAAACTGGATCCTCTGGGTCGTCACTGCGTACGACACGATCGTAGGTGCCTCCAGCTATCGCGTTGATGTGCTCGCCCGCGACGCTAATTGGCTCGAGTTGCGCGTGGAGGCTGCCTTCGTTGATGCGATCCCGGCGCCGCCACCACTGTCGGGGACCCTCACGGCCCGCATCTGCCCCTAGCTTGGTCCGATGCCGCCGTAGTAGGTTGTTGGTGCCGCAACGGATCAGGAGTGATCGGTTCGTCGGTGACCGAGTGGCTTGGCGCCAGCGGTCGCCGATGTCGCGTCGTCTCAGCGACCCGTCTCGATCCCGACACCGTGGACAATGGCCTTCTTGCCGTCGCCCTTCAGGTCCATGTCCGTCGCTGCCAGCTTGAGGTAGGTCTTAAACTCGTGATTCTGGATACCGTTGTGGATGTAGAAGAAGCCGAACATCATCGTGGCCCAGGTCGCGATCGAGATGGCCTCGGCCGCCTTGGCCTGCGCCGCCGCGTCGCCGCCCATCGTCAGCGCGTTTGCCTGGTTCTGGCGGCTACCCCAGCCCCCCGTGCCTAGCATCCACTGATTATTGAGCACATCGAGGTGTGCCGCGGCGCGCCCCAGCTTGTTGCGGCCGACCTTCGTGCCGTTCAATGCCGACGCGCACGCCGCGGTCATCTGCACGACCTCGCCGAGGCTCTTGGCGCCCATGAGCTTGCTCTTGAGCCCGTCGAGGCCAGACCCGCGGATCGCGCGATCGAAGCCGACGCCCCCGTTGATGCTGTGCGCAGCCATCGCGAGGCCGACCGTCGAGTCGAGTCCCGCCTCCTCGGCGTTCTTGCGCCCACCGTATTTGTCGAGCAGCTCGGCCTTCATCTCGCCATGTTGTGCCTCTTGCATGGTCGACTCTTGGCCCGCGATCTTGAACGCGTTGACCCAGCCGGCGCCGACGATGCTGTCGATGATTCCGACGCGGGCCGCCACATGGGCGCTCCGCCCCTGGCCCATGACTTGGCCGCCGAGGCCCTTGCCGGCGATCGCCGACTGGATGGCGCCGGTCTGGTCGCGGAAGCTCTCGATGAGGCGCTGGTGAGGAAGCAGCGCGCCGCCCCCGGACGCCTTGGCTTTGTCGAGGTAGCTGTCCAAGACCGGCTTCAGGTTGCCGGACACGAGCGTCACCTGGCGGATACCGAGGGACACGATGCCCTTGTCCCAGAGGTTTAGGGCGCCATAACGTCCGCCAGCCTCAAGGGCCGCGATGATCGCGAGGGCCTTCTGCTCGCGGTCGCCACCGTCGGTGCCGATGACCTTCGAGCCGCTGGTCTTGGTGCCGCTGTCTTTTTTGGCGGCTGCAAGGACGTCTTCGTCTGGAAACATCGCCTTGGCCGAGCCGCGTCCGAACTTGCCGTCGGCGTCGAGGCCGCGACCCGCCTGCCATGCCGCGAGGGCCTGGATTAAGGCGTCGTCCATCGTGACCGCGCTAGCCACCGAGACCGCCGCGCCGATCCGCGCAACGAGGGCCGGCGTGAAGGTCGTGCGCTTGTTTGCGTAGAAGGCGCGAGCGCTGCTCAGCGCTTTGGCAGACAGAGCCGCTGGTGCGACCACTGGTGCCGGCTCGGCCTTTTCGGGGACCTCGTCCTTTTGCGGCTCCTCAGCTTTGTCCTCGGCCTTCGGGGCCAGCACATCCTCGCCAGCGAACATCGCGTCCGCGCTCTGCCGCCCAAACTTGCCGTCGACCCCCAATCCACCGGACTTCTGCCACCGCGCGACGGCCTGAAGCAGCGCCGCCGATGGCGCCGTCGCTGCCCCTACACCAACCGCTGCCCCGATGCGCCCGATAAGCGTCGGCGTCAGGATGGCACCCCGCGCTCTCCAGAAGGCCTCAGCGGCCGTCAAGGCCCGGGGCCCAAGGAGCGCCGGCTCTGGGGGGCGCAGCTCGGCGGCGGTCGGGATGCCGCCAGGAAAGACCTTGGCGGTCGTCAGCGGCCCAAACTTTGCATCGACCGTGAGCCCCATACCCTTCTGCCAGCCCGCGAGGGCCTGGAGAGCCTCGTCCGTCCATGACCGCAGCCGCTCCACCCCAAGCGCCGCGCCGACCCGCTCGAGGACGCCCGGACGGGCGAGCTCGGCGTTCTTCGTGTTGAAGCGCCGCGCCGCCTCGAGCTCAGATGGACGCAAGACCCCACGCGCGCCCGCCGCGTCCGGCCGCAGCATGGCCTCACCGGACGCGAAGTCTATGGACTTCAGGTCTTTTTTTAGCGAGGACTGGCGCTCGATGATCGCGGCTTCGAGCGGTCCGGGGCGATTGCGGTGGGCATCTTGGGCGTAGCTCTTCATCGGGCCTCCAGCGTGTCGGTGCCGTCCGTGCTCGGCCTCTCGGCCTGCTCAGACGTTGAATCGACTCCCCCGCCACGACCAGCCGCCGCGACCGCAAGACTATAAGCGGTGTCGGGTTGGGGACGCCAGCACGGACATGTCACGAAGTCTCGGGTTGGCAAGGACATCCGCTTCGTTGTTCTCGACGGAGCGATGCCCACTGAGCACAGCCGAACTCCCATCTTGACCCGGCAAAGCGGCGCTGCTAGCGTATTTCATGCGCATCACTCGACTCGAAATACCGGCTTTGATCTTGGCGGCTTCCCTCTTAGGCGGCTGCGGTGACGGCTCTCCGGTGCCGGTCCGCGTCGACGCCGGCCGTGACACCTACACGCCTATCGGGGGCTTGGATGCCGTCAGCGGCACCGATTCCGGATCTGGCTTGGATATCGCCTTCCCCTCCGACACCACGGCACCCGCGGACGTCGGCCCAACGCCCGACGTTGCAGCGCCAAATGATGTCGTCGCGCCCACAGATACGGCGATTCCGCGCGACACGGGCGTCCTTGAGGACACCGTCGTTGCGACCGACGCGTCGCCCCCCGAGGACACTTCGACACCGGCGGACACCGCGACGCCCGCGGACACGACGACCCCCGTAGATGTGGTCACGCCGACGGATACGACCCCGCCGACCGACGTCGCGGCGGCCACAACGGTCGTCTATCAGCTGGACGACGTGACCTTCACCGACGAAGACACAGGTCAGACCATCGAGGCTTTAGACGATGGTCTGACCATGACCCTTGTGCGTAGCGGGCTCGCGATGACCCTCGCCGCGAACACCGGCTCCTTGAATCAGACCTCCTCCGGCTTTGGGATCAACGCCACCGGCAGCGGCGACGCCACGGACCAAATCGACGGCGGGGCCGGAATCAACGAGGTGCTGACCATCACCTTCGCCAGCGATGTCGTGTTGAACTCCATTAAGCTCTCGTCCTTCTCCGGCGCCGACGAAGCCAGCGTCACCATCGGCGCGGGCGCGGGGTTGCCGGTCACAAGCTCGGGCGTCTTCGACCTCGGAGGCGCGGCTCTGACAACGGGCGAGACGCTGACGATCGCGTTCGTCGTCGGCAATGGCTTCCAGGTTGACGCTGTCACCGTGACTCGGCCCTAAACGGATGACTCTCGAATCGCGTTCACCTGGCGCCCGAGGGTTGGGGTGGTCGGCGAAGCTTCAAGGCCGCAAAGCGGACAGCGAGCCGACCACCCCAACCCTCGGGTGCCGCATGGTTCTCAGTTGAAAGTCATCCGTTTAGGCTCGCGCTTCGAACGTTCGCCAAACGCAATACGCCCCTAGTCGACCTCCGTAGGCGTCCTAGGGGCGCTTGCGTTTCGACGGGCTGTCGGCGACCTTGCCTGTGCGACTCGATCGTCGGAGGATTCCATGCAGGTACTTCAGGCCACCGAGGGCCTCGTTGTTGGTGAGATGTTTCGTCTTGAAAGACGCCTCGGGACCTCGCCGAACGCCGACACGTGGCTCGCTCACGACCTGCGGGCGGGCGACGCGCCCTGCGTGCTCAAGATCCTCGGGGGCGCTGACCTGTCGCAGGTGGATCAGCTTCACGCCTTCGAGCGCGAGGCGCGGGTCCTCGGAGGACTATCACATGCAGGAATCCCCAAGGTTATCGGTGCGATTAGCGATCCGCGTGGCGCCTTCATCTTGGCCATCGAGTATATTCCGGGCCAAGACCTGGCTACCCATTTGACGAAGGGGCCGCGCCTAGGACAAGACGACCTCGTCGCCCTCGCGCGGGACCTGCTGGGCGTCCTCGACTATCTTCATACGCGCAGCCCGCCCGTCTTTCATCGTGACATCAAGCCGTCCAATATCGTGCGCCGGCCCGATGGCAGCGCGGTCCTCGTCGACTTTGGCGCGGTGTGCGATGGTTGGAGAAGCGACCATACTGTCGCGGTCGGTACCTTCGGTTACATGGCCCCCGAGCAGCTCCACGGACACGTGACGCCGAAGAGCGATCTCTACGCTCTCGGGGCCACCCTCCTTCACCTCGCGACCGGACGTACGCCGTCTGAATGCATGGCCCCGCAACTTGGTGCGCTCGCCATCCCGTCAGGCATCGAGCTCCCGCCGGCGCTCAGTGCCGTAATACGCGCTTGTATCGCCGTCGCGCCGGGCGCCCGTCCCGCCAACGCCAAGGCGGCGATGGCCCTGTTGGACGCGCCGTTGGTCGAGGCGTCGGCGTCGATACTGCGCTCGTCGTCGGATTCGGATGCCATCCCGCGGTCCCGCGGACTTGTGCCAAATGCTGCCACATTGCCCGAGGCGCCGCGCAGTCCATTTGCTCGTGAGACGGTCTCGCATTTCGAACGGTATTTCGATGCAGCCGAGCCAAAGGCAGGGTGCCTGCTCCTCGCGCGATTTCCGAGTGGTGCTGGCGCTGCCGATAGGGTCCACGTCCGAGACCGCGACCATCACCTGTGGTCCGGATATTGCCGAAGAGTGGCTGCCCGGCCACGAGGTGCCGGTCATTTTGACGCCCAAGGGAATCCCGGTCCCAATAGTGACATAGGACGGCTCGCTGACGCGATAGCATGCTGGTTAAATCATCTGTAGGCGAGCCAGACGTTTGCATCTATCGTCAGAAATCTCAGTCGCGATAGTCTCCACACGGACCAGAGAGAGTTTTGTGTTCCAATCAATCACCGGCGAGCCTTCGATAGCAACACGAGGATTGGTACAGCGGGAACGCGATTGCTGGGCAAGAACGCCGAGCGTATCCAAATCAAAACTGTCTGAGTCGCACCGATGACGCCAGCGCAAGATGACACAGAGGCCAAGAACTCCCAACCCTCCGCCCCCGGGCTTGGCGACCGTATCCTTGGGGTCGTGCGCGCCTTCCTGAGGTCTGAGCGCTCGCCTGAAGACACGGCGCTTGGAGAGGACAGCGACGACCTCCTCGGCGTCGTCGAGCGTTCCCTTCAGCACTGGACACAGAACCGTCGGCGAAGTCACCCATGGCATCAACAGCAACTCGATGCCTTGGGGCTCGTCGGTCACCCCGTAGAGCTGCTCGCGCGCCTCGACGGGGCCGCAACGGAGGACGTCACGGTGACCTTCTTCGTCGACGGGGTTGAGGTCGGCGCGGGAGCCATGACGGACTTGGGTGTCGCGGTCCGCGCCTATGTCCCGGACGCGCTTGGTATGCACACGATCACGACCGAGCTGCGTGATGAGGCCGGGGTCTTGGTCGACGAACGCGCCCAGAGCGCCCGTTTGCAGGTGGTCGCAGACGCCCCGGTCGTCATCGTGGATGCGCATCTGCTCGACGCGCACGAACCGCAGGCCCTCCAGCCGCTGCGCGAGCTAGTCGCGCGCGGATTGCAGCTGTGCTGGGCTGATCGCCGTGGCGCTCAGCGCGCGAGAACCGTCGTCGAGCTGATAGCCGCCGCAGGGCTCCCCCCGGCCGCGGTCCTGACGATCGACGATCGGGAGCTCGACTTCGACACCCTCGGCGTCGACTTTGGGCCCGTCAACGAGCGCCTGCTCGTGCGACGCCTTCGCGCGCTGGGCGTCCCGCTCGTGGCGGCCGTCACCGCGTCGCCTGCGGCGTCACAGGCCGAGTCGTCAGGTCTGGTGTTGTGGTCTTTGGTCGAGCTCGCCTCTGCTCTCGCGGATGTCCACGGGCTTGAAGCGCTCTGCGACACCGCGGCGCATTTTGTGGTCGAAAGAGACCACGCGGAAGGCGTCGCCGCGCTGTCACGCCGCCTCGACCTGATGACTTCGACCAAGGCGGTGGCGGGCAACGAGGTCTCATTCGAGCTCGACAATCAAGCCGCGCGCCACGCTCTGTTCGCAGACATACGCGCCGCTGCTCATAGCGTCCATCTTCAGTTCTACGTCTTCGAGGCGGGGCGTTTCGTCACGGAGCTCTCGGCGCTGCTCCGGGAACGCGCCCGCGCCGGCGTGAAGGTCCGGCTCGTGGTGGATGCCCTGTACGCCCGACACCGCCTCTTGGGGCGCGTAAATCCCCTCCTCGCAGAGCTCGAGGCCGAGCCTGGCATTGAGATTCGGTCGAGCGATCCCCTCTCCGTGGGCGATCTCGGCGCGCTCGCGTTCAAGCAACGCGACCATCGCAAGTTGGCAATCATTGACGGCCATATCGCTTTTGTCACTGGCCGCAACGGCGCCGACACCTACTATCTCGGCTTCGACGAGGTGGTCATCGACGACGATACCCTGCACGAGGTCATCCCTTGGCTGGATGCCCACGCCCGCCTTAGGGGCCCACTCGCGGCCGAGCTTGAGGCGATCTTCGTCGCGAATTGGCGCCGCAACGGTGGTACCCTCTCGGACGCGGAGGTCGTGAGCCCACCGCCGAACCTAGGCGTTTCGCGTCCCGCGGGTGGTGTGTCGGCGCGCGTGGTCCTGCACGACGGTGTCGGCGATGCGTTCTCGCTCGCGTCCTACGATGCCCTCTTCGCCGGCGCCCGCGAGCGACTCATCGTCGTCAATGATTTTCCCATCATTTCGGACCTGTCCTTGCGTCTAATCGCCGCGGCCCAGCGCGGCGTAAAGGTTGATATTTTGACAGGTAATGGCGTGGCGAGGCGAGGTGATGGGACCTTCTTTGAGGGACCTCGGCATCGAGAGCTCTTCGAATATATGGTCAAGCGCTGCTATGAGCCGCTCATCCGCGCGGGCGTCCGCGTGTCCGAGTTCGTCGCGCCGGATTTGCCAAATATCCGCGCGCGAGGCGGTCCTATTCGGCCCTTCGTGCACGCCAAGGTCGTGGTCGTCGACGGTCTCGTCGCCAGCGTCGGGACAGCTAACCTCGACGTCACGGCGAGCCACTGGGAACGAGAGGTGAACCTCGTGATCGAGTCGCCAGCGGTCGCGGGCTCACTTATGGCGACGCTGGACGCGCTGCTCGATCGCTCGTATCTGATTGATATCACATCAGAATACTGGCTAAACGAGGCCGCGCGGAGGGCCCTCGCGGGGCAGCTCTGGCCCGACCGCCTTTACCAATAGGTCCGTGTCCCTCGGCGAAGGTGTGATGGGCGTCTCGGAAAGCGTGAGAGAGGCCGTCCACAACGCGCGCGGCCCCCTACGTCCTTGGAACCGACGTGCGCCAGGCTGACTGCCCAGGCCAACGAAGGCGGCAGAGCCGTCGTGCGTAGTTTCGGTGGAGACCATTGTCTCGTCGGGTCGCCGGACCTATTGCTCTGAACGTCCGGCCACGAGCGCCCCCGCGGCGACCGGACGATGCGTCAATCAAGGTTCGGAGGTGCTCCGTGAAAGTCGAAATTTGGTCGGATGTGATCTGTCCCTGGTGCGGGATCGGCCAAAATCGCCTCGATTTGGCTTTGGCGGCCTTCGAGCACCGCGACGACGTGGAGGTCGTCCATCGCTCGTTCCAACTCGACGAGAACGCGCCCATGACGCCGCGGTCCGCGCGCGAGGTCATCGCCAAAAAATACGGTGTCAGCGAGGCGCAGATGACGGCCATGGCGGAGCGTATCGAGTCTGTCGCCGCAGCGGACGGCCTCGGCCCCTATCACGTGGCCGACAACCTCACTGGCAATACGCGCCAAGCCCACGAGCTCCTGGCTCTCGCGGCCGATCGTGGGTTTGAAGACGCGGCCTGGAAGCGCCTCTATCACGCGCATTTCGGCGAGAAGCGCTCTATCTTTGACCGGGACGCGCTGGTCGCGCTCGGGGTCGAGATTGGTCTGGATCCGGTCGAGGTCCGCGCGGTGCTTAATGACGGTCGCTACAAAGACCGCGTGGAAGCAGACGGCCAGCAGGCTCGCGCGTTCGGATCCACCGGTGTGCCCTTCGTCGTCATTGACCGTCGCTACGCCGTCGCTGGCGCACAGCCTGTCGAGGTCTTCCGCGAGGCCTTGGAGCAGGCCTGGCCCGAGCGCCCTCAGCTTGTCCAAGCCGCCGAGAGCGACGCCCTCTGCGGGCCGGATGGCTGCGCCGTCTAGGGCATAGCCCAAAATGAGGCCTTGCCTCGGCGGGCATCGCGACGCCACCCGCATTCGCGCCCCGAAAGCCGTGTGATGCCGCGTACGTCGTCGATCAGCGCGATGGGGGCACCACCCGCCTCTGACGGCGTCAAGACCGTGACTCGCGACCGTTTCAAGAGAGCCGGCATCCGCTCTTGAGTGTCGGTTGATCACGCCTCGCGGGGTGCCCTCTTCGCCAGCGCCATCGTCACCAAGACCGCCGTCGCCAAGGTTCCAAGGACGACAGCCCCCGAGGTCGGCATCGCGAGCCAGGCCAGCGACTCTTTCGCCGCGTCTGTGCTACCGAGGCCTGGCGCCGCGAAGCCAGCCAGCATCCAGAACGCCGAGTACCCAAGTGCGCCAGCGCTCAGCATGACGCCCGCCGTGCGAGTAGCGATCGTCGGGCGGGTCGCCAGCGCCAATAAAACGATGAGTACCAACGAGGCCGCTCCGAGGCCGCCAGCGTGCAGGTGGGCCCGCTTCTGGTAGGACCACGCCTTGGACAAGACCGCCTTGGCCTTGTCCTGGTCGCCCTTGTAGACCTCGGCCATCACGGCGTCGGCGCTCTCCTGCATTGTGCCCTTCACGCTGTCTTCGGCCAACCCAAAGACGATACCCATACCAAAGCCATAGAGCAGGGTCAGCATGCCGAGCAATAACGCAACCCAATAGGGGCGCAGTCGGTCAGGCGTAGAGGGTGATGTAGAGGCGAGCGCTATCGAGTTTGAGTTCGTCATGGCGCGGATAGTGAACCAGCCGCGCGGTCTTGTCGATCACGAACGTTACGGGCGCTGGGAGTCGGATCGTCGCCACGAGGGACTTCAAGCCGCCCCCCGCAGCACTGGCGCCGCGTGACTGGAGGGAGCCCTAGACTCACGCGGGCGCGAGGCCGCGGCTCATGTCCGCGTACGTCGTGAGCCCCACCTTGAAGGTGAGGACCTCGCTACCTCGGAGGACATCCAAGGGCACGATATCGCCGGGTTCTTTGGTGGCAAGAAGCTCCTGAACTTCAGCCGTCGAGGTCAGAACTCTCCCGTCGATCGCTCGGACTCTGTCGCCAGGCGCGATACCTTGGGTTCCGGCTGATGTGCCGCGGGCGACACGCCCGACTGTCAAGGGCGCGTCGGGGTCCCACTGAATCCCCAAAAATCCATGGGTGGGCGCTGGCCTCGTCTCCCTGAACGCCACGGGGCCGCCCAGACCCTCGAGGACCGGTGCGGATCTCTCGCAGCCAGTCGTGAGCGCATGAGTCGCGATCACGAGTATTGCTGAGCGAAAAGAGGTCACAATGGGTCGGTATCTGTGCATGTCGGGACCGTACCCGACGTCGAGGTCTCTCACAAGCTCGCTGGACACAGGGAAGCACGAGCTCATGCGCCTGCGCCAAAGCCATCCTTGTCTGCTCAGATGTTCAGTGCGTCGAAACGGGGTGTTTGGGGTGAACTAGACGTTGACGCCCCCCGGAGACGCGGTATAATCATCTCAATTCAAAAAGAGAAGTGATACTAAAGGAGTCCTCATGCGTGATGGAATTGGTTCGGATGGCAGTGAACCTTCTTTCGACCCTAAGGCATTTACGAGCCGCCTCGTGTCGCTTGTGTCCGAGAACAAGGACGCCTACGACGTCCGCCTCGCGGTGGCCTTCGCCGGAAAGAGGCGGTACTACGCGATCAGCGCGCGTGCCTTGTGTGACGGGTGGGAGTTTAGCTTGGACGACGCGGGCGACGCGGCGATGCAGGCCATGGCCCGGGGTAAGCCCTCGGAGTACTGGGGTAGCCATCCTAAGCCCGCGAAGCGCGTGGCTAAGGCCTATCGCCTGTGTGTGACCGGGCATATCCTAGACGAATGGCTCGCGCGCTTCAGCCAAGGTGGTCTCTTGGGGGTGGTTCCTACGACCGCCTCTGATATCGAAGACTTCAGTCGAGTTGATTCGGCCTGTCGGTTCGATGCCGACGATCGTGGATGGGATGACTGGGAGGTCCTGGGTGGCCGCACGGATTGATTGGAAAAATGGATCCGTGTCTCCGCTGGGCGGGCCTTGCGGAGATAGCCACTGACGGGTCTCTCTGAGTCCGTTCAATAATATGAAATTAAATAAAAATCGTTACAGCAGGAGTCATCATGCATGATGGAATGGGTTCGAATGACGGCGTCGGTTTTCAGACGGTTGTGCGCCTCGCTGGTTGGAATGAGACGGACTGCGGTATGCAGATCATGTTGGGTCACGAGGCAGGCGCCTGGCGCTTCGATAGCAGCCAGGGCGAGGGCCTAGAGCTCCCCGAGTCCGTGGGGCGTGACCTCGCGCGCCTCTTTCTGTTGGGCGCGAGGGGCGAGGGTGTGGGCCCGACGGACGGGTGGCCCCTGCCGCCGGATAGGAATTGGCTTATCGAGGGCTTCGGTCTCTCTGAGGTCATCACGATAGGACAGCCTGACCCCGCGCAGTGGCCCGTCATTCAGGCGGCGATGGTCGTCTACAAAGTGCATCAGCTCCTCCTTGGTGACGCCTTTGAGGCCTCTCGGGCCGTGACGGTCGTCGTGGCTGCCGACGAGGATGGGGGCAAGCTGACGATCGACGCGGGCTGGTCGAAGGGGGGCTTCGTGTATCGCATCTCTGGGCCTGAACAGGGCGAAATTGCCGACGTATCGCAGTGGCCGGCCGAGGGCCTGACGACGGACCTTGAGGCCATCTTGCCCTCCCTCGCGGGCTATATGCCTGTCGTCGTCCACCCTGTCGCTGCTTGGGCGATCTTGAGCGCGATCGAGCCCCTCGACACCGCGACGACTGAGCTTGAGCATCACCTCTGGCGGGCCTTCGCGTTGCGGGCGATCGCTAGCTGTGCGGCGGAAGAGGTCGAGGTGGACGAGGACGCGATACCGGAAGAGCCGCCCCCCTTCACGACCCACCTCGTCTCCATGGTCGCCGACGCCGAGGGCCGCTACGATGTGCGCCTCGCGGTGACTTATGCGGCCGAGACGCGACACTATGACTTCAACATCTGCTGGGAAGACGGCTTCATGGTCGAGACGGACGACGCGACGCACGACGCGACCAACGCGATCAATGGGCCACAACCTCCGGTCACGAAGGTCGAGCCCTATCGCCTCTATTTTACGGGGCTGCTGCTGAACGAGTGGATCCCGCGCCTGTTGGACTGTGGCCTCCTGCGCCCCTTCGCGCCGTCCGCCGCCGAGCTCGACGCGTTGGCGACTGCGGCCGACATGGAAAAGGATGACGTCCACTACGACTTCTACGACGATCTCTTTGAGGAGGACGAGCTGCCCCCGAGGTTCCGCGCCCTCAGGGACGCGGATGTCGAGGACGATGGCGACGACGATGACGACGAGGATGATGAGGACGTCGGTGCCGAGGACGATGACGTCGACGAGGATGATGACGACGACGAGGAGGATGATGACGTCGGCGGTGAGGTTGAGGACGAGCCGGATCCGGCGTCGTTCTTTGGATTGATGTCCTCTCCTTGGAAGGCGAACGATGCCTACCAATGGTCCGTGCGCGAGCGCCTGGTCGCGTTGGCAGGCTTCGTTGAGCATATGACCCTCGAGAATATGCGGGCCCTCGCGGCGACCCACACGCACACCATCATCGTCGCCTACTTCGAGAAATTGGCTTACGACTATGGCTGGGTCTCGCCGCGCGCCGATTGGACCAATTGGTTGCAGTCACCGGTGGCGGAGCGGATGTTCGAGACGCCCGAGCTTATCCTGACTTACGATATCGACGGCCTGACCTCGGTCGTCACGATGATGGTGCGACGGGAGCGCTTCTGCGAGAACACCCTGGGCCGCACAGTCTATAACCTCGCAGGCTTCATCACGACCTGCGCTGCGCGGCTCCTCGCCGAGCTCGACGCCGGGGTCCCGCTGACCGCGACCTTGTTTGATGACGTGCGGCGCTCTTAGCTGCGGCGATATGGGCCAGAGCCCCGAATCACACACAAGTCCTGCGTTCGGGGCTCTCCAATCAGCCAGAATATCCGCGGCAAGATCTCCTTATAAGTCGTTAATTTCAATGGCTTTAAAGGACAGTCCTTGCGATTGCTCTGGGTGCGACCTGGTGGCTAGCGTCCGACCGAGCTCCGCATCCACGGTTTTGGAACGCGCAGAACTCGGTTACCGTCGCGGGTTGTCCAATAGACGTGACTGCTAGAGATCACCATGGAGTTTATGTACGCGCTCGGGTCTTCGGGGTCGCCGCCGAACACCAGCGGCCGCTCTTGTCCAAGGGTGATGGGGGCCCAGAAGATCTCCGTCCCAATCGCCACATAGACACCCGTATCGTCGGCCTTGATCGCGATGATGCCGCTGAACTATTGAGAATCATAGGTCTTGGTGCCCTCAGCCTCCGAGACCATCCCGTAGTAGCGACTCGCCGTTCCGAAATACACGCGCCCGTTGGCTGCTGCGATCCGGTCCGGGAAAAGGGACTCGGAGAAGGTGGCGATTGTCTCATATGTCGCACCGTCACCCGAGAGCTTACCAATGGCTGCCCCTCCGGTTGCGAAGCAAGGGTCAGGCACTCTCACTTTTCACTTTAAAAGTAAAAAGTGAGAGTGCCTGACCCTTGGGATTCTTGGGATTCCAGATCAGGCACAGCCGGCAGCGGAACACGCCGTCGCCGCGCTTGACGACCACGACTAGGTCAGCGTTCTCCCCATGGAGTCTGCTGCGAATCTTCTTCAATGGCAGATTTGCGAACTGGCGAACCGGGCCGCCGGCCAAGGTACAGCTTTCCACCATCGGGTTGGTGCTGCCCTTGCAACGGATGACGAAATGGCCGCCAGCGTCGTCGACACGCGCGAAGTAGTTCCGGTCTTCGTAACCTCGATCTGCCAAAATCAGCTTGCGAAGCAACGAGGCCGGCTCGGGCAGGAAAGACACGCTCGCCCTGCGAGTCCGGCGCGAGCGAAATGCGCACCAAGCGGTCCTGAAAAAGACTCATGGTCGCGTGCAGTTCAATCGCCGCCGGGCTTGTCTTCGTGAACCGCCCCGGATACCGCGCGGCCAGCGAGTCGACGATGGCGAAGGAGCTGCCGTCCTGAAGCTCAATGTCATCAAATAGTTCCAGCAGAGAACCCGGCACGGGCTCGAGAACCTGAACGACCAACTGGCCGAGCAGGTGACACAACACCTCCCGCATGAACTCGGCGAATGCGGGCTTGCTGAGCTGGTTGTGAAACGGCTTGTACGATATCGAACAATCGTTTCGCCGGGACGCTTGGAGCGATCATCGTGGCGCCCTCGGTCATGACCCCGCGTCGCTGGCCAGGCTCCAGGCCTGGGCCGTCGGCCGCTTCGGCGCCCCCACAAGGTGTGAATCCAGTTGATGCCGCAGACGGATGCTGATGCAGGCTGGAAAGCCCACCTACGGATCGGCCGCGCCTACCGCCGCGAAGCGCCTTCGAGCACGTCGTCAAGCACGAGGCCCCAGCGGCTTTCGACCAGCGCCGTCCACTCCGCTGCGGTGCGGTCGATTCCAGCGAGCGAGCGCAGACGCACCGTCCAGTCCCAGCTTCCGGTCGCGAGGAGCGTGTTAGACACGAAGGCGATCGCGGATGTGCGCTGGTCATGGTCTCGGAAGATGGCGCGCAGGCGTCCCGTCGGGCGCTCCCAGAGCCACGTAGAGCCATCCCGCGCGCCGCCTGCGACGAAGCGGCCGTCAGGTGACATCGCGACCGCGATGAAGCCTGTCCCGGGCGCGGAGAAGATGTCGGTGAGGACCGACTCGTCAGCGAGGTCCCAGGCGGTGATGGCGTCCATCTCCGCGGCGATCACGGTCCTGCCGTCGTTGGCTAGGTAAAGATTTATTGCGTCACGATTGTGCGCAATCTTCAAAGGGGTGCGGGCGATGTGGGAATCGAGGAGGTAGACGGCGCCCTCGACAGCGTCGTAAGTCACGAGGAAGCGGCCGTTCGGCGAGCGGGCGATGTCGTTCACCGGTGGACAACCATAGCCATCGAGGAGATCGACAGGCACTGCGTCGCCCTCGAAGAAGGCCATCGCGCCGCACGAGTGGGAGGCCGCGACCCAGTAGCGTGCGGCGTCGGGAGGAGTCATAACAGTGGCCTCGCGGACGGCGAACTCGCTCTTGAAGACCTGCGCGTAGGTCGACCAGGTGCCGGTGTCAAACCGCGTCAGGTCTCTGGATTGGCCGGCGGTCGCGACGTATGAGAGTCCGTCGGCCGTAAAGGCGCCGCCCTTGACGACCGTGTCGCGCCAGCCGCCGTCGAAGAAGCGGGCGCCATCGAGGGTCGTGACGGTCAGGCCCTTGCCACGCGTCACTGCGAGGGTGACCCCGTCGGGCGCGACGGCGATCGATGTGACGCCGTCGCCGACCGCGAGGCGGCTGACAGGGCCTGCCGCGAGTCTCCACACGCGCAGCTCGTCGCCAAGCGTCGCGAGGTCGCTGCCACCATTTTCGAGGAAGCGGATTGAGCGCACATTGATATCTGGCAGACTGCCGCGGAGGTCGCCGGTCGCGAGGTCCCAGATTTGCACACCCGAACGGTCGCCGAGGATAGCCGCCAGACGCCCATCCGGGCTTGTCGCGATGTGCCGTGGCATTGCCACCCCTGAGTCCCTGGCGCGGACCATCGCATCCGTCTCGAGGTCATAGATCGCGATAGTGCCGACCGTATCGCCCATCAGGAGGCGCTTGCGATCCCGCGTAAACGCTCATAGGTAATTCCTTAAGCAGCTTTTTCATGCAATTTCAGTCGGTTGCTGAACAGTCCTGAGCCCTGGTAAGAGCCTTCCCGTCGCCCTGTCACGTTTGGGATGAGCTCGCCCAGCCTTACGAGCCA
>Ga0209702_10001887_pt1 | contig 38265 bp, 29 predicted proteins | sample FRY01_FD_187210 | JGI IMG/M metagenome (GOLD analysis project Ga0209702, IMG submission 187210) | Freshwater microbial communities from Lake Fryxell liftoff mats and glacier meltwater in Antarctica - FRY-01 (SPAdes) (version 2) | ecosystem: Environmental > Aquatic > Freshwater > Ice > Glacier...
ATAACCATTGTGCAACCAGCTGCCAGCGCGGCGCCAACTTTGCGGGCGATCATTGCAGCGGGAAAATTCCACGGCGTAATCGCTGCAGTAACGCCTATCGGCTGTTTAAGAACGATGATCCGTTTATCCTGCTGATGGCCAGGGATGACATCCCCATAAACACGCTTTGCCTCTTCGGCAAACCATTCAATAAAAGAGGCGGCATAAAGAATTTCCCCTTTCGATTCCTGCAATGGTTTTCCCTGTTCCATTGTCATTATGCGTGCCAGGTCATCCTGATTTTCAAGCATCAAATCAAACCAGCAGTGCAGCTTATTGGAACGCTCTTTTGCAGTCGCTGATCGCCATGCTGGAAGAGCGCGATCTGCAGCCTCTATTGCACGTCGCGTTTCTGCGGAGCCCATTTTTGGAACCTGTCCGATTATTTCCCCGGTTGCAGGATTGTTAACATCAATGGTGTGTTGATTATCTGCACTGATCCATCGGCCATCAATACATGCCTGCTGGCGAAACAGGCCCGGTTCTTGCAATTTCATAAGAGAATTCCTGTATTTCTTCTAATGTAAACTTATACCCGGACGGGGAATTAAAATGGTGTTCCTATACTGACATAAACTTCCGCTGCGGTTTGTGCTGCATCACCCAAATAGATTTAAGGGCATAAGTTTGCTAGTATGCCGCGCTTACCTCTCCTCTTCCTCGATATCTCTGTAGTGGATCGTCTTGTCAGATTGCTCTGCAGGCATAGAAAGCTGCTCGGTCAACGATATCTTTTGAAACTGATACAGGAACGCAATATGAATGCCGAAAGCCCCTCAGATGTTCACTTAAAACTCCGCAACCTTACTGTTGAAGATTACGCCGAGCTCGCCAGTCTGATGGAGGCTGTTTACTCGGATCTGGGTGGAGCATGGCCGCAGAGTTCTATTCAGGAACTTATTGGTGGCTTTCCTGAGGGGCAGATCTGCATTGAGGATAATGGCAAAGTAGTCGCTGCGGCGCTCACTATCCGCTGCGACTATGATCGTTTCAGCCGCCAGCATACGTATGAGGATCTGATCGGGCGGCGTGAGCAGATGCATCATAATAAAGATGGCGATGCACTTTATGGCATGGATCTTTTTGTAGATCCTGAATATCGCGATCTGCGCCTGGGTCGTCGTTTGTACGACGCCCGCAAGGAGTTGTGCCGACAACTGAATCTGCGCGCAATTCTAGCCGGCGGACGCATCACCAATTATCATAAACATTCTGCCAAACTGTCTCCGCCAGAATATATTGCAGCCGTTGATGGAAAAGAAATTCATGACCCGATTCTCAGCTTCCAGTTGGCTAATGACTTTGAAGTAAAGCGGCTGTTGAAGGGTTATATGCCTGAGGACAGAAAGTCCGAAGGCTATGCAACCTTGCTTGAGTGGAACAATATTCTTTATGAGCCTGAGACTCAGGATCTGTTACAGCGTCGAAAATCTGTGGTGCGAGTTGGTATTCTGCAGTGGCAGATGCGCCTGACCGATTCCTTCGAGGCGTGGCTGAACCAGGTGGAATTCTTTGTCGATACCATGGCTGACTACGAAGCCGATTTCGTGCTGTTTCCAGAATTCTTTAATGCTCCCTTGATGGGGCTCGGTAATCAGAAGAATCAATTTGATGCCATCCGGTTCCTGTCCACGTTTGCTGAACGCAGTATTGAAGCTATTTCAGAACTCGCCATTACCTACAACATCAATATCATTGCTGGCAGCATTCCAGTGATGGAAGATGATGTGTTGTATAACAAGGCCTATCTGTGTCGCCGTGATGGTACCGTTGACTCACAGGCTAAACTGCACATCACGCCGCATGAGCGGCGCGACTGGGTAATCGAAGGCGGCGATAAGCTGGCGGTGTTTGAAACAGATTCCGGTCGCATAGGTATCCTGATTTGTTACGATGTTGAGTTCCCGGAATTGTCACGTTTACTGGCGCAGGAAAGTATGGATATTCTGTTTGTGCCTTTCTGGACAGATACCAAAAACGCCTTTCTGCGTGTGCAGCGCTGTGCCCAGGCCAGAGCTATCGAGAACGAATGTTATGTGGCTATTGGCGGCAGCGTCGGTAATCTGCCCCAGGTGCACAATGTGGATATTCAGTATGCGCAGTCTGCGGTCTATTCACCTTCGGATTTTGCCTTCCCGCACGATGCGATCATGGCCGAGAGTACACCAAATACTGAGATGGCGCTGGTGGCCGACCTGGATCTCGATAAGCTGGTGCAATTGCGCCATGAAGGTTCAGTGACTAATGCCAAAGATCGTCGTGATGATCTTTATGAGATTGTCTGGAAGAATAAAAAATAAATGGAGCGGGTGAAGGGAATCGAACCCGTGTATAAAGCTTGGGAAGCTTTCGTTCTGCCACTGAACTACACCCGCATGGCTATCTCCAATCCACGCTTTGAATCTATCTGAACGACCGCGGCTGTGTCCAGAACATTCGCGGATTGATACAAAACTTAAGTGAAAGATCAGCCGTGCCCTCTTCATTCATCTGTGCAATTTGGGTGATCCAGTCTGTAATGCACCGATAATACCCCCAAGCGTTGCTTCTGGCGCAGCGCTGCTCCGGGGTCAGTATGTCTATGGTTCATCCTCCTCAGAGCACTGATACGGACTTTTATTAACACTCAGGTGAGCGCCATCGCCATCGAAGAGATTCATTCTATGCGTTTCCACAGGTATTTCTGCTGTCAAAGAAGCCTTGTCTGGATTATCCTGGCGCTCAACTCCTGAAAATTCTCGACTTGCAGCATCAAATTCCTGACAAATTGTGACATTTTCGCTTTAGAGATTGAACCATTTCGCAAACAGGCATAGCCTTGGGTTGTGAAAGAGCAGAATCTGGTTGTACTGTCCATACACCGCGCCTCCAACAAACATAAGCAACCGCAAGTGGAGACTATTTCCGTGAACCCTAAACTAACCCGTAGACGCTTTATTAAGAGCGTCATCTTTATCGGCGCAGCCGCATCATCTGGCGCCGGATTCTATCTGGCCACGGCGGCTAACCGGCCGGCTGGCGCTGTAGAACGCCTCGTGACTCTGAATATCAACGGCCGTAATCGACCTGTAGATGTCATGCCGCAGGAGACTCTGGCACACACGCTGCGCTACAAGCTGGGCCTGACTGGCACCAAGCTGGGTTGCAACCGTGGCGAATGCGGTGCCTGCACTGTCACCATTGATGACGTAACACACTACGCTTGCTCTACCCTGACCCATTCGGTCAAGGGCAAGGCGGTAATGACTATAGAAGGCTTACCTGGTGCTGATGGCACACTGCACCCTGTGCAACAGGCTTTCATCGACGAATTGAGCCCCCAGTGTGGTTTCTGTACACCCGGCCAGATCATGTCTGCAGTGGCCCTGCTAAAAACTAATCCGCAGCCCACACGCGACGAAGCGCGTCAGGCACTTTCCGGCAATCTTTGTCGTTGCGGTGCTTATGATCACTATTTGAACGGCGTGATGCGCGCCTCGGGGCAATTATCATGACATATATGCACATTGGTAAGGACTTCACTCCACCAGATGTTGAAGGCAAGGTAACCGGTTCGGCACGTTATGCTGAAGACTTCAAAAAGGACGGTATGGTGTTTGCGCGCTTGCTGACCAGCCCCCTGCCGGCAGGCCGTATAGTCAGCATTGACTACTCCGAAGCGCTGGCCATGCCGGGAGTGGTTGGTATTCTGACTACTGAAGACCTGCCCCAACCCGCGGCGCCAGCTAACCCTTCGCTGGCCTCAGATATCATTACTTATATCGGTCAGCCAATTCTGGCAGTGGCAGCGGAATCTGAGGAAATCGCAGAAAACGCCATTGATAAAATCCGGCTGGTATTCGAGCGCCGTCCGTTCGTGATCGACCCGCTTGACACCCTGGTGGAAGGTGGCCCCAACCCCTATCCCAACGGCAATACTCTTGTTCGCAACGCAACAGCAGCCGCAGCGGGCACCACACAGTCTGGTACCGATGTTGGCGAGATCAAGTGGTCGATTGATGCCGTCACCGCGTTTCGCGCCGGCCGTGATCCTGGCAATGTAACTTACGCAAACGAGTGGGTTTTTGGTGACCTGGAAGCAGAGTTCGCGCAGTGCACCTCTATCGTCGAAGAACCCTTTGTCACCATCGGTCAGTCACACCACGCGCTGGAATCACGCACTGGAATGGCGTATTGGGAAAACGGTCGTTGCTATTTCTTTGGGTCGCTGCAGAGCCATACCATTGGAGTAGCACCGCTGGCCGGCATGCTGGGTATCGATCCCGCCAATCTGGTATTTATCAACGAAAACACCGGCGGCGGCTTCGGCGGCAAGATTTTCCCTTACCCCATCATGGCGGTAACCGGCCATCTGTCACGCAAAATCAATCGACCTGTGCAGTTGCGTATTACCCGGGAAGAAGAGTTCTATATTGGTTCCGCCCGGGCAGGTATGCAGGGCTGGATGAAACTGGGTTTGAAGGCAAACGGCGACGTCGGTGCCGTCGACTTGGTAATCGTTGGCGACGCGGGTTCGGGTGGTGGTGCGAGTGGCCCAAGTGCCGCGAATTACGTCTCGCTGATGCTGCAACCTGCGGCCATGCGCTTTCGTGGTGTTTCTCTGTACACCAATACAGCGCCACGCGGTGCACAACGCGGTCCTGGCGAAAATGAAATGGCAACTGCCCTTGCCCCTATCCTCGACAAGGCAATCAAACAGTCAGGACTGGACCGTGTTCAGGTAATGATACAAAACGCGCCTGACAATGCTGGGACGATTGGTCCACAGCGCGGTGAGCTTACCGGCAGTGCTTTCCCGCAGGCGATTGCTCAAGGCGCCGAACTGTTCGGATGGCAGGAACGCAGTCAGTTATCGGGACGCCGCAATGGCAGCAAGGTCACTGGCATAGGCGTGGGCATGGGTTATCATTCGGCTGGTGCCAGCGGTTATGACGGCCTGTGCCGCATTGGCACTGATGGCAAACTCTATCTGCACACCGGTGTTGGCAACCTGGGTACCTACTCTTATGCAGCGGTAGTACGAACGGCTGCCGAAGTGCTCAAAGTGGAATGGGACAACTGCGAGATAGTGCGTGGTAATACCGATCTGCACCTGCCTTATAGTACTTTCCAGGCTGGCAGTAACACCATGTTCACGGAAGTGCGCACCAACTTTGTTGCTGCTCAGGATGCTCTGCGTAAGCTTAAAGCGATTGCTGCTGCTGATCTGGGCGGTGAGCCGGATGAGTATGATATCGATGGCAAGCAGGTATTCCGTATCAGCAATCCAGGCCAGGCAATGACCTATGCGCAAGCGGCGCAAAGGGCTGTGGCTCTTGGTGGCGAGTACAGCGGGCAGCAGTATCCAGAGGATTTGAACGCGGTTACCCAGCGAGCAGTGCAAGGCCTGGCTGGCACTGGTCTGATCGGTGTTGCCAAGGATTCCCGCCATACCGGTACGGTGCCGGGTACAACGATTGGTTTCATGCAAATCGAGCTGGATACGCTGACTGGTAAATACGAGATAGTCGATTATGCCGCTGTTGCGGACTGTGGCACCGTAATTCATCCGATGGGCTTCCGTCAGAGTATGAACGGTGGCGGTGTATGGGGTGTAGGTCTGGCCGGTTATGAACGTCTGGTTTACGATCCGCAAAATGGTCTGCCTGCCAATGTCGGCCTGTATCAGGCGAAGATACCAACGTATCTGGACGTGGCGCGGGTTAACCGCAGTGCTGCGACTGAAGTCCCGGACCCACAGAGCCCTATGGGTTCTCGTGGAGTGGGTGAGCCCTCACAAGGCTGTGCATCTGCAGCGCTGGCCAGTGCTATTGCTGACGCACTGGGCGGGCACCTGTTCCACCGTGTGCCTGTCACGGCCGACATGATCATTAATCACGTAGCGCAGCTTGATCATTTCAACACCGGCGATCTAAAAACAAATACATTCTGAGGGTTAGACTATGCCATCTTATGACAATATGCCCGCCATGGAGCTATACCAGCCGGTGCAGCTGCAGGACGCACTGGAGATTGCCTCCCGACTGGCCGACCGCGGCTGGCTGGTAGGTGGAGGCCAGGACACTTACGGCTGGATCAAGGATCATGCGAAAAAGCCGGAAGCACTGATCGACCTGAATGGAATCGAATCGTTGCGCGGAATACGCGAAACCAGCGATGGAATCGAGATTGGTGCGCTGACGACACTGACCGAAGTGGTCAACAACCCTCTCATCCGTGAGAAGTATGCCTTGCTCAGCAAGGCAGCCTCTGTGGTGGCCAGCCCGCAAATCCGCAATGCCGGCACGCTTGCCGGGAACGTGGCACAGGACGTTCGATGCTGGTACTACCGCCGTGGTCTTACGTGTTACCGCGCAGGAGGCAACCTCTGCTATGCGGATACACCTGAAGCTCAGAACCGTGAGCACGCCCTATTCAATGCCAGCCGTTGTGTGGCGGTTACCCCCAGTGATACCGCCCCGGCGCTGGTAGCTCTGGAAGCGCAAATGGTGATCACCAGCCGAAGCGGTGAGCGTGTGGTGCCGGCTGAACGCTTCTTTGTTGGTCCGGATGTGGATATTCTGAACACGACTGTGCTGCGTGACGGTGAAATTCTGACGGCCGTGCGCATTCCCGCCAAATGGGCCAATGCCGAGTACTACCATGAAAAAGTAGCTGATCGCAATGTCTGGGATTTTGCGCTCGTCAGCATTGCTGCCGTGATGCGCATGGAAGGTGGCAATATTGCGGACTCTCGCCTGGTGTGTGGCGCGGTAGAATGTGTACCGCGTCGCCTGCGTTCTGTTGAGCGTGCAATTCAGGGACAACCCCGCAATCAGGCCACTGCCGACATGGTAGCCGGACTGGCAAGCCAGGGGGCGCAGCCGCTGACCCACAATCACTTCAAGATGCCATTGATGGATAATCTGGTGACTCGTCTGTTGACGGCTTGATGACTGGCGGCGCTGGCGCCGCGTTGTGTTGTCACAGCAAACCTGAACGCCCTGCCCGAGGAATCAACTTCTGGCAGGGCGTTCATCATTTACTCAGTGCTTCAACTGTTGCTCTGTGTCTTAGGTGTTACTGAGGTTAACTGATGCGCGACAAAGAAAATGCATGATTGTGAGAAGGACCACAATGACAGTCAGTGACACCAGATAAAACCACTCAGGAAAACTGTCGCTCTGAGCGAGCATGACCCAGACAACAACTTGAATGCTTAACGCAAAATGATCCCTCACAGTGTTTTTGCTTAGCCTTGTTATTAGTGAGTCTATCCTCATGTGTCCTTCCTCCTCATATCTTTTTAGATTTTGAACGAAGCCCGGTCGGAGCAAAAGCTCCGACCCAGGCGTACCGTCTTCGCTGACAACGATCTTCTAGCTGGTGGTTTTGTGACATCCGAACTGGTCAACCGTTGTGAAGTAGTTTAAGTCATATCTATCAAGGCAATCCTGCAAACCATAGGCTGAATAACCCCAGCTCAGACCAAAATCTCCACTTACACATTGAGCTGCTCTGTTGTTTCAGGCAACCCTGTATCAAGTGTAGTTGCCTGCAGCAGGAAATCCACGAATCAGATGCTGAAAAAGATGTCGGTACCCAGCGTGTTTATATGATGCCGATGTTTATCGCGCGCAGTACCGCCCGGGTTCGATCACGAACGCCGAGTTTTTCCAGTATTGCGGAAACCTGGTTTTTTACTGTGCCTTCTGATTTATGAGTAGCCAGCGATATTTCTCTATTGCTGTAACCACCGGCCATTAAGCGCAGCACCTCCAACTCCCGGACACTGAGTTCCTCCGGAATAGCCGTGCTGGTGAAATCTGACTTCATGGTACTTAAGCCTTTCAGTATCCTTTCTGTTATAGCGGGTTGCACCTGAGTTTCTCCGGCATGAACCCGCTCGATAGCGTTTACCAGACTTTGCAGTGATACATCTTTGAGCAGAAATCCTTTAGCGCCGGCCTGCAATCCTTCCAGTACCAGCTGATGATCATCAAAGGTCGTAAGAATGATACTGGGCACCATCAGCCCTGCGGCAGTCAGTGCCCGGAGTGCCTCAATACCGGTCATCTTTGGCATGCGAATGTCCAGCAATAACACGTCCGGCATATATCGGCGCACTCCATCGACTACCTCAGAGCCATCTTCAACCTGACCGACCACCACAATATTGTCACTGAGCTCCAGCAGGCTGCAGATGCCCTGTCGAACCAGGTTTTATCGTCGGCCAGCATGACGCGAATTTTCATGCGCTGTCTCCCGTTGGCAGGCGCAACTGAAGTAGGAAACCATCCTGTTCCTGACGCCAGCTTACTTCACCACCCGCTTCCTGAACGCGTTCGCTCATCCCTTTCAGACCATTGCCAGCCACTATCCCAGCGCTCTTTCCAGCCCCTGCCCCTGCCCCGATCCCAGCCCCCATGGAAGTTCCGCTCCTGCCATTATCTTTTACCGTCAGGAAGAACTCGTTATACGCTTCGGTCAGAGCGATGCGGCAGTGAGATGCTTTACTGTGGCGCAGTACATTGGTAATTGCTTCCTGAATACAGCGCAACAGCGTTTCGGCGATTTCAACATCATGGATGGCAGGAGCCGCACTAAAATCTACGCTGATCTGAAGATTCGGAATGTCAGCAACCAGCTTTTCAACGGATTGTCTTAAATTAATAGTCTCATCTTCCCGTAGTTCACTGACCGCCGTGCGCAGATCACTGAGCAGTAATTTCCCCAGCGCCAGCGACTGCTCCACTTTTTGCAACGCTTTGCCTTCGGTGCAATGAGTGGCTACCTCCAGATTCAAAATCAGCGCCGTCATGTGGTGACCGAGCAGGTCGTGCAGATCACGGGCAATACGCAGTCTTTCACTTTGTCTTGAGCTTTGAGTCAGTAATTCACGGGTGGCAATAAGTTCTCGGTTCAGCGCAGCGGTTTGCTCGCGCAACAGCTGTTCTCGATTAGCCCTATGGGTAGTGATAACGGCAAAAAGGTGAAACATCCCGAGCGTAACAGAGTCAACCACAGCGGCAAAAATGCTGGTGCCATACCAGTGATAAAACTGTGCGATGGTAAAGACAGTTACCGCAGCCAGCAGCAACCAGATGGTGCGGTGGATGTCGGCAATCTCAGCAACCTGAACAATCCATACAATACCCAGAATTGCAATGAAGCTGATATCTACCAGGAAGTACAGTGGAATTATTAACAGAGCTTCCAGCCACAGAAGAGCGAATTGCCGAGAGCGCAATGCCATTGCCCGGTGGCTGATAAAGCTGATAAAGGTAAGTACCACAGAAGCGGCCAGAACCGCGGTGATAACTGTTTCTGAGTTCCACTCACGGGTGTCTTCCCAGTTCATAAAAACACTCAGCATTCCAACAATCAACAGAACCAGCGCGCCAGTCCAGTTCTGCGCCAGTTCACTGTTCCAGTAGCGTGCAGATTGTGGCGCGCTCATGGGTTCTGAGGAGATCCGGTTTTCTGAAGAGTTCATAATTTTTCAGCCATCTATGTGGGTCCCGCCAGGGCGATGCGGTTGTCCGATTATGGCATGCCGGCGCCAGCAGCCCTATAGCCCGAAAGTCACACTTAAACTCGTGACTTCCAGCACTGGGCAGGCAGGAGCTTATTTAAATACCATGCACTTTCATTAACGCAAACCCTGGCCGGGTAAACCCGAAAGGAGCCATTTATGCAATTACTTCATCAACTGTCTTTTTATATTCATGTTAGCATCGGCGCCTTTGCGTTGCTGGTGTTCTGGATTCCTGTAGTTGCCCGCAAAGGTTCACTCAATCACAAACGATTTGGCCGCTTCTTCGCCTCAGCAATGTATGCAGTTGCGTTCTCCGGCCTGATCATGTCCAGCCTTGATATGGCCTTCCCATTGAGCGGACACACTCCCGGAACAGATGTGTCGGCTGAGGCTCAAACAACCATGGCGCAGAATATCAGGATGTTTGCGCTGTTCCTGTTCTCACTCAGCATTCTGGTGCTGGCAACCACTCGGCAGGGTTGGCTGGCGATACAGAATAAGGCAGACCGCACTGAGTTGCGCGCACCGCTTCATGTGGGCCTGAATTGCGGGCTGGTCTTGATTGGCGCAACCTTGCTGTTTACTGGTGTGCTTAGCGGTGAGTGGCTGTTCAGTATCTTTGGAGGTCTTGAAATCGTTGTTGGCCTTACCCAGCTGCATTACAGCTTAAAAGCTCAGCTGAAACCGCAGGAATGGTGGATTGAACATCTCGGCGGCTTAACTGCCTCAGGAATTGCAGCGTACACTGCGTTCTTTGTATTCGGTGGCAGCCGTGTGATCAACCAGTTGTTCACAGGCGCCTATGCTGATGTTCAAATACTGCTCTGGGTTGCACCGGGCGTGGCAGGTGGTCTGGCTATCACTATACTTTCGCGGCGTTATACCCGTCGCTTCGCAGCGCTGAATCGGCAGTTCAGAGACGGGCACAACAAGGATAGTGGAATACTGAGCCAAAAATAGAACATTCAACTGGGATCAAGGCTGTGCTCCATGGCGACATTTCTGCTGAGGGTGAGGTAACACGGCCAACGCTCAGCGCACAAACGCTGACGGCAATTTAGTCTGCTGCAGCGGCAAAAAATTTATGGCTGGCGGTCCACGCAGGACAAACCTCTGAACAGGTGATTACTGCAGCTAATGCGGGTGCCACCACCATCGAGCACGGCGGATAAATCACGAATTGGGCACCATTGAAGAGGGGAAGTTTGCTGACCTGATTATTGTCAAAGGTGAGCCATGGAACGCTATAAGAGATCTGCGTTCCATGATCATGGTGTATCAGGCGGGCCGTCTGGTAGTTGATTTCCGGAACTGAATAAACTGACAGGTTCTGCATTGGTAAGAGAATTATATTTCTTCGTAATCCGACCCTATCAGAATCGTATTCCCCTCACTGTCGCGGAACAAAGCAAAAGTCTCTTCTGGTTTCCATGGCGCACGTGTTGGAGACTGCGTGAACTGCACACCTTTCGCCTGCAACTCTCGATAGGTGTTAGTAACGTCATCTACCGCAAGCACCAGGCTGGGACGGTCGCTGATCTCAGCGCCATTACGCGGGGTAAGCAGGATAGCGGTTTCCGCGCCGGGCAATGCCAGCTCAATCCAGCGCCAGCCGTCCTTATACGGGGTATTCTGCAGAATGCGCAAACCGAGTTTTTCAGTATAGAATCGCAGCGCGCGCTCCTGGTCCGCTACCGGTAATTCAGCGAACTTGATGAACTTCAGCATTACAGTTCCTTTTTTCCGGGTCCAAAGTGGAGTGACTACCCGGTGTATTTTGCCGCAGACTTGGCCCAAATGCACCACCTGTGGCATTACACTGGAACCCTGTTGGCACTTTTCCTGAACCGCAGCATTAGATCGAAACATTAAGCCGCTTGCTTCACTGCGAACTTGCGATATTATCAGTAGAGGAATTAACGTGGAGTTCGAAGTATGAAAGCAATATTTACACCTGTCATTACCCTGCTTGCCGCATTTTACATCAGCGTCGCAGCAGCCAATCCTGGCGCAGGGACTGAATTGATTATCTCGGGCCAGGATAACAAAATTGCAGGTACTCTGGTTCTTCCGGATAAACCCACAAACACGGTGCCATTGGTCATTATGATCTCTGGCAGTGGTGCGCAGGAGCGTGATTCAACCATCGCTGGTTTTCCTATGTTTGCACAACTGGCCGAACATCTTCGCGCAGCCGGAGTGGCCAGTTTCCGATTTGATGACCGCGATACGGGGCTATCCACTGGCAGCTTCAACGATGCGACTCTGGACAGACTGGCCGCAGATACGGGGATAATCGTCGACCATTTCAAAGTGTTCAGTGAGCAGAAATTCGCCGAAGTGATACTGATGGGCCACAGCGAGGGCGGCATAGTGGCAGGTCGGCTGGCGTCGCTGGATCATCGGATCAACGGGTTGGTGTTGATGGCATCGCCAGGCATGAACATGCGGCGGATTCTGCGCCAGCAGGTGGCTGATGCTTATGCACAGAACGCCGTCCCTGCCGACCTGGTGGAAGCGGAGATTCTGGCGCGTGAACAGATCATGTACGCGATTGCCGATGGGAAGAGCGAAGAGGATGTTAAGGTGGTACGAGACTCCTATGTGGCCGTTTATAAGAAGGTGCTGGCTAATCTGCCAACCGAGACCCGTGTTCAGATCGCCGATCTTGATGCCTTCGCGCGCAATCAGGGGGAAGAATTGCGTGCGAGCTTCAGCCTCCCGCAGATGCAATCGCTGTTATTCCATGACCCTGTGATTGATTTGGAAGGTCTGGGAATGCCTGTGTTGATGGTGTTTGGGGGGAAAGATACTCAGGCGATCGAGGAGCTTAACCGGCCATTAATGGAGGAAGCTCTGGAAAGTGCCGACTCGGATTATCAGGCGGTGGTGATACCAGATGCCAACCATTTGTTTCAGAAGGCAGAGAATGGACAGGTGAGTGAGTATGCACAGCTGGAAAAGCAGTTTGCGCCAGGCTTTGCCGAATCAATTACTGAGTGGATCAACCGCCGCATAACTATCGCGTCCACCAGATGAAACACAGAAAGCTGCCGCTCACCGCTCTTAGCGTGATGATAATGCTGACGCTGCTGCGCATTTCTCCAGCAGCGTTTGCACATGGCGGCGTGGCGTTTTCAGATGATCAATGTGTTATCCGGATCGATTATCTGACTGCTCATTTTACTGTTTATCAGCCGCAGACCCGCGGCAGCGAAGAGTATTGCGAAGACCTGCCTGATGCCACTGAAACCCTCTTCGTGATGGAATATCTGCATGATTTTCTGCGCCAGATGCCGGTGGATTTTCGGATCATCAAAGACACCGAAGGCTTCGGTCAATTCGCCAAATGGGAAGATGTCGAACAGATTACCGATATTAATGCCCGCACCGTTTTCTATCAGCCTCCCCGCATTTTTGACGACGGCAGCCTCACGGTAAACTACAGTTTTGAAGAAAAAGGCAGCTACATCGGTATTGTGACGGCACAGCATCCTGATGATGACAGGGTTTATCGAGCGGTCTTTTATTTTCAAACCGGCGGCCCCGATTATGGGACTATGCCCCTGTTCTTACTGCTGCTGCTGGTGTTGCAACTGGGATACTGGCTAAGTAATGGCGGCTGGGCAAAACTTAAAATAAACCAGGGTTTTTCCAGGGGAAAATAATGCGAACGATTGGATTGCTGGTAGCTGCCTTGGTAATAAGCGCGCTGTTGTTCCCACCGCAATGGTACCCGCCACTCCTGCGTTTTGAGATCGCCAGATTCACGGGTACTCCGTCTGACTCTTCACAAGACTCTTCAGATGGCTCAGCACAAGACCCGGCACAAGACACTGGTCAGGTTGCGCCGATGCCTGAAGAAGCCTGTCCGGAAGATCTGGCTGGCTGGCGTAATGCCCAGGTCATTGAGGGTGTTGAGATTCCAGCCTCCCTGAATTGTGTGGCAGATAATCCTTATGCTATAGCGGCTTTTGTAAAAGGCACTAACCATGTTTCGCAGGATACACTGCTGCGGGCCGGTCTGGCCCCCGATGCCGTGGTGAAAGGTGCCGATCTGGATGGCGATGGCGATTCCGATGAGATTCACATCCGTTTGGAAGTGGCCGAACTCAATGGCGGTTCGCCAGACTCGTTTGACCCGGTAGCGCAATACGCGATTGCTCCAGGTATAACACCGGGTCTCTGGGTATTCGCACCAAAATCGTTTGGCATGGCTACCGAAAATTTTGAATCCAATCAGGCGATGAACCTGTTGCGTCTGCCCTCTCCGAGTATCAGGGTGGAGGTAGGCGATCGCGTTAAAGTGACCCTGGAAAATACCCATTACCTACCCCACACCATTCACTTTCATGGCGTTGATCATCCCTGGCTGACTGCCGATGGTCAGGGCAATGATGGCGTTCCGATGGCCAGTGAAATGCCGCTGATGCCAGGCGAATCGCGCACCTATGAGTTCAGTCCGCGTGCGTCGGGTACCATGTTTTATCATTGTCATGTGCAGCCACAGGCTCACGTTTTGATGGGGCTGCAGGGCATGTTCGTGGTGGAGGAAAACCGCGCCGCTAACGATCTGCAGAGCTTGAATATCGGTGCGGGTCATGTGCGCTCGCGATCGCAGGCAAGCATGGCAGATTACGATGCTGAATATGATCTGCATTACACTGATCTGGACAGTCAGCTCAGCAGCATTATTCAACGCAGTAATGATCCGGCAGAGATTGAGCGCTGGATCAACGGCGGTTATAACCTGCAGGAATCGCATAGCGATTATTACACCTTGAACGGCCGCTCTTTCCCCTACACGTTTCGTGAATCCCTGGTGCTCACCAAACCCGATCAGCTTACTCGACTGCGTGTTTTGAACGCCGGCAGCCAGGGTCTGGCGCTGCACACGCATGGGCATAAGGCGCGGGTCACCCATTATGACGGGGCGCAGCTGAGTCCGGAGGCTAGTTATATTCGTGATGTGTTCTGGGTTGCCAGTGGTCAGCGCATCGACCTCAGCCTTAATACTACCAATGACGGCAGCAGTTCCTATGGCAGCGGGGTATGGATGTTGCACGACCATCAGGGCCGCGGTGTAATGAACAACGGCATCGCGCCAGGCGGCAATGTCAGCGCGATTGTTTATGAGGAATTTCTGAATTCTAACGGCTGGCCGATTACCTACGGTGAAGATCTCAATATGTTCTTCAATCCGGATTTCTATCGTCGCGATATTGTCAGTGCCCAGCGCGTCCAAAATCTCGGCTGGGGATTTGTGCTGCGGCTGCTGGCGCTGGGTCTGGCCCTGGGTGTGGTGTTCGCCTGTCTGCTGCAGTTGGTTGGAAGTTTTGCTCGTGCCGGCGCTCGCGCTGGCAAAGTGGACGGAGGCAGCAGTGGCTGACTTTAAAGTAACAGCCTTGTGTGGAGTTACTCTGAGTCTGGTGCTCTCTGCTCTGTCTATATCTGCACAGACTCAGACCCAGGCCCAGACGCAGGCTCAGACTCAGACTCAGACTCAGACTCAGACTCAGACTCAGACCCAGACCCAGACCCAGACCCAGACCCAGACTCAGACTCAGACCCAGACGCATGACCACAGCGCGCATGCCGCTGAAGCAGCAGATCACTCGGCTCATCAAGAGTCTATGGAAACTCCTGGCGCGGATGATACGCACGCTGCACATAATCTCGCAGTGGCACCCGCAAACAATCCCGCAGCCTCTGAACAAACTGCACACGCCGCCCACGGGGGACATGACAGCCATGAGATGCAATTCGATAGCAGCGGCATGGTGATGAACAGCAACCTTGATCGTCTGCCGCTGAACTGTGCGGCGATCTCTGAGGATTTCGAATTTACTGTTTATGGCGGAACTCAATATGCACAGCAATTTCCGCAGCGCACCTTTGCCTACAGTGAACATGAATTTAAAGTGCCGCCCTGTAGCCGCGTAAAAATAAATTTTGTTAACGATGATCAGGTGCGGCACCAGTGGATGCTGCACGGTCTGCCACGATACCTGTATCCGCAGGGGATGTTTCATCTGGAAGCTGCGGGCGGGAAAACGGTGTCTGGCAGTTTCATTGTGCCCGCTGATGATGCTACTTATCTGATCCATTGCGATATTACTCAGCATATGGAAAAAGGCATGAAAGCGCAGTTGCTGGTTGGAAAAGGCAGTGGCAATTTATGGAGTGTGCCAGGAGTCAGCCAGAATTTTCTGATGCCCGGAGAAATACCGCGCATTGCGCTGATTCTGATAGTGGCAGGCTTGATGATTGCAACGGGATTATCTGCAATAATGATTTCAGCAGCTAAAAAATCCAGGTAAAAAGAGGATCAGCCTGATCCGTTGAAATCTTCATCTCAACCCAGATCAACCCGGCGCAGACAGGATAAATGAACAAATTTCCCGTAATTCCCCGACCTGTTTTTATCCAGGTGGTGTTGTTTTTAGGCCTGTCCTTAAGCGCCTGTCAATCTGTTGATGCCCAGCGTTCCGGCGCTGGCTTTGTCTCATTTCAAAAAACTGTGGTTGATGCAGAGCTCCCTGGTGGCTATGGGCTGACTGTAGCCGATATAGATGGCGATGGCCTGAATGACATCGTGGCGCTGGCGATGACGCCGGCACAATTGATCTGGTATAAAAATCCGACGTGGCAGAGGCATGTCATCACCACAGCGACTGCAGCTAATGTTGATGTCGCTCCCCGGGATATAAATGGCGACGGCTATACAGACCTGGTTTTATCGAGTGCCTTCAATCTGCGCGACTCAACCGCTGGAGGCCTGGTGCACTGGCTGGAGAACCCTGGCAATCCAGTTGTTAACCAGGAGTGGCAGATGCACCTGATTGATCAGATACCGACTTCACATCGCTTGCGTTGGGCCGACTTAAACGGGAATGGAAGGAAACAATTAATTAATCTGCCGATCATTGGTGCCGGTGCCCAGGCTCCTGCCTACCAGGGTGGAGCAGAGCTGACTGTTTACGCTATTCCCTCAAATCCGCGCAGCAGCCCCTGGGGTTCGGTCGTTCTGGACCGCACTCTGGAGATGGCGCACGGTCTCACAATTTTAGACTGGGACGGTGATGGCCGTGACGAAGTGCTGACTGCAAGTTTCAATGGTATTGATCTGTTTCAACTGGCAAACCGCGGAAAATTTGTTGATCGCACTACTCTGGTTACAGCGCAGCCGGGTGAGCGCCCGGCAATCGGTGCCAGTGAGGTAGCTGTCGGATTTTCTGGGCGCCCGGAGCGTCGCTTCCTTGCCACAATAGAACCCTGGCATGGTAATGAGCTGGTGGTTTATCGGCCAGCTTCCGATGACAGTGGTAATTTCAGTCGTGAAGTTATCTTCAGTGAGCTGAGCGGTGGCCACGCGCTGGCTGTTGCTGATTTGAATAATAATGGTTTTGATGAAATTATTGTTGGTGGACGCGGCCGCCCCTGCAGTCTGCTGATTTTTCGCTACAACCCGGAAACCCGCGAGTGGCAGCGCCGCTCACTGGATAATGACGTTGCAGTTTCCGGTATGGTGATTGCGGATCTGACCGGCAATGGTTTTAAAGATATCGCGGTGGTGGGCAGCGCGACGGCTGATGTTGTTATCTACAGGAACTCCGGTCGATAGAACCAGGTTGATGAAGCCCAAGTCTGCAGAGCCAGGTTTATAAGACCTGGCAACCTGGCAACCTGTCGGACTTGACCGATCGTAGCGAAGGAAATCTGGCTAAATTCGGCTTTTCCGCAGGAGGTCAGTGTTAAGTCCGACAGGCTGCCAGGAGTCTGTCGGACTCAGCCTTTTGATCAAATTTAACCGGCGCGCCGGTGGTGAGTGCATGGATGCCGGCAGGCGGCGCCAACCAGCCAACACTCGCAAACGTCATGAGCAAGATGCCAACAGGAATCCAAGCGTAGGACAGATGTAACATCCAAACCAACGGATTGCTAAGCCAGCGTGCCAGGCGAACCGCATGGAGAAGTGCAGGATTCTTGCGTCACAGCGTAGTTCAGCGCACTAGCACCGACCAAGAGCAGAACGGCCAGTGTCGCTGACCTTGGGTGTCAGCTTTGACGGCGGCCAGCGACTTTTAGAGCCGTCCCTCAATCAGGCGCTCGAAGCTCTTGAGGAGCTTGCCGGTGTTGGGATTGATGCTTTGGTAGCTCATGGCATGCCGTCCGTTTTGGAATCGCTGCCCAGCGACGCCTGACCCGACTCGCCCAAGTCCGGCTTCTCGCCGGTGAACACGGCCTTGGCCATCACCAACAACTGGGTCAATTTGTTTTCACTCGTGTTCCAGTAGTGCGCATAGTTCACCGTAACGCGCACCAGGGCCAGGTCCGGATCGTCCACGCCGCCGGGAAACCAAGCCTGGGCGAACTTCGTCCACAGCGCCTGCTTCTGGGCTTTATCGTCAACCACCTGGGCTGAACCGGATACTGAAACGTAAACGTCCTTGCCAAGGTCGGCATAGCTGATGTTCACCTGCGGCTGCTGTGCAAGCTCCTGCGCTGCACCGCCCTTCACTGACATGAAGAACCACAGCTTGTCATCCGGCATCGTGTTGTTCTGCGTCGTCATCGGCCGTGAATCCAGATGGCCGTTGCCGTCGTGGGTAGTGAACATGGCGAACTTCATGTCTTTGATGAGGGGCCACAGGTGTTGTTCGGCGACGGTGTCGGTAGGCATATGTTGGTTATCCATTGGTGATTTGCGAGCTGCGAGCTTATCTGCACGCCATTGAAGGTTCCATCATCCGCATCGTGTGTATCTGCGTCTGTACGCAGTCACACAGGATTGGATCAATGCCAGCGGAATGCGTTGAGTAGCAGCAAATCGGCGTTGGGAGCTTACGTCCGGCGCAGTGCTCTCGCTTGGACAAGCCCGAGGCCGTCACGACGGCGTCACACAACCTGGCAGCCTGTCGGAATTTCCCTCGGATATGAATCTCTCCCATCGGTAAAATGCATGCTTGTTACATAGTGAACCCAACGAGCCCCCATGCGCGGATTTATCACCGTAGATCGTCAGACCGATTACCTATTGCCGCCCTCGGTGGAAGACTGGCTGCCTGCCAATCATCTGGCGCGCTTTATCGTCGAAGTGATCGAGTAACTGGACTTGAGCGAACTGCCCCGTGCCTATAGCGGCCGAGGTTCGGCGGCGCATCATCCGGCCGTGCTGCTGGGGCTGCTGATCTGCGGATATGCAAGCGGGGTGCCGTCGAGCCGCAGGATTGGCCAGATCGATTAAATCAGCGTGTGGCGGGGAGTTTTTAAGCCGGCGCGGCGGTTAAAATTGATTAAAAGGCTGAGTCCGACAGACTCCTGGCAAGAAATCTTTCGATCTGTCATGTAAATAACGTCCGGCCCCCTTCAGTAAGTGTTAGTACAGATTATTATCTGTCAAACTGCACTATCTCGATCGACTACGTCGTTAAACCCTATGCAGGGGGAAGCGAGTTTCATGGTGAATGATGCAGAGAGTGAGCTTGTGATGCAGAGAGCCTCAGGCGCCAGCGGCATGTATTCGGACCGGCGCGTTGCCCTGCTCACCCAGCACGGCAAGGAGCGCGTGCTCGCGCCGGTACTCGAACCGGCGCTCGGTTGCCGGATTGAACGTGTGGCGGGCTACGACACGGATTTACTTGGTACGTTCACGCGCGACATCCCGCGCGCGGGCACGCAGCTCGGGGCGGCACGCAAGAAGGCGCGCCTCGGTATGGAGCTTGCCGGGCTGCCGCTCGGGCTCGCGAGCGAAGGCTCCTTCGGGCCAGACCCGATGGTGGGCATGTTTCCCTGGAACGTGGAATTCCTGATCTTTATTGACGACGAGCGGGACCTCGAAATTGTCGGTATGGCCCAGAGCAAGACCAATTTTGCGCACGTGCTGGCTACAAGCTGGGAGGAGGCCGAGGCCTTCGCGCGCAACGCGGGATTTCCCGAGCATCATCTGGTCGCGCGCCCGGAGCACGAGAACGACCCGCGCCTGCGCAAGGGCATCGCCGACTGGGTGGCGCTGCGCGCGGCCTTCGACGAGGCGCACGGGCTTGCCGACAGCCGACGCGTGTTCATCGAGACCGATGTGCGTGCCCACGCCAATCCGACGCGCATGAAGAACATCCGTCTCGCGGCCGAGGACTTGCTGGAAAAGCTCAACTCGCGCTGCCAGGCCTGCGGCCTGCCGGGCTTCGGGATCGTCGAGCGCATCGCCGGGCTGCCCTGCGAGGCTTGCGGCGAACCCACGCGCGAGACCCGCGCCGAGGTTCACGGCTGCCTCAAGTGTGCGCACCGCGTCACGCGCGAGCGCACCGACCGGCAATCCGCCAATCCGGGCCGCTGCGATTGCTGCAATCCATGACCATGTCTCTGACGCTGACACACCTGACCCTGCCCCGCGCACGCCGCGATCGAGTTATACGCTGAGGTGTTCGACGAGGCGGGAGCGCTCGACAAGCTGGAGGCCTTCGCCAGCTTTCACGGCCCCGACTTCCAGGGCCTGCCGCGCAACCGCGACAGCGTGACGCTGGTGAAGGAGTCGTGGAAAGTGCCGTCCAAGATTGCTCTCGGCGCGGACACGCTGGTACTATTGCGCGCGGGTGAGACGGTAGCCTGGCGTCTGGCGGACACAAAATTCACGGTGTTACCTGCTTGATGCGAGGAACTCATGCCAATAGTAAATATGAAAGACATGCTGCCGCACGCATACCATCATGGATACGCCATAGGCGCCTTCGACAGGCGTTGTATCTCAAGCTTGAACCCGCGCATTGAAAGGAAAACTTATGTCCAGCAACTTCAATAGTAAAGTCGTCACTCAAGGGGTGCAGCGATCGCCTAACCGCGCCATGTTGCGTGCCGTAGGTTTTGGCGATAAGGATTTCGACAAGCCCATCGTGGGTATCGCCAATGCCTACAGTACGATTACGCCCTGCAATTCGGGACTGGATATCCTGGCGACTCGGGCTGAGTACGCGGCCAGAGCGGCCGGCGCGATGCCGCAGAAATTTGGCACGATCACGATTTCCGATGGCATTTCCATGGGCACCGAGGGCATGAAGTGCTCGCTGGTGAGCCGGGAGGTGATCGCCGACTCGATCGAGACGGTCTGCCGGGGCCAAAGTATGGACGGCGTGCTCGCTATCGGCGGCTGCGACAAAAACATGCCAGGCGCCATGATCGCTTTTGCGCGTTTGAACATTCCTGCTATTTTCGTGTACGGCGGCACCATCAAACCGGGACACCTCCATGGGCGTGATTTGACCATCGTCAGCAGCTTCGAGGCCGTGGGGGAATTCATCGCGCATCGGATCGATGAAAAGGAGCTTCTAGCCGTCGAGCGCAAAGCCTGCCCCGGCGTTGGTTCCTGTGGCGGCATGTACACGGCCAACACCATGTCCTCGACGTTCGAAGTGATGGGCTTGAGCTTGCCGTATTCGTCTACCATGGCGGCAGAAGACGCGGAAAAAGCCGATAGCGCGGGGCGCTCCGCCGAGGTCCTGGTACAGGCCATCCACAAGCAGATACTGCCTGCACAACTTTTAACCAGAAAGGCTTTCGAGAACGCGATTTCCCTGGTCATTGCGGTGGGGGGAACGACCAATGCCGTGTTGCATTTGCTGGCGATAGCGCATGCGATGGGCGTCGACTTGAATATCGATGATTTTGAGACGATCAGTCGGCGCGTACCGGTAATAGCCGACATGAAACCATCCGGCCGCTACGTGGTGACCGACCTCCACCGCGCGGGCGGCATCCCGCAGGTGATGAAGATGCTGCTCGCACACGGTTTGCTGCACGGCGACTGCCTGACGATCACCGGCGAGACGATCGCCGAGGTACTGAACAATGTCCCTGCAGATCCGCGTTCGGATCAGGATGTGATCCGTCCCTGGCATAACCCGGTTTACGCACAAGGACACTTGTCGATTCTTAAAGGCAATCTGTCGTCGGAAGGGGCGGTGGCCAAAATTAGTGGCATCAAAAACCCGAAGATCACCGGTCCGGCACGCGTGTTTGATTCAGAGGAAGCCTGCATGGCAGCGATTCTGGCGGAAACTATCAAACCCGGCGATGTGGTCGTGATCCGCTACGAAGGCCCTAAGGGCGGACCTGGGATGCGTGAAATGTTGTCGCCCACGGCGGCACTGGTGGGGGCGGGAATGGGGGAAAGCGTCGCGCTGATCACCGATGGCCGTTTTTCCGGCGGCACTTATGGCTTTGTAGTGGGGCACGTTGCGCCCGAAGCAGCGGTGGGCGGTACCATCGCGCTGGTCGAGGAAGGGGATTCCATCACCATCGACGCTGGAGCCCGCCTGCTACAACTGAATGTTAGCGATGAAGAACTGGCGCGGCGCCGTGCCCTGTGGCAGCCACCCAATCCACGTTACACACGCGGAGTATTGGCAAAATATGCCCGGCATGTTTCAAGCGCAAGTCTCGGCGCCGTGACTGACGCCTGAACGGACATTCAACCTTCGGCAAATTTGCCGGAAGCCAGGTTTCCAAATATCAGGATCTATAAATCCCGGGCTTATAAACCAACCCGGGGAATCTGCTTCCCGCCAATCCAAACCTCGCTGATCGTGCGCGTATTGCGGATGTCATCCAGCGGGTTCTTGTCCAGAATTAACAGATCAGCCCATTTCCCCGCTGCCAGCGTGCCAACATCCGGCAGGTTCAGGCAGGCTGCTGCGACCGACGTGGCAGATTGCAGAATCTGCAAGGGGCTGAGCCCTGCATCAGCCATCATCCACATTTCCAGATGCTCAAAATAACCCTGGAAGCGCGCCACTGGTCCGCTGTCGGTGCCCATGGCGATGTTCGCGCCCGCATCCGCCAGCAGCTTTAGATTGGTCATCGCTATCGGTAATGAGGCTTTGTATTGCTGAGCAGCCGCATTCTGGCTCATACGCTGCTGACGTGCCGGCTCGCGCAGAGTCTCTACAATGGCCTGATCCACTTCATTCAGGAAAAATGGATCTGAGAAAAATCCAACTTCATGTTCATACACAAAGGTAGAGACTTCACGTGTCAACGTTGGGGTGTAGCAGACATCACGAGCCTTGATTAAATCGATGAACTCCTGGTCGATATGGACATCACGAACGCTGTGGGCGACAAAGTCGGCACCACCGCGCAGCAGATCTTTAGTGTCCTGCAGATAATAGGTATGCACCGCCAGGGGAATATCCAGCTGGTCTGCCCGGTCGCTGATCGCCTGCGCAACAGCAGCGGACATTTTTTCAGTTCGGCCAAGGTTGTCATCAAACCGTATTTTGATGAAGGCTGGTTTGTTCTGTGCAGCCTTATCGACCTCAAGCACCGCTTCTGCCGGTGTGCCAGGTGACAAAACCGGTCCAGTCAGCAGCAGCCGTGCATGATCCAGTTCAGCGTTCTGCTGTCTGTCGCGCAGCACAAATCCCTCCGGCCCATCATCCCCCAGGCTGTTCACAGTGGTAACTCCGTAGCGGGCATACAGGCGCAGCTGACGCAGCAGATTTTCTTCTGTGTAATGACCTGATTCAAGCCCGCGCACGCCGCCAACATGGCCATGCGTATTAATCAGCCCTGGCATAATCGTTTTTCCAGCAACATCAATCTGCCGAGCCTGCTCCGGGATAGCTACGCTTTCCCTTGGGCCAATGGCGGTGATGCGTCCACCTTCAGTTACTATCACACCATCTTCCAGCACCGTGGCGGCTGTGCCGTCAAAGATGCGAGCGCCGATAAAAGCCAGGCTCTCTGCAGCGCTGGCCAGATGAGTAGAACCAAGTAGCAGCCCGCCGCAGATCGCCAGCTTCAGGGTCTTGATTAACATCGCGTGATTCCTCTTGAATAAGCATGGCTGTGGCAGGGAGACAGTTGTTGGCTAATCCGCTAATATGCCAGCCAATCGATGCCAGAGCAGTCGATACGCAGGGCTTTTAGATACAGGGCTTTTAGATACAGAGCCAGCAGAGAGCCAGTAGATAATAGGCAAGCAGCTTACACATGTCGAGCCTGTGAAAATTAATACCCCCAAAACATAATGCAAGGGCGCACCATGATCAGATTCCTTTCGCTGCTGACCGCAGTCAGTATCAGCATCAGTAGTATTTTTACCGCAGTTGTGGCACAGAATGTCACCACTGAGGTGCTTGAGAATGCCCAGAACCACTCCGACCGCTGGGTGCATTATGGCCGCAACTATGGCGGCTGGCGCTACATGCCAGACAGTATCATTAACCGCGATACCGTCAAAAGCCTGGCCCCCGCGTGGATAATGCAGACCGGCATTACCGGTGGCGCGTTTGAGACTACGGCCATGGTGAACGATGGCAGAATGTATGTCACTACAGCCAACAGTCATCTTATTGTGGTAGAGCCGCTGACCGGTACCACGCTGTGGCGTTATGACCATGATTTCTCCGATGTAGACCTGTGTTGCGGTCCGCACAATCGCGGCGTGGCACTGTATGAAGACAAAGTTTTCTGGGGTACGCTGGATGCTCATCTGATTGCTTTTGATGCCGAAACCGGCATTCAGCTCTGGGATACCGAAGTTGCCGATCACCGTGAATCCTACTCAATTACTGGCGCGCCGATGGTCGTGAAAGACATGGTGCTGATCGGTGTCGGTGGTGGCGAATTTGGAATTCGTGGCTTTATCGATGCCTATGATGTCAACACCGGTGAATTACGTTGGCGCTTCTATACCGTTCCTGGTGAAGGTGAGCCAGGCAATGAAACCTGGGAAGGTGACTCATGGAAAACCGGTGGTGCGCCTACCTGGGTCACAGGCACTTACGATGTTGAGCAGGATCTGGTGTTCTGGGGTACCGGCAATCCCTGGCCGGATTTGAACAATGTCGTCCGCCGTGGCGATAATCTGTACAGCAATTCAATCGTTGCGCTCGATGCAGACACGGGCAAAATCCAGTGGCATTACCAGACGTCGCCTCGCGATGAATTTGACCATGATGCGACCAGCGAGCCCATGCTGCTGGATGAAATGATCGACGGGCAGATGCGCAAACTGGTGGTACAGGTAGCACGCAATGGTCATGTCTATGCTCTTGATCGGGTCACCGGCGAGTTTATCTACGCGGAGGAATATACCCGGGTGAACTGGGCAGAGCCTGATGCTGACGGTAAACCGACCTTGAAGACTGAGCTACATAATCCGGCGTCCGTAGAAGTGTTTCCTGGTCTGTACGGTGGCAAAAACTGGGCACCAGCTGCGTACAGTCCAGATACTCATATGGTTTACATACCGGATCAGGAACGCGGTACCACGTTTATCCGGGCTGATCGCGAAGGTCGCCCTGGCACCATGGATCTGGGTGGGATTCCGCGTTTTGCTGCCGAACACAAAGGTCATGTAGTGGCCTTCGATCTGCGCGAACGCAAAATTGCATGGAAATTTGAAACCCCGGGTGGCGTGAACTGGGCGGGTACCCTGGCAACCGGAGGCGGTCTGGTATTTGCTGGCGCACCGGACGGATATCTGCGGGCATTCAATGATCAGACGGGTGAAGTGCTGTGGCAGTTCCAGACTGGCAGCGGCCTCTATGCTCCCCCTACCAGCTTTACCATTGATGGCAAACAGTATATTGGTATCGCATCGGGCTGGCGGCAGCCTGCCACCCGCGCAGGCGTGGGCAGCGGGCAGACACCAGGCGCCTACATCCTGTTTGGACTGCAGTAATTATTAGAGGTTTAAGATGAGTTTAAATGTTGTATGGCGGGCGCTGCTGGTCAGGCTGGTGGCAGTGACTGGGGCCGCTTTTTTTTCGATAGTGATCCATGCCGGACCCTCAGAAGGTCAGAGCGTTTACGAAAGCTTTTGCGTGGTCTGTCACGGCGGCCTCGGTGAAGGCGAAACCATGGGCAAGCCACTGGTTGACAATCCCGCTAAAAGTCTCAGCGATGCTGAACTGATCAATGTGATCAGCAACGGTCGTTCAGGCACTGGCATGGCGGCCTATGGCGGCCCTTTAAGTGAGACTGAAGTGCGTGATGTGGCGGGCTATATCCGGGTGCTGCAAGGTGGCACGGGATTAGCTGAAGAGAGTGATTCAGCTGATCTCAGCACGGATCCGCAACTTATCGCCGGTCAGGCATTATTTGCGGGGAAAGCAGCTTGCGTTGATTGTCACTCTTATCGTGGTACAGGCGGCACTATTGGACCCGCGCTGGATAATGTCACTGCGCGCTTGAATCCGGCGCAGCTGCGCGAAGCACTTGAGTCGCCATCCCGCACTATTGCCAGCGGTTATAGCGTGAGGGTTCTGGAAACCAATGACGGTGAAATAATCCGTGGGCGCTATCGCAATGATTCGGAACAGGCGATACAGATTTTAAGTGCTGACGGAAAACGCTGGGTGACTCAGTTCAAACGCAATCTGACGTCCGTTGAAGACAGCCAGGAATCATTGATGCCAGATGTTTTTACCAGCCTTGGAGCCGCTGAGCAGGATGCATTGCTGGTTTTTTTGCAGTCTTTGTAAATGCTTTCAGGATTATAGTTAAGTGCTTGAGGTCATAAAATGATCAGGCATGAATGATTAAATTACCTGTAGTTATTGAGCAGATACTCCGCTCTTGTGCGCTGACGCACATACAGTTTTGAAGCAAACCGCATAATAGGGCCGAGTCAGATCAATGTCGGTGCATTTTTTTCATACATTAATCAGGCAAAAGGACTGAGGTATCAGTGCTCTTGATGGTTCATCAGCAGCAAAAGATCAAGGTCGATGTTCACAGGGAAAAAACAGGAGATTCAAATGAAGACTATTCATGAAAAGAATAAATATTTCTGGTCTATGGTTATCGTTGCATTTTTGGCTGTCAGCTTTCAAGCACCAGCCGTTGCAGACATCGTAAGTACTGAACAGATACTGGTCGAAAGCAAAGTTGATGCGCAAAAAGCCGAGCTCGGTGCTTTGCTTCAGCGCACGGATGTCAGACAGCAATTGGTTGGCATGGGCGTTGATGTTTCAGATGCGCAGCAGCGAATCGACAGCATGACTGACAGCGAACTTGCAGCGTTCTATGAAAAGATGGATATACTGCCTGCCGGTGAAGGCGCACTGGAAACGGTTATCGCTATTCTGCTGATCTTCATCCTGCTGGATGTTGCCGGTGTCACCGATATATTCCCAGGGATATAAGCCCTTGACTCTGCAGCAGTGGATGCCAGCCCGGTTCGCTTCTGTAAGTGTGTTGCTGCTGTGGCTGACTGCATGCGTATCTGCGCCGCAGTCAGCACAGCTTTTACAGCAGAACGCTGATAACTCAGTCAGCAAATCCTTATTTGCCAGCCCCGTAAGCCTCAATTTCGTCCCCTTCTATCCTCAGGAAGATTATCAGTGTGGTCCCGCCGCCCTGGCTACCGTGCTGCAGGCCAGCTCCGTAGCAGTGACTCCCGATGAACTGGTGTCCCGAGTTTATGTACCTGCCCGTCAGGGCTCCCTGCAGATAGAGATGCTTGCGGCCGCCAGAGCCTATGGCCGTGCCTCTTACCAATTAGCCCCTGCATTGGAAGACGTGCTGCATGAGGTGCGCGAGGGTCGTCCGGTGCTGGTGATGCAGAATCTGGGTCTAAGCTGGTATCCACAATGGCATTATGCCGTTGTGATTGGTTATGATCTGGATAATAAAGAATTGATCCTGCGCTCTGGAACGATTAAAGATTACCGTCTGTCTGTGAAGGTTTTTGAACGTACCTGGGCGCGCAGTGAACATTGGGCCTTTGTGGTATTGAAACCGGGTGAGATGCCAGTCAACGCCGAGGAGTTGCCGTATTTTGAATCGGTGGCTGCCTTTGAACGTGTGCAGCCTGGCGAATCAGCACAGGAATTTTATCGCAACGGTTTGCAGCGTTGGCCTGAAAGCATTAACCTGGCCATGGGTCTGGGCAATTCCTATTATTCCGCAGCGCGCTTTGAAGAGGCTGCGCAGGTCTACACCGGTCTGCTGCGACACAATCCGGACTACGCAGTGGCCCACAATAATCTGGCTCAGGTGTTTTTAGAGCAGGGTGAACAAGAGCGCGCGCTGGAGCATGCACAGCAGGCGGTCGCATTGGGCGGACGTTACACAGAAATGTTTTCGGCCACGCTTGAGGCCACGCGTAAAAAAATGCAGAAGCAGTAAGCGCTCTACATCCACATCAGCCGCAACGGAAAATAAAAACCAGCACGCAGACTCTTGCTGCGTTTATTATAATTAATCAGTGCCTCGCCATAGCCGTCGTAATAACTTAGAAAAAGTTTACTACTGACCCACTGTGACATCGGCAGGGTCAGATCTACCTGATAACTGATCTTTCCAGTCTCATGACCTTTCATGGTTTTAATATCGATATCAAACATATTATTCAAGGTGATGTGAGTAGTCAGCTGCGCATCGCCAAGAAAGTCAGTGATATCTTCGTTGTATAGTCCTTTGTTAAGAACATGCCATAGTTTCAGATTGAAACTCAAAGCCTCGCTGAATACAAACTCACGTTCCAGATACGCTCTGTCCCAGCTTCGGGATCGCTCCTCATTCAAGCCATTGGATTGATGCTCCACACCGATGCGATCAATGAAGAACAGATTGCGCAGATTGGTCAGCAATGAGGGGGCATTAAGCGTGTTGCGGGTGAAGTCCCAGAAAATTTCTGGATTGTAATTGTGTTCCTGAAACGGCGCGGAGGGTTCAGAGATGTCCCACCAGGAGCGCTGTGAGTAACCTATGTGCAGGGGGATGAAACCGGACTCGCTGCCGCTGCTCGGGATCAGGCTGAACATCATGCCAAGCTCAAACTTGATATCGAGATTATTACCACTGAAGGCCGGGGTGTCGTCATGATTCTTCATGCCACCAAACACCAGATAGTTATTCTTGTAAGGTCGGAAGAAACGTTGACTGTCTGCTTCATAGACAAAACTGCGGGCAGTGGCTGAGGGCATACTGATGTTTTCGATACCTGCTATACCGGATCCACTCGTCTCAGAACCGGCCGTCTGAGAACCGGCAGTGTTTGCAAGAGCAGCAATCTGTGCCATGCACGCTGCACGCACTTCCGCTACCGTGAGGGAGTTATTCGCCTCCAGCAGCGCTTGTGCCAGCAGACAAGCCTCAAGCGGAACTGCAAGGGCTGAAAGCTCTGCCTCGGAGCTGCTGAAACTGGCGTTGTCGGCACTGCGGCTTTCAGACGAGGCAAACAAGGCTGCGGCAGTCAACAGGGCCAGGCACCCGCTTCGCAGCGGTATGGTTCGCAAAGGCTCGCAAACAGCCATATTAGAAGCGATGTGAAGACAGGGTGCAGAAGGAATCTGCAGAATCTGCCTGATGCAATATCTGATGCGGAGCATGCCTTTGGTCTCAATAGCGTATGCGGGGAACGGGTATGGATGCGGCGCGGGATTCTACTTTATCGGCAGCGGATAAAATACTGGTTTTGAGCAGAAGGTGCAAAAGGCTGAGCTAGGGAGCCTCTGAATAACTCTATGGTCACTCTGGCCTTCAGCCGATTTCGCTGGCAAGGCGCACTTGCGCTGGCATGCGTCCGCCTGTCAAGCAAGGGCAACGCAGCCAGCGGGATCGGCTGAAGGCCCCTTCGGGCGGGCGTTTGCGCCGCTTCTGCCGCGTTGCCGTGCTTGCCAAGGGCTACGGCCATTGCCAGCGCACGACGCCTTGCAGCAGCGGGCGCAATCACCCGCAGAGTGGTCATAGAGTTATTCAGAGGCTCCCTAGTTTGTACACTGGGCCAATCTCCTTAAATCATAAAAGGTTACTGATCATGACTGGGAAAATATTCGCGTTTATGCTGATTTTTTTATCATCGGCAGCCGCAGCGCAGCCGCTGGTGCTGGACACGCCGCAGGGCAAATTGATCGGCCAGCCTTCCGCCAGCAACGAAGCCATCAGCGTTTACCGCAGCATCCCCTATGCGCTGCCTCCGGTTGGGGACATGCGCTGGAAGCCAGCCCAGCCTGCGCCCGCCTGGAGCGGAGAAAGAATCGCAACTGACTTCAGCCCCGACTGCATCCAGTCACCCTATGCGGAGGGATCCTTTTTCTACCGTCCTGCCCGCCCTGCCAGCGAAGACTGCCTGTATTTGAATGTCTGGACCAAGGCCCAGGCTGATGAGAAGCGCCCGGTAATGGTCTGGATTCACGGAGGAGCGCTGACCCGTGGCAGCGGTGCTATCCCGACTTATGATGGGACTAACCTGGCCAATAAAGATGTGGTGGTAGTCACCCTTAACTATCGTCTCGGGGTTTTCGGATTCATGGCGCATCCCGAACTGAGCGAAGAATCAGCACAGAACTCTGCTGGTAATTACGGCTTGCTGGACCAGATTCAGGCGCTGCACTGGGTGCAGGAAAATATCACTGCATTTGGAGGAGACCCGGATAATGTCACCGTGTTCGGTGAATCCGCAGGTGCGTGGAGTGTACACCTGCTCACCGCCAGTCCGCTGGCCAGTGGGCTGTTCCATAAGGCCATTGCAGAAAGTGGCGCAAGACTCGATACCCGGGTTGAGCTTAAGCAGGAGACCTCTGCCGGCGTTTCGGCTGAGGCCGCCGGCCTGGCGCTTGCCCAGGCCGTGGGAGCAACATCGCTGGCCGAGTTGCGGGCGATTCCGGCACATCAGCTGCTAAGCGCTTCGGAGGCCGCTCGTTTTCGGACCGACGGCATCGTTGATGGCTGGGTAATTCCGGAGCAGCCCTATGCCATGTTTGCAGCGGGTCGGCAGAACAAGGTGCCAGTATTGCTGGGCTTCAATAGTGAAGAGGGCACCACGCTCGGCGCTGGCGGCAATCTACCGGCGAATGATGATGCCTATATCAGTCGCATCAAGGGCATTTATGGCGATCTTAGCAATGAATTTCTGAGCGTCTACCCTGCAGAAGATATCCGAAAATCGACATTGGATGCCTTCAGAGACAGCACCTTTGGCTGGAACATGGTGACCTGGGCGAATCTGACCAACACGGTCGATGAGCAGGCCTGGCTGTATTTTTTTACGCGCCGGCCGCCGGGTCCCAATGCTGATGCACTGGGCGCCTATCACGCCGCAGAGATAGCCTATGTGTTTGATAATGTGCATACCCTGGCCGCAGCCACCGAGCAGGACTATCAACTGGCGGACACCATGTCCGATTTCTGGGTGAGCTTCGCGCGTACGGGCAGGCCAGAGTCCGCCGGTCAGCCAACATGGCAAGCCTGGACTGATGGCCAGCGCAATTACATGCTGCTGGGCGATACGGTAGCAGCGGAAACAGACCTGCTGCCGACACACTGGCCGCTGCATGATCGTATTATGGCCGCACGACGGCGCTGAAATGAGCATTCAGCAGGTTTGCAAATCAGCGAGGTAAAGCAGGATGCCATCAAGAAAAGTGGTTGAACTACTGCGGGCGCAACACGCATCCGATGGTGATGGCGTAAAACTGATGCGGGTACGGGCCGTTTGTAATGAACACCCGGCAGGAGGTTGAACACGCACTTCAAGAATATCGGGCGGGGACTTTGGTCAATTGAGCTTAAGGAACTGCATCAAGCTTTGGACGATTCGACTTCCAAACTTGACTGCTTCTGGCCTGTAGCTGACACATTCCATCGCAAATGAGTTGTAGCTAAATTCATTTTTTATTATTACTCTCAAGCCATAGGGTAATCACCATTTCCCTGGGCGACTGACTGCAAAAAATTGCCAATAATAACAACAAGGATCCGAGAATGACGGAATCAACCGACGCTGATGCGATTAAAGCGAAAATTCCCCCGCAGATATCGCCTGTTATCAACCCCTACGAAAAAAAATCGGTTAGAAATTACGCGCTGGTGTTACTCACGGTTGTATACAGCTTTAACTTTATTGACAGGCAGTTACTGGCAATTTTGCAAGAGTCAATCAAACTGGAGTTGACACTATCGGATACTCAGCTTGGCCTGCTGACAGGTTTTGCCTTCGCGATGTTCTATGTTACTGCGGGTATTCCTATTGCGCGCTGGGCAGACAGAGGGAATCGCAGGAACATAGTCGCTATATCCATAGGTCTATGGAGCTTTATGACGGCGATCAGCGGCTTCGCGCAAAATTATGCCCAACTTTTGGCGGCACGCGTCGGTGTAGGTGTCGGTGAAGCGGGTGGCAGTCCTCCCTCTCATTCGATCGTCTCGGACATTTTCCCCCCGCATAGACGTGCCAGTGCGCTCTCGTTTTACTCAACCGGGGTCAATATTGGCATATTGTTCGGCTTCCTGTTTGGAGGGTGGTTAAACGAATTTTTCGGCTGGCGAGTCGCCTTTGTGGTGGTCGGTCTGCCGGGAATATTGATTGCGGTGATTGTACGCGCGACTTTGAAAGAGCCCATTCGTGGTCTGGTTGAAAATAAAATAGTCACAGATCAGCAAGCGCCGTTCAGCGAAGTGTTGTCTCTGCTGTGGAGCAGGCGAACCTTTCGGCATATGGCCTTTGCCGCCGGACTCAATGCTTTCGCGGGCTACGGTGTGGTGAACTGGCTGGCGTCTTTCTTTATACGTAGTCATGGCATGAGCACCGGGGAACTGGGAACCTGGCTGGCGATGTCAACAGGGCTGTTTGGCGCGATTGGCGTATTGGCGGGTGGGTTAATCGCCGACAGACTCGCCCCCTCCGACAAACGTTGGTACTTATGGCTTCCCGCTATCACTACCTTTCTGTGCGCACCGGCAATAGCCGCGGTCTTGCTTTCGTCAAACCAATACGCCGCATTGATCGTGGCATTTATTCCGGGGCTACTCATCAATGTCTATCTGGGCAATTCAATAGCGACCAGTCATGCCCTCGTGGGTCAGCGTATGCGGGCTACCACTTCTGCTATTCTCTTCCTGGTGATAAATATTATCGGTCTCGGTCTTGGCCCATGGTCTATAGGATTGCTCAGCGATACTTTGGCGCCAACACTGGGAGTAGAATCACTTCGTTACGCAATGTTATATCTTCTTCCGGTGGTCATGGTTTGGTCTGCCGGTCATTTCTATCTGGCTTCCCGAACGCTGAAAGAAGATTTGCTGAACGCACCTGACTAGTGTGAGCCCCTATCAAACGTCCCCATTCTACGATAAGCAGAATGGGGATTTTTTATTCTATAAATGAATAAGCATATCAATAATTATTCTTATAGCGTCTAAGCCATCATCGCTTATACTCCCAGGCCTCGAAAGTTAGCCAGGATGGATGAAGATGGATTGGCAGGCATGGTTGTCGCTGACATTAACGGTCGGTGTTATTTTTGTGCTGATTACGACGCGTTATGGTCCGCATTTTGTGCTGCTCGGGGCATTGACCATTCTCAGTGCCACCGGCGTATTGACTGCCTCTGAGGCGCTTGCCGGGTTCGCCAATCCAGGCCTGATCACGGTGGCCGCCATGTTCGTGGTGGCGGCGGGACTCAATGCATCGGGCGGCATCGATCTGCTGGTGAATAAGATGCTTGGCAAGCCGTCCACCGTGCGCTCCGCGATGTTAAGGCTGTTTGTTCCGGTATTTCCGCTGAGCGCGTTTCTCAACAATACCCCGGTTGTTGCCACGATGATTCCCGCCGTAAATTCCTGGGCGCGGAAAATCGGTATTGCTCCCTCTAAACTGATGATCCCCTTAAGCTACAGTGCCATCCTGGGAGGCACCTTAACAATGATCGGAACCAGCACCAATCTGGTGGTGGCCGGTCAGTACCAATCCTTGACCGGTGCCAACGGCTTTACGCTGTTCTCGATTACTGCGGTAGGGCTGCCGGTAGCGATTATTGCCGGGCTGTATATGTTATTGGTGATGCCGCGCATGCTGCCGGACCGTAATCAGAAAAAACCGTTTGAGAATATGCGCGAATTTACAGTTGAGGTCGCCGTTGCTCACGAGGGACCGCTGGTGGGCCTGACGGTAGAGCAGGCTGGTTTACGTGATCTGCCGCGCCTGTATCTGGTCGAGATCGATCGTGCTGAGAATCTGGTAACCGCGGTGCCATCGGAAGAAATTCTGCGCGGGGGCGATCGGCTGGTGTTCGCGGGCGAGACGGAAGCGATCTCCGATCTGCTGCGCATCAATGGCATTATCGCCTCGGAGAGTGGCGAGAGTGGTCAGGTCGCCCTTAATGAAAACCGTGCTGAGCGTCGGCTGGTGGAGGTTGTGGTTTCACAGTCCTGCGCGGCGATTGGCGAAACGGTTCGTGGTTCCCGGTTCAGGGATCAGTACGGTGCGGTGGTGCTGGCGTCGGCCAGAAATGGCGAGCGGATAGAGGGTAATCTCGGCAATATCATCATCAAGCCCGGCGATACCCTGCTGTTGGAAGCACGGCCCGCGTTTGTTACCAGGCAGCGTTATAACAAGGATTTTCTGGTGGTTAATGATCTGGATAAGGAGACCCCGCGGCACGAGCGTGCGTTGCTGGCCTGGGCTATTCTGCTGCTGGTGGTGGGCGCGGCCGGCTTTGGCGTGCTCAGCATGTTGAATGCGGCCTTGATTGGCGGCAGTGCGATGATTCTGACTGGCTGTGTCTCGATAAGTCAGGCTGAAAAGAGTCTGGACATGACGGTGTTATTGACGATTGGCGCATCCTTTGCGCTGGGCGTGGCTTTGCAGAAAACCGGAGTGGCCAGTATGCTGGCTGAGAACGCGGTCAGCCTCAGTGGTGGCAGGCCCTGGTTGCTACTGGTACTGACCTATGTGATGGTTTCCACGCTAACCGAAGTTATCACCAATAATGCCGCCGCAGTATTGATGGTACCGGTCATTCTGGCGATTACTGCGCAGGCGGGCTTGAACCCTGAACCGTTCATGCTGGCCATTATGATGGCAGCCTCAGCCAGTTTCGCGACCCCGCTAGGCTATCAAACCAACCTGATGGTGTATGGCCCCGGCGGTTACCGGTTCATGGACTTTATCCGGGTTGGCCTGCCGATGAATGTGCTGGTTGGTGTTTCATCTCTGATTGTGCTGCTGCTGGGCTGGCAACTGGAAGTGTGATTCCCGGCACCATGCCCGTAACCGTCCCTGGCACCACAATTTCAGTTCTTAATTGCCCAGACTGAAAACATAGACCGCATTACCACCGGCGGGGTGGACAATATCCGGGGTCACCAGCGCTGGTACCGTGCGCGGGCTGGTGCCACCGACGGCTGCGGTAACGGCAATATATTGTTTGCCATCGATGCTGAAGCTAAGTGGGTGACCCTGCACGGAGGTGCCGAGCCGCGTTTCCCACAGAATCTCGCCATTACTGACATCGAAGGCGCGGAAGCGTCGGTCAAGATCGCCGACAAAGGCCACGCCGCCTGCTGTAGACAGCACGCCGGTGATGAACGAGGCGCGTTGCTCGTAGCTCCAGACTTCCGTCATGGTGCTGACATCAAAGGCGGCAAGTTTGCCAACATTGCCATTGGTACCAGGCATCTCTAAAAACTGCCGGTTCGACGCCAGCCCCCCGGAGCCTGGCACCAGTTCCACGGCGCGCGCGATATTTTCAAGGCAGGTCTGGCTGAGCGGAGCTATCAATACGCCGCTGGGTTCGTGGTAGCTCATGGAGTGCCAGTTCTTGCCACCGGCGCTGCTGGGGCAGGCGGGTATCCACTCATCCAGTTGCGCGTTGACAATATCTTCGCGATAAGTGACAGCGCCAGTAATGGGATCTATATGTGTAAAAACATCCTGATAAAGCGTTTCCATGAAACCGAGGAACTCACCGGTTTCGCGGTCGTTCTTCCACAGAATGCCGTGCTTGCCGATCGACATCACCAGCTTGCGGCCGTCGCGGTCGATCAGCACCCGTTCAAAGACTTCATCAAGGTCGAGTGCCTCGCCAGGCACATGCTGGAAATGCCATTTGAGTTTGCCATTGGCTACATCCACAGCCACGGTTGAGTTGGTATACAGGCCAGCATCATGAATTGACATATGGCGGCTGGGTGGCGACCAGGGTTTGGCCTGGGCGGTGCCCCAGTAAGTCAGATTCAGCTCAGGATCATAGCTACCGGTGATCCAGGTCTCGCCACCGGCGCGGAAAATATCATCCAGTTCACCCCAGGTGTCGCCACCCGCTTCACCCGCTTTGGCGATAGTGTTAAAGCGCCACAGCAATTCACCGCTATCGGCATCGTGAGCGCTGATAAAACAATCTTCGATAATATAGCTGGCGCAACCGGCCAGGCCGAGCAGCACTTTGCCATCGGCGACGATAGGCCCGCTGGAGTTGGCGAAACCTTTGCTGTTTTCAGCGACTACCGTTTCCCAGATTTTCTCGCCGCTGCGGGCATCGAGGGCCAGCAGTCTGGCGTCGGTGGTTGCCTGGATAATCTTGTCATTGTAGATGGCGATAGAGCGCATATCTTCGCGCGTGGCAGGGCCGGACCAGTGCTCCCAGATCAGATCGCCGGTTTTTGCATCCAGGGCCTGAATGATGTTGCTGGAGTTAATAAGATACATGATGCCATCGTAAACCAGCGGCGCCGGTTCCGAAGCGCCGTCGTGCATGCTCCAGACCCATTCCAGCTGAAGATCGCCAACGTTGCTGCGGTTAATCTGGTCCAGCGGGCTAAAACTCCAGGCCTGATAATTGCCGCGCATCATCAGCCAGTCTGCCGGGTCCGGGTTGCGTAGCATGCTGTCAGTGAGGGGCACAAAATCGGCGACTACACCTGTTACAGTCAGGCCTTCGGGCGTTTGCACCGGGCGCCTTGCTGCTGATTCGGCTACAGCGGCAGTGCGCGGAATACTGTCGCCGATGATCAACTGACTGTTTGCCACTAATGGCTGATCGCTGGCTGGCACCTGGTTAGTCTGCAGTACATGGGCCACAATATTTAGATAGTCTGCATCACTGAGTCCCGGGTTGCCGCCAGGCGGCATGGATGATTTTATGATGCCATGCAGGCTGCCAGCGTCACGCTGCGCCCAGCGGCCAAGGAAGGCAGGACCCGCCAGGGCTGGTGCGGTCGGGCTGCCGGTGAGCGAAGCGCCATGACAGCTGGCGCATTGCGCGGTGTACAGGTCAGCGCCGGCGCTGGCCTGGCCGGTACTGAAGCTGATAGCTTGTTGCGGACTGCTGTCGGTAGCGCCTGAAGCATTGCTGCAGGCATTCAGAATAAACGGACTGACCAGGGCGAACAGCCAGTGTCTTCCAGATTCAGAGAGGAAATTCATATGCGGCAATCCTTGAAAGAGTCGGTGATTATTATTTTTTTTCCTGGAGCGTGTTTTTCCTGGAGTATTGTTGTTTTCTGGAGCAAAGCGCAGTTCATTATACGCAGGATATGAGCTCGGTCGAGCATACCTTGCAGGGTCGTGGGCTTGATTGTATGTACTTACTAAAGATTATATGATCCAGACGCATGGGACGCTGCTTTTGCAAGGGATGCCTGCAGCAACTCTGCAAGAGGATAAAAAAATACAATGCGGTGGCATCAATTAGTAACGTACACAGTGTTTATCTGCATGATGCTGCTGAGTGCGCAGGGATTCGCTGCAAGCAAGCAACCGGTCCTTCTGTTAACTGACGCCAGCGGCGAAGTTGATATTTCCAGCCACCTGCTGATTATTAAGGATGCTGAGAGTGAATTGACTCTGCAGCAGGCTAGGGCAGCGCTGAACGATCGCGGCGAGCCATGGGCGAATTCCGGTTTTCCTCTGTTTGGCTACACCTCCTCCGCTTATTGGGCCAGCGTCACCGTTGATAACAATTTCAACGACGTTCAGCTGTGGTACGCCCGCTTACATTTTTCCGTGTTGGACCATTTCGACTTTTATTTTCAGAATCAGACGGGTGAATGGCAACAGAAATCTTCCGGGGATTCGCTGCCGTTTAACAGCCGCGACGTTGACCATCACGCGATCATGTTCGAATTCCCAGTGTCAGCCGGCTCATCCCAGACCTTGTACTTTCGCATGCAAAATCAGGGTCCCATGCAGTTTCCGCTGAGCCTGTTGAGTGCCCAGCATTATCAGGCCAGTACGCAACTGGAGCTGCTGGCCTATGGGCTGTACCTGGGAATGTTTGCACTGATAGCTATCTACGCCCTGTTGATGTGGGTAAACACCCGTGACATCAGCTATCTGACGTTCTCATTACTGTTGATCTTTTTTGCATTTTATAATCTGTCATTCCATGGCCTTGCCGCGCAATTTCTGTGGCCGTCCAGTCCGCGCTGGGCGGATATCAGTATCTCAGTGTTTATCGGTCTGACCTCCGCTTCAGTCCTGCAGTTCAGCAGGACGTTTCTCGGTACCCCCGCACTCAACAAGTCGCTGGACAAGGTGATTATTGGATTGATTGCTGTGGCACTGTTGTACACGGTACTCAGCCCACTACTTCCCGGTCTGCTGCGTACTGTTCTGATTCCCATACTGTTGCCGCCATATATGGTTGCCTTGTCGCTGGCTGCCTGGCTGGGAGTCAGGCGAGGTCATAAACAGGCAAGATACTTTGCCGCAGCGTTTGTCGTGCTGTTCCTGGGTGTGGTAGTGGAACTGCTTCAGCGTTCGGGAATCAATCTGCCATTCCCATTAAATTATCACGCCATCAAAATGAGTGCCCTTGTAGCTACCACGATACTTTCGCTTGGCTTCAGCGCCCGGGTGAAGGAGTTGCTGGAGCAGTATAAATCTGTGCAGGAGAATCTGCTCAAAGCAACTCAACAGAAAATCAAATCGCTGCAGCGGGCAGACGATCTTAAAGAAGAATTTATAGCCAATGTCTCTCATG
>Ga0209702_10001889_pt1 | contig 38227 bp, 22 predicted proteins | sample FRY01_FD_187210 | JGI IMG/M metagenome (GOLD analysis project Ga0209702, IMG submission 187210) | Freshwater microbial communities from Lake Fryxell liftoff mats and glacier meltwater in Antarctica - FRY-01 (SPAdes) (version 2) | ecosystem: Environmental > Aquatic > Freshwater > Ice > Glacier...
CTTGCCCGCTGCGATGAGCGTTTCGAGTTCCTGTCGTTCTTCAACACTGAGCTTGATCCGGTATTTTTTGTTGGCCATGCTCATTCTACGCTCGCAACCCATCAATCTCGATGGCTTCGACCACTAGCACATACTGCCCGCAGCAACAACCAATGCATCTTACACGGCCTGATCGACGATCACCCCTGCCGCTGCATGCGGTGAAAAAGTAGTCTTGTTGCTGTGCTACAAGAGTTGGAACCAGTTGCGGAGCAACTGGACTACTTCACCACCGCCGCCACGGCGATGCCGGTTTCCACGGTTGGTTCCGTGGCGTCGTTCATCGGCGATTCGGTGGGAGCACCACCTCGTGATTGCAGATCATTGCCGACGGACCAGATCAGGCCACGGGCGAGGTTGTATTGCAGCGGCGCACCGCTGTAGGGATCGGGCGGTAGGTCGAGCAAGTAACGTTGGGTGCGCAGCTCTTCCAGCGTGGCTGGCACGGTCTTCTTTTCCGCGATGCAGCGGCGCACGGCGAACAGCGTGATGATCAGATTCCCACGCGCACGCACTAGGCCCAGCAGGGATGGCAGCGTCGTGTAATCCTTCATGTGCTGATTGAAATAAGCCCGGCCTGCGGAGTTCGGCTGAAAGCTGTTGTCCTCGGTGGGGCCCTCCTTGAGCCGCACGGCTGAAGTGTGCGCCAGCGGGGCTTTAACCTCATCCTTCAACTGCCGGAACGCGGTGGCGAACAGTTGCAGTGTTTCATTTGGTTTGAAGAACAAGCGCCCCGGCCGCTGCAACTGCACACCGCCGGGCATGGTGTCGAGAAGCTCGCCGCTCTGCGGGCCGAAGATGAGCTTCTTTTCATGCACATAAAAAGCGTTCATGGCCTTCTCCAGCAGCTCCACCGGAGGCTGGCAGACGCTGAACTGACGCTGATACTGGCGCAGCGTGGCTTCGGGCAGCTTGGTCTGCCGCAACAGATCGGCGAGCGTTTGCGCGGCCAGTGTCTGGGCTTCGAGCGCACGGCGATAGCATGACGGCCAAGCCCGGATCGGCTCCAACCGCCAGCCGAGTTCCGCAAGATCAATCGCCGCCGTAAACGCCTCTTCTTCCTGCAGGCGTCGCGACAAGTAAGCCGCCTCCACCTGCTTCAACAGCAATGCCTGTTGCCAGCGCGGATCGCTGCATGGGTCCACCGCATGCCACGCCGCATGCGTGGGGTGCCAGTCGGCGTCCTCTAGCAGATCGCGCAGGTTGTCCAGCGCCGCGCCGTTGGACTGCACGATGCGCGCGAGTGTGGGCGTGTCCCACAGCCACGGCGGCCTGCCCTGAATGTCCCCGTTTTCAAACGGAGCCATGGAATCGAGAAACTTGCGCAGCTTCTCCGGCGTCTGAATCGTTGCCACCTGATCAATCAATTGCTGCGGCAGCAGATCCTCATCAAAACCGGGAGCCTGATCCTCCACATACAGCCAGGCGATAAACACGAACGCCAGCAGGCCCATGCTCAGGATGATCAACGTGAGTAATGACGATGACTGACTTTCCCGCGCCAGCACCACACGGCGTGCGGGCGCAGCCTGCGGCGGCGGCGCTTGGGTTGTCGCCGCAACCGCTGGTTTCAATGCCGGTGCTGGCTCCGCCTTCTCCTTGGCGATCGGCTTTATCTCCTCTTCGGCGATGCGCGGACGCGTTTTGGGCGGCGGTGCATCATGCCATTCCTCATCCAATTGCCACGGCGATGACCACGCGCCACCGCCTTCCCCGCTGTGCGCGGGCTTGTCGGCGGGTGTCTGGGACGGCGAGTGGGGCCGGATCATGTGCCGTAGTATGAACGCGCTCCTGCCCGCGGGCAACGGGCGTCATTTTTTCGCGTCTCGCAGTTCTTTCACCTGACCGCCGAAGTAGGGATAAGTGTCCCACACGTTCGTCGCCGGATCGGCGGCACGCGGGTCCTGCGTCTCCTGCATCCAGGTGTCCACACTGGCGCTGAGTTCGGTTTTGATCGGCGCAAAACGTGCATCGGCGGCCAGGTTCACGATTTGATCGGGATCGTTTTTCACATCGTACAGCTCCTCCGCCGGACGCTTGCCAAAGCTGAGCTCAAACAACGGTTTCACCGCCGGGTCTTGCGCATGCGCCGTCATGTAAGCCTTCGTGCGCGAGCCATCAATGTCCCCATAGGCCCCACGGCCCAGTACAACTCAGGATCGCCCGCCGGCCAGCGATCCGGCCGCAGGTTGCGCAGATACAAAAAACTCCGCCGTGCGCACACCACGCACCGGATAGCTCAGATCGCCCCGGCGCACATTCGCATGCCGTTCACGCTCAATGAACATGCGGTCGCGCTTCACTGCCGGCGTTTGACCACAAAATACATCGACAAGGTGCTACGCCCCGTCTTCTCCGGCCACGGCTTGATGCCGCCGATTTCCAAAAAAAACGTCGGCGCGAAATCGGTCAGCGAGACAAACGCATCACTCACCACGCCCGCCTTCACCTTTCCGGGCCAGCGCACCACCAGCGGCACGCGGGTACCATCGTCATAGCAATGCGCAAGGCCATGCGGCATCTGCCAGCCGTTGTCGCCAGTGTAAATCACCACCGTGTTGTCCAACTCACCGTTTTTTTCGAGCAGTGCGATGGCTTCGCCAAACGCCGCGTCCATCAGCTCCGCCTGCGCGAGGTAATCCGTGATTTCCTCGCGAATTTCTGGCACATCCGGCAGGCTTTTCGGCACGCGCACCTTCGCCGGATCAATCCCGCGCTCGTTGCCGGTGCCCTCCTGCCATTGATGCAACGACGTGTGGACCGACCCGAACCAGAAGAAGAACGGCTGCTCCTTCCGTACTTTGAGAAAGCTGGTGAAGTCCGCGAACTGCGCTCCGACGGGATTCACTGTGCGGCCAAAGTCTTTGTAGTTGCCCGGACTCCAGCCTTTGCCGGTGAAACCGACGTGATAGCCCGCTTCGCTCAGCGCAGCGCCAAACACGCGGAATTTGCCCGGGAACTTGCTCCACAAACTCGCCGCGTCCTCAAGCTGATGCGCCGCACGGCCGGTCACAATGCACGAACGCGTCGGCGAGCATGACGGCACCGGGCAAAAGGCATGCGTGAAGCGCATTCCCTCCCGCGCCATGCGATCAAACACCGGCGTGCGCACCGCCTCATTGCCATTCGCCGTCGCATGCTGATAGGACCAATTATCGCCGATGAGCAGCAGGATGTTGGGCGATGCCGCGAACGCGGCGGCTTGCATAACGACGAAACAGAGCAGCAGACGAATCATGCGTGAGGAAACGGCCGCGCCATCGGCCAACTCTCAGCGCATTGCCAGGAAACGATAGCCGCCCAGCGGATGCATCTGCACGCTGACCTGCCAGTCATTACTCAACCCCAGCGCCTGCCGCAGTTCATCGCCGCGAAACCCGGCGCGGATGCTTGCCTGCATGTCATGGCGCTGCACATGGTTCAGCTCCGCCAACTCGCAGAACAAGCGGCCTAGCACCGTGTGCATCCACAAACGCGCCGGTTCGGCGGCGATGATGAGCCGGGTGCTGGGCGAAAGGCGCGATCCCAGGGTGCGCAGTTGTTCCGTGGTGAAATGATGCAGAAACAAGTTCGCGATCACGATCTCCGATGCTGGCAGTTCGTGGTTCAAAACATCACCGCTGGTCCATTGCGCATTCAGCGGCCAATTGTCTGGCCTTGGGGCCAAGTCCATCGCATGCAGCAGCCCCGCATGACACAAACCGGCGTTCACCAGCCGCAGCGATAGCTCGTCATCGCCCGCGCCTAGTTCGGTGATGTGCCAGCCCGGTTCGGCATGACGGCGGACCATGCGTTCGATCCAGCGGTGGTTGCCCATGATGCCGTTCACTTGCAGCATTTCCTCCCGCGCTCGGAGCGCGTCAGGATCGTCTGACGGCAGGCTATCGAGCAGTTCGGGCTGAAGTGCGCGGTGTTTCATCGTGGCAGGCTTTGCATGGCAAACCATGGCGGCAGGTGCTGCGCCAGTGGGCCGTGTAGCAGCACCTGGCGAAACAAAAAATCGCGCAGCAGGCTCCTTGCCACGCCACGCCAGATACCGAGGCCCATGCCCCATTCCGCGCGAGTCGCTGCGGCTCGTGCGGCCTGTTGACGAATGTATTCATACGTTTGCAGCCAGCGCTCCGCTTTCTCGCCAAAGCGCAGAATCGCATGCAGCGCTTCGGCGGCGCATGCAGCATCCGCGAAGCCCGTGTTCATGCCCTGACCGCCGATGGGACTCATCACATGCGCCGCATCACCGCACAGCAGCACACGGTTTTGATGCAAACGATCACAATCCAGCCGCAGCGGCGCAAAGGCGCTGACATTGAGCCGATCCGCGTCGCTGAGCAGGACTCCCGTGCGCTGCCGCACTTGCGGGATCAAATCGACCTCCTCGTCAGTTTGCACAATCCAGCGCCGCCGACCCGCCGACAGCGGGAAACTTTCCACCGCGCCCTGCGGCGTGAAAAATAGATGCGCTTCATCTCCCATCACGGTGCGGTCAGTGAAGTCGCCCATCACGAACTTGCAGCCATAGTCGCGGCGATGCGTGCAGACGCCCAGCATCTCGCGCACACGACTGCGCCAACCGTCACAAGCGATCACATAGCTTGCGTGAAATTCATCGGTGGCCCGCACCAGGACGCCATCGTCCTGCGACAGCACCGCTGACACCTCAATGCCACGAATCAATTGAACCGTGCGCTCCTGCTGCAATGCCTCCTCCAGCAGGCGCATCGTCTCGCGCTGCGGCAGCGACAGGATGAACCGATAATCTCCCGCAATCTCACGGAACGACACGCTACCCAGTCGCCCAGTTAATCCATGCACATGGCAGTCATGAATACAGACACCTTGTTGCACAAAGTCCTGCGCCAAACCCAGCGTATCCAGAATCTCCAACGACGGTGGCGTGATCCCGATGGCCTGCGACTGCCGCGGCAGCTCGGTGCGTTGTTCGAGAATCAACACCTGTATGCCACGGCGGCCTAGCAGCAGGCCCAGCAGTAGCCCCACCGGTCCGGCACCGATGATGATGACCTCGTGTTTCATCGCAGCATGTCGAGCAGCGCTGTTTCCACCGTGAGGCCGGGGCCAAACGCCATCGCGCAGGTGGTTCCCTGCGTCGCCGGGTCATCCAGCAGCTTTTTGAGCACAAACAAGATCGTGGCGCTGCTCATATTGCCGAAATCACGCAACACCGTGCGCGAAACATCGAGCGCATCCGGCTTCAGCGCCAAACTGGCCTGCACCTTGTCCAAAATGGCCCGCCCACCGGGATGCACGGCCCAAGCAGCGATGTCAGCCATGCTGAGCTGCTGACGTTGCAGCATGTCGGATAGAAGTTTGTGAATGTTTGCGCCAATGAGATCCGGCACATAGCTGGAAAGCACGATGTTGAAACCGTTATCGCCAATGTCCCAAGCCATGTCCTGCTCACCCGCCGCCACCAGCGCCGACTCAAAACCACGCAGGCGAAACGCGGCCTGCTCCGGTGCGCGTGCGCTCACAATGGCCGCCGCAGCGCCATCGGCGAACAGCGAATTCGCGAGGATCGAATCCGGCTGGTCATTGATCTGCATGTGCAGCGTGCAGAGTTCGAGGCAGACCACCAGCACCACCGCCTGCGCATCCGCTGCGCAAAACTGCGCTGCCATGCGCAGCGCCGGAAACGCCGCATAGCAGCCCATGAAGCCCAGCGTGTAGCGCTGTACACTCTCACGCAGACCCAGCTCACGGATAAGGTGAAAATCCGGCCCCGGATTGGCAAAGCCGGTGCAGGAGGCGAACACAACATGCGTGATGTCCTGCGCCGCAAAACCCGGCGCGTCCGCGAGCGTCTGCTGCGCCAATTCGACCGCCAATTTGCGCGACTCCCGCGCATAGCACGCATTGCGTGCCGCCGTGCCGGGAGAGATGAAAGAGCCGTCCGCAGCCGTGCGAAACAGCGTCGCCTCGGCACCAGGAACAAAATCGCCGATCACACTATGCCGCGTCTCAATGCCGCTGCGATTGTAGATCGCATGAATCAGCCGTTTCGTCTTCGCCTCGGCGGCCCAGTCCTTCAGCCGATCCCGTGTGTCGGCCTGGCGATACACACATGCCGGCGTCAGCGTGGCGATGTGATGAATGAAGGCGGGCATGCGGAGGGAGTTACGCCCCATACTCGCGCAAAGCCGCGCAGGCACATCTTTTCCGGCCTGCTTCAGCGTCGCACTGTTTGCAACAGGGTGATTTGCATAACGAAATCGGGGCCAAAGAGTGGGTTGTGCAGGCTCACCTGCACGCGCATGCCAGGTTTCAGTGCAGTGGGGCTGGCGTCTGGCGCGTCATGCCAAAACTGCGCCCATGCGGTATAAACGAAACGCCGCACCGGGCCGCCATCCTGGGCAAAGACCAGTCGGCGGGTGGCGTGATCCACCTGCTGGATGACACCGGTCATGGTGGTACCCAGGGGACGTCTGGCGTGGACGTTTTGCGGCGTTAGGGTGATGCTGAACGCAAGCAGGAGCAGCGGGAAGTGGAGGGTTTTCATAGTGTGGGCTGGAGGTTTGAAATCAGCAGCGTCTCAGGCTCCGCTTCTGGCTGTGGACGACCGATGAGCCAGCGGTAGAGCACCGGCAGTAGGAATAAGGTGAGGAAGGTGCTGCTGACGATCCCGCCGATGACGACGGTGGCGAGCGGGCGCTGGACTTCGGCTCCGGCACCTTCGCTGATGGCCATGGGGATGAAGCCGAGGCTGGCGACGAGCGCCGTCATCAGGACCGGGCGCAGACGCTGGAGGCTGCCCTCGTTGACCGCCTCGGCGGAGCTACGGCCTTCGTTGCGCAGTTGATTGAAGCAACTGATGAGCACGACGCCATTGAGCACGGCGACGCCGCAGAGCGCGATGAAGCCGATGGCGGCGCTGATGCTGAAGGGCAACCCACGCAGCCACAGCGCCATGACGCCGCCGGTGATGGCGAGCGGGATGCCGGTGTAGATGATGAGCGTCTGCGTGACGCTTTTGAATGTGGTGTGGATGAGCACAAAGATGAGCACCAGCGCCAGCGGCACGACGATCATGAGCCGTGCGCGCGCCTCCTGGAGATGCTCAAACTGCCCGCCGAACTCGACGCGGTAGCCTTCCCGCATGGTGATGGTTTCGGCGATCTTTTGGCGCGCGGTATTGACGTAGGCTTCTGAGTCTGTGCCGCCAGCGAGATCGACGTTCAGGCCGACGCGGCGGTTGCCGGACTCGCGACCGATCGCATCGACCTGCGGGACTTCGACGAAGTCGGCCAGACGACCGAGCGCGATGAGTGGGCCGTCCTGCGTGCGCACGGGAAGCTCTTTCAGGATCTCTGGGTTGTTGCGCAGGTTTTCTGGAAGGCGCACGACGATGGCGCGGCGGCGGTTCTGCTCCATGAGCGTGCCAGCGGTGTTTCCGGCCATGGCGGTGGTGATGGCGGTGTTCACTTCGGCGGCTTCGACGTTGAAGCGCAGCATCGCAGCGCGATCCACGCGAATTTCCAACACAGGCACGCGGCCCTGGCTTTCAAACTCGGCGTTGTCGGTGCCTTCCACGCCTTCGAGGATGCCTTTCACCTGCTCGGCGATCTTTTCCATCGTGTCGTAGTCGAGGCCGAAGATGCGCACGGCGAGATCGGCGCGCGAGCCTTCGAGCATCTCGTTGAAACGCATCTGGATGGGCTGCGCGAAGTCGTAGTCCTGCTCCGGCACCTCCACGGCGAGTTCCTCGCGCACGAGTTCGGCGAGGCGGTCGCGACTGACGGGTTTGCCGTTTTCGTGACGCCATTCGGCCTGCGGCTTGTAGGAGATGTAGAGGTCGTATTCGCCGGGCGACATGGGATCGGTGGCGACCTCGCTGGTACCGATGCGGGCGAAGGTGCGGGTGACTTCCGGCACTTTGTTGATTAGATACTTCTGCGTCTTGATGCAGCGCTCCAGCGAGGTCTTCAGGCTGGTGTTGGCAGGCTGATAAACCATCGCCGTCCACGAGCCTTCGTTGAGCGTGGGCACGAATTCCTGCTTCAAGCTCATGAACAGCATGACGGTGACGACCAGCAATGCCGTGACGGCAGTTACGACACCCCAGCGCGTTTTCCACGCGAGGCCGAGCAGTGGTGCGTAGGCCGTCTTGGCCCAGCGCATGAGGAAGTTGTCCTTTTCGCTGATGTTGCCAGTGAGCAGCAGCGAACAGAGCGCTGGCATCAAAGTCAGCGCCAGCACCAAGGCACCGCCGAGCGCGAGCATGACGGTGATGGCCATGGGGTGGAACATTTTTCCCTCGACGCCGGAAAGAGCGAGGATGGGGAGATAAACGAGCGTGATGATGAGCACGCCGAAGAACATGGGGCTGCCGACCTGCTCGCCCGCTTCATGCACGGCGTTGAGGCGCTCTTTCGCAGTGAGTTTGCGGCCGAGCGCGTGCGGCCGCTCGCCGAGCACGCGCACGATGTTTTCGACCATGACGACTGCGCCGTCGATGATGAGGCCGAAGTCCACCGCGCCGAGTGACATCAAATTTCCCGACACACCGCCGAAGGTCATGCCGATGAGCGCAAAGAGGAACGACAGTGGAATGGCGAGCGCCACGATGAGCGAGGCACGCCAGTTGCCGAGGAGAATGAGCAGCACGGCGACGACGAGGATCGCACCTTCGAAGAGATTGTGCTCCACGGTGGCGATCGTGCGGTCCACGACCTCGCTACGAGCATATTGGATGCGGATTTCGAGGGATTCGGGCAGCTTTTTCTGCAACTCGGCGAGCTTTTCTTCGACGCGCTTGCTGATGATGCGGCTGTTTTCGCCGACGAGCATCATGACGGTGCCGAGCACGGCTTCCTCGCCGTTTTCAACCGCGCAACCGGTGCGCACGTTGCTGCCGATGCCGACCTCGGCGAGATCCTTCACACGGATCGGTTCGATGCCAGCAGCGAATTTCACGGGCAGGTTGGCGATGTCCTCGGCGCTCGATACCTTGGTCACACCGCGAATCAGCACGCGGTCCGCGCCGCGTTCGATGACGCCGCCACCAGCGTTGTCCACGTTCTGGCCGATGATCGCGGCGAGTTCGCCGAAGGTCATGCCGGCATTCGTCAGCGACTCCGGTTTCGGCAGAATGACGAGCTGCCTTTCGTAACCGCCGCTGCTGTTGACCTCGGCCACGCCGGGGACGGAACGCAGGAAAGGCTTCACGATGTAGTCGTGCGCCTCGCGCAGGTCCATGAGCTGACGTTCGCGCGTCTGTTTCCGCTGTGGGGCGTCCTTGCGGTAGTCGAGCGTGTAATAGACGATCTCGCCGAGGCCGGTGCTGATCGGTGACATTTGCGGATTCATGCCGGGCGGCAGATCCGCCTGCACGAGGCGCTCGCTGACGAGCTGGCGTGCGCGAAACAGGTCGAAACCGTCGCGAAACACGAGTGTGACCTGCGAGAGGCCGGACTTCGTGAGCGAGCGGAACTCCTCGACGCCCTGGATGCCCGCGAGCGCAATTTCGAGCGGGTAGGTGACGAGTTTTTCCGCTTCTTCAGGCGCGAGGCCCGCGACGGCGGTGTTGATCTGCACCTGCGTGTTGGTGATGTCCGGCACGGCATCCACGGGGAGATGCAGCGCCGAAAAGAGGCCCGCGCCAAGGAGTAGCAAGGCTCCCATGACGACGAGGAAGCGGTTCTTGAGAGAGAGATCGATGATGGTGGAGATCATGGCCGACCTCCTTTCTCAAGCGTTGCGCCGGTGAGCCGTTCCAGCTCCATGCGGTGCTTCCAGGCGTTGCGGCGGGACTCAATGAGGGCGTCGAGCGCACCGAGGTAGCTGCGCTGCATTTCCACATAGGTGGTGGCGGGTACGGCACCGAGCCGGTAGTGGCGGTCTGCCTCCGCAGCGGCGGTGCTGAAGCCTTTTTCACTCTCTGGCTGCCAGCGGGCGAGCGCCTCTAGCTCTGCCTGATAAGAGGCACGCTGCACGGCGAGATCACGCTCCAGATCACGCAGGGTCACGGCCAGCATGGTTTCGGCCTGCTGCTGCCGGGCTTGCTCGGCGGCGATGTTGCCCTTGTTCTTGTTCCAAAGTGGCAGCGGGACGGAAAACACGAAGCCGGCCTCGATCTGCGTGCCGCCCGCATGCTGGCCGGCCATGTAAGGGCCGAAGGTGATGTTCCCCCAGCGCTCGGACTTGGTCAGGTCCACCTGCAAGCCCTGGCGGGCGATCTGCACGCGTTTTTGCTGAAGATCGAAGTTGGCGCGCGCCGCCTGTTGTTTCAGCGACTCCAGGGAAGGCGTAGCGGGAAATGCGCCCGTGTCCGCCATGATGGTGAACTGCGTGTCGGGCGCACGTCCGCACAACACGGCCAGCACGGCCATGGACACGCGAGTCAGCTTCGCGGCATCGGTCAAAGTGCGGTCGCTGGTGAGGAGTGAGGCCTCTAAAATGCGGCGTTCAAGCAGGGCGCTGACGGAGCCGGTGTCACGCTGGACCAGCACGGCGATCAGCTCCTCCAGCCGCTGCCGCACGGTGCCGGCGGCGTCCTCCTTCCGCCGCAGCAGGGCGACATCGCCAGCGCGGGCGCGCACCTCGTTGGCGAGTTGCGCTTTGAACTGCCCCAGGCCGAGCTCGGCGAGGATGATGTCGCGCTCCGCGAGCGCCTTTCGCAGGGACATACGCCCTGGAAAATCGAAGACCTGGGTGATCGAGGCACGCCAGACGAGGCCGTCTTTTTGCTGGGCGAGGCTCATGCCGCCGAACTCGGTATTGAAGTCGGGATTGGCGAGCTGGGCCGCCGACGCACGACCACCTTTGGCAGCGTCGATTTCGGCCTCGTAGAATTGGATTTCAGTGTTGTAGCGCAACGCCTCGGCGACGAGGTCGCCACCGCCGAAGGTGGCTGCGGGTGATGCTGGCGCGAGGGCGAGAGCCAGGCAGGCGCTGAGTGGAAAGGAACGAGAAAAAAGAGATTTCATGAATAGATATGGGCTGAGATTGGGAAGTGCCGGATCGCGTCCAGGCTTGGTGAATGGTCACGCGCATCAGGACGATGCGCCTGCGGCTGCCGGTTCACAGGTGCATGACCCGGCGGCAGCCAAACGCAGCCTCAAATCAACAACCGCACCGTGGCGAGCACGCGTTGCTGACTCAGCTTGTCCGCAGCAGCGAAGCAGGCAGGCACCACAGGCTGCATCGAGCACACCGGAAAGAGTTGGGTGGCAACCCATGCCACCGTGGCCGGTAAATTGAGCGCCGGCGTGTCTTTGATCTCACGTTTAACCTCGTCGCGTGAAACGAGGAGGCTGCCACTCATGGATTGGATGGACAGACTGTGATCCCCTTCGGCAGAGGGTCGGCAAAGACTCACGATCAGCCGTGCGAGCGGCGTGGCATGGTCATTCGTCGCCGGAGTGTATTCAGCGGCGCGGTGGTGCAGCACCACCTGGGTGCTCGCTGCCGACCGGCCCACCTGCACGGCATGGCTGCCCTCCGCCGTCGCCGCCAACGACACCACCGCAGGCAACAGCGAAGTTCCCGTGATGGCGTAGGCCACCAGCAGAAGCAGGGCGATGAGGCGTTGATGCAGGAGTGAGCGCATGAGAATGACCCTACCAGAAACGTCGCTCCTGCGATTTGCACCAGCGCTAAGCGCTAGATGACCAAATGGTCATGTTCAGCGGCGGGGTCCGCCCGGCGGAGATCCTGCCGCAAGCCCTGGCAAATGCGGTCGCAATGAGGTCAACAGCACCTCATGGACAACATCCTCGCCCTCACAGCCAGCTTTCATGGGCGCGGCTTAGGGCTTCACCAGTCGGAAGAACAAATGGGGTGAGACTACTCTATTAACGCGAGATTTTTTCTTGCCGCCCCCGGTAGTGACCTGACGGACGCTATTGACCCAGTTCACTATGTCCGCGCTTTCCTGTAACACCCAGCCGCTGGCGTTGTCTGGCCACTCAAACTCCATTTCGTCGGGGTTCTCGGTCTCCTTCATACCGGTGGCCGGGATGGCGACAAAGTTGGCCACGAGGTTGCGGGCGATGCTGGCCGCGAACTGGTAATCCTTGTCGGTGTTGACGCGGAGGCCGCCTTCGCTCCAAAACGTGAATTTGTATCCGTTCGTCGGAGAGGCGCGCGCCGCGACGGGCGAGCCGATGACCTTGCTGCCGCCGCCGCTGACGGTGCCGCCCGCAGGATCGTTGGAGGTCAGGCTGATGGTCACATTGCCCGCCGAAGTGAAGTTGGCGACGAGGTTGCGGCTGGCATTGATGGTGAAGGCGTAGATCGCATTCGTGCTGACCACGGTGCCGTTTTGTGTCCAGTTTTGGAAGGTGTAGCCGGGATTCGCCTGCGCGTGCACGTCGGCCCCGTCGCCAGGGATGTAGCTGGGCGCATCGGCCTCGACCAGCCCGCCATCAGGCGGCGAGGCGAAGACGCCGATGCTCAGCGCGGGTGCGAAGACAGCAGTGATCGTGCGGCTGGCCGCAGCGGTGAAGGTGTGCGTTTTCACCGTGCCGACCTGCACACCGCCTTCACGCCATTCGGTGAATTGGTAACCGGCATTGTTAACCGAATTCAGTGTGACGCTGCTTCCCGGTTCATAGGTTCCTCCGCCGGTCACCGTGCCGCCTGCGAGGGGCGAGGCGGTGGTGGCGATGATGGCCGGACCTACGCCGCCGCCGCCATTCAACGTAAAGTTCGCGACGAGCGCACGGTTCGCCGCCGCAGGGAAGGTGTAGCTGGCGCTGCTGCTGACCTGTGCGCCGCTTTGAGTCCAGTTGGTGAAGTTGTAGCCCGCATTCGGCGTGGCCGTGACGCTGACGCTGCTGCCGCTGGCAAAGATGCCGCTACCGCCCGTCGCGCCGCCGACCGCCGGTGCGGCGCTGGTGCTGATGGTGTAGCTGACGCTCTGGGTGAAGTTCGCCACCAGATCGCGGTCCGCCGTCGCATTGAAGGTGTAACTGGCGGCGTTGCTGACGACGAACCCCCCATCGGTCCAGTTGGTGAACGAGTATGTGGCGTTCGGCGTCGCGGTGACGGTGACGCTCACGCCTTCCTCGTAGTCGCCATCGCCGGTCGTGGTGCCGCCGGCGAGGGGTGACGAGCCGGTCGTGATGATGTGGATGGGCAGGAAATTGGCCACGAGGGAGTGGTTCACATCCATCACGAGGGTGTAGCTGGAGTTGGTGCTGACGACCTTGCCGTTGTCCGTCCAGTTGACGAAGACGAAACCCAGTTCCGCCGCAGCGGTCACGGTGGCGTTCGCATCGATGGCGAACGCTCCGTCCCCGGTGGTCGTGCCGGTGCCGACGGGCGAGGCGGTCGTGTCGAGCAGACTCGAAGGCGGCAGTTCGGCATTCACAGCGGCGATGAGCAGCGTGTAGTTCTTCGAGACATCGGGATTCACCCCATCACTGGCGGTGATCTTGAACTGGAACGAACCGCTCTCCGTCGGCGTGCCGGAAAGGATGCCCGTGACCTCGTCGAAGGCCATTCCGGTGGGCAGGACTCCTTCGCGAACGCTGGTGAAGGGAATCACTCCCTCAATGACCACCGCGCGTCCCGCGAAAGGCGTGTCGATGCGGCCCTCGCCGACGTGGTCGATAAGACCGACCACGGCGTCCACATCGACCGCCGCCATCTGTGCGCCGGTGAAATCGCCGACGAGGATCTTGGTGGACATGTCCGTCGTAATCGTCACCCATTCCCCAAGTGCCCCATCAAAGTGATCAGCGTAGGTCACCGTTCCCGAACCATGAATGCCATCGGGACCCACCAGATCGCCCATCGCTTCGCCCGTATCCGCATCCAGCGGTCCCACATACTTGAAGAACTCGTAACGGCGGGTCACCACCTCCTTGCCGTTCGGCAGGTCCTCGGGCGCGGCCGCCACCTCATTGTTGGGTCCACCGTCCGCAGCGCTGGTTTTCTTCTGCAGGATGCGCCACTCGACTTCAATCTCATCGGGCTCGCCATTGCGCCAGTTTTTGTCGTTCGGATCATTCGGATCATCGGAGACCAGGTCACGCAGCTTGACCTTGTTCTGGTTGTGCGTCGTCGTTTTGACCTCCTTCATCCACACCGCCTTGCCAAACTCCTTCACGGGTGGCGCTGGTGGCACGGGCGGGACAATCACTGCCTGCACCTGCGCTGGTGCTGCGGCGACCGGCGGGTAATAGGTGAACGTGGGCGTGGAAACCTGCACGGCACCGCCGCGCACCAGCGTGCCGGCACCATTGTCAATGAGCCAGTTGTACAGCACCGCCGATGGCTGCACGCGGTAGCCCACACCGAAATGCTCACCGCCGAAGTTCACGTTCGGATTCGTAAACATGTGGCCGTTGGTGGGATTGATCGGCCCGGCGGGGATGGCCGTGTAGGCGGCCCAGCTTCCGTTCGCGTTCTTTCTGCTCTGCCAGCGGATGAAGACCTTCGGATGCGTCGGGTCGGTGCTGTCCTCCGTGATCTCGGGCACACCGTAGTGATTGAAATTGTAGGTGTAGGTGATGTCCGTGCTGTGGCAGTCGTCGAGTTCGATCTCGAAGCCGTGACACTCGTGGGTGGTGTCGTTGACGGTGTCGAAGTTGTTGATGCTGCCGTAAGCGATGCTGGCGCGTGCGGTGGTCGGCAACAGGGCCTGCACGATGAAAAACAGGGCAACTAACACTGTGCGAAGGGAGGGCGTGTTCATACGCTGAGATTTCGCCACAGTCTCAATGGTGGGTCACGTTATCGTTTGGTAATGAAACCGCAAACAGGGTGCCAGCAGCGGCGAACTGTGCCAATGCTGCGACACATCATGCGTATCTTACTTGTCGAAGACGATGCCGAACTCGCCCGCCAGACCGAACTCTGGCTGCGGGATGCGGGGCATGTCTGCGTGTGGCGTGACCATAGCGCAGCGGCACTGACCGCCCTGGCCGCGGAGTCATTTGACGCCGTCATTCTCGATGTGGGCCTGCCGGATATGGATGGATTTACCGTCGTGCAGCAGATGCGGGCGCGAGGTTTCGGCCTGCCGGTGCTATTCCTCACCGCGCGTGATGATGTGACCGATCGCGTGCGCGGCTTGAAGGCCGGGGGCGATGATTATGTGACGAAACCTTTCGCCGTGGAGGAATTGCTAGCGCGGCTGGAGGCGCTGCAACGCCGTACTGCATCGACGCTTCCGCCAACGGCGAAAAACCTCGGCCGATGGGCGCTCGATCCTCTCAAGCACTCCCTTTTGCATGCGGCGGAGACGATTTACCTCTCCCCGCGTGAATGGGCGCTGCTGGAGGTGCTGCTGGCCCATGAAGGCCGCGCGTTGAGCAAGAAATTCCTGCTCGAAAAAGTCTGGGATCTCCAGTTTGATCCCGGCACGAATGTCGTGGATGCAATGATCTGCCGCCTGCGCCGGAAAATCGACGCGCCCGGCCAGCCGTCCCATCTGCAAACCATCCGTGGCAAAGGCTATGTTCTCCGAGCTGTTTCCTGAGCAACTGTCCTCCACTTGGCGGCTGGGATTGTTGCTGACCGTGCTGATGGCCTGTAGCATGGCCTTGTGCATCACCGTGGCGGGCTGGGCAATGCAGCAAAACCTCAGCAGCATCGCGCGTGCCGTGGTGCTGGACGATCTCGGCGAGTACGCCGTGCTGTACAACCGCAACGGCCTCAAGGAGATCACCGAGGTCTTCGCCGCTGGTGGGCATGAGGAAAGCCAGGCCGTACGCATCACCACGCCGCAGGGAGAAGTGATATTTGCACAGATTCCGCCAGCGGTGGCGGGGTATCACTGGCCGGACCGTGTGCCGGCCGAATTGAAGCCATCTGAGACGCTGCTCGTCACCGTTCCGCACACCGACAGAGAGCAGCAACTCCTCGCCGGCTGCCAGGTGCTCAATGACGGCAACATCCTGTGGTTTGGCCGCACGGACGCCGAAGACCGCGCCTATGTGGAGCACATTCGCGGTCATCTCTGGCTCGCGGGACTGGCCTCCACCGTACTCATGCTGCTGCCGCTGTGGTGGTTTGTCCGTCAGGTGCTCAAACCGGTGCAGGACATGATGGTCAGCACGCGCGAACTGGTGGCAGGCCGCACGGAAGCGCGGCTTACCGCCCCCGGAGCTGTGCCGGAGCTGCGGGCCTTCGCCGCCGCCTTCAATGCCGGCCTGGACCGCGTGGACGCGCTGACCGCCGAGCTGCAAAACGCCAACGACAACCTCGCGCACGAGCTGCGCACCCCGCTGGCCCGCATTCGCGGCAATCTGGAGCGCTATCACGATCACACCGAAAACGCCGCTGCACGCGATGCCGCCGCCCGCGGCCTGGAAGAAATCGACCGTGCCGTCGATCTCGTGCAAACCATCCTCACCACGCGAGCGGGTGAGCATCAAGCGCGCAAGCTCCACCTCGAAACCATCGGCTTGCGCGAGCTACTGGCCGATTTGCACGATCTCTACAAAGCCGCCGCCGAGGAGCGCGGTCTGCACTTCGACCTCAACGCACCAACCCCTTGCTCGGTGCAGATCGACCGCCAGCGCATCAACCAAGCCGTCGCCAACCTGCTCGACAACGCCTTCGCCTACACACCGCGACAAGGGCATGTGACCTTGCGACTCGTCACGCAGGACGACACCGTCCGCATCTTCGTGAGCGACACCGGTCCCGGCCTCCGTCCTGACGAACTCACCCGCGTCTGGCAACGCTTCACCCGAGGCAGCGCCGCCAACGCTGAAACTCCCGGCATGGGACTCGGCCTCAGCCTCGTCCGCGCCATCATCCACGCCCACGGCGGCCAAACCGGCTGCCGCAACCGCGACGAAGGCGGCACCGAATTCTGGATCGACCTCCCCGCCGGCAGTGCGGTGTGATTTGAAGTCAACGCGCACTTCTCTTTCGGCCTGCGGCTGCTAACGATTCGCGCATGTCAATCGCCCGCCGCTGGAAATTCATTGCTCTGCGCCTTTGGCGTGTCGCCGTGCTGGTGCTGGCTGTGGTGGCGATTCGGCGTTCTCATCAGTCTGCGGTGATGGAGCTGACGGTGGAACGTATTCGTGACTTTTTCCCGGCAGCGACTGAGCTGCTGCCACAAAACGGCATGCAGTTGGTGAAGGATGCGTCGGGCATCACGCTGGGGCAGGTGATGCAGACGTCGCCGGAGGCGGATGACATCATCGGTTACTCGGGGCCGACGAACACGCTCATCGCTCTCGATGCGCAGGGCAAAGTGATCGGCCTGCGCGTGTTGCACAGCGCTGACACGACGGATCATCTGGCCGAGGTGGTGTGCGAGCGGTCATTCTTCAAGCAGTTCACCAACCAGAAGGCTGCTGACCTGAAAAAGCTGCATGTGGACGCGGTGTCAGGGGCGACTTTGACCAGCAGCGCGATTGCGGAAGGCGTGCTGCGTCGGCTGGGCAAGAGCGCGACGACCTCGCTGCGGTTTCCAGAGGCAATCACGCTGGAGGAGGTGAAAAAGTGGGAACCGCAGGCCGTAAAGCTGCGTGAATCAAAGATACATCCGGGTTCGCAGGAAGTGCTGGACGCGCAGGGCCAAGTGATCGCGCTGGCGGTGCGCACAGCACCGAGTTCGGACGGCATCGTCGGTTACAAGGGGCCGAGCGATTCGCTGCTGCTGCTGGATGCGACGGGTGCGCTGCTGCATGGCCTCGCTTTGCGGCGGAGTTATGACACGGAGCAGTATGTCGGCTATGTGACGGACGACGCGGCGTTTTTGAAAACGTTTGATGGCATGACCATAGCGAAGATTGCGGGCATGGATTTCAATGCGGCGGGCGTGGAAGGCGTTTCCGGGGCGACGCAGACGAGTTATGGCATCGCGGAAGGGATTCGGGTGCGGGCGCAGGCGCTGATCGCCGAAAAAGAGGCGCAGCGCGGCTGGTGGGCGCTGATTCGCTGGCGCTGGCAGGACACGGGGCATGTGGTGGTCATTTTGGCAGCGTTCGTGATGGCGTTCACCTCGCTGCGAGGCCGAGCGTGGTGTCGGCATCTGCATCATGCGCTGCTGGTGCTGTATGGCGGGTTTATCGCGGGTGAAATGCTTTCGCAGGGGCTGCTCGCGGGCTGGGCGGCGCATGGCACGCCGTGGCGGAATGCGCACGGGCTGGTGTTACTGACGGTGGTGGCGTTGCTGGCACCGGTGTTCACCAGCCGGCAGCTTTATTGCCACCACATCTGCCCGCATGGCGCGTTGCAGCAGCTCGTGGCGAAGCGGCTGCCGTGGCAGTGGTCGCCGTCTGGGCGGGTGAACGCGTGGCTGTCGTTTCTGCCCTTCGTGCTGCTCGCGTTCGTGCTGTTCAGCGTCGCGTTGGCGCTGCCGGTGGATTTGAACGCACTGGAGCCGTTCGACGCGTATCTGTTTCGCGTGGCGGGCTGGGCCAGCATCGTGCTCGCGATTGGCGGGCTGCTGTGGTCGTTGGTCACGCCACTGGCCTACTGCCGCTATGGCTGCCCGACGGGGGCGTTGTTCAAGCTGCTGCGTTTCACCGGGGACGCGGACCGGCTCGGCACACGCGACTGGCTGGCGGCGGCGTGTGTTGTGGGAGTTCTTCTCTTTACTCGCGGCTAAAAACTGAATACGGAAGAGCCTTCATGTCATTGATCCCCAGTCTCGAACTCAAGTACGGTCGCTTCGCCATTCCCGGCCTTGTGCAAATCATCGCACTGCTGCAATTGCTGGTGCTGGTCATGGTCATGGTCATGTCGCCGGAAGCGGCGGCGGCTTATTTGCAGTTTTTGGACCTCAATCCCGACCGCCTGCTGCAAGGCGAGATCTGGCGTCTGCTCACGCATGTGTTCATCCCCGGCCGCATTTCGATCATCATGGCGCTGATCGGCACGCTGTTCATGATGTGGATCGGCCGCACGCTGGACGAGACCTGGGGCGCGTTTCGCGTGAACCTCTACATCTTCGGCTGGATGTTCGTGGTCACCGTGGGAGCACTGGTATTCGGCTGGCCGGCACCAGGCTTGTTCCTGTATCAAACCCTGTTGTTCGCCTTCGCCACGCTATTCCCGAACGAGGAGATTCTGCTCTACTTCATTTTGCCCGTTAAAATGAAGTGGGTGGCATGGCTCGCGGCGGGTATGACCGGGTTTTATGTGATGCGTGATCCGTCGATGCTGCTGCCCGTGCTGGCGGCGCATCTGAACTACCTCGTGGTGTTTGGCCCGGGCTTTCTGAACGAAAGCGCCCGGCAGGCGAAGATGGCGTCCCGTCGCGGCCGCTTTGAGTCCGCGCAGCTTCCAGACGGTACGTTTTTTCATCAATGCTCCGTCTGCAAAAAAACCGAGCTGGACGATGCGAAGCTCGACTTCCGCGTGCTGGACTCGGGCGATGAGATTTGCAGCGAGTGCCGGGCGAAACGCAACGGAGGTTAAACACCGTGACTGTAGCAGCACCCGATCCGCTCATGCATGACTTCCTGGAGTTCATGGATGTGGAGCGGCGTTCGTCGGAACGCACCGTGGCGATCTACGAGTTAGCGCTGCGGCAGTTCCGCGAGTGGCGCACGCCGTTCAAGGGCTGGAGCGAGATCAGCGCCGATGACTTCCGCGCGTTTTTGTTCGACCTAATGAAGCAGGAACGCGGGCGGGCGACGATCCGACTGCAATTCGCGGCGCTGCGCAGTTTTTTCAAATGGCTGACGCGTAGGCGCGGCTGGAAAACGAACCCGCTGCTGGAGGTGCAACTGCCGAAGCGGGAGAAAAAACTGCCCGTGGTGCTCACCGTGACGCAGGTCGAACAGATGCTGAACCTGCCGCTGACGCTGGAAAAATCCAAACGTGACGCGGTGTGGGCACCGGAGCGTGACGCGGCCATCCTGGAGCTATTTTACAGCACCGGCATGCGGCTGAGCGAACTGGTGGCGCTGAATGTCGCGGACATCGACACTTACACCGAGACGGTGCGCGTGTTCGGGAAAGGCAACAAAGAGCGGCTCTGTCCCATCGGCAGCTTGGCGCTGACGGCCGTGCAGCGTTACCGCGCGAAGGCCGGTGTGCATGACGGGGCGCTGTTTCTCAGCAAACTGCGGCGGCGCATCACCGGGCAGGCGGTGGATGATGTGGTGATGAAATACTGGCGTGCGTCAGGACTGCCAGTGCATCTCACGCCGCACAAGCTGCGCCACAGCTTTGCCACGCATCTGCTGAACAACGGCGCGGACCTGCGCAGCGTGCAGGAGTTGCTGGGCCACGCGAGCCTTTCAACGACGCAGATCTACACGCACGTCTCGACACAGCGCATGAAGGAGGTCTATGAGAAGGCCCACCCCCGGGCGTAATCACTTCGCCTTCACCCATTCGGCGATGGGCTGGTGCGTGTGCGCCGGAGCGGCGTCGGCGGTGGTGAAGGTGATGCAGAGGCTCTGCGGCCCTTTGGCCTCAGGAATGGTGGCTTTGAGAATGTTGACTTTTTCTTTGACCAGATCGCGGGCCTGCTCGCTAGCGGCCTCCGGCGGCGCACCCATGGAGAAGGTCGCTCCAGCGGGCGAGACAATGGTGGCGAGCAGCGTTTTGCCGCCCTGCGTGAGCGTGGCCGAAGCGCCGTTGGCGGCGATCTCCGCCTTCGTCTGCATGCTCCAGGTCAGGGTTTTGGTGGTTTTAATCTGCAGGTCATCCTGGATCACGAGGTAAGGAGCTTCCCCGCGCACCGCCATGACGCCGCGATGCACGTCCTTCGCCTCCTTCGAGTACGCCTTCGACATGTCCACCACGGCCACGCCACGCTCGGGGGTGGAGGCGTTCAGCAGCACTGCGGCCTTGGCCTCCTCATCCTGATTGCCGTCAAACATCAACGTATTCTGGCCGGCGGTGCCCGCGAGATAGAAAGCGAAGCGCTTCGTGCGGTCCGCGCCCGGTTTGACTACATAGCCCGCAGCACGATCGGCCTCAGCCCCCAGCTCCAGCCCCCAGCGCTGACCGCCGGCATCCAAAACGAAGCTGCCAATGTCGAGCTGGGCCTTGTAGTCCTTGTTGTCGCCGCCTTTGACCGCCACAAACAGGTCCGTCTTCTCCCAGCCGGAGCGCACCGTGGCCACGATGCCGCCGGGCATCGCGTATTCGAGGCTGTCCGCCGTGCCATCACCCGCCGCGTGCGGGTTGTAATAGATGAAGTGCCCCGCGTGGTTGAAGAACGAGGAGCTGACCGCCGTCTTCGCGCCTGCGGTCACCGCTGGGATGCCGGGATTGCCGTGCAGGCCGCAGAGCCAAGTGGCCACCCAGGGCCGGGTGCCGCCACTCGCCGAGTTGTCACCAAAATTGAAGGGCTGATCCGTGGGGCCGTAGAGGTGCATGCGGGCCACGCCAAACTGCGGGATGCCTTCCAGCATGGTCAGCCCTAAGTCCTTGCCAGCCGCGCTGCGCAGGGATTGTATCACCATCGCCGCGTAGTCCATCACGGCATCGCCAGTTGCCAGACCTTCCGGCCACACCCCAGCGGGTGCGAAACGCTGGATGCCTTCGCCAAACACCTTCGCCGCCGCACCCACCGCCTTCTTGGCGATGTTGGGATCTTCATCCGCGAAACAGATCGCGGCGAGCAACAGCGCCGAGGCGGCGGCCATTTTCTCCTCGCCTGGAGGCGCGTCGTCCGCCTTGATCGCCGGTCCCTTGGCCTTGCCTTTGGCAGGGGCTTTGGACGGTGCGCTCTGTCCTCCCGAGGTGCCTTTGGCCGTTTCCGGCACCGGTTCGTCGTTCAGATGCGCCACTAGGGCGTCGATGCCTTTCTGGTCGAGGAAACCGCGGACTTCCGCCGCCTGCTGCTGGTTGAAGCCGTCGCGGAACCAGTCGTAGGCTAGACAGACTGCGATGACCATGTCAGCCACGGCTGCGGTCTCCTCGGGATGCCAGTCGCGGAAATTGCTCTTGTCGCACAGCAAAATCGCCTCGCGCACGGCACGTTCCTTCCACTTCAAATCGCCATCGCCGTAATGCAGCGCGCCCAGCAGGCCCATGCGATAGATGGCGCGGGAGCCTTCGCTCACCGTGCCGCGAATTTCGCCGTTGATGCGGTTGAGCTCAGGGTCTTTCAGCAGCTCTTCCCCCGAAAGTTTCAAGTTTTCCATCAGCTTCGCCAGCACCGGGTCCGTGGCGAGCTGCCCTTTGATCGCTGCCCAGCCAGCGGCGTTTTGCAACAGGCGCGGGCGCTCCTTCGTGATGCCGCCGAGGTAATCATTCGCCGCCGGAGCTTTGAATTTGGCCAGCGGTAGAATGGTGATCGCAGGCCGTGGTGGCGCAGGTTTTTTCACCGCCGCCACCTTGGCACCGCCTTTCGGCGTGGCGGCAGGCGCTGTGGCCGGGGCCGCTGGAGTTGCAGGCATCGCCACCGCTGGTGCGGCAGGCGCGGCCTGCATCGCAGCGTAGCGGGCCTTCGCGTATTCAAAATCGGCCGGGCTCAGGCTGGCAATCGGCACATCAAATTCTTTGCCGTCCTGCATCTTGATTTTTAGCGTCTTCGCCACCGCGTCCACCGACACCAGCGTGGCCTCGATCTGCTTGCCTGCCGTATTGGTCCATTGGCGAAATTCATCCGCGAGCTGCGCACTGGCGCTGGAGGCGGCCAACAGGCCGATGGAAACGAGGGAGAGAAAACGCGCGGCGGATTTCATGACGGGATTGGGTTGGAGACTCTACAGCAGCCGTTCCGTGCCCTATGGTCAAGCGCGAAACCGCAGCGCACTGAAACGAAGCCCGCCCCAAGAATCACGCAACTGCCGCGTGCTGCCCGGTGAATTTACCGGCGCTTTACATTTTGAAGGCTCGTCATGCGCCAGTCTTCCTGATAAGAATCTTCCGAAATTCAACCCAACCGCCTTCTTATGCGTGCGTTCCTATCCATCCTCCTCGTCTCGTGCCTCGCCACCGCCGTTGCCCAGGACCCCGTGCCGCCTCCGGCTCCCGCGCCACCACCCCCAGCGCCGGTGAACGACAAAGTCCCCGTGCGCGAGCGTGAGCGCCGCGTCTATGTGCCGTTCGATGAGCTGGAGAAAGTCTTCAAGGACGGCGGCAAGGGCGTCTTCCTGCCGTATCGCGAATTCCTCGATCTCTGGAACGAACTCACGCTGAAACGCGACGAGGACGAAAAACCACCGCCCGCCGAGGCCGTCATCGCGAAAGCCGAGTACACCGGCCGCGTCGAAGGCGACAGTGTCATTCTCGACGCGAAGATCACGGCGGAGTCTTTCAAAAAAGGCTGGGTGCTGCTGCCGCTGACCGACAAAGCCGCGCCCGGCATCGGCGAAGCAGACACGGGCAAGGCGGTGCTGCGTTCGCGTGCCGATGGCAGTGATCTCATGCTGCCGGAAAAGGGCGTGTATGAGATCACGCTAAAGATTTATGCGCCGATCATCCGCAGCGCGGGCAAATCGCGCGTCACGCTGAATCTGCCGCGTGCGGCGGTGTCGCGGCTCAACATCACCGTGCCGGGTGAAGGATTGGAATTTGAGCTGAGCCCCGCCGCCGCCTTCACCGCGCAGGCGGAGGCCGGGCAGACGCAGTTTGCCTGCTTTTTCGGCGCTGGATCACAGCAAAACATCTCGTGGGGATCAGCACAGGCCGTCACACAGATGAGCCCGCTCGTGCTCGCGCAGCACAAACTGACCACGCAGATCGGCGTTGGCTCGGTGGCGACCACGGCAGACATCGCACTGCGTATTTTGCGCGCACCGATCAGCGAATTGAAGATCGGCCTGCCTGCCGATCAGGAGATTCTCGGCGTCACCGGCGCTGGCATCAAAGAATGGAAGATCGAACCCGCTGCCGCAGGCCGCAAAACGCTCGTCGTACTGCCGGAGAAGCCGCTGCGGGATGATTACGCGCTGAAACTCCAGCTTGAAGGCCCGGTGGCGAAACTGCCCGCAGAGGTCAGCGTGCCGAGCCTTGAGGTCATCGGCGCGGCGCAGGCCAATGGCGAGGTCGCCGTCGGCGCGGAGTCGCAGCTCGATGTCACGCCGAAGACGCTCAGTTCCGCCGCCCGCACGCAGGCCGGTGGTGGCACGGCAGGGGATGCGTTCCGCATTTTGCGCCAGCCTTACCAGCTCACGCTCGATGTCGCCGAGGCGAAACCGCAGGTCGAGGTGAGCAGCCTCACGCGCATGAACGTGGAACGCGAGGCCGCCACGCTTAGCGCGAATTTTGGTTACACCGTACGCCGCGTTGGCATCTTCGAGACACGCCTCACGCCGCCCGCTGGCTGGACGATCACGGACGTGAAGGGCCAGATCGAGTCCTGGAACATGGAAGGCGCTGATCTCGTCATCAAACTGCCGAAACAGACCGCCGGTGAGTTCAAATTCACCCTCGCCGCCCGGCAAACCCGCACACAAGCCACCGCAGATGTCGTGCTGCCCGTGTTCACGCCGCAAAACGTCACGCGGCACGAGGCGCTGCTCGGCGCGACGATTCATTCCAGTTTGGAGCCGAACACCAAGGACCTCGGCGACTTCCAGCAGGAAGACGTGAGCGCCGTGCAGCTTCCGGCCGAGGCCAACGCGACCCAACTGGCCTTCCGCTATCGCGATGCGGCCAAGCCCGCCGCCTTGAGCCTGAAGAGCCGCAGCTCGCAGGTCAGCGTGGAGGTTTTGACCTTGGTCGAGGTGAAGGAGCAATCCACGCGCCACACCTGGACGCTCGCGTTCGATGTCGCCTATGCGGCCACGGATCGCTTCGTGCTCGCCGTGCCGAAGGACGTGGCGGGCGAGATTCGCTTCATTGATCCGCAGGTGAAAGAGATCAACAAGACCTACCAGCCCGCGCAGCCAGTCACGCTGCCCGATGCAGCGAATTATGCGCTGTGGGAAGTCGTGCTGCGCAGCGAGCGACAGGGCGCGTTTTCACTGAGTCTGAATCTGGAGCGTCCCGTCGCACTTGAGGCCGGAAAAACCGGCCAAGTGGATCTGCTGCACGTCCATGTGCCCGGCGCGTTTCAGGAAACCGGTCAGGTCGCCGTGGTGAAAGCTGATAGCCTCGAAATCCGCAAGTCGGAGCCGGAAACGCTCGAAGAAATCGATGCGCGCGAGCTGCGCAGCGAATTGCAGCGGCCCGGCGTTTTCCTCGCCTACAAGTATCGCTCGCTGCCGATTAAGCTGAGCGTTGAACTCGCGAAAAACAGCTTCATTGCCGTGCCGCAGGCCGTCATCACGCATGCCGATCTCATCACCGCCGTCGCCACTGACAAGGCGCAAACCACGGAGGTGATTTATTGGGTAAAGAACAACGATTTGCAGTTCCTCGTCGTGAGTTTGCCCAAAGGTTCGCGCTTGCAGTCGGATGTGTTCGTGAATCGCGAGTCACAGCAGCCGATGCGGCGCGAGGGCAGCGAGGACATGCTGGTGCGCCTGCCCAGCGGCGATGCCGCGCGCGTGGCTTTCCCCGTGCGTTTTGTGTTTGAGTCCCCCAGCCCAAATCCCGGCGAAAAACTCGGCTGGTGGGGCAGCGTCGCCGTCAATGCGCCGCAGGTGGCCGATGTCGGCATCATGGAGACGCGCCACATGGTTTATCTGCCGGAAGGCTGGCATTACACCAGCTTCGACGGCCCGCTGAGTCCCGAATCGCGGGATCAATCGTGGAGCGAAATGCAGAGCGCCCTCAATGAAATGCTGCCCGCCTTCGGCCCGCAGCTCGACACGCTCGATCAATCGCAGTGGAGCCAGGTACCCGCCGTCGCGGGTGATGTGCGCACGCTGTATGGCTTCCAAGTGCAGCAGCAGGGCCACCGCGAGGTGCTGCATCGTCTTGGACCGCCCGCTGAGATCGGCGTGAGCTTCCGTGGCCGGCGCATCACGTTCTTTTATCAGGCGCTGGCCTTCTTGCTCGCGCTCATCGCTGGTGTGCGCTGCTGGAACGGCAGTCCGACCGAAAAACTGCGCTACCTCGCCATCTTCGGCCTCGGCGCGATGCTGCTGACCGGCTTGGTCAGTGCGGCGAACGTCCCGGTCCTCCTCGCCGCGATGCTGGCGGCGATGATCCTGCTGCTCACCTGGATCTTCCGCAGCATGCTCGGCATGGCGCTGCGCACTTGGCAGTGGTCGTATGGAAGCTGGACCAAGTGGCGGGCCAAACGTGCCGCCGCATCCGAAACCCCAACCGCCTCGTGAGATGAAAACGCCTCATCCTATGGAGCGCCGACGAATCGTCGGCACTCCCCATCGCCTGCTGTGCGCATTCGTCATTCTGCATTCGTCATTCGTCATTGCGGCGGAGCCGTCTCGCCAAGAACTCTGGGTGCCCACGCCGCAGCTCGACACCGTGCTCGAGGCGCATCCGAACGCGGTGATGCTGGATGCCGCGCAATACGAGGCGCTGATTCGTGACGCGGGGAAGATCAAGCCGGTGGACGATCCCAAATCCGCACCGCCGAAGATCATCGCCATCGAAGGTTTGACGCTCACCGGCAAGGTGGAGCCGGGTGCGGCGAATGTGTCGCTGCAAAGCGAGCTGACCCTACATCTGCCCGCGAAAGAATGGCTCAGCACGAAGATCGCCTGGCCGTTTGAAATGGGCAGCGTGACTTCTGCAGGCAGCGTACTGGCGTATGTGGAGAAAGACGCGAAAACGCGTGAACTGATCGTCTTCGCCAAAGGTCCGGGCAGAGCGAAGCTGCGGTTCGAGGCTGTGGTGCCGGTGCATCTGCGACTGCGGGCAGGCGAGCACACGCTGGAGCTGCCGGATGTGCCGTTTGGCGGCGTGTTGAATCTCCAATTGCCCACCGGTGTGCGATTGCTCGCCGGTTCGGCGCATGAACGCAGCGGCGACACACTCCAGGTCGCCTTTGATCATCGTAGTTACGATGACAACGAGTCCAGTCTCAAACCCGGCGTGCCGCGTGCGTTTCGGGTGCGCTGGATCGAGTCGCCACCCACTGTCTCGCCGCAACCTGCGCGTTTTTCCGAAACGGCGACCGCCGATGTCTATGTGACGGAATCGAACGTGGCGACCATGCTGCGTTTCGGGGTCCGCGTTCAAGACAACGCGGAACGAGAGGTGGAAATCGAATGGGCGCTCTCCGGCAAAGACACTCAGGTGACCGATGTCAGCGGCGTGGCCGTACGCCGTTGGCGGCAGGACGGCGCGAAGCTGCTCGTGACTGTGGAACGTGATGGCGGCATGCAAGATCTCACGGTGAATCTGCGGCGAATGATCAACTCCATCGACGAAGCCAGCGAACTGCCGCTGCTCGTTCTGAACCCGCCGTTGCGCACGCAGGCCAAGCTTTATCTCGTGGCGGATCTCGATTTTCTCGATCTCGCCGGAGCGAAGCAACTGACGCGGGACACGTTTGAGTTTCAGCTCGGCGTGGATCAGCCGAGACTCGTGCTGCGCACGTCGAAGCCGCGCATCGAGTCGGATGTCGATGTCATTGCGCGAATCGACAAGGATAGCGTGCAGATCGAGCGCAAGCTCGCGATTCGCAGTGACCGCCCGGTCACGGAGGTGAAAGTCACGCTGCCGCCGGGGGAGGAGTTCATCGCGATTTTGTCGATGCCGGTGGGTTCAAACATACCGGTTTCCATCTCGAATTCGACCAGCCTAAACACGAATCAGCGGCTTATCACGCCGAACACTATCAGTCAGCCGATCTTCTCGGAACGGCTCATCACATCGAACGTCATCAGCCAGCCCACGGCCTCGCCATTTCGCCTGACTTGGCGGCGGGTGGGTCAAACCATCGCGATCTTGCCGACCGCGCCGATTTCTCCGGCGAATCCGCTCGAACTGAGCGTCACGTCGCGCTTGAAGCTGACCAAGGCGTGGACGGGGCCGAAGAACCCGGAAACGATCACGGTGCAGCAACTCGATATTCCCGATGCGGTGAAGGTGGCGGGTTACACGGCGCTGGACTTCGATGATGCGTGGCGGGTGGCCTTGAAGGAGGCGAAGGGATTGGAAGATCGCGATGCGCGGCTGACGCCGGTGCAGGGACGCATGGCGTGGTTCGGGCTGCGCGAGCATGCGCTGACATTTGAGGTGGAGCGGGCGGAGGCGGTGTTCTCCACCGAGGTCACGGCGTATGCGCTGCCGCGTGCGCGCACGATTGAGATCGAGGGGCAGTTCGCGCTCGACATCAGCGGTGCGCCGCTGCGCAGTTTTCAGGTCAAGCTGCCGGTGAAAGTCGCGAATCTACTGCGGGTGACCTCGCCGCTGGTCGGTGAGCAACAGCTTGATGAGACGACCGGCGTATGGACCTTCACGCTGCGGCAGGAGTCGAAAGGACGGCAAAATGTGCGGTGGCGGCTGAGTTTGCCAGCGGCTTCAACCGATCCAACGAAAGCGGACGAGGGCGTCCGCGCTCCCATCCAGGCCACCTTGCCACACATTGAGCTGCCGCAGACACGGCGGTTTGCGGGAACGTGGATCATTGAAGCGAACACGGACACGCAGATTTCGACGACGATGCAGAACATGCAGCCGCTGGACGTGCTGCGTGTGCCGGTGGTGGCCGATTATCAGCCACGGCATCGCATCACCAGCGCGTTCACCTATGGCGCGGGGGAGAATGCGCTGGCGATCACGGCGCAACGTCACGCGCATTCGGAGCTGGCCGCGCTGGTGGTGAATCGCATGCTGTTGGTCTCCGTGCTCGGCACGGACGGGCACAGTTTGCATGAGGCGACGCTCGATCTGAGTCATTCCGGCGAGCAGTTCGTGAGTCTGCATCTGCCGCCGGGCGCGGAGCTGCTCAGCACCTCGAGCGACGGGCAGGCGGTGAAGCCGGTGCGTGGTGTCGAGGACGCTATCGCCATTCCGCTGCCCGCCGGTTCCGCGAACGCGCCGCACACCGAGGTGCGAGTGCAATATCGTCAGCACCACGCGCCCTGGGACACCAGCGGCACGCAAAATCTCGAACCGGTGCGCATTGTCGGCAATGTGCCGGTGCTGAGCACCGACTGGCGCGTGCATGCGCCCGCCACGTTTGGGTATGGGAAGGTGGACACGACGCTGGAGCAGGAGGGCGAGCGCGAAATCGAGCCGCTGCGCAATCCGCTGAGCGTGCTGTGGGATGCGATCAGTCCCGGATACACCTATGCAATGCACACTTCGCAGTCGGTATCTGCGATGGCGGATCGCGAGATCGCCCGGCGCATGGCGACGGTGGAGGATGCGCGCGCAGCGATGGATCGTGGGGACAAACTGTTCCGCGAGAGCGATTATGACGGCGCGCTCGGCTTTTATCATGCTGTGGTTGATGCGCTGCCGAACGCACCGATGACGGAGGACTGGCTGAATCTCGCCAAGCTCAAGCAGGCGGATTGCAGCGTGGTGGTGGCACGGGAGCGGGCGAAGCAGAGCCGACATGATGAGGCGCGGCAACTGCTGCAGGAGGCGCTACAACTCGTGCCAGGACACCAGGGCGCGACCACCTTCATGCAGCAGCTCAACGACCCAGACCGCTGGCCGGCGGCTCTCACAGCACATGTGGAAAATGTCGCCAAAGTGCAGAGGGGGTTATTGCTCGCCAACAGTTCAGTTGAACTCGGCAATTACGACAACGCCATCTCACAGTATCAGGCCGTGCTGCGGGTGGACCCATACAGCATTGCCGCTCGGCGCGGCATGGAGAACGCGGAGAAGCGGCGCCTGGAGTATTTCAAGAGCGCCGCAGATCACCAACGCGCCAAAATGCTGGCGCAGGTAGATGAGGCATGGGAGGACAAGGTGCCAGTGCTTGGGGCAGCGGTTACCTTCGACTATGGCCCGGGGCGCACGCCGGGAGCCTACCTGACAGAGAAGATGAACAAGATCATCCTGCCTGAGGTGCATCTGGAAAATGCCACCATTGAGCAATCACTCGATTATTTGCGCACAAAAATGCGGGAAGCGGACCACGCCGGCGAAGGGAGCTTCAGCATTGTTTTAAGAACCGGTGATAGCCCATTGAACGCCTCCATCAGCCTTGATCTCAAAGACGTGCCGATGAGCGAGGCATTGCGCTATGTCACCGAGTTGGCGCAGATGAAATACAAAGTAGAGGCGCATGCGGTGCTGATTGTGCCGCTGTCCGAAGACGCCAGCCAGCTGTACACCCGCTCCTATCGTGTGCCCATGGATTTTTTAAATACGGGCGTGGCAAGCGGGATCATGTCCAGTGCCCCCGCTGATCCATTCGCAGCGGGAGGTGAAAGACCGAAAACAGCCAAACAACTTCTCGAGGCGGGGGGCATAACGTTTCCTGAAGGCGCGAGCGCTAATTACAGTGCCCCCACAACACAAATGGTGGTGCGCAACACGCAACCGAACTTGGACTTGGTCGAAGCAATGGTGGAAGCTATCAACAAAGGCCCTGCTGAAGACGGCGATTCACGACAGCTTTTCGAGTCCGTGGATGAAATGCGGTTCAAATCCGGCCTGATCCCGCTGGATGTGGTGCTGCCGGAGACGGGACGGCTGCTGCGGTTTCATGGGGCGCAGCCGCCGGAGGTGCTGGCGCTGAGCTACACGTCGTGGTCGCAGCAGATGGTGCGCGCGGTGCTGGCGGTGGCGCTGGGGCTGGCGTTGTTCTGGCGCTGGGGCAGACGCAGGCCGTGGCTGCTGTCGCTGCTGGTCGTGGTGCTGGCGGTGTGGGGTGTGCCACTGCTGGTGACAGGCACGCTGCTGGCGCTGGCGAACGCAGTGGCGTTTGGTTGGCTGTGCGGACTGGGGATGCAGGTGCTGTGGCGCTTGTTCGCGTTCATTCGGCCGGGAGAAGCGGAGAGCGGAGAGCCGAGGGCGGAGAGTCTGATGTCCTGGGCGAGAAGCCTGCGTTCATTCGTCATTCGTCATTCTGCATTCGTCATTCTCTGCGCTCTTTGCCCTTCGCTCTTCGCGCAGGCTCCGCCTGCCGATCCGGCGGCGCATACGGTGATCATTCCGTATGATGCGAAGCTGCCGCTCAATGCGCAGAAGGCGGAGCGGTTTTACCTGGGGTATGAGGAGTTTCAGCGATTGTGGAAGACGGCGAAGGAGAATCGCAAGGCGCTGCCGACGGAGACGGATGCGACGCAGCAGGCGGTGATTCACAGCGCGTTGTATCAGGGCCGCATCGAGGAACGCGGACTGGTTTTAGAGGCACGCATCACGGCGACGACACGCGGCGAGTGGTCGAAGCTGCTGCTGCCCTTTGCGCAAATGGTGAACGGCAAGGACACGACGAAGGCGCTGGTGGGCGCGGTGCGAGTGGATGGAAAGGCGGCGGCGCTGAGCGGCGGACTGCTGACGCTGGAACATGCAGGCACGCATGCGATCGAACTGACCGTGACGCTGCCGCTAGCGCGAGATTGGAATGATCTGACGCTGCGGCTGCCGCCTTCGCTCTCTGGCATGCTGACGCTGCACACACCGAAGTCGGATGGCTGGCTGCGGGTGAATGAAGTGGCCGCGAGCACGGTGGAAGAGCAGGCGGATGGGCGATTGTTCACGCAGACGCTGGGAACGCATCGTGAAGTGCGGCTGCAACGTTCCGCGCGCGGCCTGGAACGCGGTGAAGGGCCGGTGCCAGCGGCGAGTGTGCGGGCGACGCTGACGTTGCGCGAGCTGGAGCCGGAATCGCTCGATGCGGAAGTCGTGTATGAGTTTCCCGGCGCAGTGCGGCGCACGCTGGAGTTTGCGGTGGATGCGCCGGAGGGCGGTGGCGGGCTGGAGATCGGTGCGCTGAATGTGTACACGACGATTCCTGGCGCGGGTGAAGTGCGCGTGCCGACGATGACGACACAGACACGGCGTGAGGGCGGGAAACTGATTTTCACGCTCACGCTGCGACATGAAGTGAGTCATGGGGCAAGTATGCGCATCATGCAGTCACAGCGTTATCTCGTCGGGGCCGGAGTACGCACGCTGCCGTTGATTCAACCTGTGGCACAACGCGTGAGGCAAGATGTGGCGGTGCTACACGATGAGTCGATGAAGGTGCAGGTGAGCGGCGGCACGGCGCAGCGTTCGACGAACAGCGCAGGCGACGGCTTGAGCGATGCCGGGCGCTGGCAGTGGAGCGGTGGCACGGCACCGACGTATGAGGTGCAGCCTGCGGCCTTGTTGGCGGAGGCGGATGTGAGTTATGTGTTTCAACTGACCGAGCAGAAGGCGGAACTGCTGGCGGCGCTGACGCTGAAACGGAAACGCGGGGTGTGGACGCGCGCGGTGGTGGGTTTGCCGGTGGATTACGAAGTGCAGGCGGTGCAGGGGCCGACGCTGACGGCGTGGCAGCATGAGGGCGCGCAGCTTTATTTGCAGCTCAATCCGAACATCGCGGGCATGGAGGCGCGAGTGGTGGTGCATCTGGCACGCGTGGTGCCGCAGGCGGTGACGACGTGGACGCTGGAGCCGCTGAAGCTGGAGAATTACGAGAAGGTGGGCGGCAAGGCGCTGATCGTGGCGCATGCGGCGAACGAGGTGAAGCTGCTGGACCTGACGCAGCGCACGGAGTTGAAGGAGTTGGATGCGACGGTGCTCGACAGCGTGTTCGCCATCGCTCCGCCGATGGAGAAGAAGCGCGCATTGCAGCATGAAGGCGCGGCGTGGAAAGACGATGTGGCGCTGACGCGGCAGGCATCGCGCTTCGCGGCGGATGCGGTGCTGCTGGTGCTGGCGTCGGACGCGGGCATTCGGGTGTCGCAGCAAGTGGTCGCGGTGGTGGAGCAGGGGGCGGTGCGTCAAATCAGCGTGCGCCTGCCTGCGGCACTGCCGGAGGCGGTGGTGAGCGGGCCGCTGCTGCGGGAGACACGCTCGCGCATCGACGGTGCGGAGCGGGTGTATGAATGCTCGCTGCAAACGGAGGTGCTGGATCGTGCGGAGTTGACGTTTGATCTCGATCTGCCGCTGACGGCGGAGCTGGAGGTGCCGTTTGTGAAAGTGGCGGCTGCCAGTCGGCTCACGCGCTGGTTTGTGCTCGACAACGCCTCCGCCCGCGAGGCGAAAATCGCGACGCAGACCGCGCTGGAGACGGTGTCACGCGAAGCGGTGCCGTATCTGCCGCAAGGACTCGCAAGGCCGCAGTTTTTCCGGGCGACAGGCGATGGGGCGCTCAAGCTGGCATATCAGCAGCTCACCAGCACGGAAGGGAACGCGGCGCTGGTGACGCTGGCGGATCTGACGACAGTGCTGCGGGCGGATGGTGAGCGCTGGGACATCGCGCAGTACTCGCTGATCAATCGCTCACTGCAATTTCTGCCGGTGATGCTGCCGGACGGCGCGGAGCTGGTCAGCGTGAGTGTTTCCGGCGAACCGGTGCGGGCGGATGAGGAAACGCAGGATGGGAAGCGGGTGCGGTTGATCCCGCTGATTCACACGCGACCCGGACAGCGGGCACTGGAGGTGAAGATGATTTATCGGTTTGCGAAAGCGCCCGGACGGGCTGAAGCCCGAACTACGAACCGACTGGATGATCCTGAACTCGTCGGTTTGTCGGTGGAGCGCACGACCTGGACGGTGTGGACGCCGAAGGGCTGGAAGCTGAAAGATTTCGACGGCAACATGACCGAAACCGTCGCAGAAGGACGCGAGCTGTTGCAGCTCGAAGGCATGCTGAGCGAACTGGGCGAGGTGAATCGGGCGCTGGCGTCGGGGAAACTCGCGTATGGCGACGCGGAAGAGGCGTATCGTGCTGCGAATGATCTCAATCAGAAGGTGCAGTCGAAGAAGCGCGTGCTGGAAAGCAAGGTGGGGCGGGGGACCCTGACCTTGAACGAGCCACGCCTGGAGCAAGGCACGCTGGATCGAGAAATTCAGCAGCAGGGGCAGCTCTTGAAGGGGAACTGGGACAGCAACTACACGGGGAAGAACGCGGAGGCGAAGGGCGGCAAGGACTCGGGCGTGCTCGCGCAGGGAAACACGAGCTGGGGCTTCAACGGAGAGGCGCAGCAACAAGAGTTGCGGTTGCAAGGCTCGAACACCTTCAGCGGAGCAGTCACCGTGAATGGCGGCCAGCTTTTCAACGACAACGTCGCGGTGGACAACCGCTACTTCGCCAACGGTCTGCAGGTGCAGCAGCAGGCGGTGCTGAACGGCGGCAGCACAACGACGTCCGGACCCATCAGTTCTGGACTGAGGTCGGGAGGCTTGGCGATCACCAACAACAGCATCGACAACTTGCTGAGCACCGGGGCCACCGGTTCGTCGCATGCTCTCAACACCTCCCAGGGAGCGCAATTGACGCAAAACGCCAGTGGATCGGTGAACGTCGTGAATTCGAACGCGCGTAGCAACAATCTGGGGCAGACGCAGGCCGCGAACGCTGGAGGCTTCGCCACAGCGGGAGAGCGACGTGCCGCGGGTGGTGAAAACCGGCCCCAGGTGTCGGCTTCGTTGGCTCCGGCGGATTTTCTTGATGCTCCGCGTAGTCCCGCCGCCGGACAGCCTGGCGGCATGAACGACGGGCAAGAGGTCACGCTTGGTTTTGCGACTGCTCCGGCCATGAGTGCAGATCCCTTTGGCGCACCCGCCGCAGCGATGCCGCCACCTCCGCCTGCACCCCGCAAGCCGATGGAACAGTCGGTGAAGGCAGATCTCGCCAAAGACAGCGATGACGACGTCATCCGCGCCCAGACTGTGGCGGCGCTGCGGCCCACGGGTCGGCGGGCATTGGAAATCGCGCTGCCGCTGGATGGCACGGCGCATCATTTTTCGAAGCTGAAGGACCACGCGGTGCTGAGTGTCGAGATCGGACGTCTCGGTGATTCGCAGACGACCGCACGGCTGCTCGTACTCAGCGGCGGTCTGCTGCTGTGGATTGGCGTGTGGTGGTGGACGGCGAAGCGGCGTCTGCGCATGACGTAGGATGGATGTGGCGTCAGCCCGTCCGTCTGTTTGGGCGCTCGTTGTGTCAACACGCCACCAAGCGTCGGGCGGTGCGGCGAAGGGAATCGGTCTGCTTTGAGCAAACCTTCGACGCCGCACACACCCAACCTACGTTCCGGACTACGGGAACGCGGTGCTCGACTCGACGGAGCGAGATGGCTACTGTACTATGCCTTGGCCTTCTTTTTCGCTGCCGCTTTGGGCCGCTCGGGTGGGCTGAGTGGCTCTTCGGTCGGGGCCGGAGGCATCGGGATGAGCGGGAAGGGATTGGCCTGGGGTTCCATGGCGTATTCGCGGTCCTTGAGGATGCCGGGCTGCGGGACGGGGTATTTGCCGTTCGCGTCGGCGAGCAGCGGGGCGGGGCCGTCGAGGGTGAGCTGGTCCACGTTCGGGGCGAATTCGAATGCGCTGTTGATGTAGTCGTCGTAGCGGACGACCTGGCCAGTGTGCGCGGCGGCGCGGCCCATGGCGGTGGTGACGCTGGATTTAATGCCGCGCTCGACTTCGTTGTAGGGCTTGTCGTTGATGATGGCCTCCACAAGATCCTGCCACTCGAGATCATACGGGTTCGGCTCAGGCTGCTTGCCGCGCCAAATGATGTTGGCACGCAGCATTTTCTGGCTGTTGAAGGTCATCGCCTTCGAGGGGAAATGGCCGGCGGTGGAGACGATGGCGCTGCCTTTGGTCCCATGCACCTGGGTGGCGAACTGATTGTGCGTGCCGATGGCGGTGCGGCCTTCGAGGTAGAGCTTCGCGCCGTCCTTGAAGGTGTATTCGCAACTGTAGTGATCGAAGTTTTGATCAATGTAGTCGCCACGATCGCTGCGGCCGCCGCTGGCCTGCACTTCGACCGGCCAGTCGTTCTTCATCCAGCAGGCTTCGTCGATGTTGTGGATGTTAAAGTCGCTGAAACCGCCGCCGCTGGCCCAGAGGAAGCTGTGGAAGCGCTGAATCTGCCAGGCGAGCTCGCTCTTATCGACGTTCTGATCACGCGGGAGGGTGAAGGCGGAGCCGACGGGACCTTGCATGCGGTAGGCGCGCATGAGCAGCAGGTCGCCGATTTCGCCGTCCTGGATGCGGTCGAACAACTCGCCACGCACGCGGCAGTGGCGGCACATGAGACCGACGCCAACTTTGAGATTTTTCTTTTTCGCCTCTTCGTTCAGCGCGAGCAGGCGGCGGGCGGTGGGGCCGTCGGTGCAGATCGGCTTTTCCATGAAGATGTTCACGCCTTTCTCGATGGCGTATTTGAAATGCACCCAGCGGAAGGCCACCGGCGTGGTGAAGATGGCGACGTCGCCTTTGCGCAGCGAATCGATGGCGTTCTTGTAGGCGTCAAAGCCGATGAACTTGGCGTCTTCGGAGACGGACATGCGGTCGGGGTGCTTGGCGCTGAGCGCCTCAAAGCTGCCCTTCAGGCGGTTTTCCGCGACATCCGCCATCGCTACGAGGCGGGTCATGCGTGACTGGATGCCCATGGCATTGCTCGCGGCACCAGTGCCACGACCACCGCAACCGATCAGCGCGGCGCGGATTTCATCACTGCCAGCAGCGTGGACATAGGGAATGCTGATGCCCGAGAGCACGGAGAGACCCGCAGCGGTCCGCGTGGTGGTTTTGAGAAAGTCGCGGCGGGAGGTGTTGGCAGGGTCAGTGACGGTGTTCATGTGTAGAGCACAAAAACGCCGCCAGCTCCGGCGAGCTTGCCGAAGATTCGCCCGAACGGCCCACAAACAGACGGTTAATCAGCCCAGCATGCCGCCACGGGAGGAAATTTCTGAAAACGCCCGTGTCAGGGCGTTGTTCAGCTCATGCAGGGTGGCCTGTTCCAGTTCAGGATCGAGTGCGGTGATCATCGTGGGCGGCAGAACGATGGCTTGATGCGGGTGATGGACGCCGTTCTGAGCGCCATTCGTTTTGGCGGGCAAAGCAGGAGCCGGTGGCAAAATGACGGGAGTCGGCGCTGCAAACAGCGCCGCCATGGAGGGGCTGCACGCCGGCGGCTCGGCCTGCATGGCGTCGCGAAGCTGGTTCAGGCTGGCAAGCTGGCCGTCCAACTGGGTGATGAACCAGTCCTTGGTGCGCTGGATGTCTTCCACCAACGCTGCCAGTTCATGCATCAAGGGATCTCCAGCACGAGCCGAAAAGGTGGACGGAGGTAAAGGGGCGTTGAGGGCGGGAAAGCTCATGCGAAACCAAACCTATTAAAAAAACCATAAATAATCAAGCCTTCTTCACTCTCAATTTCATGGTATTTCAAAATATCAGCGGACCCACGCCGTAAGTTTTGAGATTCGGCCAACCTGCGACTGCCCTCACTTCTTCTTTCCCTTCTTCGCCTGCTTCTGCACCAGCGGCCAATCGGGCGACTCGGTGCGGGCAGATTGCATGAGGGCGGCGGCTTTGGCGACGAGGTCGGGCTTGCTTGAGGCGAGGTTATTGGACTCTGCGGGGTCAGTTTTGAGGTCGTAGAGTTCGATGGGCTGCTCCGGGCCGTTGCGCAGGACTTTCCAGTCACTAAAGCGCAGCGCCTGGAGGGAAGTGCCTTCGTGGAGTTCCCAGTAAAAGTGATCGCGCTGCGGTGCCGGGCCGCCTTTGAGGAAGGAGGCCAGCGAATGGCCGTCGGTTTTGCAATTGGCCGGAATCTTGGCCCCGGCGAGTTCGGCGGCGGTAGGCAGGAAATCCCAGAAAGCCCAGGGCTCGTCCGTGACACGGCCCGCAGGCACCTGGCCCGGCCAGCGGGCGAGGGCCGCCTGGCGCAGGGCACCCTCATACAGGCCGCGTTTGTAGCCGCGCAGGCCGTTGGAAGCCTGATCGAAGAGTTTGCCGACCTCGGATTTCGGGTCAAAGGACGAACCGTTGTCGCCAGCGGTCATGACGAGTGTGTTGTCATCAATGCCGCACTCTTTAAGCGCGTCGAGTAGGCGGCCGATGTCGCTGTCGAGCCGGGTGACCATAGCGGCGTAGTTTTTCTGCGTTTCAGTCCACGGCTTGTCCTTGTAGATGCCCTGATCGTCGATCTCGAAGGTGCCGTGCGGCAGGGTGGTGGCGTAAAACAGGAAAAACGGGCCGTCCTTGTGCTCGCGCACCCAGCGCACGACCTCGGACGAGATCAGCTCCTGCGCGTAGGTCTTGCCCACGCCCTTGCTGGTGTTGCCGGGCAGGTCGAAGCGCTGGTCATCGTTGTAAAGGTAGGTGGGGAAGTAGCTGTGGGCATGACGCTGGCAGTTGTAGCCGTAGAAGTGGTCGAAGCCGACCTTCAGCGGGCTGCCGGTGGTGTCGAACATGTCCATGCCCCACTTGCCCATGCAGGCGGTGGGGTAAATCTACTCTGTCATTTCGTTGAAATAAAACCTGTTCATTTCAGCACGCTCGCTATCGTGCCGCCATGATCCATCGTCACCGCCTGACTCGCCACGCAATCATTCACGCTTCACCGCTGAAGGTGTTG
>Ga0209702_10001890_pt1 | contig 38190 bp, 37 predicted proteins | sample FRY01_FD_187210 | JGI IMG/M metagenome (GOLD analysis project Ga0209702, IMG submission 187210) | Freshwater microbial communities from Lake Fryxell liftoff mats and glacier meltwater in Antarctica - FRY-01 (SPAdes) (version 2) | ecosystem: Environmental > Aquatic > Freshwater > Ice > Glacier...
GGTCTGCCCCAATGAGCTTCGCCAGCGTCTGCTTCCAAATTTCCTGCATCTGTGTGGTGATGGTGAGTTCCATCCAGACTATTAACATTACTTAACCAATTGGCGATTTATTTTTGTCCGAGTTCCTTATATCAAGGCGCTCAATGCCGCCGGGTTCACGGTCGCCGGTCTCGGCAATCAGGCACATTTTCAGGAGAGCTGGCTGCCATCGCCCGAGCATCTGCTCGCGGTGACGGATCACTTTGCCACCATCGTGCCGCAGCAGGCCATCACGGAATTTGATGTCACCACCGCCGATGAGGATCTCGCCGCCGACTACACGCGGGACGCGCTCATCGCCACGTTCAGTCATCCTGCCTACCAGCGCTTCATGATCTGGGGCCTGTGGGAGGGCGAGCACTACAAGCCAGAGGCCGCCCCCTGGCGCAAAGACTGGACACCGCGCAAACGTGGCGCGGTGCTGGAGGAATGGATCGGCACAAAGTGGCGCACCGAGGTGAGCCAGACCACCGACGCGGCTGGCAAAGTCTCATGGCGCGGCTTTCCCGGCTGGTATGAGGTGCAAGCTGCCGCGCAAACGCAGCAGGTGTCACTCACCAAGGCAAAACCGGTGGCGGCAGCGCGGCTTTGACCAAAAGCGGGGCAATTTTTTTGCCAGCGCGGTCGTTGCCATGCCCCGCCTATGATCCGACTCACCCTCTGTTCCTTGTTGCTGACCGCCGCGCTGCCTGCGGCCGCTGCGCCCATCACCCACATCTATAAAAAAGTCGCCGAGCGCGAGCTGAAGCTCACCATCGTCAATCCGGCTGACTGGAAAGCCGCCGATCAACGCCCCGCGATGATGTTTTTCCACGGCGGCGGCTGGACCGGCGGCGCGCCGACACAGTTCACGCAGCACAGCGATTACCTCGCCACCCGCGGCATGGTGTGCATTCAGGTTCAGTATCGACTGATTGCAAAGAACGACAAAGGTCCGCCGGTGAATTGCGTGGCGGATGCGAAGTCGGCCATGCGCTGGGTGCGCAATCGTGCAGCGGAGCTGGGCATTGATCCCCATCGCATCGGTGCCGGTGGTGGCAGCGCAGGCGGTCATCTCGCGGCGTTTGTCGGTATGGTCGAAGGTCTGGATGATCCGGCGGATGATTTGAAGGTGTCGCCGAAGGCAAACGCGCTTGCCTTGTTCAACCCGGTGTTCGACAACGGTCCTGACCAGGGCTGGGGTCATGCGCGTGTCGGCGGCCGCTTCAAGGAATTCTCCCCCGCGCACAGCATCAGCGCCGACGATCCGCCTGCGATCATCTTCCTCGGCACGCAGGATAAATTGATCCCTGTCGCTGTGGTCGAACGCTTCAAAGCCAGCATGGAAAAGGCCGGTGTTCGCTGCGAAGCCGTTTTCTACGAAGGGCAGGGCCATGGGTTCTTCAATCCAGGCAAAGGCGGGAAGGACCAGTTCTATTTCGAGACCCTCCTCGCCACCGACAAGTTCCTCACCTCCCTCGGCTGGCTCAAAGGCGAACCGACTCTCAAAGCACCCGCACAACCATGAAACATCTCATCCTGTTCCTTTCGTCATTCGTCATTCTACATTCGTCATTATCGGCGAAGCCGAACATCATCTACCTCATGGCCGATGAACTCGGCTACTACGAGCCGGGCTTCATGGGCGGCGTGAACATTCAGACGCCGAACATCGACAAGATGGCGGCGCAGGGCATGCGCTTTAACAACCTCTTCGCCGGCTCCTCCGTCTGCGCGCCCACGCGCTGCTGCTTCCTCACCGGCAAGCACAGCGGCCACACCAGCGTGCGCTCGAACGGCGGTGGCACGCCGATGCGTGCCGATGAGCAGACCATCGCGTCGATTTTGAAGCCGCTCGGCTATGCGACGGGCGGCTTTGGCAAATGGGGCAACGGCGGGCGCGATTCCACCGGCGTGCCGGAGAAGCTCGGCTTCGACACCTTCCTCGGCTACTACGACCAGGTCCACGCGCACACCTACTTTCCGCCGTATCTCATTCAAAACAGCGAGGAAGTGCCGCTCAAAGGCAACAAGGGCGGCAGCAGTGGCGAGACCTACGCGCATTACGTCATCCATGACGCCGCGATGAAATTCATCCGCGACAACGCCAAGCAGCCCTTCTTCGCCTACCTGCCCTACACGCCGCCGCACGGTAATTTCGACATTCCCGACAGCGATCCCGCCTGGGCGCTCTACAAGGACAAAGACTGGCCGGAAGACGCGCGCCGTTACGCCGCCATGGTCACGATGATCGACAGCCAGGTCGGTGAAATGATGGCGCTGCTCAAGGAACTCGGCCTCGAAGACAACACGCTCGTTTTCTTCAGCGGCGACAACGGCGGCAACGACTACTTCAAATCGAAGGAGTATCCGCGTGGCATCCATCTCGCGAACAAGAACCCCGACACCGGCGTCGAGTATCGCGGCACCAAAGGCACGCTCTATGAAGGCGGTCTGCGCATCCCCTTCATCGCCCGCTGGCCCGGCAAGATCGCGCCTGGGAGCGTCACCGACCACCTCGGCTACTTTCCCGACATCTTGCCCACCGTCGCCGAAGTCACCGGTGCCACCGCACCAGCGGACATCGACGGCATTTCCATCCTGCCGACCCTGCTTGGCAAAAAAGACGCGCAGAAGCAGCACGACTACCTGTACTGGGAAATCGGCAGTTGGACCGCGATCCGTCAGGGCACCTGGCGTGCCGTGCGCCCGAAGGCGAATGGTCCCTGGGAGCTCTACGACCTCGCCACCGACCCCAGCGAGTCAAAAGACCTCGCCGCCGCCAAGCCCAACGAACTCGCCAAGCTCACCGCCCTCGCCGAAAAAGCGCATGAACCCGCCCGCGAAGGCACCTTCAGCAAAACCGACCGCCACGAGCGCGACCGCCGCGCGAAATTCGGCAAGCAGGACGACACCACTCTCGAAGGCACGCCCGGCGGCGTGAAAAAGAAAAAAGGCAAGAAAGATGCCGCCGCCGTCATGCCGATTGGGACTGAGGATAAAAGACCGCTCGGGATGATCAAGCCGCCATCAATTCCACATCTCGCGTCACTCGCGCAACGGCTGCTGGCATGGTCTCGCCCCGCTGCTGACGGTGTTCAATTTCATCGCGAATGATGCCGCACAGTTCGGTATAAACCTGCTCCTCATTCTCACCGTGACAGATGCCGCCAAAATAGAGATCGGGGCAGTAGCCGATGTAGAACTGGTCATCGTCTGACCAGCGGACGAAGCGGTGATATTGATCGGCGATCTTCATGGCAGGATTAAATCACTTCCTCGGCGTTTTTGCAATGTCCCGGCGGAATCGGCCGCTTTGAAGCCCAACGGGCTTCCCTCATGCAGCCCAGGGTTCGCAGAACCCTGGGTCACAAGCGCCCATGATTTTCGAAGGTTATGGAACCCTGAAGGGGTTCCGTCGTGCGCTCGTTCAACCCTTGAACAACGGCGAATCCACCGGATTCCAATTCTCTTATGCGAGTGGCGACGGGGGCGCTCGATTTAATGACTGGATACATATAGAGGAACGAACACTTGGCTCTTGGCTCTGAAATCGCGCGAGCCGTAGGCCGCGCAGCGGTGACTCGTGGCGGGCATCACACCACAGCCATTCAGCAGATCAAAGCACCGGTGTGGATGCTGAGCTTCGCGGGAAGAGCAGTCATTTGCCGGTTGCGAGCACCGGAGCACGGGAAAATCCGCATCACGTTCACCTTTTGTCAGCGCGAGATCGCGATGCGCCGCTTCTCCTCACTCATAGGTGAGCAAAACCGTGCGTTTCTCGCGCCACGCGTGCATTCCGTGCACCGGATCGTGCATTTCGTCACTGCACAAAAGCATTTCGTGATGCCACGAAAGCATTAAGTCGGGCAACAAATGGATTCCGTGGCCCGACAAAAGCATTGCGTCAGTTGCCGAAATGGTTTCGTCATTGGTCGAAAGGCTTGCGTGACCCGACGGATTGCTTTCATCGGGGCACTAAATCATTCCGTCGCCCCACTCAATGCACGCGTCGGATGACTTAATGCGCGAATCAGGGGTATTTACCGCTGGTTGATGCCAAAAACGCACTTTTGAGCATTCTAAACGCGTTAGGTGGCCGGAACGGGCTTGGGATTGATTGTCGCAGTGTATTTATTCCCCGCCCGCCCACTGCCTTGGGATGTCAGCGAAAGCTCGCCCGCCTGCTCCATGCGTTGAAGCGTCGCCCGGATCGAGCCGTCGGAGAACCGGCGGTAGTGCTGCGCGCGCAATTGCTTCTTCACCTCGCCAATGCCGAACGATCCCGCCAGCGCCACCACGACCTCCCGCACCGCCACCTTCACATCGCGGATCTCCTGCTGCGGGTACGTCGGCGCCGGGTCCGGCTGTCGCGCAATGACCGGCTGCACCGGTGCAACGATCTCCGCTGCCGCACCTGCGCCGGGGAAACAATGCCGCAAGCGCACTGACCGCCGCGCCTGTCGGCTGCTCCCCCGTCAGCAGCACCCGAATCCGCCGCATCGCGTCAAAATCAGCCAGCAACTGTGTCTCCAATCTCGCGAGTGCCTCCAACAAAAGATGATTCGATGCCATGCCCGCAGCTTGAGCGTTGCGTAATCAGCCGTCAACGCATTCTCTCACATCGGCATTGGCGGAGGGATGCTACATTCATGGAACCCTGAAGGGGTTCGGTCCTGCGCACGTCCACCGGCTTTCGACGACCGACAGAACCCTGTTGGGGTTCGCGCTGGATCGGGACGGGTGTTTCATCGCGTTCCCAGGGTAGCGCTCCGCGCAACCCATGGGCCGCATGACGCAAGGCCGTTGACCTTGGATTTTCTATGTGTTGTGGTTAATGGAAACCATGTATTTATCGCGGCATGGCCAGATCAACAAAAGGAAGCAATTCACAATTCGCGCGATGGATGGGTCCAATCTTGGACTGTCTTAGAACTCTTGGTGGTGAAGCACCACCAAGAGAGGTGGTTGATTGGATTGCCAATAAACTCTCTTTGTCTGCTGAAGTGAGAGACGCAGTAAACCAGGTCTCTGGACAAAACAAATTTTACAATCAGGTCGCATTCGCTCGCAAATATCTCGTTTGGGAAGGCCTTATGGACGGCTCCAAACACGGTGTTTGGGTTATGACTTCAAAGGGCGCAAAGACAAAATTAATGCGCGAAGATGAGGATGCCATCGTCAAAAAGTGGGTTTCTTATTGGACCAAGTTTCGAAAACAGCGTGATACAGAAGTGCCCAATTCATCTACCAATACTCCAGATCCTGAGGAAGTGGCAGCAGCTGATGAAACAGAAGACTTGGATTTACTAACGGTGCTCCGCTCTCTGTCCCCCAGCGGATTTGAGCGAGTTTGCCAGCGGTTGCTACGCGCTCACGGGTTTGAACGTGTAGAAGTGACTGGGGCTCCGCATGACTGGGGCATAGATGGCTTCGGAACTCTCCAAATTAATGCATTTGTAAGCTTCAAAGTTCTGTTTCAATGCAAGCGGTACAAAGGAACCGTGGCCCGTCGTGATGTTGGAGACTTTCGAAATGCTATGATTGGCAGGGCTGACAAAGGAATTATTCTCACAACAGGAACATTCTCGGCAGATGCCAAAGCGGAGGCAGAAAGAGCTGGTGCTCCACCGATAGAATTGGTCGATGGGGAAAGGCTGGTCACGATGTTTGAGTCAAAAGGACTCGGCGTGAAACCAAAGACTGGATTCGATGTCGATGTGGAATTTTTTGAGCAGTTCAAATGAGAAAGGCAGCCATCACAGGCTGCCCGTCTGATTGGTTTCAGAGATGTGAGCACCGTTCACTCACACATGAATCGGATGCCCCTTGGCGACTTCCGTCGCCTCTTTGACCATCTCGCTGAGCGTCGGATGGGCGTGGATGGTGGCTTCGATTTCGTCCCAAGTGGCTTCGAGATTCATGGCGAGGCCGATCTCGGCGATCATCTCGGTGCTTTCGCTGCCGATGATGTGCGCGCCGATGATTTCACCGTGCGGTTCGCCGTAGAGAATCTTGACGAAGCCTTCGGGTTCGGCCGCAGCGAGCGCCTTGCCGCTGGCGGCATAGGGGAACTTGCCGATCTTGAACTTGAGGCCCTTTTCCTTCGCGGCACGCTCGGTGAGGCCGATGCTGGCGACCTGCGGATGGCAGTAGGTGCAGCCGGGGAAGATGGTGACTTTCTTGGGCTTGCTCTTGGTGAACATGCCTTCAATGCACTGCACGGCTTCATAGCTGGCGACGTGCGCGAGCCAGGGTGGCCCGATGATGTCGCCGGCAGCGTAGATGCCTTTCACGGAGGTTTGATAACGGTCGTCGGTTTGCAGCCAGCCGCGGTCGGTGAGCTTGATTTCGACGCCGCCGGGCAGCACGGGGGCGACACCGATGGCGACGAGGCAGACGTCGGCTTCGAGCGTTTCATTGGCCGCGCCTTCGACGGTGATTTTGACGCCTTTGCCGTCCTCGGAGGTGCCGGTGACCTTGGTGTTGGTGAGGATGCGGATGCCAGACTTGGTGAGGCTTTTTTCGAGAAGCTTGGATACTTCGGTGTCTTCCACGGGCAGCACGTCGGGCAGCATTTCGACGACGGTGACCTTGGTGCCGTAGGCGTTGAAGAAATAGGCGAATTCGATGCCAATGGCGCCCGCGCCGATGACGATGATGCTCTTGGGCTGCGTCGCCATGGTCATGGCTTCTTTGCTGCCGATGACGGTCTTGCCGTTGAAGGGGAAGCCGGGCATCTCGCGCGTCTTCGCGCCGGTGGCGATGAGGATGTTCGCCGCGTCATGCGTCTCCTTTTTACCGTCGGCAGCGGTCACTTCGACCTTGCCAGAGGCGGGGATGCTGGCGGTGCCTTTGAGGTAATCGATTTTGTTCTTCTTGAAGAGGAATTCGATGCCCTTGTTGAGCTTGTCGGACACGTTGCGGCTGCGGCCGATCACTTTGGACCAGTCATACTCGACACTGCCGATTTTGAGGCCGAACTCCTCGGCGCGGTGGGTGATGGTGTGATACAGCTCAGCGTTCTTCAGCAGGGCCTTCGTGGGAATGCAGCCCCAGTTCAGGCAGGTGCCCCCGGCGCGGTCGTTTTCGACACAGGCCACCTTTTTGCCGAGTTGCGCTGCGCGGATGGCTCCGACGTAGCCCGCAGGCCCGCCGCCGATGACAATGAGGTCGTAATTCATGAGAGTGTGTTTGGGGGAATGAACCGCGAGGGAAGCGCAGGCGGGGGGCATGTTCAACCGGGGAATCGGGACCGTTTTTTGCGTTGGCGTGGCTGAAACCGGCGTGGTAGCCTGTTTTCGTCATGAAACCTAAAGCCATCATCATCACGGACCCAAAAAAGTTGTTCGCGATCTGCTCCAATCAGCCGCGCGTGTCGCAGGAGCAGATGCGCAAATCCATTTTGGCCGGCATTCGCAGCGGTCATACGCAGACGCTCGTGAAAGCGAGCTGAAGCACCTTGCTGCTGAGCCGGAGGGACCACCTCCTCCCTCCGAAACGATGGGAGTGGGTGGCGAACATGCCATTTTTGGCTCGGAGGCACTCGGGCAGGTCGTCAAACACACCCTGCCAAGCTTCTATAGCCGGATCATGGACGAGCAGAAGTTGCTCGATCCACGCACGTTTCAAAACAAAACCCGCCTGATGATGCGGGCGGCGTTGCCCTCTGAGTACCTGCGCCGCTGGGCTGTGATGACGGATGTTTTCGGCATGCGCACCCTATTACCTCGGCAAAGTCACCGGCACGGATCGCGACCCACAAATGGCGGTGACGCAGCCGTTCATTCCCGAGGACGAAAACCTGCCCGCCACCCTGGAGGATGCCGAGGCATTCTTCACGGCGCACGGCTTCGTGCGGGTGGACGATGCGCACATCGTCAATCACGAGGTCCATGGCGTGACGTGGTATCGCCAGCGCGACGGCATTCTCATCACCGATGCGCATGCACGGAATTTTCGCCGCGACCTCGATGGCGTGCTCATTCCTGTCGATCTCGTGATCGCGCTCGTGCCGCCGGGTGCCTCGGCCTTGCTCCCTGCTGCCTCCCACCTGTGGGAACCGGTGGACGATGACGCAGACTTATCTTGATCAGAATGCCGGTGTCTGGCAACTTTCCGGTGGTTGAGCCGTTATCTATTTATCGTACACCATGCGCGCCTTATTTAGCATCCCCTTTGCTTTGCTGCTGCTGCTCGGGCATCTGCATGCTGAGTCGCGGCATGACACGCCCCCAACGCCGCAGACCGACATCGCCGCGCTGCTGAGAATCCAGGCGGACGTGCAAAAACTCCTGCCGCAGGTGCGCTCGGCGCTCGTGGCCATTCAGACCGGCGGTGGTACGGCCAGCGGGGTGATCATTTCCGCCGACGGCCTGCTGCTGACCGCTGCGCACGTTCCCGGCGGCCCCGGCAAGGACATGCGGGTCATTTTGGAAGACGGCAGCATCACCACGGCGAAATCTCTCGGCATGGACAAAACAACGGATGCCGCGCTCGCCCAGCTCAAGAAGCGCGAGAAGCCCTGGCCCTTCGTAAAGCTGAGCCGCGAGGTTATCAAGGCGCAGCCGGGCGAGTGGTGCTTCGCGCTCGGGCATCCGGGCGGCTACGATAAAGAACGCGGCCCCGTGCTGCGCGTCGGCAAGATCATCAAGCAGACCGCCAACAGCCTGCACACCGACTGCGTGCTGATGGGCGGCGACTCGGGTGGCCCGTTGTTCAATTTCGACGGTGAGGTCATCGGCATTCACAGTCAGATTTGGGAAAACCGCGATCAAAATGTGCATGTCTCCATGGCCCCCTTCCTGCGCTCCTGGGAGGCGATGCAGAAATCGCAGGTGATCAAAACCTGGGGCATCGGCGCGGGCGGCTATCTCGGCGTTGCCACCGTGATGAGCGACAATGTGGAGCTCGAAGTTGCCGATGTGATCGATGGATCACCCGCCAAAACAGCCGGCGTGCAGGCCGGTGATGTCATTCTCAGCGTTAACGGCGAAGCGATGACCGACCAGCAGCAATTCAGCGCCACCGTGCGCTCCCGCGCTGCCGGAGATGTGCTCAAGCTCAAGCTGCGCAACAGCGGCAAAGACCGCGAATTGTCCGTCAAACTGGATCAAAAACCGCAGGAGGAAGGACAGTGATCACCTCGCAGGGAGCGCGGACACTCCTGTCCGCACTGCTGGTTTTTTACGCGATTTTAGGCCGCGCAGAAACCTCCCGTCCAACGCTTCCGCTCGAGCAGCGCACGAACGGCACGCAAACCCTCGCGGCCATTGGCAAACTCAAGCCGCTGACCATTGACTGCGCCGCACGCATTGAAACCAAGCGCGGCCAGGCGCTCTGTGCCGCCACCATCGTCGGCGAGGATGGCTACATTTTGATCAAGGCCAGCGAGGTGCCCGATCTGGCCGAGGCGCGCGTCAAGTTCAGCGATGGCCGAACCGCCGGTCTGCGGGAAATCCGCCGTGAGACACGCTTTGACCTCGTGCTGGCACAGGCTGTTGGCATCACCGGCTTGCGCGCAGTTTCCTTCGGCGCCGCGCGGCCGCTCACCATGGGGCAGTGGCTCTGTAGCGTGGCGGATGCGGGCAAAGAACCGCGCATCGGCACGGTCAGCGCCAAAATCCGCCGCATACCCGGCACCGGTGCCGCTCTGGGCATCCGCATGGATGAAAAATCACCCAAAGGCGGCAGCGGCGTGCGCATCATCGGCATCGCCAGCGAGAGTCCCGCTGAAATCGCCGGCCTGCACGAGAACGACGTGATCATCACCATTGCTGGCGCGAAAGTGGGCGCGTTTCGTGAGGTACATGAGCTGGTCAACAAACGCCAACCCGGCGAGATCATCGAGGTGCGCTATCTACGCCAGGACAAGGAGGACACCTGCCGCGTGCGCCTCGCCAGCCGCACCAAGGTGCTGCAAAACTGGGAGGGCGAGGACTTCGCCAACGGCGGCATCTCCCTGCGCACCGACAACTTCCCCGAAGTCCTCCAGCACGACATCCCGCTCCTCCCCACCGACATGGGTAGCCCCGTCGCCACGCTCGAAGGCAAGGTCGTCGGCATCAACATCGCCCGCGTGGATCGCGTGACGACGTTCGCTCTGCCCGTCGAAGCGTTCTGGACCGAGGCCCAGCAGTGGATTCAAGCCGACCGCCATCCGCCGAAGGCGGTGCTGGCAGAATAAAGTCGTGCAAGCCTCCGGCTTGCGTGCAATTTCGGCTCCTGCTGCAAGCGGGACGCTTGCCCTACACCTATGCGCTACCAGCCACTCCCCGCCGAACTGTTTGTCTCCAATCGCCAGCATCTCTACGCGAAGCTGCCGCCGCGTTCGGTCGTCATCGTGCATGCCAATGATGTGCTGCCGACGAATGCGGACGGCTCACTGTCCTACATCACCAACAGCGATCAGTTTTATCTCAGCGGCATTGATCAGGAGGAGACGATCCTCGTTCTCTTCCCTGATGCCGCGGATCCGAAGCAGCGGGAGATGCTCTTCGTGCGCGAGACGAACGAACAGATCGCCGTGTGGGAGGGCGAAAAGCTCACCAAGGAGCAGGCCAGGGAACGCAGCGGCATCCAGCGCGTGCATTGGCTGGAGGAATTTGAGGTGCAGTTCCGCGCCGTCATGTGCCAAGCGGACCATGTTTATCTGAACTCGAACGAGCACCCGCGCGCGACGCTGCCCACGGAAACGCGCGAGATGCGCTTCACCCAGCGCTGCCAGCGCGAGTATCCGCTGCACGACTTCCGCCGCCTCGCCCAGCTCATGCACGAGCTGCGTTCCATCAAAAGCCCGCACGAAATCACCGCGCTCAACGAGGCCATTCGCATCACGGACGATGGCTTCCAACGCCTGCTCAAGTTCGTGCAGCCCGGCGTGCAGGAGTTTGAAATCGAGGCCGAGCTATCGCACGAGTTCATCCGCCAGCGTGCGCGTGGTTTCGCCTACACACCGATCATCGCCAGCGGCGCAAACGCCTGCGTGCTGCATTACATCACCAACCACTGCCAGTGCCAGGATGGCGAAATGCTGCTGCTCGACGTGGCCGCGAACTACGGCAACTACAACGCCGACCTCACCCGCACGATTCCCGTGAACGGCAAGTTCACGCCACGCCAGCGCCAGGTCTATGACGCCGTGCTGCGTGTCTTCAAACAGTGCTGCGAGATGCTGCGCCCCGGCGTTATCATCCGCGAATATCAGGAGCAGGTCGGTCTGCTCATGCAGGAAGAACTCCTCGGCCTTGGCCTCATCACGCAGGAGGACATCGACAAACAAGACCCCGACAGGCCCGCGTATAAAAAATACTTCCCGCACGGCACCTCGCATCCGCTCGGCATCGACGTGCATGACGTCGGCCACATGTGGCAGCCCGTGCAGCCCGGCATGGTCTTCACCGTCGAACCCGGCATCTACATCCGTGAGGAAAAACTCGGCATCCGTCTCGAAAACAACATCTTCATCGGCGAAACCGAAAACATCGACCTCATGGCGCATATTCCGATTGAGGCGGATGAGATCGAGGCGCTGATGAAACGCTGACATGTCCTTGCCACGCTTTCATCTGACCGCCCCCGAGTGGCATGAGCCGCATCTCACACTCACAGGCGATGAAGCGCAGCATTGCAGCCGCGTGATGCGCAAACAACCCGGCGACACCATCGAAATCTTCGACGGCGCAGGGCGTGTGGCCGTCTGCGAGATCACGCAGGTCTCCAAAGCGGAAGTGCAGGCCAAGATCGCCTCCGAAACACGCACTGAACCGTTTCAGACCGCGATCCATCTGCTGCCAGCACTCATCAAGGCCGAACCCTTCGAGTGGCTGCTCGAAAAAGCCGTCGAACTCGGTGCCGCAAGCGTCCAGCCCGTCATCACTGAGCGCACCGTGATCCATCTTGATGCCGCGCAGACGGAGAAGAAGCTCGCCAAATGGCGGCGGCACATGATTGAGAGCGCCAAGCAGTGCCACACGCCGTTTGTGCCGGAATTGCAGGCTCCCATCGCCTTCGCCGCCAGTTTGAAGTTCCAGGCCGACTTCAAACTCATCCCCGCGCTCAGCGAACACACCCGCACTCTCAAACAAGCGCTGCCTCCATCAAAACCGAACAGCGTCGCCGTCCTAATCGGCCCCGAAGGTGATTTCACCGCCGAAGAGGAAGCGCAGGCATTCGCGGCTGGCTTTGTGCCTGCCACGCTGGGACCTCTGGTCTTGCGCGCTGAAACCGCGAGCATCGCCACGCTGGCGATTTTGGGATATGAGCTGAGGTGAAGTGATGCGGGCAAAAGTACCCGCATCACTTCAAATCACCCGGCGTATTGGCGTTGTGAAAAAAAGGCGTCTGATCTTCACCGAGCACGTTGGTGACAGCCAAGCCTGAATGGACGCAGGCTTTGATGATCGGCTGCAACGCGAGATGCTTCTCACGCAGCGCAGTCTGCATGAGCGGCAGCAAGGCGGGGACATAGAGGCCGACGAGGGTTTCGGCACCGTGCGGGCCACGGAAGAACTTGCCGGGCGGCGAGTTGTCCTGCGGAACGAGATGCTCCAGCAGAAAGGCGGTGGTCATCCAGGGCATATCGACGGCGAGGACGAGCAGCGGCATTTGCACGCGCTCCAAACAGCGGGTGATCGCGCCAAGCGGGCCGACATCGACGCCTTCGGGATCGTGCATGATTTCCACGCCGTCTCCCGGAAACAGCGGTTGCTCGCGGCGGCAGGAAAGCAGCACGCGTTTGGCGCCGAGGGATTGCAGTTTGTGCATCTGTGCCTGCCACAGGTCTTGGCCGTGCCAGTGCAGCAGGGCTTTGTCACTGCCCATGCGTTTCGAGCGGCCACCGGCGAGCAGGGCGGCGGCGAAGGGTGTTTTCATGATGGGCGGGTGGGGGCCCCCGCGCTCCGCAGCCAACCATCGCTCAAAATTTTCGCGCGCAGGCCGCCGTGGCCTTTGAGCGCGTCTTCAGCACCTTCGGCAAACGCTTGATTCATCCAATGACATGGGCTGCACTCCTGGCTGCCGAGGAAACGCACGCCCTGCACCTCGAACTCGACGCCGATGAGTGTGTTGAGGTCGATGTCCTTCGTGATGATGTTGCGGCGGAAGGCGGAGGGCGGCACGCCCATGACGCTGAACTTTTCGCAGAGGCGCTCGTATTGCTCGTGCTCGAAGAAGGTGACTTGGCCCTTGTAGTCCTCCTTCCAGTCGAAGAAGCGGTCGCCCACGAGGCCCTTGTCGGCCACGCATTCGACTTCGGGCACCTCGATCATCGGCGCGGTGCCGGCCGGCTGACCGTGGTGGCCGAAGTAGTTGTGCTCGGGAGAGAGGTAAAGATGCAGGATTTGCATGCGGGGTTTGGATGTTGGCTCCAACATGTCATGATTCATACGTCTATGACTTCACCAGAGCAACCCATCCGCATCGGCATCATTGGTGCCGGTGGCATTGTCAAAACCCGCCACATGCCCGGCCTGCGGCCGCTGCCGAACGTGCAGATCACGCAGGTGACGAATCGCTCGGTCGAAAGCGCGGAGGCGTTTTGCCATGAATTTGCCCCGGAAGCGAAGGCCGTGGAGCGTTGGGAGGAGTTGGCCTCGTCACCCGAGGTGGATGTGGTGTGGATCGGCACGCATCCCTACATGCACGCGGAGATGACGTGCTATGCGCTACAGGCCGGGAAGCATGTCTTCACGCAGGCACGCATGGCGGCGGCGCTGCCGGAGGCGAATCAGATGTGGGAGGCGTCCATGCGTTATCCCGAACTCGTGACGGCGATCTGTCCGCCTCCGCAAGGCATGAAGGGCGGCGAGCTGGTGAAGCAATTGCTGGCCGAAGGTGCCATCGGCACGCCGCATCAGGTCTTGCTGCACAGTTTCAACGACGCCTGGCTCGATCCGGCCACGACCGCGCACTGGCGGCAGCAGTCCGACCTGAGCGGCATTCAAATCCTCACGCTGGGCATTTACACCGAGGTGCTGCAGCAGTGGCTCGGCCACATCGTCGAGGTCGAGGCACGCGGCAACGTGGTGATCGGGGAACGCAATGGCGTCGAGGTGGACATTCCTGATTTCGTCAACGTGATGGCGAAATTCCGCAGTGGCATCGAGGCGACGATGCTCTTTAGCGGTGTGGCCGCGCATGCGCCGACGGACAAACTCTGGATCTTCGGCTCCGACGGCACGCTGAGTTACGATTTCAACACCGACGACCTCCAGCTCGGCAAACGCGGCGGCAAACTGGAGACAGTCCCGATCCCGACCGCGATGCAGCGAAGCTGGACGGTAGAGCGCGATTTCATCGCCGCCGTGCGTGATCCCCAAGCGCCACGACCAAGGCCGGACTTCGGTGAAGGCATGAACTACATGCGCGTGGTGCATGCCGTGTGGCAGGCAATGGATGCACAAGCGGCGGTGCGGGTGGTTTAATAAAGTAGCCCTCTTGCTCCGCAAGAGGAGCTGGACATTCACACCCCACGCTTCCGCCCCACGGCCAAAGCGCCATTCACAATCTGCAGCAGTCCTTCCACCTGGTAGGGCTTGGGCAACGCGGCGGTGAAGCCGTAGGCGGTGTGGTCCTGCATCACGGGATCATCGCGATAGCCGGAGGAGACGATGGCGAGAACTTTCGGATCGAGACGGCGCAGATTGAGCATCGTTTCCCGACCACACATGCCGTTGGGAATGGTGAGATCGAGAATGACCAGGTCGTAGGGCCGCCCCTGCTGCATGGCCTCCTGGTAGAGCCGCAGCGTGTCCTTGCCGTCGGCGGTTTCAAAAACTTCAAAACGGGCTTTCACCAGCGCACGGCGCAGCAGGTCACGCACCATGAGATCATCCTCCAACAGCAGGATGCGTGCGGTTTGCTGCTGGGTGGAGGCGGCGGCGAACAGCGGCGTGCTGGGTGGCGGGGTGAACGTGTTGTATGGCGGCGGAGGCGCTGCCTGCGCATTGGGAGGTGCCAGCGCTGATTCGATGGCGCGGCGCATGTCGCCCAAGGATTGATGCCGCTGCTGCCGGTCCGGCATCAGCGCACGGACGATGACGCCATCCAGCCGCGCATTTAAGCCGGGGCATAGGGAAGAGGGCGGTTGCCAGGAGCCGCGCGGCAGCGTGCCGGTGAGCATCTGGTACATCATCACACCCAGCGCGTAGATGTCGGCGCGGTGGTCCACCTCGCGATGCGCGTTGAACTGTTCCGGAGCGGCGTAGTCCGGCGTGCCCATGACCATGTGCGTCTCCGTCGCCATTGAGGCGGCGCGCCGGTATCCTTGGCGAGGCCGAAGTCGGTGATCTTCACCTCGCCTTGGCGCGTGAGCATGACATTCGCGGGCTTGATGTCGCGATGCACGATGCCCTTGGAGTGCGCGTATTCCAGCGCGGTGCAGATTTGCGGCAGCAATTGCATGGCGAGCTGCGGTGTCATGCGGCCCAGGCGCATGATCTCGCCGAGGTCGGTGCCATCCACGAACTCCATGACGAAGAACAGGAACTCCGTGCCGAGGTGGCCGTAGTCGTAGATGGCGACGATGTTCGGGTGATTGAGTGTCGCCATCGCCCGTGCCTCGCGGCGAAAGCGGTCTTCAAAGGCGAAGTCAAAGCCGTCGCTCACGCGGAGCACCTTGACGGCCACCGGCCGCCCCAGGCTGAGCTGCGTGCCGCGATACACCGTGCCCATGCCGCCAATACCCACACAGGCCTGCACCGAATAGCGGCCAAACGGCATCATCCCCGACAGCTCCTCCGCCGAGGGCGGTGCGGAACGAGTGACAACGTGGGGGGAGGCGCCGGAGGTACTCATGGTTCAGTCAAGGCGGGTACTGTGGCACACCGCATGAATGGAGCAACCCCCACAAGGTTTAGATTCACCCCCGGTGGCACGAAAATACCGGAACGTGCAACACTGGCGCAAGAAAACACCCTGCCGCGCAGGTTTGTTCTTCCACTCATGAAATCGCGTCTCTTACTCCTCGCGCTTGGCAGTTCTGCCCTCGCCGCCGACCCGAACGTCAAGCCCGAGTCCGTCGCCGGCAATGAAGCGGTGAAAAAAATCATGGAGACGCGCGGTGGTCGCGGTGTGATGGCCGACGACACGCCGATGACACCTGCCAAAGAGGCGGTGAAGCAATTCAAGACGCGCAGCGATGTCGCCATTGATCTCATGGCGTCCGAGCCGGACGTGGAGCAGCCGCTGTATGCGAGCTGGGATTCGAAAGGACGCATGTGGGTCACTCAATACCGCCAGTATCAGTTTCCCGCCGGATTGAAGATCGTCAGCTACGACCAGCATCTGCGCGCGAAGTTTGACAAGGTGCCGCCGCCGCCGCCGCGTGGCACGAAGGGCGCGGACAAGATCACGGTCTTTGAAGACACGGACGGCGACGGCTTTTTCGACAAGCACACCGATGTCATCACCGGCCTGAACATCGCCAGCGCCGCACTGCACGGGATGAATCGCATCTGGGTGCTCAATCCACCCTATCTGCTCAGTTATCCTGATGCGAATGGCGATGCGCTGCCGGACGGCGACCCCGAGGTCGAGCTAAGCGGCTTCGGTCTCGAAGACACGCACAGCGTCGCCACCAGCCTGCAATGGGGCATGGACGGTTGGCTTTACGGTGCCAACGGCAGCACCACCACTGGCAACGTCAGCAGCGCCAACACCAAGAACGTCAAATGGGAGGGCCAGTGCATCTGGCGCTACCATCCGAAGAAAAAACTCTTCGAAATCTACGCCGAAGGCGGCGGCAACACCTTCAGCCTCGACATCGACAGCAAGGGCCGCGTGTTTTCCGGCACCAACAATGCTGTGCGCGGCATGCACTACGAGCAGGGCAGCTACGGCATCAAAGGCTGGGGCAAACACGGCCCGCTGACCAATCCCTATGCCTTCGGTTGGTTCGAGCACATGAAGCACGAGGGCGACAACAAACGCTTCCCGCAGGCCTTTACGATTTACGAGGGCGGCCTGCTCGGCAGCGCCTACGAGGGTAAAATCATCGCGCCGAACGCCTTGCACAATCTCGTCTATGTCAGTGAGCGCATCGCCGACGGCTCCACCTTCCGCACCAAGGACGAAGAACAGCTCATCACCACCACCGACCGTTGGTTCCGTCCCGTCTGGGCCGGTGTCGGCCCCGATGGCGGCTTCTACATGGCCGACTGGTATGACACCCGCCTCAGCCACGTCAGCCCCATCGACGACTGGCATAAAACCAGCGGTCGCATCTATCGCGTGCGGCCTGCCGCCGGTGCGCCGAAGTTGAAGGCGTTTGATTTGAGCAAGGCGAGTGGGGAAGATCTGCTGGGTTATTTGAGTCATACGAACGAGTGGTTCCGGAAGCAGGCGATCCACGAAATCGAATGGCGTCATCTCACGGACCTCGCCCCGAAGCTCAAAGCGATGCCGATCACGCTTGAAACGCTGTGGGCATTGGATGCGCTTGGTGCCGCCGCCGATCTTCCCTTCGACAACACCGATCCCTACATCCGTCGCTGGTGCGTCAAGATGGTGGGAGAGGAGAATCGGAACGCGGATGCCCTCATCCGCATGGCCAAAACAGAAAAGGATCTCGAAGTCCGCGCTCAAATCCTCGCCACAGCAAAGAAACTGCCTGCCACAAGCGCTCTGCCACTCCTCTGGAGCGGCGATACCGAAGACATCAGCGGCCACTTACCGCTCCTCGCCTGGTGGGCGCTCGAATCGAAGGCTGAAAAAGAACGCGCCGCCGTCTTCGCTTTCCTCAAATCCGATTCCGCCTTCCTCAACACCACTCTCTTCCGCGACAGCCTCGCTGAAAAGCTCGCGAAACGCTACGCGCTCGCTGGCGGTGAGGAAAACCTTAACTCCTGCGCCGAATTGCTCGCGCTGACGAACGACGAGGCGCTGCGCGGCAAGTTCATCGCGGGCATCGCCTCCGCGTTTGAAGGCGCGGAGATGCCGAAGCTGCCGGACTCGCTTTCGAAGGCGCTGAACGACTACATCGCGAAACAAAGCGGCGGCGATCTCACGCTGGCACTGCGCAGTGGGAATGCGGACGCGTTGAAAAGCGCGTTGAAGCTGCTGGAGGACAAAAAAGCCAGCAACACGGCGCGCATCGGCATCGCGAAGACGTTGGCCGAACTTGGCAAAAAAGAGGCGGTGATGCCGATGGTGGCGATTTTGAAAGCCGCTAACCCGCCGGGCCTCAAACGCGGCATTCTCCAGGCTGCGGCTAAATTTGACGACAAACGCATCCCCGAGGCGCTGCTACTCGGCTGGGAAGGCCAAATCGCCGGTGACAAGGCCCTGCGCGAGGACGCGCTACGCGTCATGGCGGGCCGCAAGGAATGGGCGCAGTATTTGGTAAGCTTCGTGAACGACTGGAAGGTGCCGGTGAAGCATTTCACCATCGACATCGTCCGCCAACTCAGCCTACATCACGATCCCGACATCGACGCCGCGATCGACAAGCACTGGCAGGGCAAGCTCGCCACCGGCCCCACGCCGGAGAAGCAGAAAGAGGCCGAACGCATCAAGGCCGTGCTCAAAACCGGCCTCGGCGATGCCGAGAAGGGCAAGGTGCAGTTCATGGGACGCTGTTTCATCTGCCACAAGCTCTTTGCCGAAGGCGGTCAAATCGGCCCCGACCTCACGGGCTACGACCGCGCCAATCCCGATTTTTGGCTCGACAACCTCTTCATACCTAGCGCCGAGATACGTGAGGGCTTCGGTGCCTACATCGTGAAAACAAAAGGTGGCCAGATCCTCACCGGCCTCATGGACGCCCAGGACGCCAGCGGCATCGTCATCAAAGACATGGCCGGCAACAAAACCGCCCTCAAGCAGACCGACATCGAGAAGATGGAAGCAAGCCCGATCTCCCTGATGCCCGAAGGCCTGACCACCGGAATGAGCGACGCCGATTTGAAGGATTTCTTTGCGTATCTGATGAAGAAGTAGTCTGAAACTGCCTGCCAAATCACATCCCCCGGTGATAGGCCGCCACTTTCGCGAGGAAGGCATTCCAGGCCGCGCCGGGGCGGCCGTGGTCCATCAGGAAGTGCGGGCAGTTCTTGTGGCCGAGGTCGCGGTGGTCGTCGTGGCGGATCATGCGCCAGTGCTGGTGTGGCACGATGTGGCTGAGCGGGATGCCGTGCTGTTTCATGAGCCAGGCGGCGAGGCGGGCGGTGCGGTCTAGGGTGCGTTCGCGGTTGTTGCCGCGATTTTCACACATTTCGATGCCGATGGAGTTGCGATTGCCTGGACCGTCGTAGTCGGCGTGCTCGCCACGTTCGTTGGTGGGCAGGCTCTGGTAGGTGGAGTGGTCGTCCACGGTGAAGTGCCACGAAACGTAGCCGATGGCGTTGTGGCGGCCTTTGAGCGAGCCGGATTTCAGCATCTGGGCGTGCGAGTAGGCACCTGCGCCCCGGGAGCGGTTTTCCGTGGCATGGATGGTGATGTAGGTCGGCCGCATGGGCCGGAAATGGGCGCGGGAGTAGCGGCCTTTTGGCACCAAATCGACCGTGACGCCGGGTGGGGTGCTCTGTGGAACCATCACCGCACAGGAGCTGAGCAGGACGGTGGCGAGCAGGCAGCGGCTGATTTGATGAATATTCATGGCGCAGACAGGAACAGAGGGCAGAGGCATATTCAAGGCGGTTATTGTTGCGGTGAAATAGGGATTATTTGGTTCTTCATTGGTTTTCAATGATCTCGATTCATGCCGAAAATATTCTCATTTTTGCTCATCAGGATTGGTGTTTTGACGCCGGAATCTTTTTTTCGGCGTGGAACCCTTGAAATTGCGCTGTGAAACACATTTCCGCACAATGGCTGGGGAAAAAATGTCGCCAACACACCATATCTTGTGCATGATCCACTTCGGCACACGCGATATATAGTATTGTGTTAGCTGACTTCTATTCGGTTTTCCCCAGAATTCGACCAAATCACCCCTAACTCTGCAACGAAATCGTCATGGAAAAGATCTTCAAAATTGGTAACCGCGAATTCCCGCTCGATCAGGACAAAGCTGAAGCCGCTTTCGCTGCCAAGAAAGTCATCAATGGCCGTAAGAGCATGACGTTTAATCTGCTCCCGCTCAAGTTTCAGTGGGCGTATGATCTCTACCGCAAGATGAAGGCCAACCACTGGGAGCCGGAAGACATCCAGATGCAAAAGGATGTGGAACAATGGCGCTCCCATGAGATTTCAGAAAACGAGCGCTGGATCATCATGATGGGCATCGGCTACTTCTCTGCCGCCGAGGGCATCGTGGGCGACAATGTGCAGCATGTGGTGCGGGAGCTGGTGACCGCGCCGGAATTGAAGCTGGTGCTGGGCCGCCACGCGCATGAGGAGAACATCCACGCCGACTCGCTGCTGTACATGATTTCCAGCCTGGGCATCAATCCGCACGAGTGCGAGGCGATGTTCGAGCAGATCCCGACGATCGTGAAGAAGAACGAGTTCGTCACCCGGCACTCCAACAATCTGCGCCGTGACTTGGACCTGACCCTGTTGGAGAACCAGCAACTCCTGGCCAAGAACATCTTCGTGTTCGGCCAGTGCATGGAGGGGACGCAGTTCTACGGCCTCTTCGGCATGATCCTGGCCCTCTACCGCCAGAATAAGTTCCCCGGCATCGGCCAGATGTTCCGCTACACGCTGCGGGATGAATCCAACCACATCGAGGTCTTCCGCAATCTCTTCATGGACCTGATCGAGGAGAACCCCGATCTCTGGACGGCTGAGTTCCGTGAGGATCTGGTGAACACCATGCGCGAGGCCGTGGCTCTGGAGAAAAAATTCATCCGTGACTGCCTGCCCGTGAACGCCGTCGGCCTCAGCGCCGATGAATTCGAGCGCTACATCGACTTCATCGCCGATCGTCGTCTCGCCGACTGCGGCCTGCCCGTGCTCAGCCCTGGCGTCACCAATCCGCTGCCCTGGCTGGCGGAGATGATGGACGTGCGCAAGGAGCAGAATTTCTTCGAAGGCAAGGTCACGGACTATCAAAAATCGTCCGCCCTCGCCGCCTGCAACGACGACGACCTGTAACTTCTCCCCGCAGCCATTTTCCCTTCCGCCGGAGTGATCCGGTGGAGGTTTATGCATCCGCTCCAATACCTCGCATCTGTTAACCAAACTCAATCCGCTCCTCCCGCCATGATTGCCAATCTGCTCCACGAAGACAAAGCCCTCAAAAGAGTCGCCCACACCCCGAAAGGCCAAAAGCCCCAGTTCGAATGGAGCGCGCTGACGGTTGGTACCGGTGACTCCAAAGCCGCCGCCATCAAGGTGAAAGTCGGCGGTGATGAGCGTGACTTCGACATGGGCGAGATCGCCGACACCGTGGGCAGCGCCTTGGCGGATCTGTTCATGGCGCGGCAGAAGGAGAGCGACATTTACAATGAGAAAAATCAGCAGCTCGTGCAGACCATCTCGCGGGCCGTGGCGGAGGAGATCCACCAGCGCACCGCCCAGCTTGCCGAGGGAGCCGGCAGTCTGAGCGGGAAGGACATTTATCATTGCATTGAGCGGGCACTGGTGCGGCATAATGCGCATGATGTGGCCCGCAGCCTCGCGGAGCGGCGCAAGCGTGTGGAGTATGACAGCATCGCGGACAACAATCTGCCGCAGCCGCTGATCGTCTCCACCAAGGTCATCCGCCGCAGCGGCCAGCTCGTGCCGTGGAACCACAACAAGATCGAGATCGCCGTGCGCAAAGCCTTCCTCTCCATGGAAATGGACTCCACGCCCGCCGTGCAGATCGCCGAGGCCGTCAGCCGTGCCGCAGCGGAGGAAAACAAGCAGTTCATGCACATCGAGGACGTGCAGAACCTCGTCGAGGAAGAGCTGATGAAGCAGGGCTTCTTCAAAGTCGCCCGCTCCTACATCCAGTACCGTGCGCTGCGCACCAACATGCGCGACGATGAAATCGTCGCTGCCGAGATCGCCAACGATCAGGACAGCGAGCAGCAGCAGGCCCTCATTGTCGTCAAAGCCAGCCCCACCGAGACCTTCCTGTGGGACGGTGCCGATCTCAAGAAGCGCATCGACTTCGCCATCCTCGGCCTCGACCTCTGCATCTCTCGCAACGAGATCGAGATGGAGCTGCGACGCTCGCTGAACTCCGACATCACGCTCGATGACCTGCGCCAGACCATCATCCTCAATGCCAAGACCTTGATGCAAAAGGACGCCGACTTCACCAAGTTCGCCGCCCGCATCCGCCTCAGCTACATTTATGAGGAAGTCCTCGGCTGGGACATCGTCCGCGACGGCATCGAGTCCCTGCGCGACTTCCACCGCCGTGCCTTCCGCCGCAATCTCGCCCGTGGTGTCGAGATCGACCGCATCAGCCCCCGCCTGCTCGAGTACGACCTCGACAAGCTCGCCGACGCGCTCGACCCCGCCGCCGACATGGACTTCGACTTCCTCGGCATTCAGACCCTCTACGACCGCTACCTGATCGTCGATAAAAAGATCAAACCCAGCAAGCGCCTCGAAGCCCCCCAGCTCTTCTGGATGCGTGTCGCCATGGGCCTCTGCATTCAGGAAAAGGAGAACCCCGAGGACAAGATCATCGCCCTCTACAAGCTCTACAAAGGCCGCCGCTTCTGCTCCAGCACGCCCACGCTCTTCAACAGCGGCACCATGCACAGCCAGCTCAGCTCCTGCTACCTCTACAAGGTGGACGACAGCATCGAGTCCATCATGATCCGTGGCATCGCGGAAAACGCCTTCCTTTCCAAGTGGGCCGGCGGCCTCGGCGGCTCCTGGACCAGCGTGCGTGGCACCGGCGGCTATATCAAAGGCACCAACGGCGAATCCCAGGGCGTCATCCCCTTCCTCAAGCTGCACAATGATCAGCTCATCGCCGTCAATCAGGGTGGCAAACGCCGTGGCTCCGGCTGTGCCTACCTTGAAGTTTGGCATAACGACATCGAAGACTTCCTCCAGCTCCGCGTGAATACCGGCGACGAACGCCGCCGCACCCACGACCTCAACACCGCCAACTGGATTCCTGACCTCTTCATGAAGCGCATGGAGGCCCGCGAAGGCTGGACCCTCTTCCGTGCCAATGAAGTCCCTGATCTTCACGAACTCTACGGCAGCGCCTTTGAAAAACGCTACGCCGAATACGAAGCCATCGCCAAGACCGGCCAGATCTTCGGGCGCGAAATCGAAGCCGTGGAACTGTGGAAGAAGATGCTCAAGTCCATCTTTGAGACCGGCCATCCCTGGATCACCTTCAAAGACCCCTGCAACGTCCGCAGCCCGCAGGACCACGTCGGCGTCATCCACAGCAGCAATCTCTGCACCGAGATCACCCTCAACACCAGCGCCGACGAAACCGCCGTCTGCAACCTCGGCTCCGTCCTCATCGACAACCACCTTGATGACGCTGGCGGCATCGACCACAGCAAGCTGCGCGAGACCATCCGCACCGCCGTGCGCATGCTCGACAACGTCATCGACATCAATTTCTACCCCACCGAGGCCGCCCGCACCTCCAACACCCGCCACCGCCCCATCGGCCTCGGCGTCATGGGCCTGCAGTACGCCCTCTATCGCAAAGGCATCCCCTTCGCCTCGAAGGAAGCCGTCGAGTTCAACGACGAATTCATGGAAGCCGTCGCCTACTACGCCTACGAGTCCAGCAGCGACCTCGCCGCCGAAAAAGGCACCTACTCCACCTACAAAGGCAGCAAATGGGATCGCGGCCTCATGCCCCAGGACACCGTCGATCTCCTTGCCCAGGAACGCGGCTTGGACATTGATGTCCCACGCGGCGGCAAGATGGATTGGTCTGGCCTGCGCGCCAAGATCGCCAAGCACGGCATGCGCAACAGCAACGTCCTCGCCATCGCCCCCACCGCCACCATTTCGAACATCATGGGCAGCAGCCCCTGCATCGAGCCGCTCATGAGCAACATGCTCGTGAAGTCCAACCTCTCCGGCGACTTCATGCTCCTCAATCCCTACATCATCCGCGACCTCAAAAAACGCGGCCTGTGGACCGCCGACATCCAGAACAAGCTCAAGTACATGGATGGCGAAATCGAAGGCATCGAGGAAATCCCCGCAGACCTCAAGCGCCGCTACGCCACCGCCTACAGCATTGATTGGAGCTGGCTCATCGACGCCGCCGCCCGTCGGCAGAAGTGGATCGACCAATCCCAATCCGTGAACCTCTTCAGTGGCGAGTGCGATCTCCGCACCCTCTCCCACATGTACCGTGGTGCCTGGAGAAAAGGCCTCAAAACCACCTATTACCTCCGCACCCGCAGCGCCAGCAACATCGAGAAAGCCGACGTCGAAGTGCGGAAAGAACTCCGTGGCGTCGTCGGTCAGGACACCACCAAACGCGACTACACCGCCGCAGAAGTCCAAGCCTGCTCCATCGAAGCCATGCGCAATGGCGAGACGTGCGAAGCGTGCCAGTAGGTGCAACAACTTCAACAAACGAAATCTATGAGCTACGAATTTGTAACCTTTTCTGCAAAGAATACTGATCTTATCGAACGAGGAATGTGCGCTTGGCTAACTCAAAATCCCAATGTTCAAATTTTCTCGGAGCATTGGATTTGCAATTCCTTCGCTCAACAGTTGTCGCTGAAAATGGGATACATACCTTAGCTGCTCTTGGAGCAAATGCAGTGTATCCTCGCTGTGGAAGTGCCAGTAACGAAAGATCTGAAAACGACGTCAGGGTGCAAAAAGTGACATGCGGCTGATCTCCAGTCAGCTTATCTCGAATAGCACCGCAGTGACGGCTCATTTTCCCCTGGTTGTTATCGAAATAATTCCCTGTCCAATTGGAAAACAAGCCAGAGGGCTGCCATTCCTGACGCTGGAACGGCTATTACCATGAAGCCCATACCAAGACATCCAGCCATAGGGAATACTTCAACAAAGCGTCCGATATATTTCTTCGTAACTTCGTTTTTGAATAGAAATCTTGCGAGATAAAATGGCAAAGGAAACGCAGCCAGAACTATGAATGGCGCAAAAACAACAAGGAACAGACCTCTTCCAAAATTGCTCGCTAGAATCTCAGTTGTCATTTTTTTGTGAATTCCCTCGTAAAATAAAACTGTCAACTCCTTTCTTCCCTCACAGCGGATCAAACGTCTGTCCCTAAAACCACATCCTTGAATTGAACTCCACCACCTAAGGCCCAGAGGCCTTCCGTCATGAAGCACCAAGAAACAAAGTGTCTATCTCTTGTATGTACTTTTATTCCCGCGATCTCTTGGTATGAATAAATTTAATTCCTTTTTCCGATTGTTCTCCCTGGTTTTTTCAATCGTGGGCCTAACTAATTGCATGGGCGTTTGGCAAGCGGCTCCTAACTTCAACCGAATTTCGGTGGGTATGACGAAACCGGAAGTTATCAAACAAATTGGCAAGCCTACGCATGTCTCAGCCAGTGGCGGGTCTGAACTGTTGGCCTATGAGTGGGATGATTTCTGGGACGGCAAAGGTGCAGGCATGTGGTCCTATGTCGGCTTGGAGAATGGGCGGTGCGTAGGTTATTACACTGATTATTTGCGGCAAAGCACGAACTTTAACGTTGCTGCTGCTTGGGCTCAGATAAATTCAGCACCCAGAACAAATATTCAGGTGCAGCAAAACAATACAGTAATTCGACAAAGCCAGACGAAGTTTTACTGAGCTGTGTTTGGGTTCCACGAACCAGGAAAAGTGTCTTTGCATATGGCGACATCCGTGAGTTGAACTCTGACACGAAGGCCAAGGGCCTTCCGTCATGCAGCCCCAGGGTGCCAAGCCTTGGGCGAGTGCTCCCTGGGGCACGGCCGCCCCGTGATTCATCGGTGGGTGAACCTCATCGAGGTTCCGTCACCCGCACGGCCCGGCGCATCGCTACCGGTGACGGGACCGCGTTGCGGTCCGGTGTTTCGAGGGACCGGCCCGCTGATCCCAAGGGAGCCTCGCCGAGGCTCAGCACCCGTGGGCTGCATGACGGAACCGCATTGCGGTTCAATGCAGCGGCGGATGAGCGCCCTGCCAGCGGTTGGCGGCCACCTCCCAACCTGGCCCTTCCCGCCTCGAAACCGTTCCCCACGTGGTCCGAGCCGCCCAACCCGGGTTTGGTGCGCTCCAACCATGGTTCGGCAGCGCAACCCCCGGTTTGACGACTCAACCCGCGACCGGAAGCGCGGAACCGGGGTTTAGGCCAGCGCAGACCCGGACCGCGTGGCGTGGAACCGGGGTTTCGTGCCGTGCGGCGGTGGGCTGGGCACTCCAACCCACGGGTACAACCACTCCGGTCCCGGTCTGGCGGCTCGAATCCCAGGGTTTATCGTGTGCGGTCACGGGTTGGTCGCTCGAATCCCAGGGTTCATCGCACCAATCTGCCGCCTCGCCGCTTCCGGCCACACGCTTTGACGCACCGTTTACCAACAGCCGTCACCTCCGCGCCCAAGGATCACCGGTTGCCATCCGTCATCCTGTTCACGACACTCTCGCTCGCATGAAACTCACGCCCGGCTGGAACAAAGCCCTGATCATCGTCCACGAAATCGACGGCAAACGCCGCACCTTCACCGGCGGCGAAAACGGCGAGGTGGGCGCGGCACTGGTGGTGAAGTAAGGGGGCGGCCTCATACCTGTGCGTGAGGCAGGCAGCTTGCCTGTTCTTCCGATCCCACAGGCTGGCAGCCTGTTTTACAGGGTTTGCCGACACTTGATTCTCCGTCGTTCCCGCCAATCCTGCCCGCATGAGTTCTCTCCGCGATCTTTCCACTGCTGGTCAAATGCAGGTGCTGCAATCCCGCGAGGATGTGGCCACCTGGTCGCTCGATTATCTGGCCCTGCCTTCAGAGTGGCGGGACACCAACGAAGACGGCAACACCGAACGCTGCCAGGACGCCGTGAACCGCGTCTTCACCCTCACGCGTGCTGACATCGAGGCCAGTCTCGCCGCACAAGGAGTGCTGCCGGAAAGTCTGCCCCCCATCCGCACCGAACAGGACTCGCACGACGGCTCCTACTTCATCGCGAATGCGAGCGGTGACTGGGACTACTATTATCAGGAGCGTGGTCATCCATGGGCGAGCGTGACGTTCGACGACCTCGGTGAAGCGCGGAAGTTCCTCATCAACGAATTCATCCCCAGCTGGCTCGAACACCTTCGCGTGTCCTGCCGTGCGAAGACAGGGAAGAAGATCGAATCGCTGTAGGCTCTCTTCATCAAAGGCCGCAGTCCGCCAGCAACACCTTCGCGGCATTGAAACCGCACAGGCCGGTGACGTTGCCGCCCGGATGCGTCGAGCCGCCGCAGAGGTAGAGGCCGGGGATTTCCGTGCGGTAGGTACCCGCTCCTTTGAAGGGGCGATGAAAGCCAATCTGATCGTTCGCGAAGGAGCCGACGAGTAGATCACCACGCAGCATGTTTGGCAGCAGGCGTTCGGTGTCGAGCGGGCTGCGGGTGAAGGAGCCGAGCACGGCCTCGCGCAGGTTCGGTGCATGCGATTGCCAGAGTGCGAGCATGTCGCGTCCATGCTGCGCTTTGGCGTGATCCCAATCGTTGGCATCGCCACGCAGGGCATAGGGCAGTTTTTCCCACATGAAGGCGGTGTGCTGCCCTGCGGGGGCCTGTGAGGGGTCAAACTGGGTCGGGCACGCGCCCCACATCACGGTGCGCGGAATTTCACCGCGTTCGTGGGCGGTGACGATGTCATGAAACTGTGCCACATCGTCGAGGCCGAGAATCATCATGAATGCCTGGCTCAGTTCGGGATGTGTTTCGGCGGCGGTGTAGCGCGGCGGCTCGCGCAGGTTCAGATTCAGCGCGAACAGTGGGGCGAGCAGGTTGTATTCAAAATTCGCGGCACGTTCGCGCAGATGTGACGACGCGACATCGGCTGGAATCAAATCGAGGAAGGTTTGCTGCGGATTCAAGCCGCTGGCGACGAAGCGCGAGCCCTCGATGCGGTCGCCTGTCGTGGATTCGACCCCGCAGGCACGGCCGTCGCGTGTCAGGATCGAGCGTGGCTGCCAATTCGTGAAAATATCGCCGCCGTGCTCGCGCAAATCGGCGCACAGGGCCTCCGCGAGCTGACCTGAGCCGCCGACGCACATCTGCGCCTTGCGTGGACTGGCGAGCAACGAAGGAATCGAATGGCCGAAGCCCTGCTGCCGCAGATCCACCTCGCGCAGGCCATTGAAGAAGAGCAGGCCCGCACGCACGGCGGGATGCTCGAACTCGCGCATCACGAACTCCAGCGGTGACAGCGCCTGCGTCTCCAGCAGCGTGCGGCCGAGTTCGGTCTGTTTTAGTTTCGCGAGGCGTTCCGCCGACGGCAGCGGCGCATGCTGCGCCTCGGGAATGAGGATCTGCTCCACGATGGGGCGGAAGCGCTCCGTCCACTCGCGCAAGCGATCGGCATCGCGTGGTGAGATCGCCGCGAAGGAGGCATGTGTTTTTTCAAAGTCCGTCCACCACTCCAGCACGCGGTCTTCCGGCAGCAGCATCGCGACATTGAGTTCTGGCTCGAGGTAGCGCAGACCATGGCGCTCCAGCTCCAGATCGCGATACCACGGCATGGCCGTGAGGCCGCGATGGAAGAAGGAATGCGTATTGTGTCTGAACCCAGAGCCGGTGGGAAACTCCACGGTCGCCAAACCGCCGCCTGCGACGCTGTTTTTCTCTACCACAGCCACCTTCAGGCCCGCCCGCGCGGCATAACACGCGAGCACCAGCGCGTTGTGTCCTGAACCGAGAATGATGCCGTCGTAACTCATGGCCGCGAACAGTTACGCGGTCATGGGTCCGATCTCACGGATTAGATCGCCACTTCCGCGTCTTCATCACCTGCATCGATGAGCGGTTTGATGATCATGCCGGCGGCGACGGTGTTGTTGGTCTGCTCGTCCACTAGCACGAAGCTGCCGGTGGTGCGGTTTTTCAGATACGAATCGTAGAACAACGGTGCGGCGCAGCGCAGGCGGATGCAGCCGATGTCGTTGAGGGCGAATTCCTTGCTCTCGACGCTCTTCTCGAGCGTGCTGATGTTGACCTTGTAAAGCACGTCGGTGACGACGGCTCGCACATCATTCGTGGTGTGGCGCAGATGGAAGCGGCTGCGTGGCTTGAGGGTCTTCTTGTCGGCGAACCAGCAGATCATGGCATCGAATTCCTGCGTGGTGTGCGTCGGTTCGTTCGCCTTCACGATCATGCCGCCACGGCTGGTGTCGATCTCATCGGCCACGGTGATGCTGTAGCTGAGTTGCGGGATGGTCTCCTCCTGCGGGCCTTCGTACGTGTGAATGCCGGTGATCTTTGACTTCATCTCGGAGGGATAGACGAGCACGTCATCGCCTACTTTGAAGGTGCCGCTGGCCATGCGACCGGCGAAGCCACGGTAGTCGTGCAGGTTGCCCAGTTTGGCATCGCTGCGGTCGGAAATCGGGCGAATGACCCATTGCACGGCGAAGCGCGCGGCATCGGCGGCGGTTTCGCTATGAACCTGGACGGTTTCGAGATGCTCCAGTAGCGCCGGGCCGGTGTACCAGGGCATATTCACGGATTTATCGACGACGTTGTCGCCATTGAGCGCACTCATCGGGATCGGCGTGACGTTCGGCAGTTGGTCGAGGCCGCCGGCGAAGGCGCGGAAGTCGGCGACGATCTTGTCATAGACGGCCTGGTCGAAATTCACGAGGTCCATCTTGTTCACGGCGAGCACGATGTGCCCGATGCGCAGCAACGAGGCTAGATAGGTATGGCGCATCGTCTGCTCGATCACACCGAGGCGTGCGTCGATCAGAATGATCGCCAGATCGGCGGTGGAGGCACCGGTGACCATGTTGCGCGTGTACTGAATGTGCCCCGGCGTGTCGGCGATGATGAACTTCCGCTTTGGCGTGGCGAAGTAGCGATAGGCCACATCAATCGTGATGCCCTGCTCGCGTTCGGCGCGCAGACCGTCGGTGAGCAGCGCCAGATTCACATGCGCATCGCCGCGACGCTTGGAGGATTCTTCAACGGCGAGAAGCTGGTCTTCGAAGATGGATTTGGAATCGTAGAGCAGGCGACCAATGAGCGTGCTTTTGCCATCATCGACCGAGCCGGCGGTGGTGAAACGAAGAAGCGAGGATTCGGTGGGATTGACGAGGAGGTCCATGTGTTTGAAATTAGAGGCGGCGGTTCCAGAAGCCGGAGCGGCGTTTGTCGTGGGCGACGGCGACAATGATGATGGTGTCGGCCTGGATCAGGTAGATGAGGCTGTAGGGGTAGCGTTTGACGCGGCTGGTTCGGAGGTTGGGTCGGATCTGACGGTTGCGAGCCGGGTCTTGGAGAATGCGGGTGATAGCAGAGCTAATTGCAAAACCCCTGAAAACCAACGCTGTTTAGGCTAAATGTGTTATCTGCCATAACTGATCGCAACACACAGCATTTGTAACATCGAAGGTGTGAGGTTTTGCAATTGGCTCAGCATAATTGATTTCCTCGACGAAGCCTTCCGCAGGCCGGACACTCCGCTTTCGATACCAGCGCAGGCCATCGGCGAAATCGCGCTTCGCTCCGTCTGCTAACTGGACTCTCATGCGGGGCGCTTGAGAGATTCTCGGGTTTCTTGGAGGACATCCTGCCAGTCGTGCATGGCGCAGGTTCCCGCTTCGATCTCAACCACCCGGCGGTCAATTTCAGCCATCCATTCGGGCGAGAGCGGCACATCCTGGTCATCTTCATTGACCATCACGGCGAAGCGATCGAGGAAATCGACCTGTTCGTCATGTGTGAGACGCTTGGCGGCTTCGAGGAGGCTCTCGACAGGGCTGAGGACGGCGGCGTTCATGGGTGGAGAATAACACAGTTTGGGAAATCAGAAGTAGCCTTCCTTCTTGCGGTCTTCCATGGCGGTTTCGCTGCGCTTGTCGTCGGCGCGGGTGCCGCGTTCGGTTTGACGGGCGGCGGCGACTTCGGCGACGATTTCATCAATCGTGCTGGCGGTGGATTCGACGGCACCGGTGCAGGTGATGTCGCCGACGGTGCGGAAGCGGATGGTCATTTCCTTCACCTTCGGTTTCTCCTCATCGAGCAGCGGAATGATGCCAGTGCTGGCATCGAGAAGCTGGCCGTGGCGCTCGATGATCTTGCGCTGGTGGCTGAAATAGACACTTGGCAGCGGGATGTTTTCCTGGCGGATGTACTGCCAGATGTCCATCTCGGTCCAGTTGCTGAGCGGGAAGACGCGGAAGTGCTCACCGAAGTGTTTACGGCCGTTGAAGATGTTCCAAAGCTCGGGGCGCTGGTTCTTCGGGTCCCACTGGCCGAATTCATCGCGGTGGCTGAAGAAGCGCTCTTTGGCGCGGGCTTTTTCTTCATCGCGACGACCACCACCGAGGCAGGCGTCGTATTGATGCTCCTCGATGGTGTCGAGCAGCGTGACGGTCTGCAGCTTGTTGCGGCTGGCGTTGTGGCCTTTCTCCTCTTGCACGCGGCCGTCATCAATGGATTTCTGCACGAGTCCGACCGTCAAAGACGCACCGATTTCCTGCACGAACCAGTCGCGGTATTCCATGGCCTCGGGGAAGTTGTGGCCGGTGTCCACATGGAGCAGCGGGAAGGGCAGTTTGGACGGGTAGAAGGCTTTGCGGGCGAGCCAGGCCATGACGATGGAGTCTTTGCCACCGGAGAAGAGGAGCGCGGGTTTTTGGAACTGCGCTGCAGTTTCGCGCAGGATGTAAATGGCTTCGCTTTCGAGGAATTGGAGGTGCGTGATCGCGGACATGGTCAAAGGGGCAGAGGTGTGAGGTCAGACGTGAGAAGTCAGATGAAGGCGAGGAATTTGAGGAGATTGCGGGTGCTCAGACCGGTGACGAGCAGGCCGACGAGGATCATGAAGGGCTTGTGCGGAAGGTGTTTGGCGGCCCAGGCACCGAGTGGAGCGGCAATCACGCCGCCGAGGGCAAGGCCGACGATCATGCTCCAATGCGTGAGGCCGATGGTGAGGAAGAAGGTGATGCTGGCGGCCAGCGTGACGAAGAACTCGACGGCGTTCACGCTGCCGACGGTGATGCGCACGTCGTTGCCACGCACGATGAGGTTCGAGGCGACGATCGGCCCCCAGCCGCCGCCGCCCATGGCATCCACGAGCGCACCGAAGAAGCCGAGCGGGGCGAGATGCGTGGTGACGTTGCGCGGTGGCACTCGGGTGAAGGCTTTGATGATGATGATCAGGCCCATGATGATGAGATAGCCCGATACATAGGGCTTGAGCATTTCGCCATCCATGGCGGAGAGCGCGTAGGCACCGACGATGGCACCGATCACGGCCGGAATGAGCAGTCGGCGGAACAAGTAGCGGTCCACATTGCCAAAGGCGTGGTGCGAGAGGCCCGACGCGCCCGTGGTGAAGCACTCCGCTGCATGCACGGTGGCGCTGGCTGCTGCCGGTGGCACGCCGAGTGCCAAAAGCAATGAGGTGGCGCTGACGCCATACGCCATGCCGAGCGCGCCATCGATCAATTGAGCGATGAAACCGGCGGCGACGTAGAGCGCGAAATCGGGCGGAATGTCCATGGGCGCTTACGCTTGGTCGGTGACGAGCTTGGCGTGCAGGCCGCATTCGTGCTTTTCATCGCCCTTGGCCGGATCGTAGTAGGTGCGCTCGTTCGGCAGATCGTGTGCGAGCAGGTAGGCGTCCATTTCGACCGGGGTCCAATTGAGGATGGGGTTCACCTTGAGGCATTCAAATTTGGCATCCCACATGAAGGGCTGGAGCGTCGCCGCGCGCTGGGGATTCTGCTCCTTGCGCAGGGCGGTGATCCAGATTTGCGGAGCCAGTTCGCGCATGCCGCGTTCGAAGGGTTCCAGCTTCATGATGCGGCTGAAGGACTCGACGCGCTCGACTTCATCCGGCATCGGCACTTGGCCGCCATTGAGGGCCAGCCAGTGAGCGGCGGTCATCAGCGGGAGGTAGGGCTGCAAATTCAGGCTCAGCTTTGCGCGGCTTTTTTCAGCGAAGACGTAGGTTTCGGGGAGATTCGTGCCGTGATCGACCCAGAGGATCGGAATGTCGGCGCGCTGCTGCGTGGCGAGGTGCAGGATGACTGCCTCGTAAGGGCGGAAATTGGTGGTGACGATGGCCTGCCCGTTGGCTTGGGCCAGCGCGAGCTGGATGATCTCAGCAGGCGATTTACCAAGAGCTTGGTCATTGAGGGCGGCGATTTGGTCAGGATTCATGCGGGGCGCGGATCATTCACCCGATTCTCGATGTGTAAAGTAGGAAATAGATGATTTGGGCATGAAAAAGGGCGTGGAGGTGATCCACGCCCTTCGAAATGTGCTGTGCTGCGGTCTTACGCCTGAAGCGCTGCTTCCACGATGTTCACGCGGCGGCCATCCTTGTCGAAACGGACATTGCCGGCCACGAGGGCAAAGATGGTGTGGTCACGGCCGATGCCGACGTTGAGGCCGGGAATCCACTTCGTGCCGCGCTGGCGCAGGATGATGTTGCCAGCGATGACGGCTTCGCCGCCGAATTTCTTGACGCCGAGACGCTTGCTCTGGCTGTCGCGTCCGTTCTTGACGGAGCCTTGTCCTTTTTTATGGGCCATAAGAGGAGAGTGGTGGGGGGTTAGGCGTTGATGGCGGTGATCTGCACCAGAGTCAGCGGCTGGCGATGACCACGGGTCTTGTGGAAGCCCTTGCGCTTGCGGAACTTGAAGGTGGTGGCCTTGTCTGCGCGGTGCTGCTTGAGCACCTTGGCGCTGACGCTAGCACCTGCGACGGTAGGGGCACCCACGGTGATGGTGTTTCCTTCGCCGGCGGCGAGCACCTGGTCAAAGGTGGCGGTTTCTCCTTCGGCGGACTCGAGCTTTTCTACGTCGAGCTTGTCGCCCACGGAGACTTTGTACTGTTTGCCGCCTGTTTTGATGATTGCGTATGCCATAACCTGAAATGTGTTGATGTCCCCGGAACAGGGGCGCGGAGGTTTCCACACCTCGCCTCATTCGGCAAGGGAAAACTTGCCGCGAAAAGTCGCTGGCGGAAAATCAGGCCACCGGAGCGGCGGTTCCGCCAAAATAATGCGTCAGTGCCTCCATCATGCCTTCGCTGGCGAAACGGGTGGCAATGAAGCCGCCACGGGAATGCACGATCTGCTTCACGGCATCGAGCGCATTGCCTGGGCAGGCGATCATGCGGGCGTGGCGCGGGTCGAGCATGCTGAGGTCGTTGAAATTGTCCCCGGCGGCGAAGCAGGCGGCGGCATCCAGGCCGAGCAGGCGGGCCAGCTCGCTCAGCGCGGTGCCTTTGCTGTAACCGCTGTGCGAAAAGCGCAGGTAGATGCCATTGCGATGGTAGCCGATGTCCGGGAACTGCTGCGCATACGAGTCAATGTAGGCGCAGATGCCATCCATCTCGGCGTCGTTCGCGGCCACGATGCCGTTCTCGTTTGAATCGCCGGTTAGGAACGAGGCGTTGGTTTGCGTCTCCACCATCTGGCGGATGGCCTGAAGGGACGGCTGGTGATCTTTGATGAAACGCTCCTGCGCACGCAATGCCTGGCGATTCCAGGAGCCGTAGTCTTTCCAGGCGGAGAAAAAGCCCGGTTTATAGATGTCGCACTCCTTCGCGATGATAAAATCCGGCTCCATGTAGATGCCGTGCTGCGCCATGCCTTCGAGCGTCTGGCTGAGACTGCGGCCGGTGTTGATCACCCACGCGGCACCCTGGCCGCGCAGCAGTTGAATCATTTGCCCCAGCCCTGGATGGTACACCGGATCACTCTGCGGATGCACAAGGGTGCCATCGAAGTCGAAGCAGAGGATGAAACGGTGTTTGGGGGCGGCCATGAATGCAGAGGCGCATTCATGCCGTGAAAGAGCCGGGCTGCAACACCGCGATCATGCGCCACGTCGCGAGGCCGCACAGCGCCCACAGCACGATCTCATACAGCATGAGCACCGGCAGTCGCGCACTCCGCCGCCGTGCGCGCCGCACCAGCGCCTCGCAGGCCCAGAGCAGACAGAGGACTAACGGCGCATACAGCGCGAGCGGTCGCTGACTCTGGGTCAAAACCGGCGTGTCCCAGCCGAAATCAAGGGTGCAGACGAGCAGCGACAGCACGCTGAACAAGACCACGGGAGCCGTCTCCGGGTGCAGTGCCTGTCCGGCGTGATGCGCACGCGGTAGCACAAAGCAGAGCATGAGCAGCAGCATGCTGAGCACCGCCGCCAGCGCGGCCACGAACACGCCACGCGGGCAGGGAAATGGCTGCGCATCCCAAGGCTGTATCAGCACCGATTGAAACATGCTTTGTGCCCCATGCTGCAGCCGCGTTTTCACCAGTTCCGGTGCGTGACTGGCCATGTAGTTCGCATAGTTGGGCTGCTGATCCACTGGCACCGCCTGTTTGGCTTCCAGAGTTTGATGCGTGACCGTCCAGGTGCGCAGTTCGTCCGCGCTGTCGAACCACCGCCAATGAAACGGCATCGCCTCGCCATGGGTGCGGTAGGCATGCGCTAGCATCGGCCCGACGGTGATGAAATGGCAGGCCACCAGCAGCAGCATGCCCAGCCAGTGATTGCGCCACACCCAGAGCGATGTGCCGCCCTCCTCCCTGGGCAGATGCTCCAAGATCCAGCCCCACAGCCAGCGCAGAGTGCTCACCCTGACAAACACCAGCAGCAGCGGCGTGGCCGTAGGCGCGGTGAGATTTGTCAGTGCGGCGAGAAAGCCGATCATGCCATACAACCACAGCGAATTTCGCTTTAATGCGGCGATGCAGCACACCCAGGTGAGCAGAAACAGGATGGCAAAGGGCATGTCAGGCATGAAATCTTTCCCTGACGGCAACAGCACGCCAAAGCCCGTCAAAATGACCGCCAGCAGGGCCGCAGGCACCGAAAAGGCCCGCGCCAAGGCCAGTCCGAGAAACATCAGTAGCGTCAGAGTGAAGGTCAGTTTTGCTACCTGCACGCGCTTGGCAAAACGTGCGGAATAACCCGGCGCGGTGCCCGCCGTGTCCGTGTCATCCATCATCCATGCGGCCAGCCAGGGCCAGAGCGGGCGCACTAGGCCGTCCGTGCGGTGCGGCAGCCAGTTGTTCAGCGGCTCGGACACGCCAAGGGTGAAGTCGAGCTGCTGGTCCTGGTGCGCCTCCGCCGTCAGTGCCAGATGACGCTGCTCCATCTCATGCGGGCTACGCAGCTCGGCGGGGGAGGGGAACTGCTGCCAAAAAGCTATGGCATAGGCCCAGCCCAACGCGCTCAAACACACCAGCACCACCACCGACCGGCCGCCGCGCAGCCACAGTTTCGTTAGGTGGAGGAACGCGGATTTGCCCGGCATGGTGCGGCGAGTGAGGCGTTCGAGTTATTTGCGCGGCCGCACCTTAATTTCCACGCGGCGGTTCATGCCCTGCTGCTCCGCCGTGCCAGCGGTGCTGACGATGGGCTTCGACTTGCCCATGCCCATGGCCTGAATGCGATCACTGCCGAGACCGAGCGAATCACGCAGCCAGCTCACCACCGCGTTCGCGCGGCGCATGCTCAGCTCCAGATTGAAATCCTCACCGCCGAAGCTGTCCGTGTGGCCTTCGATGATGAACAGCGAATCCGGGTTCTTTTGAATCAGGAATCCCAACTTCATGAGGCTCAGACGTGCCCCTTCGGCCAATTGGTCGCTGCCGTACTCGAATAGCAGGTCAGTCGGCATCAGGATCGGGGCCGTGCTGCCGCCCATCCTGCCACCACCGCCGAGGAGGTCATCGAGATTGCTGAAACCCTTCACGCGTGCGCCAGCGGCGGTCGCCGTGCCCTGGCTCTTCAGCGCATCCAGCAGGCCGCTGTCCATCTTCCCGCCCAGACCGGGATCGAGTGTGCCTGCGTCTAAAAGCATTTGTTTTTCCGACACCGGTTTGGACAAAATCTCCCGCCGCACACTCGCCATCTCCGCCGCGAGGTCAGGTGCGGCCACGGATTGCGGTGCGAGCAGCATGGCCATGTCCGTCGCCTTGGGTGCGCCGGGTGCACCATCGCCGGGATCATTGGCGCGGATGAAATTCGTGATTTCCTTCACGTTCGGCGTGAGGTCGATCTCCTGATTTTTCGGCAGCTCCTGCAGCTTGTCGAAATCATCCAGCTTTGGCTCAAATGCCTTCATGTCCGGCACATTGCCCGGCGCGATGGTCTCCGGGATCTGCTGGATGGCCTCCTGGTCCTTGAGCTTCTGTTCGCTGATGCGGATACGCTCCGGCATCTCGCGCGGCTTGATCGGACTCACGGCAGCGATGCCCAGTGTCTCAAACCCGACCACCAGCAGCATGTGAAACACCACGGAGAGGATCAGCGCGAACATGACCCACCATTTCAGGCTCCAATCTTCGCGGGAACGAAAGGAGGACTGCGGAGTGGTCCACTCAGGGGGATGGGTGACGGCGGCCATGACGCACGGATGCTACCACGGCGGTAAAGGTTTGCACGCGGCACTTTCGCGCCCGGTCTGGGCGCTGCCGCTACTCGTATCCGTCAAGCGTAGCACGCTTGGGCGTCTGTCATTGTGCGCAAGTGTCAACTTGATGAAGCGCATTATAATAACCCTGCGATGGCACCTTCAGCGACCGCAGAAGCTGCGGTTTTTCTGTCAAAACGCAGCATGCGCCCCAGTAGCCCGCCGGGATCAGCACGGCTTCCATCGCAGCTAAATAAACATTTAGTTTAATGGAGGGTGCGCAATTTATCTTGATCGACAGCTGCAAAACTGATTAAACAGAAATAATTCAAGTCGAAAATCATGCGAAATTCCTTCCCATGCTCCATGTGTAACCACGCGCAGACAGATGGGCTTAGGCTTGCAGGGAGCAGGGGCGCCATAAGCGCTAACTTAAGGTGGACAAGGCAGCTATGCTTGCTAGCTATTGTGCGCATGCAAACGATGGCTGACGGTAATTGGGACTACCTGCTCAAACTTCTACCTAGCACTGGGAGCACTCGGCCAAGGAGCTTGGGGCCGCCCGCCGTTTGCGCGGTTTTCAAAGCGTTAGCGCATTGCTCCGCACGCTCCTACTTCATGTCGGGCATGGTTGTTCACTCCGCACCAGCGTTGTCATCGCGAAGTCCGCCGGATGGGCGGCCTTGTCCGATGTCGCTCTGCTTAAGCGATTGCGTGCCAGTGAGGGCTGGTTACAGCATCTCTGCGCGGGCTTGCTCAAA